>ERZ773035.140-NODE-140-length-60991-cov-10.922410_pt1 | contig 60991 bp, 65 predicted proteins | sample MGYA00511487_ERZ773035 | MGnify/ENA primary metagenome ERZ773035 (study PRJEB29015, sample SAMEA2737985) | human oral metagenome | biome: human oral; feature: human-associated habitat; material: dental | place: China | collected 2024 ... | reverse complement strand
TGCATGTGTTAAGCACGCCGCCAGCGTTCGTCCTGAGCCAGGATCAAACTCTCCGCTAAAGAAAGTGTTGCCACTTCTATTCGAGAGCCTGTTGGCTCATTATGTCATTCTTGTAAAAGAATTGTTGTTTCGTTGACTGACATCAACGATGTTGCATCTGGCTTGTTAGATTCAATAATCTAACATGTTTTGCATTGTGTAGTTTTCAGGGTACATCCTGCGCCGATTCTGCCTCTCGGGGAGCTTTTCACTCCCGTGCGGCTCGCATCGGCGCGACTGTCTTAATATAGCACTCCATTCGTCTTTCGTCAACCCCCTTTTTTATGTTTTTTTAATAAGATTTTTCTCAATACACAAAATTCAGCTCTGTGCGCTCTGAAAGGAGCGGTGCAGAAGAATCTTTATCTGAGAGCACCCGAGGAGAAATGGGCCACACAACACCAATCTCTGGGTCATCCCAACGAATATTCCCATCACAATCGGGAGAATAGAAATTATCCGCTTTATACTGTACTTCGACATCATCGGTAAGTGTAATAAAGCCATGTGCAAATCCACGCGGAATAAAAAGCTGGCGATAGTTCTCGGCCGATAGTTCCACGCCGACCCATTTCGCATAGGTGGGTGATCCACGGCGAATATCCACCGCAACATCAAAGATGACACCGCGCGAAACACGCAACATTTTTGCCTGCGCCATTGGATTGAGCTGATAATGCAGCCCCCGCAGTGTTCCTTTCTCTGCAGAGAAAGAATGATTATCCTGCACAAAATCCACGGAGATCCCCATGGCCTCCATCTTTTTTTTTGACCAGCTTTCCATAAACCAACCACGTGCATCACCAAAAACCTGCGGTTCAAGGATCACTACACCTGGAAGTTCTGTCTTAATAACGTTCACAAAAATACTCCTTTTTATTGCTCTCGAATCAATCGTTTCAAATAAGTCCCATACTCATTCTTTGCAAGAGGTTCTGCAAGACGAAGAACCTGCTCCTCATCAATGTATCCCATACGATAGGCAATCTCCTCAATACAAGAGATCTTGAGGCCCTGTCGTGCCTGTATGGTCTGAACGAAAGATGCTGCTGCGAGAAGGGACTCATGCGTTCCCGTATCGAGCCATGCATAACCACGCCGCAGACGCTCCACGTGAAGTTTTCCTGCCGCAAGGTACACCTTGTTCACATCCGTAATCTCCAGTTCTCCACGCGCAGAGGGACGGACTGTCCGTGCAATATCCACAATATCTTTATCGTAGAAATATAGCCCCGTTACGGCGTAGTTGGATTGTGGCTGCACAGGTTTTTCCTCAAGAGAAAGCGCATGTCCATTTGCATCAAAGGAAACGACGCCATATCGTTCCGGATCAGAAACATAGTAAGCGAAAACAGTTGCTCCACTCTCCTGACGCACAACACGCTGAAGCACTTGAGCAAAATCCGCTCCATAGAAGATATTATCCCCTAGCACAAGTGCACAGGCATCTCCTGCAATAAAATCTGCGCCGATGAGAAATGCCTGTGCAAGCCCATCCGGACGCGGCTGCACAGCATACGAAATTGAAAGCCCCAGCTGACTGCCATCGCCAAGCAGTGCTTGATAGAGCAAGTTGTCATCCGGCGTCGTAATGATGAGGATCTCCCGTATTCCAGAAAGCATGAGCGTACTCAAAGGATAGTAGATCATCGGCTTGTCATAGATCGGCATAAGCTGCTTGGATACGACCTTTGTCAGCGGATACAGGCGCGTACCCGAACCGCCAGCAAGAATAATTCCTTTCTGAACCATTCTGTCACCTCTTTATAAAAGTGTTTGCTTCCTTAAAAGTTTCGACGGACATAGAAGCTTTTCCTTTTCTGTGTTATGATATAATTCCATAAAATAAGGAGGTTTTGCTATGAGTGAATCTGTCAATTTTTCTGTTGGAGACCCTTTTCCTCTTCCAATTTTAGCCCAGTCAGATGGCGGGATGTTTCAAGTGGATAAAAATGGCATGATGTTCCTGCTGCAACTCTCGCGAACAGATGCCATCGCTGTCGAAGCATTTCGCACAGGAAAAATCGAACTTGCCGTTACAGAGATTGACGATGTTTTGTTCCTCCTCTACCATATAGATGGCATTTTTAAGGATGGTTGGGGGGATGCCCCCCTCTCCCTTTCTCTTGTGAAAGATGAACTGTTGCCTAAGGAAGAAGATCTCATCGATCCAACGCTCCATCTCTATCTCGTCGACACAAACTTAAAGATTTTACTTTCACAGCGCACGGCAGCCCTCCCTGAAGAATTTGCAGAGTGCATTCGAAAGAATATACGTGCACAACGGAAAGCACCGCTTTCCGCGCGCAGTTTCCAAAAGAAAGTCTCTTCTCTATGGGCAAAATATAGTGTGAGCGATCTGCATACAATGGCATCTGTTGTGCATACGCTTCCTCTTGTATTGAGAAGCACTTCACTGCATTGAAAACAGTATACATAGGGACTTGTAAAAGAAAAGAAATGACATATAAATAGCGTGTAATCATAACCACCCGTCAAACGGGTGGTTTGCGCGCCCCTATAAGGGGATAATATAAAAAAGACCTGTGGTATCATCTGTATTGCTGATACCACAGGTCTTTTTATACATCTTTATGAACTCTATCTGGCTTAAACTGACGGATACTGTGATATTCAATCATATCTTTGATGACTGCATTCGTCAAATGTTCCCCTTATTGCTCAGTTCCTTTACGATGCGAGCGACAAGTGCCGTTCGCGAAAATGGTGTGATGATATAGTACCCATCAATATAGGGTTCAATGTCTTTTGCAATCGCAAGCGAAAGCTCGACAGCAAGTTCTTCTGCCTCTGCACGATCCAGTCCGCGATAAGAATCAATGATTCGTTCTTCGACATGAATCCCCGTGATCTCACTCTCCATGAATCGCGCGTTGCGTTCACTAACGACAGGCATAAGACCGCCAAGGATGACTGCCTCTGGAAAAGCGTCACGAAAACAACGCATATTTTCCTTTGCACGCTCACTCAATACAGGCTGTGTAAAAAATCCCCGCATTCCTGCCTCGATTTTCTTCCTCGCAAGGGTAATCTGTGTAGGAAAATGTTTCGCATTGACATTAAGTGCCCCAAATATATGAAATGGGACAATGTCCCCTCGTGTGCTAAGACCTCGGATAAAGGCAGCGAGCTTTCTTGAATTAAATTGATAAACGCTCTTGACATCATCTCGTTCCGCTGTAGGAATCGGGTCACCTGTGATGGCAATGATATTATGTATGCCCTCTGCACTAAGACCTAAAAGCAATGACTTAATGGCATTGAGGTTGCGGTCACGACAGGTCATATGTGGAATTGGCTCAATGCCGAGTTCACGATGCAGGCGCGCTGCAAGCATAGATGCATCCATACGGGCACGCGCAATAGGGTTATCTGCGATTGTAATGGCATCAACGCCCGCCGCTTGAAGTTCCTGCGCTCCTTTCAAAAATTTATGTGCATCCCCTGTTTCCGGTGGATCCAGTTCGACAGCAATGGGTTTCATATGAGATTTTAGCGCCTCATAGAAAGGGTTCTTCGGCGTATCTTTGGCAGGCACAGTTCCTTCTGATGCGACAACAGAGATGGATGGCTTCTCTCCTGCCAGTGCATCACACAGCGCATGAATATATGTCGGCGTTGTTCCGCAGCATCCGCCAACGATGGAGACGCCCTCCTGCGCAAGAGATGCAAGGCTTATTCCAAAATAACTGGGATCACTCTGGTAAAACGTCCGCCCGTCTACGATGATCGGATGTCCAGCATTTGGCATGAGAGAAAGTGGGAGGTCATGCGGCTCGAGGCGATGGATCAGCTCCTTCATCTGATGGATTCCATTCATACAGTTAAATCCAACAGCATCTACAACATGGCTGTCTGCAACTTCGTGCACAAGTTCTTCAACAAAACGCCCATCCCGCGTATAGCCGCCCGGAAATGCCGAAAAGGAATCTAAGATGAATGCCTCTGGACACTTTTTCTTAATGTATCTGGCCGTTTCAATCAATCCATCGGCCGAGGAGTTTGTTTCAAAGAGAAAATGCTTTGCCCCGCACGCGAGGAATTCCTCTGCAAGAAAGTGGTACTCATCAAGAATATCCGTGTGCGGCATCCCAACAACAGGCCCTATATCTGCAAAAATAAATGCTCCCGTTGGCTCTGCGGCACGTGCGGCAATCTCCCAGCCTGCATGTAAGATTTGCCGGACAAGTTTTTCATCTCCCTGATAGACGATACGGTTGGCAGCAAATGTATTCGTCTTGATTGCCTGTGCACCTGCACGTATATATTCCGTGTGGATATCTCCTACGATAAGGGGCATCTCAATATTTGCAAGCTCCACCCCTTTACCGCGCGTATGCGTCTTTTGTGCATAGTATGTTCCCATGCCGCCGTCAAAGATCAGCGGCTGATGTTTCAAATGTTCCCGTATATCCATGTGCCCCCGTACCTCTTATCCCAATACACGGCGTGCGATCTCAACAATACTTCGCGCATCGCCCGCATAGTAATCTGCGCCGATCTCCTTCGCATAGTCCTCAGTCAAAACTGCGCCGCCGACAACAGTTTCACAGGGATGCCCTGCATCGTGCAGGGCTTCAATGGTTTTTTTCATCGCCGTGACTGTCGTCGTCATGAGCGCCGAAAGCCCGATCAACCCAACCTGTTTTTCGATGGCGACCTCTACGACACGCGTGATGGGTACGTCACGCCCAAGGTCGATGATCTGATAGCCATAGTTCTCGAGGACGACCTTCACAATATTTTTGCCGATGTCGTGGATGTCCCCTTCCACTGTCGCGAGGATGATCTTTCCCTTTGATACGCCCTGCCCTTCCTCGGCGAGCCGTACCTTGATGAGTTCAAGCCCCGCCGTTGCCGCATTCGCTGCGTTGATGAGCTGCGGAAGAAAGATGATCTCCTTCTCATAGCGGTCTCCAACGATGTCAAGCGCCGGGATGACCTTCTCCTGTATGATCTCCATGGGCGCCATTTCCGTCAGGAGTTTGCGCGTGATGCGCTCGGCATCATCACTAAGCCCGCGGATAATCGCGTCCATAAGGGGGTCCGTGCCCTCACTGTCCGCTGCCATGAGCCCCTCTGCGCCCCCCGATGCAGTCGGCTCATCTCCCGTAAGACCAAGCTCTTTCCTCCGCCGCATCTCCGCTTGCTCCGGCGCAAAACGCGTGATATAGGCAGCACAGTCCACATCCTCGCCGGAAACCGCACGGAACGAAACAACGGCATCCATGATCTCTTTCGTATTGGGGTTGATGATTGGAAAATCAAGGCCGACATGCATTGCCTGTATGAGAAAATTCTCTGTCATATGCGTGCGTGCAGGCAAACCAAAGGACACATTGCTGACACCGAGTGCACAGTGCAGTCCAAGGCGTTCATGTACCTCGCGAACAGCGCGCAGGGTCTCCATTGCCTGATTCTGCTGCGCCGAGACAGTAAGAGTCAAGCAGTCAATGATAATATCCTCACGCTCGATACCATATCTCTCCGCCTCGGCGACAATACGCTCTGCAATAGCAACGCGCTCCGCCGCCGTCTCCGGCAGCCCCCGCTCATCCATCGCAAGACCAAGGACCGCCGCACCGTAGTGCTTTGCGAGTGGAAAGATCGCATCCATACGCTCACGCTCGCCGCTGACGGAGTTGATGATAACACGCCCATTCGCCACACGCAGTGCAGCTTCGATGACACGGGGATTTGCCGAGTCAATCTGCAGCGGCAGGTCAACCACACTCTGCACCGCCTTGACAACATAGGGGATGATCTTCTCCTCATCTACCCCTTGTGCTCCAACATTGATATCGAGCACTTGTGCACCCGCTTCTTGTTGAGAGATTGCAAGCTTTTTGATATACCCGTAATCCTCCTCAAGAAGCGCCTGCTGCAAGCGTTTTTTACCGGTCGGATTGATGCGCTCACCGATGACATTGACTTTGCCGTATTCCGCAACATACCCGGGTGAAGCAACGCCCTTTCGCTTCTTGCGGACAGGACGCTCCGTCTGCTTCCCTGCAACTGCTGTTGAAAGCGCGCGAATAAAGTTTGGTGTAGTGCCGCAACACCCTCCCATGATGCGTGCACCGCGCTCAGCAAACGCTGCCATCTCACGTCCAAAATCCTCTGCGGTCATCTCATATGCTCCCGTTCGAGGATCTGGAAGGCCCGCATTCGGTTTAACGATAATCGGCAGATCTGTCCACTCCATCATCTCATCCACAATGGGAAGGAGCTCCGCAGGGCCAAGAGAGCAGTTGACGCCAAGTGCATTGATGCCAAGCGCATCGAGCGTAACGGCAACAGAGGAAACAGCCGCACCGAGAAATGTGCGGCCATTCTCCTCAAACGTCATCGTTACCCAGATTGGCAGCTTTGTATGTTCTTTTGCCGCAAGCACTGCGGCTTTTACCTCATAGAGATCGGTCAAAGTCTCAAAGATAACGAGATCAGCCCCCGCTGCTTCCCCCGCCACAACCATCTCCCGAAAAAGTTCATATGCTCCCTCAAAGGACAGAGCTCCAAGCGGTTCAACGAGCTCCCCGAGGGGACCAATATCAAGCGCGACACGTACGCCTGAAACACCAGAAACATCCGCTGCACGGCGCGCCCCCTTTACATTCGCTGTAATGACCTCGGCAACACTCTTGCCCGTCCCGACGAGTTTGTGCCCATTCGCACCAAACGTATTACTGTAAATGACACGGCTGCCCGCTGCAATATAGTTCCGATGAACCTCCTCAATCACCTCGGGATGCTCCATGCCGAAAAGCTCTGGACGCTCGCCAGGTGCAAGGCCACGCGCCTGCAGCTCCGTTCCCATGCCACCGTCAAGTATAACAATATCCTGCATATCTATGTTGTCCCCCTCCTGTTTTATAATGGATTTTTCAAGTTTTCGCACCCTCACGACAGCGCCGTCCTGCCTTCCTAAAAGGACAGTTGCGGAACATGAGACAACGCTCACAGTCTGGTGGTCTGTGTGGCTGCGGTGTGCGTGCCACACCCATAATTGCTGTGACCGACTTACGCGGCACCATAATAAGAGTCGATGTCAGTGATACACCAACACGCCGCTGCATATCCAGCAGGGCGAAAAACTTCGGTTGTTCTGCAATGGGAAGATCGCCATACCCCGGACTAAACCGATCTGTCAAATATCGCCCCTCTGCTTCGACAGCGTTGCGCATATCACTTTCAAAATTATTGCAGATATTTTCAATCGCCGTACTGGCACATGCGTCCATAATAACTGAATCAGCGGCATTCGTTACCTCATAACGCATCATAAGACGCTCAACACCTGGACCAAGCGTCGCACCAAAGAGAACGGCCTCCTCACAGGGCGCAAGCATCTGTGGAATATCCTTTCCTGCAAACGTAACACCAAGAACGCAGCCGTCCTCAATCGCTGCCTGTCGATATGTGAGGCGCGGCGTGGCTGCATGCAGCACTTCCTGCGTGCAGCGCTTAATCTGCACGGCAATTTCTTCTGTGAGTTCCTGTCCGCGGAATCCAAGATACTTCAGTATCTCATTCATATTGAGCGCGGTAAAGCGCGGTTCAAACATAACCTCTCCTATTTTCCTTTCCCCGCATGGGAAGCCGTGATAAAAGATCACAAAAATATAACAACACAAGATAAGAGATTATAACACATCCCATATCATCCCCACAATAAAAAGGATGAGGGCGCGGTGCATGGCTGGATTTTCCTTTTTTCCCAAATATATACCACAGCACTGAACGTAAAACATCCTCACCTGTCTATATCAGCTATCCTCATAGGAACGTACGCGCAGCATGAGCCCGCGCTGGGCACAGATTTCTCGGCAGCGTGCAATCTCCTCAGCATCCTCCACTTTTTCAACAACTGTGAGAATGACGTTTGCTACATAGGGCTTGCAGTGTTCGGCAAAACACAGCATTGCCTCATAAGATGGAAGTCCAAAGCGCGAACGTGTGAGGGCGAGGTAACGTTCAGCATTAGAGGCATTGAGACTGATCGAGATGGTATCTAACAGTCCCGCAAACCGCTCCGCAAATACGTATCCGTGTTCCAGTTCGCCAAGACCATTGGTATTGACACGGGTAGGTATATTTGGATGCTTCTCCTTGACATACCGCAGAACCTCAATGACCTCCTCCAGACGAATCAACGGCTCTCCAAAACCACAGCAGACGACCTCACCGATATACGCCCACGGCACCGCTTCGAGTGCTGCAATCATCTCCGCAACACTCGGGTCACGTTCCATCCAGAGTGAAGATCCTTTTACCATCTCCTTCATACTGCGCAGGCAAAACACACAGTCACAATTACAATCATTTGTAATGTTGATATAAAGACTACGCTTTCCCTCCGGCTGCTCCCGAAGGCTCTCATCAAAGGGGAGATAACGTCCCCCTGCATGTGTTGCATATACAATCATAATGCTCTCCTATCATATGCGATATAAGCGAAAAGCTGCCGCATTACTGCGGCAGCTCCACATTCGCAAGAAATTCTTATCACACTTTTGGTGCTGTAAGTTCATCCATAAATGCCTCAAACGGAAGCCCATAGTTCCACGGCAGATTCAACTCCTCTGCATAAGCGAGACAATGCCCGATAAACTCTGCCGCACGGCGTGCCCCTACTGCAAGTGAAACGCCATTGACCAGAGAGGCTGCAAGGATCGCCGCAAAAGCATCACCAGAGCCAGACCGATCGCGCCCGATTTTAGGATTGGCAAAAGACTGCCCGCTCCCATTCTCATAGAGATACGTCTTTACCTGATCGCCCGCATGCAATCCCGTAATAACGACATCGCGCGGCCCCATCGCTGCGATCTGTGCCGCCATCTCCTCCAGCACCGCATCCTCTACCTGCCCATCCACGGGATAGGTACGGTCTAGCAGCAAACACGCTTCTGTGAGATTCGGGGTTACGACCTCTGCATAGGGGAGAAGCTGCTGCATCTTCTCACACAGCGCCGGTGTATATGAGGCATAGAGTGTTCCATTGTCTCCCATGACAGGATCGACAACGACGATGGTTTCCTCCTTCTTGAAGGCATGCACACAATCGAGGACAATTTCTATCTGTGCCTCAGAGCCAAGAAACCCTGTCAGAATCGCATCAAAGGTCAGTCCGTTTGCACACCAATTTTCCATATAAGGACGCATACGATCCGTATAATCATCAATATAATGGTTGGGAAACCCTGTATGCACAGAGAGAATCGCTGTCGGAAGGGGACATGCCTGCACTCGCAGTGCAGAGATCAGAGGGTGCTGTACCGTGACGGAGCAGCGTCCAAATCCTGTAATGTCATTGATGAGCGCAATCCGTTTCTGTCCTGCCATCAACGATTGTCCACCTGCTCAAGATAGCGGTCATGCCCACTGAGCCGTTCCCACGCCAACTTCTCATATTGTGTCCCTGGGATACCATAGTTCGCATAGGGGTCAATGGAGATGCCGCCGCGTGGGAGGAATTTCCCCTGTACCTCAATGTATTTCGGTTCCATCAAATGAATCAAATCTTTCATGATGACATTCACCACATCTTCATGGAAATCTCCATGATTACGAAAGCTAACTAGATAGAGCTTGAGCGACTTGCTTTCAACCATGCGCCGGGCAGGCATATAGGAGATATAGAGGGTCCCGTAGTCCGGCTGTCCCGTAATGGGGCAAAGCGTCGTAAATTCTGGGCAGTTCAGCCGCACCCAGTAGTCATGCGCTGCGTGTTTATTCTCAAAAGTCTCAAGCAGCTCGGGCGCATAATCATATCCGTAAATCGTGTGGCGATCCCCAAGCAAGGTAAGCCCTTCCTGTACTTTTTCTCGCATCGTTTTCTTTCCTGTCGTACGAACGCATGGAGTTTCTCACATGCGCAAAAATTTTTTCTCAAAGATCGCCTGCGGCTCGGGGCGCCCAAAAAGATACCCCTGCACTGTATCCGTCTTGCAAATGCGTGTGAGGCAATCGTATTCCTCCTGCCGTTCGACCCCCTCGATGCAAGTCGTCATGCCAATGCTGTGACAGAGTTCAACTGTATATTCGACGAGCTTCTGATCGAATTGGTTCTCCAGGATTCGTGTCACAAATGCGCGGTCGATTTTCACTATATCACAGCTTAAATTCTTAAGCGACGAAAGGGAGGAATATCCCGTGCCAAAGTCATCCATCGCAATCTGAATCCCTCGGCTGCGGAATGCATTGAACTGTTCATTGACAAACTTTAGATCACCGACAATCCTGCTCTCTGTCAACTCCAGTATCATCGCCTCCGGTGGCATCTCGTAACGGCAAAGGCAATCGTCAATAAATGAAAGAAACGAGAGATCCTTAATCTGCTCATAGCTCATATTAACACTCATGTGAAAGTCCGGTATATATTTTCGCCATTTCTTACAGATGCGCAGCGACTCCTCAAAAACCCAGCGTCCAACGGGAACAATCGCCTTTGTTTCCTCCAGAATTCTGATAAATTCCATCGGCGCGACCATGCGCCCCTTGTGGTTCTTCCAACGCAGAAGTGTCTCTGCTCCCACGATGCGCTGATCTGAACCTGCTACCTGTGGTTGAAAATATAGCTCAAAGTTACGGCAGTTTTCCTGGACATCCATGAGAATTTGCTCTTGAATCGTCAGCGAACGAAGCCAGCGGTTATAGATTTCCTTTGAAAACGCACTGAGACGATTCTTTCCGCCTTCTTTTGCTGCGCCGAGCGCTGCCTGTGCATACTTATGAAGCACCAGCGGATCGCGTGCTGACTGTGGATAAAATACCACCCCTGCCGAAATAGTGACGATGTACTGCCGTCCCTCATAGATCTGCGGCTGTGCAAATCCACGCTGAATCCGAACAAAAAGCTCTGTCATCATCTCCTCGTCTGCATTTGGGTAGATGATGCCAAATTCATCTCCATCGAGGCGATAAAGGGAAAAACCACGCGGCAAATTCCGTAAAATACACTGTGACAAATCCCGCAGAATAAGATCTCCCACCTCATGATTGAATGCCTCATTGACTGTATGGAAATTATCCACACCAAGAACCATGAGCCCGCCCGCTTGACCGATTTCACGTGACGCCCGCAGCGCTCGACCAAGATCTTCTACAAATCGGTACCGATTCAGCAGTCCTGTCACAGCGTCCGCAACGCCTCTTTGTGCGAGCGGGCGAATCGTCCCAACGAAAAGATTTGGTGTTCCATCCTCAGATACCCCAATCTTTCCCTTCAACCGCATCCACGAAAAGTCTCCTCTTATATCACGCATACGGAAATCCAGCTGCCGCTCCCTGTGCTCCACCCGATGACGGAGTGATTCAAAAAGTTCTGCGATCGCTTTTTGATCCTGCTGATGCACACGTGGCACAAGAACACCCGAGATATGCTCTATGGTTTCTGCCGGAAGACCATAAACGCGAACAAAATCCGGCGGGGCAAGAAATATATCAGAAACCAGGTCCATCATATAAGTGTAATCAGAGGTCGTATTTTTCAGTAGATCATAGATGAATTTGTATCGTTTCAAAGTAGGGCTTAGTGCAATCCTCTTTTTCCCACCCATATATCCTTTCTCATCTCTCCGTTTCTGCATACACATAAATACAGCACATTTTATGTACGTTGCCGTGTATTATATACCTATTTCCCATTTCACGCAACAATGTGAGTACATAGGATACCGCAAAACAGGAGATGTCCCTATCCTTCAGATAAACTTTAATTTGATAAAGAAGTTTGATTCGCAAAAACACCCCACAGTTCAATAACGGCGCAAAAATTCGCGGCCAAAGACTGCAATTGTATAGTAAAAGCCGATGAGGAACGGAATGTATTCAGCAATGAGCCGCCAACATACAGCGAGAATACCAACCGTGCCTGCAGGAACGCTCGCAGTGAAGAGATAGACAAATCCCCCTTCTGCAATACCAGAACCACCGGGGGTAGGACTAAAGTAGAGGAGCATATTAAGAAAAATCATACGCCCCATGATCGTATACCAATCGGCATCAGTAACCCCAAGTCCGAGCAAGAGACATGGAACAATCGCATAGATACATAGAAGATTCAGCCCTGATTCGATGAATACAAGAAACATCTGTCGTGGTGCACCAATGAGAAGTGAGATGGCGCTTTTGGTATCGCGGTAAAGAGCAAAGAGCTGGTGCCGCCGCTTTTCGCGCATGCGGCGTGCCACCCAGATGACGATATAGTCAAGGTAGCCGCGCCGTGCACCAACGATGAGGAGGATGATCCCCAGAAAGGCTGTTAGGGTAACTCCCATTAATACATCATTGGAAACCCCCGGAACAATGCCCGCATCATGGAGGAAGATAAAAGGCATGCACAGCGCAAGAAAGAAGATGGAAAGCAGTGTACGTACGATGACAAGAACGGCTGCCTTACCCGTCGGCACCCCCGCATGGCGCAAAAACATAACCTGCGCCACCGCACCGCCTGTCGCTCCCGGTGTTAAGAGTGCAAGGAAGTAGTTCCCGAAAATGACCTGTACCGCCTGGTAGAGACTGAGCTTTTCATTGGAAATTTGAACGAGATGCATCAGCCGGCTTCCATCAAAAAACATCCCCAATCCGACAGCAAAGAGTGCGAGCAGAAGTGACCACGGATGAAACCGTGTCAGATGATGCAGTGTATGGATGTCAACCGTTGTATAGATGACCGCTGCTGAGATGAGGACAACCAGAAAAAACAGGGCGAGAAAGCGGCGCGTGAATTGATTCATGGCTCGCTCTCCCCCATTCCGTTACTTTGCCAAAAATTCTTCATGCGCTGCAAATGCATTATGATGATGAATGGACTCCTCATTCTCGCATTCAAGTGAAAAATAAGAAAGCCCCGGAAGACCACGCAGCGCAAGCACAATATCACGCAGAATATCCTCAACAAATTTTGGATGTTCATACGCTTCCTCGGTAACATGCTTTTCATCTGCGCGCTTGAGGAGCGGATAGATAGGCGCCGATCCTTGACGTTCGAGCAGCAGTGCAAGGTCCTCGATATAGATCGCGGGACAGCCCTCATGATAGCGTAGGATAACGCGTGCGATAGAGCGCTGATTGTGCGCGCCATACCGAGAGATCTCCTTGCTGCAGGGGCACAGAGAGGTGAACGGCATAGCAAGTCCCAGTTCAAACTGCATCGGTGTCCCGCGACGTTTGCACCCTGTAAACGTCGCCTCTACATCCAGCAGCGAAACTCGCCCGCTGACCGGCGCTGCCTTTTCGATAAAGTAAGTAAAGGAAATCGAGACCTCGGCGGCCTCAGCATGAAGGAGTGTGAGGGCTTCTTCGAGCATAGCCTCCATCTCCTCCTCAGCGAGCGGTTTTGCGCTCCATGGCAGGAGAATTTCCAGGAAGCGGCTCATATGCGTTCCCTTGAATTCTCGTGGCAGGGAAACAGTAAATTGAATACATGCGAGCACTTGCTGTTCACCGCCCTGCTTCGTCTTAATGAGAAAAGGCAGTTTGACCCCCTTGACCCCGACACGCTGAATAGCAATACCGCGGCTGTCTGCACGGCTCTGTACGTCCTTCATCATACCTCCTCCCCATGGGGCAAATAGGGTATGGGATCACGCCGACCAGCCTCTGCAAAACCACGCAGTCGGAGAAGACAGCTGTCACAGGTACCGCAAGCAAACTCCTCGCCGCGATAACAGCTTGTCGTCATCTCATAGGGAACACCGAGCTGCGTACCGCGCCGAACGATTTCCCCTTTGGAGAGGTATTGCAACGGTGTTTCAATCACAATGCGCTGTCCACACTCTGCAGATACGGCAGTGGCCGCATCTGCGGCTGCTTGAAATGCCTTAATAAATACCGGACGGCAATCTGGATACCCAGAGTAATCGACAGAGTTCACACCGATATAAAGGTGCAGCGCACCCACACGTTCGGCATAGCCGAGTGCATAGCTCAAAAAGATAAGGTTGCGTGCAGGCACATAAGTCGCAGGTACTTCCGTGCGCTCCGTGGTTCCTTCGGGCACGGCAATCGACCGATCCGTGACCGCCGATCCGCCGACTGCATCCATATTGGTTTCAATGATGAGATGCTCAGCCGCATGATAATATGCGGCAATGCGCTTTGCGCAGGAGAGTTCGCGGTCATACCGCTGATGATAGTTAAAACTGATGGGATAAAGCTCATAGCCCGCTGCCTGCGCGATCCCCATACAGGTACAGCTGTCAAGGCCGCCGGAGAGCAGAATTACCGCTTTTTCCCGCATAACATTTCCTTTCCTGATTGCTGCGAACATGCAGTGCTTAGACAATCTTACCGTTCCCCACACAGGGCACGAATGGCCCGCGCAGCATCCGGTGCGCCATAGATATAAGAGCCTGCGACGAGTATATTCGCACCTGCAGAACGCACCTGCTCGCTCGTTTCGGCGTTGATGCCGCCGTCAACTTCAATATCGACATCCAGTTCATTATCGGCAATCGTATGGTAGAGCGCATGAATTTTCCCGAGCATATTCTCAATGAATTTCTGCCCGCCAAAGCCTGGGTTTACAGTCATGAGAAGTACCATATCCACATCATCAATCAGTTCCTCAAGTGTATAGATTGATGTGCCTGGATTGAGTGCGATGCCGGCCTTGCAGCCAACCGCCTTGATCTGCTGAATAAGCCGATGCGCATGATGTGTCGCCTCAATGTGAAATGTGATGATGTCGGCGCCTGCATGCGCAAATGGTTCAATGTATGTCTCTGGATGCTCCACCATGAGGTGCACGTCAAACATCGCCTTTGACTCTTTGCGCAAACTTTCAACAACACAAGGTCCCATGGTGATGTTTGGCACAAACGTCCCATCCATCACATCAATGTGAATGTATTCCGCCCCCGCCTCCTCTACGCGGCGAACATCTGCACCAAGATTTGCAAAGTCTGCCGATAAAAGAGAGGGCGCGATGATAACAGGGCGCTCTTTATGAATATGCTCTTCTTCGTGTCCGTGTGACATAATGATTTTCCTCTTTCTTCTGTGTCTGCAATTCATCCAAAAAAGCAAGATAGGCGTCATAGCGCTCCGACAGAATCATCCCCGCCGCAACGGCGTCCTTGACAGCACAGTCTGGTTCATGACTATGGCTGCATGGCGAAAAACGGCAGCCTGCCGCACCAGAAAACTCCGGAAAACAGTCCGTCAGATCCTGAGGTGTAAGTCCCCTGAGTTCCTGCTGTGTAAATCCCGGTGTATCGACGACAAAGCCGCCCTCATATGGAATCAGTTCCGCGCGCCGCGTCGTATGACGTCCGCGTCCGATCTTTTCGCTGACAGCCCCCGTAAGGAGTGCTAGGGATGGATCAATGGCATTGAGCAACGAGGATTTTCCGGTGCCGGAAGGGCCTGCGAACACGGTGATCTCACCGCTGAGATATTCCCGTAGCAATGCGATGCCCATTCCCGCTGCTGCCGATACACGCAGAACCGGATAACCGATGCGCTCATACTCCGTAAGAACCGCTTCCGCAGAGTCTTGACTAAGATCCATTTTATTGATGCAGATAACGATGCGCCCAATTCCCGCGTGTTCTGCCAGAACGAGAAAGCGATTGAGAACAAGCGGATGCGGATCTGGAGACGCCGCCGCAATCGTAATGACAATCTGAGAGAGATTTGCTACGCGCGGCCGCTGCAGAAGATTTTTCCGCTCCAGAATGCGTTCTACAATGCCATCCTGTTCTGTCATGCGGTCAAAAACCGCAAGATCACCAGGCAGAATCCCGCTTTCCTGCCGCTTCGTCTTACCGCGCAGTTTACATGCAACAACACCATCTGATGCTGCCACATAGAGAACACTATTATATACTTTTAGGACACGTCCCTGTTGGATCAAGAGAACTCCTTCCTAATACATATTCCTATTCTGTTTTTTCCGTTTGGTCACGACGGCTCACTGGCGCCTTGTCGCCGCCCTTTGCTTTCTCATCCTTTGAAGCCTTACTGCTTTCATCCATGCGCTCCCTGCTGCCCTCAGAGATCACCAACCGCACCGATGTCCCCGCATCTACTTCACTTCCTGCAGACGGTGACTGGCTCACCACTGTACCGGAGGCTTGGCTGCTTTCCTGTGTGCCAACACTGCCGGCACTGAGCCCGCCGCTCTCAAGCATACTGCGGGCACGGTCAAGGGGAACCCCCTTCACGTTCGGAACGCTGACCCTTTTCACTTTCTGCCCCTTGCTGACTGTAATATCGACGGATTGTCCCTTGCTGATGCGCATGCCGCTGCGGGGATCCTGTGAAATGACGGTGCCGCTGTCCTCATCGGAAAATGTCTCATATGCCGAACCGACCCGCAGCCCCATTTTCTGGAGTTGTTCAAGCGCGTCCGACTGCTTCATCCCACGCAGGTTCGGCATCTCCAGTTCCTCACCGCCCTTACTGACATAGATGGTGATGGCACGTTCTTCCTTGACCTTCATCCCCGCTTCCGGCGATTGGGAGACGACAACCCCCACAGGCACCTCTGCATCAAATGTCTCCTCCACTGTCACACGCAGATGCTGATCCTCCAGGATCTGGCGTGCAATCATCATCTGCTTTCCCGTCACATCGGGAACCATGATCTCTGCCGCACTCCAAAATTTCCCAAAGCTCAGGAAAAATCCTGTAAAAAACCCAAGAACGAGAATCACTGCAAGCCCAAAGATAAATTTCTTTGAACGAAAAACAGACGATTCCTGTGATTCATCTTCCTCGTCTGTTTCCCGCTCCGAAATGGACTGAATCTCCTGCGCTTCTCCCTGCGTCAAAATACGTGTTACATCCGGGTCAAATGGTGAGGCCGCAGCATCCGCGCGCGCAAGCCCCTCTGCTCCTGCCATATCCTGTCCCAGTTCGCTGCTGCCGGGGCGCTGCGCCGGATCTTTTGCCATCATCCGCATCACGAGTGCCTCAACCACCGGCGGGATGCCGGGAACCAGTTCGTGCAGCGCAATCGGTTCCTCCTCCAGATGCTTACGCGCAATCGTGACCGCGGTATTTCCATCAAAGGGAACTTGCCCTGTTAGCATCTCATAGAGCAAGACTCCCAGCGAATAGACATCTGACTTTGGTGTAATCATCGCGCCGCGTGCCTGCTCCGGCGAGAAGTAATGCACGGACCCCATGATATTCTCGTTATAGGTGAAAGCGGATTCCGTGACTGCACGCGCAATCCCAAAATCTGCGACCTTGATATTGCCGTCCGGCATGACAAGAATATTATGCGGTTTGATGTCACAGTGCACCAGATTATTCGCATGCGCCTGGGCGAGCGCACGTGCAATCTGGCGTGCAATAGGCAGCGCTTCCAGAACAGGGATTCTGCCGCGCTCTTGAATCAGCTCTTTTAGAGTACGTCCCGGAACATACTCCATGACAATATAGTGACGACCCTCAGCGACCCCGACATCGTAGACATTGACGATATTGGGGTGCGTTATGCGTGCGGCTGCCTTTGCTTCACGCTGAAATCGCCCGATGAACTCCGTGTCATTCTCATACTGCTGATGGAGAATCTTAACAGCGACAGTGCGCTCTAAGAGCTGATCTTTTGCCTGGTAGACATCTGCCATGCCGCCGCTGCCTATAAGCGCCTCCAGCGCATAGCGGTCACCCAAGACACGCTCGACCATGATCGTTCCTCCTCAAACGCCTCTATCAGGCTCCCCGCCCACGCTTCTATTCAGAAAGAGACGCATCCCTCAAAATGTTTTTCAATGCTCTGCCGTACAATCTCCACGCACCGCCATGTGAAACAATCGATGTTTGTATGACTGCCGATGTTCTCCCCTAACAGAAGCGGCAGCAACAGAATCATGGCCGCCGCACCGAGTATATATGGATAAATAGCGCGCTGCGCCATTGGAAAGGATTGCAAAAGACGCTGTCTTTCCCCACATCATGACGGCTCATAGGCGACGGCAATCGCCGTGATATTGTCACGCCCACCCGCCTCCAGTGCGCGTTCCACCATACTGGCAGCGACTTCCTCAACGGAGCCGCCAAGCAGTCTGCACAGATCCTCATCCGGTACCATATTCGTTAACCCGTCTGTCGCGAGCAGAAAACGGTCACCATGTTCAAGCGGAAACAGATCACTGTCCACCTGCATCTCCTGTTCCACGCCAACTGCACGCATCAAGAGATTTTTACGCGGATGATGCTGTGCCTCCTCCTCGCTGAGTTTTCCCTGCGTCACCAGTTCCTCCACATAGGAGTGATCTCGTGAGATCTGGCGGAGTACGCCGCGGCGCAGGAGATAGAGACGACTGTCTCCTACATGAGCATAGTACGCCATGCCCGTCTCCTCATCGAGATGCAGCACAGTCGCCGTCGATCCCATCCCCTCATATGCGGGATTTTCTGCAGCCGCCGCAAGCACCTGCTGATTCGCCTGGAGCAGAACGTGCTGCAAAGCCGCCGTATCAACAGATGTCCCGCTGTCTGCCATATCGCGAACGGCAGCAACCACCATACTGCTTGCCACCTCGCCTGCGGCGTGTCCGCCGAGCCCATCCGCCACCACATAGATCGCTGGTGCAAATATGCCAAAACTGTCCTCATTTGACGGGCGCGCACACCCAATATCTGACATACTCGAAACCGCTATCATGCCATCACCTCTCAAAGCGCAGGGAGACGGGGGCTATGCAGAGCACATCCCTTCCATGCAGATACATCCGCCCCATCCGCCATCATTGATATAGCCCCTCAGAGCGCCTCATACCGAAGCGTCGTTGTCCCTAGCTGCAGCTCATCGCCATCCCGAAGCCGGCACGAAGATATGCGTGTCCCCGCCACAAAGGTCCCGTTCCGGCTTTGCGCATCATAAAGCGTGTGTCTGTGCTGTTCGTAAACGATCCATGCATGCAGACGTGATATATTTGTGTCCGTTAAGATGAACTCATTGCGCGGCATACGCCCCATATAGACAGTCTTTTCACCAATCGGCATCGAAAAGCCCATATCCGCTCCACTCATGACACGAAGCACGGCAAGCTCATGCGCGGGCGGAGGGCTGAGATGACGTACATCAAAACCCGACGGCCGTTCAAGCACAATTGTCCGAACTAAAGACGCGCATTCAGACGACGCGGCATTTATCCGAATGCGGTGATCCTGTATATGCGATGTAAGACGATAGGAACCAGTGCGAATCGCTTCATCAAAGACAAAGGAAATATCCAAACGCCCGTCCATCGTAAGATCAGCACGAATCATATGTTTTTTCAAGGCGATGCCAAGCTCATCTACAATGCGATGTGAGCAGAGCCGTCGATAGTCCTCCGCACTGAGCGAAAAGACATAGGCATTCGGGAGATTGCCCCCTCCTGCATTTTTGCGCACCTCCTTTTTCAGCCCCCGAACCAGTTCAGCAGGCTCTAGATGCGTACTGAACCGCCGATTAAAAAAGCCCTCAATGCGCGCTTCCAAAAAAGACTCCACCCGATCCATCATTGCGCAATTCTCTCCCTCATCAAAAGAAATTCCTTATGCGCTACATTCCCTAATACTGGTCTATCATACCATAAATATAAGAAAAATTACAATCCCGCAGCAAGAAGTCGATTTCTAAGCTGCCCACACGCTGCCTGAATATCCGTCCCCATCTCACGGCGCAGAGTCACTGTGATATGCCGTTCCTCCAAAATACGCTGGAAGCGCCGAATTGCATTCTTCTCCGGACGGTGGAACTGACGCTCCTCCACGGGATTGATGGGAATGAGATTGACACTTGCAAGCTGTCCGCGCAAAAGACATGCGAGCTGTTCGGCCTCGCGCACACCATCATTCACGTCCCGAATCAGAATGTATTCATAAGTCACGCGCCGCTTGGTGATCTTTGCGTAATATTGTGCCGCGCGCAAAACTTCTGCAAGGGAATAGATGCGGTTCACGGGCATCAGGCGTGAGCGCAGTTCCTCTGTCGGCGCATGAAGTGACACGGAAAGAGAGATGGGAAGCCCTTCCTCTGCAAGCCGGCGCATGCCGGGTACAATACCGGAAGTCGATAGCGTGATACCGCGGTAGCTAAGCCCCAGTGTATAGTCTGCATGGAGCAGCCGCAGGGCTGCCATCACATGATCGTAGTTTTCAAGCGGTTCACCTGAACCCATGACGACGATGGTATCGACCCGTGCGCCCTCCTGCCGCAAAAAATCTGCAATGCCAATGACTTGTGCCGCAATTTCCCCTGTGGTCAGATTGCGTGTAAGCCCATGAATGGTTGACGCGCAAAATGCACACCCCATATGGCAGCCCGCCTGCGAGGAGATACACACACTGTTGCCATAGGGATGGCGCATGAGTACCGTCTCTGCCGTCTGTCCGTCTGCAAAGGCATAAAGCAGTTTCACCGTCGCACCATCCGCAGAGTGCAGACGTTTTGCCACAGTCGGTCGTACGATGAAAAAAGTCCCCGCAAGTGTCCTGCGCAGTTCCTTTGGCAGATCCGTCATGGCATCCCATGAAACTGCTCCGCGCTGATAGATCCACCGTACGATTTGATCGGCACGGAAACGCGGCACCGCATAGGGCGCAAGCACAGTGCGCAGTTCCTCTTTCGAAAGTCCAAAGATATTCATAGACGTCTCATACGGGCAATAAAGAACCCATCCGGCCCATCTGCAGAGGGCATCAGCTGCAGCATGGGCTCTGAACTCTTTTTGCCGGGGAGAAATGCGCCCGCATCTTCACAGATAAATTCTGGGTGCATATGCAAAAATTCCTCAACCACAACAGTATTCTCCTCCGGCTCCATCGTACAGGTACTATAGACCATGATCCCCCCCGGTTTTACGGTCATCGCAGCGCTCTCAAGTATCTCCCGCTGCAGAACCGGCAGCGAGCGCAGATCCTCCCTGCGCTTATTCCAACGCGCATCGGGCTTACGGCGGAGAACCCCCATCCCCGTGCATGGCACATCAACCAGCACACGATCTGCCTGCATCGAAAACTGCTCCCCAATGGTGCGCGCATCGTGCAGGCGTGCTTCAATGATGTCAATGCCAAGCCGCTTGGCGTTCTCTGCTATGCGGTGTATCTTTCGTTCATAAACATCAAACGCAAAAATACGCCCCTTATTCTCCATGCGCTGCGCGATATGTGTTGTCTTACCGCCGGGAGCAGCACACATATCAATGACAGTCATATGAGGTTTGGGGTCAAGAATATGCGCGACGAGCATGGAACTCTCATCCTGTACCTGACAAAGTCCCATACGAAGTGGGGCAAGTGCATCCAAAGGACCATGCGTTATCAGACGAATTCCCTCAGGCGCCCATGCGGAGGGGACAGCCTCTGCCCCTTCCCTATCAAACTGCCGCAGCAGTTCGTCCCTTGAAATGCGCAGGGTATTGGTTCGCACCGTAAGAGGCGCCTCCGTATTGTTGCATCTGCACAATTCCTCTGCGGCCTCATAGCCATAGATGTCGATCCAATGGGCAACCATCCACTGCGGATGCTGCTCACGCAATGCAAGCAGCCGCGCACTTCGCCCGCGCGGCACACGTGCACGGGCAGGCGTACGGACGGCAGCGCGCAGCACCCCATTGACAAAAGCTGCCGCTCCTTTGCGCCCATATTTTTTCGCAAGTTCTACGGCTGTGTTGCAGGCAGCAGATGCAGGCACGCGATCCATGAAGAAGATCTGATAGATCCCAAGCCGAAGGATCTCACGCACCTTCGGCTGAACGTATTTCATATCTCCCCTAAGATATTGCTGAATCATATAGTCGAGTGTATCGCCTGCCTTGACCGAACCGTAGACCAGTTCCGTCAAAAAGCGCCGGTCGCGTTCCGTTAGATGCGCTCCACGCAGGGCTTGCATGAGTGCGACGTTGGCATATGCCCCTTCCTCGTGGACACGGCCGAGGATCTGCATCGCCAACTCACGTATGGGGTCAATTGCCCCCTCACGATAGCGTTGTTCCTGCATTTAGGCACCCTTTTTCAGGCTGCTCGGTTCGATGATCTGTTCGAGCTGCGCACGTACTTCGCCCATATCCACACTCGTATTGTAACAGGGGCCATTGGGGCGGATGTTGAGTACGCCGACAGCTGGCAGCGGATAGATATCCTGGATCCCGCTCATCAGATCGCGCTCACAGGCGATGGCAAGCACGGCCTTCGGACGCGTATTGTAAACGACTTGCCGTGCAAGTGTTCCACCGGTCGCCACGAAAAAGTGGAACCCCATCTCCTCAGCGAGCGCGACGAGATCACCGACATTACAGCCGCCGCATCGCTTGCAGTTGTTTGGATCGCGTGTGACCTTGTGCGGACAGCTGGCAAGCTGTAAACAGTGCGGTGTCACAACGAGAAGCCGCGCGGCCGGCACACGAATCCGCAGCCGATGAAAGAGCAGATTGCTCACTGCGATAAACGAACCCTCCAGCGCACGGCGCCGCACTCCAAAGAGTTTGCCAAGACGTACTGCTGCCGGAAAGAGCAGATTGATCAGCTCATAGGTCTGCCGCTTCATATACGGCACATAGGGCAGCCCCGCTACGGCGAGCACCATATTGAAGATCCCCAAAAAGGAAATGACAACCGCAACCGCAAGACATCCGCCGAGCGCCCATGGCAAAACGGGATGAATCCGAGTCAGTCCCGGCACACCGATATACCATATACCAAAAAGAAGTGCCGCCGCGAGAAGCGTCACCACTGACAACATACCAATAAAGAGCCGTTTTTTCGGTCGGGACGGCAGCATAATGTTTTTTTTCACCCCCGCTGCGGCCCCGTTGACCGTCATTGTCTGTTCACTCATGATACAAACCCTATATCCTCTCGCAGGCGATGCCCGCGCAAAAATGCGCCCGCCTCCATCATCTTCTTACCGGGCGCCTGAATCTCCAAAATTTCAAGTTCCTCATCCCCTGCCGCCACAATAAAACCTTTTGCAGGATCCGCGCACATGATTGTCCCCGCGGGCGCTTGTGTCAAATTCCCTCTGCGGCGCAGACGGCCAATCTTATAGACGGCACCGTCCAGCGCTGTTCTGGCATACGGCGTCGGGTTCAGACCGCGCACGAGCGCCTCGATTTCCTGTGCACTCTTTGCCCAATCAATGACGGTCATATCCCGCGTGATACGCGGCGCATAAGACCCCTCGCCCATCTGCGGGATGCGGCGAAGCGTTCCCGCTGCAAGCTGCATGAGGGTTTCTATAAGCAGCTTTGCCCCCGTGTGCATTAGTACATCATGGAGCAGTCCATAGGTCATATCTGCAAAAATGGGGACCTCTCGACGCAGAAGCATATCTCCTGTATCCAGTCCCGCATCCATCTGCATCGTCGTAACGCCCGTCATCGCCGCACCACACATGATGGCATACTGTATCGGCGCTGCACCACGATAATGCGGCAGGAGCGAAGCGTGTACATTGATGCAGCCGTGCACAGGAATATCGAGCACCTCCTGTGATAGAATCTGCCCAAAAGCAGCGACAACAGCAACATCCGGATGGAGTGCGCGCAGCTGGGCGGTAAACTCTGCATCTCGTACGCGTACAGGCTGCAAGACAGGAATATCATGCGCCACAGCCCATGCCTTCACGGGAGAAACCGTATATTTCTGCCCGCGGCCGCGTGGTCGGTCAGGCTGCGTAACAACAGCGATGACCTCTGCCAGATCACTGCATTCTGCAAGAGCCGCAAGCGTCGGCACAGCAAAGGAGGGCGTTCCCATAAAGACCACACGCAGTTTGGTCACTTTGGTCACTCTTTGTCCTCCTCCTTCCGCAAGCGTACAGCAATGTCGATGAAAAGTTTCCCATCCAGATGATCGCATTCATGCTGAATGCAGCGTGCCAGAAGCCCCTCTGCTGTCAAAGAACGCCGTCTGCTACGCCTGTCAGTATACTCTACCGTCACGCACTGCGCACGTTCCACATCCCCAAATACCTTTGGCACAGACAAACATCCCTCCGAGTCGATGACACTGCCCTCACGCACTGTGATAACAGGATTGATGAGTTCAAGAAGTCCGTGTTCATCCTGTACGTCGATCACCACCATCCTCAGAGACTTCCCCACCTGTGGCGCGGCAAGCCCAACGCCATCAGCACTGTACATCGTTTCTGCCATATCGTCTAAGATCTGACGATGTCGTTTCGTCAGCCGCTCAATCGGTGCAGCAACCTGTTTTAGAACAGGATCGCCCGCCTTTTTGATTTCCAAAATTGCCATATATCGTTCCTTTATCTATGTACATGATTCTAAATACATGCGATCCATGGATGTGCACCACATGCGCAGTATACCCTTTTGTTTCTAACACGGATATATTTTATTTACTGTTTTCCTAGTGTACCATATTCGTCAATAGATTTCCATGATACAAGCGAAATCATCTGCATGTTTTATAGAGAAACTTCATTGGGCCCTATTTATTTTATATTTGCATCAAAAAACCGACCGCTGACAGGCGATCGGTTTTTTGATGCAACAGATGTTAGAGATAACGCAGGTACACGTAGACACTCGAAACGAGTACTGTAAAGATCATCACGGGGAATGCAATTTTCATGAAACCGAGGAAGGAAATCGGTCTACCGCGCTGGGCCGACATGGAGGCGACAACGACGTTGGCACTCGCACCGATGAGCGTTCCGTTGCCGCCGAGACAGGCGCCGAGCGCGAGCGACCACCACATCGGGGTAAGATCACTGAGCCCCATCTGCCCCATATCCTGAATGAGCGGAATCAGCGTCGCCACAAATGGAATGTTGTCAATGAATGCTGAAGCAATCGCACTCATCCAGAGAATCAGCATTGCCGTAGCCTCAACGTTGCCGCCCGTCGCATGAATGGCCTCAGCAGCAAGCATGCGAATGACCCCGGTCTCCACAAGTGCACCGACGAGGATAAAGAGCCCCCCGAAAAAGAAGATGGCCGGCCACTCGATTTTGGAAAGTACCTTTACGATTGCATTCTCATCACGCGTTGCGGTGAGGAGGAGGAGAAGGCCTGCCCCAGAGAGGGCTACGGTCGCGGATTCAAGACCAAGGCTGCCATGCAGTACAAAGAGGGTAATCGTGAGGAAAATAACAGAAAGGCATTTACGCAAAAGGGCATGATCTGTAATCTGCGCCCCTGCAGGAAGGCGCATGATCTTATCCTGAAGCTCCGGCTGTGTATGCAATTCCTTACGGTAAACAGCAATGAGAATAAATTGAACCAAAATAAAGATCAAAATTGAAATAAGGGAAAGATTCTCCACAAACGCCATAAAGTCAAGTCCAACCGCACTGCCGATCATGATGTTTGGCGGGTCACCGATGAGGGTCGCCGTGCCACCGATGTTGGATGATAAGATCTGTGCAATGAGGTAGGGCATGACATCCACTTTGAGCTGCGATGTGATGCTGAAAGTGATGGGCACAGTGAGCAGAACTGTTGTCACATTATCCAGCAGAGCCGAGCAGACCATGGTAATGGTCGATAAGACGACCAAGAGTGCAACGGGCTGTGCTTTTACCTTCTGTGCTGCCCAGATGGCAAGAAAATTGAAAAGTCCTGTCTCACTCGTGATGTTGACAATAATCATCATGCCCATCAGCAGTCCCAATGTATTGAAGTCAATGTGATGTACTGCTGTCTCCTGACTGACGATCCCAAAGAGTATCATGAGCATCGCACCGAAAAGCCCGACAATGGTGCGATGCACTTTTTCAGAGATGATGAGCGCATATGCGATGACAAAGATCACGATCGCCACGATTGTTGCTGTTTCCATCATTACACATCCTTCTCTATCACGAGAAATATAACCCTCACCTGTCACGTTGCCGTGACGATCACCTGATGTTCCTTCCGCTCAATCTTGAGCTTATAATCCCTGATGCCAGACTGTGCCAGCGTCAGTTTGAGTTCAAGCAGTGCCCTGCCAAGCTCCTGTGATTGTGCAGCGGTCAGTCCTGCATGTGCAAGATCCGCAGGAGGCTCCTTTGCCGCTTGTGCGCGGGCACGCTCTGCGGATTGCTGCTCCTCACGCAGCAGCTCTGCGCGGATTTCCTCCTCCTGCCCTTGCAGCATATCCTTATCTGGTAGGTTCTTTGGTATCTTTGCCACAGCAAGCCTCCTTATTTCACCGCAATCTCCTTGCTCCATGAGTCCTTGAGCCCCACAATCCGGTTGAACACGATATGCTCCGGTGTTGTATCCGGGTCAACAACAAAGTAGCCAACGCGCAAAAACTGATAGCGCGCCCCCGCTGCTGTAAGAGAAAGGCTTGGCTCAACTTTTGCATCCGTTAGGATTTCAAGCGAGTTTGGATGCAGCGCCGCGATAAAATTCTCCGGCTCATCCTCTCCCTCTGCCGGCAGACGAATCAGACTATCGTAAAGACGAACCTCGGCTGTGAGCGCCCGGCGTGCGTCGACCCATTGAATTGTCCCCTTAACCTTACGTCCTGCGGCGGCACCGCCGCTTTTGGTTTCAGCATCATAGGTGCAGCGCAGTTCGACGACCTGTCCGGTCTCATCTTTCACCACTTCTTCACATCGAATGATGTAGGCATGTTTGAGACGTACCTCTCCGCCGGGCTTTAGTCGGAAGAATTTTTTCGGCGCGTCCTCCATAAAGTCCTCTTGGTCGATGTAAAGCTCTCGCCCAAATGGAACATAACGCTGTCCACCATGAAGGGGACTGTTTTCTGCCAGCAGATACTCTGTCTCTCCTGCGGGATAGTTCGTCAGGATGACCCGCAGCGGATGCAGGACTGCCATGACACGCGGTGCATGATGGTTGAGTTCGTCGCGCACGCAGTGTTCAAGCATAGCACTGTCCACTATGCTGTTGCTTTTTGCAACACCAATTTCCTCACAGAACGCACGAATCGCCGCCGGCGGATAGCCGCGCCGCCGCATCCCGGAGATGGTCGGCATACGCGGGTCATCCCATCCGCGCACATGCCCCTCCTCAACGAGCTGACGCAGTTTGCGTTTGCTTGTGACCGCACCCGAAAGGTTAAGGCGTGCAAACTCAATCTGCTGCGGCCGTGTCGCCGCCGAAAATCCAAGTGCTTCGAGCAGCCAATCATAAAAGGGACGATGCTCCTCAAATTCAAGCGTGCACAGTGAATGGGAGATCCCTTCGATGGCATCCGAGAGCGGATGTGCAAAGTCATACATGGGATAAATGCACCATGTATCGCCTGTGCGGTGATGATGCGCGTGTGCGATCCGGTAAATCACAGTATCCCGCAGGACAAGATTCGGTGATGCCATATCAATCTTCGCCCGCAGAACACAGGTGCCATCGGGGAACTCCCCCGCACGCATCCGCGCAAAGAGATCGAGATTTTCCTCAATGCTGCGCCCGCGATAGGGGCTTTCCTTTCCGGGTTCTGTAAGTGTGCCGCGGTAGGCACGAATCTCATCCGCCGAGAGATCATCTACATAAGCAAGCCCTTTTTCAATCAGCTGAACCGCGTAATCATACAGCTGTGCAAAATAGTCAGAGGCATAATGGCGGCGATCTCCCCAGGAAAAGCCGAGCCATCGAATATCCTCTTGAATGGAGTCCACATACTCAATATCCTCCTTCGTCGGATTCGTATCGTCAAAGCGCAGGTTGCAAAGACCGCCGTAGTCTTCCGCGATGCCGAAATTGAGACAGATGGACTTTGCATGCCCCACATGGAGATAGCCGTTCGGCTCCGGCGGGAATCGTGTATGGATTCCCGTTTCGTAACGGCCATTTCTAAGATCTTCATCAATGATCGTTCGGATAAAATTCGATATTTTTGCTGCTTCCGCCATAGCTCTTCCTCACCCTATGATTCCAGTACATCTTCTTCCGCACACCTGCGCGCAATGTAACTGCGCAGGCGCTTAACTCCCTCGGCGATCCCCTCCTCTTGTGGGAGATTTGCAATAAATGTCTCCACATAACCGCGCTCTTTTATCTTTCGGAGCGTCCACACAAAATTAATATCGTAGAGCCACAGAAGCCGCACGACTTTTCGGTCTCCGTGCGTACGCAGACGATAGTAGTCTGCTTGACGCCCTGCAGCAAAATCCGCAATAAAGTCCGGGCTGACTTCCTCCACTGCATCCGAGGGGACAAATTTCGGTGCGTCCGCTGCGCCCTCCGGCGTTAAAAACGGCAAGAGCACACGGTAAATATCGAGCTTATCTGCATCGCGGATGAGTTTTGCAAAGAACTGCTTTCGTGCATCCGCTGTTGGTGCAATTTCTTTCTTGTTGTGCCAACGAATTGCAAAGCGCAGCGTATCAGCATCCACGGGAGAAAGCCGCTCCAAAAAATCCAGTTCTGAGAGTACCTTCAGCCCAAGCTCTGCGTGATCCTCCGACTGTGCATCGTTGAACGTGCGATAGACGGCATACTGACGAAACCGCCCCACGTCATGAAAAAGGCCGATCATCTGCGCAAGCGCCGTATCATGCACAGAACATCCAAGATGACGTGCAAGCGCACGTGCATTTGTCGTTACATATCCTGTATGGATCTCCTTGAGGCGAATCCCCTTCATCACCTCTATATCATCCGTATGAAAGGAGCGCATATAGGCGTGCATCCATACGTGCATATCATGCAGTAACTCTTCCATGTGCGCTGCCTCCTCCATTCATCTTACTGCCCCTGTACATGCGTCTTTTCAGCGGTTCGATACTGAGTAACAATCGCCCCAATGAGCAGGAGCGCACATCCCGCCGACTGCACCAGTGTCATCTGTTCGCCCAAAACAAGCCAGCTCGCAGCAACGGCAAACACCGACTCAAGCGACATGATGATTGACGCCTGTGCCGGTTCAACATATGCCTGCCCCAATATCTGAAGGGTATAGGCAACCCCACAGGACAGGATGCCTCCATAGAGAATGGGAATCGCCGCATGAATCACATCTGCCCAATGAAAGGTCTCATAAACTGCGGACAAGAGCATACTACCGAGCGTACAGATGAGCATTTCCATAAGGCACAGCTCAATCGCATCCACAGTGCTCGCAAACCGATCAATGAGCAAAATCTGCGCCACCCAGAAGAACGAGCAGAGAATGACGAGCGTATCGCCCTTATTAAGCGCTGTCTCTCCGTAAGCGGACAGAAAATAAAGCCCTGTAAAAGCAAGCCCCGCACCGATCCAGTTGGCAAGGTAGAGCCGCCGTCCGAGCAGCAGTGCACCAAGAGGAACCAGAACGATATACAGCGTCGATATAAACGCCGTTTTGCCCGCTGTCGTATAAAGGAGTGCTACCTGCTGCAACGTCACACCGCCGAACATGGCGATCCCGATCGGAATCCCTGGCAGAAAGCCGCTGCGATACGTGCCTGCACGCCGCATTTGTGTGCGCCGTCCACGATAAGCGAAAAAGAGCGGCAAGAGGCAGAGAACACCGAGCGCAAATCGAAACATCGCATAGGTATATGGGCCAAGCCCATCCATGCCGACAAGCTGTGCAACAAACGTCGTTCCCCAGAAGAATGCTGTCAAAAGGAGCATCAGACTTCCGCGCAGACGCATATGCTACAATACCTTTGAGAGGAATATGCGCGTACGCTCTTCCTTTGGATGTTCAAACACCTCGCGCGGTGTCCCCCATTCGATGATGCGTCCTTCATCCACAAAGAGCAGCCGGTCCCCCACCTCACGGGCAAAGCCCATCTCATGTGTGACAATCACCATCGTCATGCCCTCTCGTGCAAGTGCCCGCATAACATCAAGCACCTCTCCGACCATCTCTGGATCAAGCGCGGATGTAGGCTCATCAAAGAGCATCACTTTAGGATGCATAGCGAGTGCCCGAGCAATAGCGACACGTTGCTGCTGACCGCCCGAGAGATTGTCCGGATAAGCATCTGCCTTTTCTGCAAGCCCAACACGCGCAAGCAGTTCACGCGCCGTCTGCTCTGCCTGCATGGAGTCAATCCGCTTTACTCGCAGCGGCGCGAGCATGATATTCTCAAGCACGGTCATATGCGGAAAGAGGTTAAATCTCTGAAACACCATACCAACCTCTTCGCGTACTTTGTTGATATTCGCTTCACTCGAAAGAGTGATGCCATCGACGACGACCTCGCCCGCCGTCGGCTCCTCAAGATGATTCATACAGCGGAGCAGTGTGCTTTTCCCGGAGCCTGACGGCCCAATGATAACAACGACTTCCTTTTCCTCTATGGATAGATCAATGCCCTTTAGAACCTCATCACTGCCAAACGATTTACGCAGCCCCTGAATCTCAATCATGAACCCTGTACCTCCGTTCCAGATATGCGACAAAGCGCGAAATCGTCAGTGTCATAGCGAGATAGATCACGGCGACACTCAGCCAAATCTCAAACGACCCATAGGTCTTAGCGATGATGAGTTGACCGCGCCGCGTGAGTTCCTCAAAACCAATGACCGATACGAGGGACGAATCTTTGAGCATCGCGATGAACTCGTTGCCGAGCGGCGGGATAACCCGCTTGAATGCCTGCGGGACAATAATATAGCGCATCGTCTGGAGCCACGTCATGCCAAGAGAGCGCCCTGCCTCCATCTGCCCTGCATCCACGGACTGAATCCCTGCGCGAAAGATCTCCGCCACATAGGCACCGGAGTTGATGCCGCATGCAGAAATCGCCGCAATAAACGGGTCAATGCGCTGCCCTGTAACCACAGGCAGCGCAAAGTAAAAGAGAAAGATCTGAACGAGGAGCGGCGTTCCACGGAAAAATTCCACATACACCTCTGCAAGCATGCGCAGCGGGCGTACTTTTGAAATACGGGCAACGCCTACGACAAGACCAATGATAAAGCCAATCGCCGTGGAAAGCACCGTAATTTGTATCGTGACACCCGCGCCAACCAGTAGGAGGGGGAATGAGTTCATCACCAAGTTCATATCAAACGTCATAAGTTCATCCATCCTATACGATTACTTTTTTGCATAAATACCCGTTCTTAATATTATATTTCAACAGTACATTGTTGTCAATAAATTCTGCTTATTGAACGCTTTTTCAGATACTGCGAACCTAAGCCCCTACTTTTTATCAAAGAGATAAAGATAGTCGCCATAGCCCTCAGCTGCCATATCCTCCTTTGGAATGAAGCGCAGGGAGGCGCTGTTGATACAGTAGCGTTGTCCGCCAAGTGCTGCGGGACCGTCATCGAATACATGCCCGAGATGTGCGCCGCTCCCTGCGGCAGTCACCTCAGTACGAACCATCCCATGCGACAGGTCTTCATGTTCAGCGAGAAGTGCGGCATCAATCGGGCGCGAGAATGCCGGCCAGCCACAGCCGGAATCATATTTGTCCGTTGAGATGAAAAGCGGCTCCCCTGTTGTAATATCACAGTAAATCCCATCGCGAAACTCATGGTCATATGCATTGCGAAACGGAGGTTCTGTCGCCTTTTTCTGGGTCACTGCATACTGCAAATCGGTAAGGCGCTCTTTCAGTTCTGCATCAGACGGCTTTTCATAGACTTTAGCGGATGAATGCACTGATTCAGTTTTTGCCGCCGCACGTTTCTCACGCATTGCAGTGATAAGTGCAGGGGAAATATGACAGTAACCATTTGGATGCCGCTCTAAATACTCTTGATGTTCATCCTCCGCACGGTAAAAGTTCACAATCGGACCTGTTTCAATAGCGATGGGTTGATTCAGTTTTTGCTGAAGCTGCTCAAGGGATGTCTGGATGATTTCGGCATCCCGGCTCTTACTGCCATCCGCATTGGCTGCATAATAAATGCCCGTTCGATACTGACGCCCCACATCGTTCCCTTGCCGATCCTTTGCTGTCGGATCAATCGAATCATAAAATGTCGCAAGGAGCGTTTCAAGAGGTACGATGCTTGGATCATAGACAACATGAACTGTTTCTGCATGACCGCTTCCGCCGCAGACCTCTCTATAGGAGGGGTTTGCCGTATTCCCATTTGCATAGCCACTCTCTACCGAGACAACGCCATGTACAAGAGCGAGATAAAGTTCCGTCCCCCAGAAGCAGCCGCCTGCAAGATAGATTTCTTTCTGTCCTGCAGCTGGATGATTCTTCTGCACAATCTCCTGCGGCATCTCTGCCGAGGACACAGAGGAGGTTCCGCAGCCACCGAGACAAACAAGCAAGCCAAGTGCACAGGCAAAACGCAATGATGCAATTTTCATGATAAACTCCTTTCAGCGGTCCTCCACAGGATATACCATTCTTTATTCGTATTATATCAAATAATCACTGAAACAAAAACAGCCATCACAGAAATCAACGCTCCTACAAGCGGGTTTCCTGCGTTACACCTCAAGTGCAGTTGCCGGTGGGAGTTTCCATGTAATTGGCTGCTCGCCTACTCGCACAAGAAAGTCGTTGACACGTGAAAAGGGACAGCTGCCGAAGAATCCTCGGTGCGCTGAGAGCGGACTTGGATGGGGGGATTCAACAATGAGATGCGCTGGATTCGTGATAAGGCTCTTCTTTTTCCGCGCAGGACTACCCCAAAGAATAAAAGCAAGCGGTGCGCTGCGCATCCCAAGCAACTGGATGATATGATCGGTAAACCGCTCCCATCCATGTCCTTGATGGGAAGCTGCCGCATGAGCACGCACAGTGAGTACTGTATTGAGGAGGAGAACGCCCTGCTTTGCCCACGGGATGAGACAACCGTGGTCCGGCGGGGATATGCCGAGATCATCCTGCATCTCTTTATAGATATTTAAGAGAGAAGGCGGAGGCTCCACACCAACCTGTACGGAAAATGACAGTCCATGTGCCTGTCCATCTCCATGGTACGGATCCTGCCCTAAAATGACGACCTTTGTATCCTCGAAGCTCGTATAGTGAAGTGCATTAAAAATCGCATACATATCTGGATACACGCGCTGCGTACGGTATTCCTCGATAAGAAATTGACGCAGCTCCCGATAATAGGGCTGTGACATCTCATCTGCAAGAAGTTCCTGCCAGTCGTTTTGAAAAATTGCCTTTGCCATTTTACTTCCTAGATCCTCTTGTAGATTTCAAAAATACAATGTTCTCCTATGCGCCTCTCTGACAGAGCAAATCCTTTCAGCAGCGGCAAAAACGTATCGGCTCCATAGATGCCTGGCAGCCTCGTCACATATGCTTGATGCACATAGGGTAAGAGCGCTCGATAGCATTCTGCCCCGCCGATTGTAAAAATGCGCCTGGAGGCATCCACGGTCAGCTGCCCAAGTAAATTCCACAGAGCAGACACATTGGGTACAACACAAAAACCATTTGCCCCTTGTAAATGGCTTGATAGGACAATATTTTCCCGCCCCGCAAGAGGTTGCTTATCAGGCAGGCTCTCCATCGTCCGCCGCCCCATGATGACAATGCCGCCCATCGTCTGCCTGCGAAAGTACGCCATATCCTCCTTGCAGTGCGTGAGAAGCCCCCCTGCCCTTCCAATGCCGCCGGCCTCATCCGCAGCCACAATAAGTTCCAGTGGATATGGGCTAGATAATTCCGCTGCACGGACAATACCCGTACAATCGGATAAACGGCACCACTCTGCAGCTGTTTTTCCATGAAGCACAAGTGCAGGTGCAATTTCTGCAAGCGGCACGAGAACAAAAGCTCTCTGCGTAAGATAGGGATGTGGCAGGGTCAGTATATCATCCTCGGCGGTCATGCCCTCAATATGGAGAATATCCAAATCGAGCGTACGCGCCCCCCAACGTTCACGACGTACACGTCCAAGTGCATACTCTATGCTTTGCAGTTGTTCAAGCAGATGATACGGCGTACCACAAAACGAAATGCGTGCAGCAGCATTCAGAAAAGGGGGCTGGTCGATATTCCCCCATGGAGGCGTTTCGTAAAATGAGGAAATACGCTCCAAAGATATGTCCGCACACGCAGCCATTCGGCGCAATGCCGTGCGCATACATTCTCCACGGTCACCGAGATTTGCACCAAGACCGATATACGCCGTATGCTTCACGATGATCCCCTGCACCGCGTGATGCTGACACCCACATCAGAAAAAAGCCCATAGATTGGCGCTGCTGGTTTATGAACCGTAACACGTACCCACCGAAGCTTTTGAAAGGCAGCAAGAAGTTCCTCCGCAACCCCCTCTGCAAGTGCCTCAATCAGATTTTTCGTCTCACCCTGCATAACATTGGCCGCAACATCATATACCTCAGCATAGCTCACTGTTGCCGCAAGATCATCCTCTTTCCCCGCTGTACCTAGGTCAAGACCAAGATCTAGGTCTAGTACAAAAGGTTGGGGAACAACGCGCTCGTGCGGAAGTACACCATGTGTGGCCACAAAACGCATACCGCGCAGAAAAATCTTGTCCATATATCATGCTCCCAAAATCGCATCTGCCATACGACACATGCGCACAATCGGCCGCACATCATGAACACGTATAATAGAGGCGCCGCGCGTGATACCAAAAATACATGCCGCCCCGGTCGCCTCCATCCGCTCCTCAAGAGGCAGACCCAGCGCTGCGCCGATAAAACTCTTACGGCTCGCGCCAAGGAGCAGTGGATACGCCTCTCCCTCATAGGAGATGAGACCATCCATATGATGCAAAACACGGAGATTATCCTCTGCCGTCTTGCCAAATCCAATGCCAGGGTCCAGGATCAGATTCTCCCTGCACAGCCCTGCCGCATCGGAAATGGCAAAAGACTGTACAAAAAATGCCCGCATAGCAGAAATGATGTCGTTATCATATGATGTCCCGTGCTGATTGTGCATAACGATGACAGGCACATCTGCCTCCGCTGCTGCATGCGCCATCTCCCCCGGCTCCTCTGCATATTGAAGCCCCCATATATCGTTCAGTATGTGCACACCCGCAGAAAGTGCGGCACGTGCGGTTTCTGCCTTGAACGTGTCCACAGAGACGGGGACGGGGCACTCTTTCAAGACAGCGCTCAAAAACGGCATCAGGCGCTCAATTTCCTCTGTGGCTCCCATGGGAACGAAGCCTGGACGACTGGATTCAGCACCGACATCAATGATGTCTGCACCATCCCGCACCATTTCCTCCATGTGCCATAGCGCCCGATCAATCTGGTTCCATTTACCGCCGTCAGAGAACGAGTCTGGCGTTACGTTCAATATGCCCATGATGCGTGTACGTGCGCCCAGCGTCAAGATTTTCCCATCACGGAAGCGATATGTTCTCTGTACTCTCATTCCACTCTCCCAGCATCTGCCATGCCTGCAGTTCTGCCGCCTTATCTTCTCGAAAAATACCATGACACGCGGAGGTTGTCGTTCGTGTTCCATGTGCGCGTTCGCCGCGCATCATCATACAGAGTTGGCGCGCATCGAGTACGACGAGCACCCCCTCTGCACCAAGCCCGCACGCAATCTCCCGTGCAATATTCTCTGTCAAACGCTCCTGCAGCTGCGGACGGCGTGCCAAGAGATCAACAAGCTCCGTGAAAACGCCAAAACCCGCGACGCGTCCTGCGTGCGGGCGATAGACAATATGTGCCGTCCCAAAAAAAGGCAGCAGATGATGCTCGCACATGGAGTAAAATGGGATTGTGCGCACGGCAACAAGACCATTGGTCTTCTCTGTCATGGTCTGTGTCCATAACTCATGCGGATTGCGGTGCAGTCCAGCAAAGAGATCCATATAAAGCCGCGCCGTACGAGCCGGTGTAGCCTCCATGCCGCATGCCGTGAGATCGACACCGACTGCTGTAAGGAACGCCCGCATGGCCTCTTCTGCACGGGCAAGATCCCCCTCTGTCTTTTGCATCATTTCTCAGCCCTCGCTGCAGCAGTCCCCCTTTTTGCCCACGTGGCAACGCTTGCAATATCACGCGGCGTCGTACGGCAGCATCCACCGATCAGCCGTGCTCCTGCCGCATACCACTGATGCGCACCCATGGCAAAATCCTGTGCAGCACCATGCCATGTTTTATCTGACGCATCGTAATCCTCTCCGGAATTAGGGTAGGCGACAATGGGTTTTTCTGTTTTCGCACGCATCGCACGAATCAACGACGCGACATACTGCGGTGCCGTGCAGTTCAGCCCAATGGCAGCGGCCTCAGGCACACCGTCCAGCCAGCGCGCACATTCTGCAATCGGCGTGCCGTCACTGATATGTGCCGCGTCGCGGCACGAGAACGAGAACCATGCAGGAATGCGAATTTCCTGCATGCGCAGCGCACGCACGAGTGCACGCGCCTCCATAAGACAGGGAATGGTCTCACAGGCGAGCAGATCCGGCTCTGCCGCTGCAAGCAGTGCAAGCCGTTCCGCATGAAACGCCGCGAGCTCTTCCTCCCCCAAATCATAATCACCACGATACTCTGAACCATCCGCAAGATAGGCCCCATACGGGCCCACAGAAGCCGCAACCAGCGGGATTGGACGCATGTCATCTGTGCACTCTGCACGATATGCGTCCCGTGCTTCCCTTGCAATGCGGACGGACTTTTGCAGTAAATCTGCAGCTTCTTTGTCCGTAAAGCCACGCTGCATAAACCCAGAAACACTTGCCTGATAGCTTGCGCTCGTCACCACATCAGCACCTGCACGCAAATAGTCAAGATGTATATCTCGCACAAGATCGGGACGCTCAAACAGAGCTTTCGCCGACCACAGTGCATCATTGACAGAAAAGCCGCGTGCCTCAAGCTCTGTTGCAAATGCACCATCGAGTACAAGCACATCCTGCACAGCAAGACGCTCTGCTATTGGATCCAATTTCTCACCCGTCCTGATTTCTTCACATTGACCTATTCTGCCGGCGGCTCCTTGCCAAACCACTTACGGTAAATCTCAGCATAGGTTCCATTCTCCTTGATGGTATGCAGTCCCGCATTGAGCTGTCTTAGAAGTTCCGCATTGCCCTTTTTGACTGCAATGCCGAGATCCTCTTGATTGATCTGGACCGGCACGACCTTTGCAATGCCCTTTCCTTTATTCTGCACATAGTATTCATCTACCGGCGTATCGTTGACCACAGCATCGACACCACCATTGTAGAGATCGAGAAATGCATCGGAAATGGTGCTGAACTCATGCAAATCTGCATTTGGAATGGCGCGCGCAACCTCCGCTCCTGTTGATCCAATTGTCACGCCAACGTGCATGCCGCGTAGATCATCAAAATTGTTGATACGCGTTTCATCTGCACGAACCACAATACTCAGCCCTGCTTTATAGTAGGAATCTGTAAAATCCACGGTACGTGAACGATCCTCGTTGATTGTCATATCAGAGATAGCAATATCCAGATCGCCTGTCTGAAGTGCGGGAATCAACCCATCAAAATTGAGGTTCTTAATCGTGACCTCATGGCCCTGACTTGCAGCAATCGCACGGATAATGTCAATGTCATAACCGACATATTCATGTGAACTCTCATCTTGAAAACCAAATGGTGCATAGCTAGCATCAGTTCCGACCCGCCACACATCCTGCTGCGCTGCATTCTGCGCACTGCCGCAACCAAACCCAGTAACTGCAAAAAGACCTATGGCGAGAACCCCTACAAGATTTTTCCAAAATATCATATTAAATCACTCCTTATTTATATGTAATGGAGATACCATACACGAAATTGGGGTGAATGTCAACTGATTTATTTGATGAGCGCATGTGCTCGAAGCGCCGCTTCGAGCTTTTCCTCATTTGCAGGTTCCATCGGCGAGAGCGGCATACGCAGCTCCCCTGTATCATAACCGAGCTTTTGCATAGCCGTCTTGACCGGAATAGGATTCACCTCAGAAAAGAGCGCATCAATGAGATCTGTATATTCAATTTGAAGCCGTGCTGCCTCCGCTGCATTTCCATCAAAATAGTGTTGACAGATGTCATGTGTCACGCGCGGTACCACATTTGACAGAACAGAAATAACGCCCTGCCCCCCCAAAGATAGGATGGGAACGATCTGATCGTCATTGCCAGAGTAAAGGGTAAGCTCATCCCCGACCGCTGCGCGCAGACGGAGGATCGCCGAAAGATCACCGCTCGCCTCCTTGACCGCCGCAATGCGCGGATGCCTTGCGAGTTTTACATAAGTGTCCGTCTTGATGTTCACCCCTGTACGCGATGGCACATTGTAGAGAATCGAAGGTATATGGACACTGTCTGCAATCTTTATATAATGTGCAGCAAGCCCGTTCTGCGTACATTTATTATAATACGGTGTTACGAGAAGCAAGGCATCTGCGCCAACCTGCTCGGCATATTTTGACAGCGCAACGGCATACGAAGTCTCATTAGACCCCGTGCCTGCAATCACAGGAATGCGCCCCTTTACTTGCTCCACTGTAAAACGGATGGCCGCGCGATGCTCCTCATCGGTCATGGTCGCCGATTCACCCGTTGTTCCCGTGATGATAATGGCATCTGTGCCGCCTGCAATCTGATCCTCGATGATGCGCCCAAGTTCCGGAAAGTTGATGCCCGTCTGTGTAAACGGTGTGATAATAGCGACGCCTGCGCCGCGGAAAATGACATGTTTCATGGCAACGTCTCCCTTCCATAGCATCCGCTGTTATTATCCCATGTACAGCGTGAAAAGTCAAAATCTTTATGCGTGCAGTGCGGGACGAACCACGCCAAACAGCGCTGCATTCTCCCGCATCTTTTCTTCACCGCCGAGGACACAGTATACATCTGCACGCATGGCATCCGCGATGAGCGGTGCTAGTGCACGGACATCTTCCTGTCCTGCGGAAAGAATCTCATCACGTGCACGTTGGCGATCCTCCTCTGTGATGCCGCGCAGATAGAGCGTTGCTGCGGTATCGCCCTTCATCTGCGGGGTCAGCGGCGCATCCACGCCGCTCATGGTACCAATAACGAATTTATCCATCTCGCGGTCAGAAACGTCAAATGCGCGCACATAGTCCGCAGTCTCATTGAGGACGTCAAGTGTCTCGGCAAGATTTGGGTCACGATAGGAGGCAAACACCATGAACCCATTGCGGTTAAACTGTGTCATAGCACCGTAAGCCCCGCCCTGGACACGGATGCGCGTCCAAAAATAATCGTAGCGAAGCAGAGTTTCCAACAGACGGAGCACGCCCGTATAGGCATAACCTAGCTGAATGAAATTCGCGCCCTTTGCCACATACTGCACACGGCTCTGTGTCGTAAGACCTTCATTACGCGCCACAAGATCCCAGTGATATTGTGCTGCGGAGAACTCACGTACTGAAAGTTTTTTCTGAAATGCCGCCAGTGCTGCGGCAATACTGTCATAGTCATCTGCAGGTGCAGTAATGCTGACCATGAGATCCCTGCGATTAAAGATCTGCGGCAAGAGCCGCGCAAACGCCTCCTGCATCTGCTGGTGATGCACTGCAAAGTTCTCCTGAAACGCTGACAGGAATGCATGGAACGACAGCCCGCCTTCCTCTGCATAGCATCCAGACGGCATGAGATACCCTGCAATCCGCGCAGCAACGATTTGATTCGCTGCGCGCTGAAGCGACAGCTCCATACCGGTCTTGTCTTCATCAATCAGCTCGCGTATGCGCTTGGCACCAGAAAAATCACTCTCTAAGAGCATCTCTTCCAGAATTTCAAAGAGACGCGTCACATTCTTGCGCAGCACCTTTGCACGCAACTTAAACCGCGGCAAAAGAGAATCTGGTTCTCCTGCACGGGTATAGGCAACTATATCTGCGCCGATCCCCCCGGTATAGAGACTCTTCAGCAAGGCAAGCTCTGCGTAGCTGTGCCGCGCCGTATCCACTGCACCAAGCATCTCTGCAAGAAGATAGGCATAAGGCAGATCCTCCTGCGCAACGGCTGACATAGGAAAGTAGAAGTTCAGATAAACAATGCCATTCGTCTCAAGATCTGAGTAGAGAATTTTTGTCCCATCGAGATCGCGCACCTCAAGCGGCAGTTTCTCCGCTTCTTTCCGAATATCTGAGCGGGCGAGAATCGGAATTGCAGTAAGAGCCTCCTCCGTATCGGACTCTGCCTGCGCAGCCCTCAGATCCGCACACGTCTGCACGAGCGCATCAATTTCAACGCGGCTCATTGCAGCTTTCTTCTCCATAAGAATCTTTTCCTGTGCAGCTTCACGCTCCCGTCCGACTGTGCGGCTCGGTAGGAGTATGACAAGTGCCTCATGCGGATTTTTAAGAAATGCCTCTCGTATGAGCTGTTCAAAATACCCTGTACGAAGACCTTCTTTCAGCGCCGTTAGTACATCCTCATAGCGCAGATAGACCTCAGGTGCACCACCATAGAGCCATGTTTTCATCATGCGGATGCCATAGATTAGCCCCTTTGGTGTTGTGCCAAAGTCCGATTCACGCAGACGGAACTCAAGTGTATTGATGGAGGCCTCTAACAACGTATGGTCAAGGCCGCCGTCTGCAAGTGCAGTCAAAGTATCTTTGACAACACACATAAATTCATCAGCTCGCGTAGCTTCTGACTTGCTGACAATGATACTGAAAAACGGCTGGAGTAAATCACTCTCGAAATTTGAGTCAACATCTCGTCCAAGCCCTGCGTCGATGAGTGCCTGACGAAGCGGTGCTCCCTGCATACGCAAAAGTGCATGGTCGAGAATCTGAAGTGCCATCACACGCTGCAGATCCATCGTATCTCCGATGACCCAATTCAAAGATAGGAACGTATTCTCCTCCAACGATTCTTCTGTCCCAATGGGATAAAAATGCTCTTTCCTCACAAGTCCCGCAAACGGCTGCTGCTGCTCTATCTGTGAGGTCACGGGAATCCGCTCAAAATGCGAAAGGTATGCACTGTCGAGGTAGGCTAGCCGCTCCTTGATGTCCAGATCACCATAGAGATAGATATAGCTGTTCGATGGATGATAATAACGTGCATGAAAATCCAAAAACTTTTCCTGCGTGAGATCTGGGATGGCCTCTGGATCCCCGCCCGACTCATAGCCGTATGTTGTATCGGGATAGAGCGCCGCCATAATACGGCTGCTGAGCAGATCATCAGGGGATGAGAGCGCCCCCTTCATCTCGTTGTAAACAACACCGCTGTAACGCAGAGGTTCTGCTGCATCATCCAGCTCGTAATGCCATCCCTCCTGCATGAGCACCTGCGGATTCTCACGCATCGCCGGATAGAAGACCGCATCGAGATAGACATCCATCAGATTTTGGAAATCCGCCGCATTGCGGCTTGCTACAGGGTACATTGTCTTATCTGGATAGGTCATCGCATTGAGAAAAGTATTGAGTGAGCCCTTCACAAGCTCCACGAACGGTTCCTTCAGCGGGTACTTGCGCGAGCCGCAGAGCACCGAGTGCTCCACAATGTGCGCTACACCCGTATCATCCACAGGCGGCGTACGGAAGCTGATGGAAAACACCTTATTGTCATCCGCCGTCTCGAGAAAGAAGAGGCGCGCTCCTGTCTTCTCGTGGACAAAGCTATGCCCCGTCCCATCCACCTCCTTGATCTTCTCCGAGCGGATCAAACGGAATCCGTGCAGTATATCATCTATTTTCATGTGCATTTTCCTCCTTCATACAATGGATTTCATTATAGCACAGAGCGGCGTTTTCGCAAAACAAAAGGACTGCCACCAAAGCAGCAGTCCAAACATCATGAAGTATTTTATCCGTGATTCCTTCATATCGGCGGAAATGCCTTCACGGGGTACATCTCCTTCTCTGCCGTATCATAGCGTCCGATCCCCAGAAAAACGCCTTCCGCATATACGCGGTAAAAGCCCTCGGCGAGCTCTATGCGCCGCTCCGAGGTCGAAAGCCCGCTGTAAAATGCCTTCACGCGCTGCGGCTGAAGCTCATAACAGGGCAGATCGAGTGCCGAATCAGGCGCACAGAGCGCCGCTGCCCCCATCTCCGCGAGTTCTTCGAGCGTGTAGGAATCCACGAGACAGAATCCACCGACACGCGTACGTAGGAGGAAGCGCATGGTCGCGGGGAAGCCCATCGCCGCTCCGATGTCCGTGCAAAGCGAGCGGATATATGTCCCCTTCGCGCAATCCACAGCAAGGAGAATGCGCGCCCGTACCGCATCTGTATGGACAAGTTCCACGCGATGAACTGTAACCGTGCGCGCCCTCATCTCCACTGCCATCCCCTGCCGCGCAAGGTCATATGCACGCTGTCCGCCGACCTTGATCGCGGAGTAGGCGGGCGGCGTCTGCACAATCTCCCCGACGAAGCGTGCAAGCACGCCGCGCAGTTCCTCCTCCGTTAGAAGCGCAGGATGCGGAACGCTCTCCGTGACCGCGCCGTACACATCCCCCGTAGCCGTCGCGCAACCAAAGGCAATCTCCGCACGATAGGATTTGTCTGCGCCCTCCATATACTCCACGAGACGCGCAGCACGCCCAAGCGCAATCGGCAGGATTCCTGCCGCCGCGGGATCGAGCGTCCCTGCGTGCCCCACGCGTTTCTGCTTAAAAATACGCCGCACAACATCAATGACATCGTGCGACGAAAGCCCCGGAGGTTTTAAGATATTTAAGAATCCATCCATTCGTTCAGCGGTTGAGTTCCCTCCCAATGGCAGTTAGAATTGTTTCACGTACCTGCTCGTACGAACCATGCAGCGTACACCCTGCCGCACGAATATGTCCGCCGCCGCCAAGCTCCTGCGCAATGCGAGAAACATTTGTCCCCTTAGAGCGCATGCTGATGCGGTAGGTATCCTTTTCGAGCCACTTCATGAAAAATACCACCTGCGTCCCCTCGATGACGCGCATCTGATCTAAAAGCCCCTCTGTGGTTGGAACTGCACGCGCCTCCTGCTCATCGAGAAACACCGCTGCAACACGCCCTTCATAAAGCATCTCCATATTCTGAATCGCATGTACCTGTGACATGACTTCATCGTAGGATTTGAGCTGCATAGCAGCCGCAACGAAATTGGGCTTCACACCAAGCTCGATGAGATCTGCCGCTGCACGCATTGTGTGTGGTGTTGTATTGGAGAAGCGAAAAAAACCCGTGTCGGTCGCTATTCCCGTATAAAGACAGATCGCAGTGTCGAGCGAGAAGGTGCCCCCCATCTCGATGATGAGATCATGTATGATCTCACAGGTCGCAGCATAATCGGAATTGAGATAAAGGTACTCTGCCGCCTCATCATTCGTCACATGGTGATCTATGTTGAGTACATGCTGCGCATCCACAGATGATACGACACATCCCGTGCGTTTTAACTCCACATCGCAGACGACAAGCAGATCCGCAACATAACGCATCCCCTCCGTGGGACGCACAACTGTCTCGATCCCCGGCAAAACATGAAAGATACGTGGAATATCATCATCTATGAGGACACTTGCCTCTTTTCCAAGCATACGCAGAAAATGCATCAGCCCAAGTGTAGAGCCAAGAGAATCACCGTCGGGGCGGATATGAGAGGTGAGGATGATGCTGTTTGCTGCATGCAGGATGCGCGCTGCGCCAGAAAGCTGCACCTTCATGTCTCTGCCGCCCCCCTTTCCCCACGATTCTCTTTATGAATCTCATTGAGCAGGCGCTGAATGTGGTCACTGTAGTCGAGCGAGGCATCCAAGGCAAAGCTGATCTCCGGCGTAAAACGGAGACGAATGCGCCGCCCAATCTCGCGGCGCACAAAGCCAAGCGAGCTGTTTAATCCATGCAGACTGTCACGCGCCGCCTTCTCATCCCCCATGATACTGACGTAGATCTTCGCCTCGCGCAGATCCTCTGTACAGGATACAGACGTCACGGTCACGAAGCCAATGCGTGGATCCTTCAGCTCGTGGAGCACGATATCACTGATCTCCTGCTTCATGAGCTCTTGAAGCTTTTCAACGCGAACTTTACTCATTTACTGCTGTTCCTTATTCATCTGATGTTTCGGCGGCTGCCGCTGCTGCCTGCGCCTCACGCTTTTGCTCGGCAGCTTTATTGGCCTCTGCAATAGAGGTTTCAATCTCCTCCATCGTATAGGCCTCGATGATGTCCCCTTCCGCAAAATCACGAAAATCGACGATGGAGATGCCGCATTCATATCCCGCTGCGACTTCCTTCACCTCGTCCTTAAAGCGGCGCAGGGAGTCAATTTCTCCGTCAAAGAGTTCCACATTATCGCGTAGAATCCGGATCTTCGAGTTACTGTGTATTTTCCCATCGAGTACGTATGACCCTGCAACAAGTGCCTTCGAGAAGCGCATGACCTGTCGGATCTCAACACGCCCTTGGAGGACCTCCTTGTATTTGGGCTTCAGCATACCGCTCATCGCGTCCTTGACATCATTGAGTGCATCATAGATGACGCGGTAGGTACGGATGTCCACATTCTCTGTATCAGCAAGACGGCGGGCATTCGCATCCGGACGGACGTTAAAGGCAATGACGATGGCCTTGGACGCTGAAGCAAGCATTATATCGGACTCACTGACTGCGCCGACACCTGAGTGAACGATGGTTACGCGGACTTCATCGTTTTTATTGAGGCCAAGCAGTGCGTTGCCAAGCGCCTCAACAGAGCCTTGCACATCGGCTTTGATCACGATATTGAGATCCTTGATGTCGCCCTGCTGAATCTGCTGAAAGAGCGCATCAAGAGACACACTCTTAGACTTGATGAGGTCACGGCGCTGATTTCCAAGGCGTGCTTCTGCGATAGAGCGCGCCTGTTTCTCCTCGACCGCTGCGAGAATATCACCAGCTGAGGGAACATCGTTCAGTCCTAGAATCTCGACCGGCATCGAAGGCCCTGCCTTTTTCACGTTGTCGCCGCGGTCATTGATCATCGCACGTACATGTCCATATGCTGTACCGACGACGATGGCATCACCAATGCGCAGTGTTCCGCTCTGAACGAGCACGGTAGCAACGGAACCGCGTCCCTTGTCGAGTTTGGCTTCGATGATGACACCGCGTGCCTCACGGCTCGGATTCGCTCGCAGTTCCTCGACTTCGGCAACGAGCAGGATGTTCTCCAAGAGATCATCAATACCCATGCGCTGTTTTGCAGAAACTGGCACCATAATGGTGTCGCCGCCATACTCTTCCGCCACAAGCCCATACTCTATGAGTTCTTGCTTGACGCGCTCTGGATTCGCGCCGGGCTTATCGATCTTGTTGATGGCGATGATGATAGGAACGCCTGCCGATTTCGCATGGTCGATCGCCTCGATGGTCTGTGGCATAACACCATCATCCGCCGCAACGACAAGTATCGCGACATCCGTAATCTGTGCGCCGCGTGCACGCATTGCGGTAAACGCCTCATGGCCCGGCGTATCGAGGAACACGATTTTCTTCCCATTGCAGATGACTTGGTAGGCACCGATGTGCTGCGTAATGCCGCCCGCCTCATGCGTACTGACAGAGGTATTGCGAATTGCATCGAGCAGAGAGGTCTTGCCGTGGTCCACATGCCCCATAACAGTGACAACAGGGGGGCGTTCTTTGAGTGACTTGGGATCGTCTTCGATCTCTGGAATAAGCGTCGGATCAATATCCGGTGGCAGTTCTTCCGTCGTCACCCCAAACTCTCCTGCAACAAGGGTCGCCGTGTCAAAGTCAATCTCCTGGTTGATGCTCGCCATGACACCCATGAGCAACAGCTTCTTGATAATATCAGAAGCTGTATAACTCATCTTAGAAGCGAGATCTTTGACGGCAATGGTTTCGGGCAACTTGATATGCTTCGGGCGTGCAATCTCAACCTTAGGCGCGGATGCCTGCTGGGCACGTCCCTTGCGCGGCTTGCGTGCACTGCCGCGCCCGCCGCGCTCTGCCTGCCGCAAATCTGTCCGCTCCTCACGGTCACGGCGCGTACCGCCACGCCCGCCGCGTCCGCGGTTTTCGGCACTGGCGCCTTCCCCGCTGCGCCGCCCACGGCGGCTGTCACTGCGCCCCTCTGATGGCGGTGGTGCCATCGAAGCGGCGGGCGCGGCCGGACGGGTACCGCCGGGACGTGTACTGCTGGGGCGTGTGCCGGCAGGTCTTGTGCTGCGGCTGCTACCGCTCGAAGCAGCGGGGCGGCTCTCTGTGCGCGTCTTTGCTGGTGCCTGACGTACAATGACGATGCCCGGCGCTTTCGTCCGTGCGCGCAATACGGGTTTTTCTGATTCTGGTGCAGGAGCGGGTGCCGATGCTTTCTCCTCTGCCGCGGGGCGTACGGCAGGCGGTTTTGGCATCCGCGGTGCAGCGGATGCCTGTGCCGCAGGCTGCTCCTTCTGTGCGGCAGGACGCACTGTTTTGGGCTGCGCATCTGCTGCTTTCCCAGACAAGGACTCTTTGCGCACGGGGTTCTGGGCGCGCCCGAGTTCTGCCTGCACAGCGGCACGTTCCTCTTCGCCCACCGCGCTGAACATATTCTTTACCTTATAATTCTTGCTTCTTAGAATATCAATAACGGTATTTTTGTCCGTCTTGAATTCCTTTGCCAAATCGGTGATTCTATATTTCGATTCTGACATCAATCCACCCCCGTCGATATTTCATGCAGATAGGTTGCAAGCCGATCCGCAAAACCTCTATCTATCAGTACGGCAACTGCACGGTATTCTTTTCCCAGACACCGTCCCAGCTGCTGCATCGTCAACAGTTCCGCTGTTGGCACAGACATCCGTGCCGCCATATGAGAAAATTTTTCCCTGGTCTCCTCTGAGGCATCCTCTGCGATGAGAAGATAGGCCCCGCTCTTTTTTCTAAGTGCTTCCTCTACGGCAAACGCACCAGATACAATGCGCCGCGCCCGGGCTGCCATGCTTAGGAGATTCATGATGCGCGTGTTTTTCCTAGAATCCATGGCTACTCCTTTGCAGGTATGGTCTTGAGCAGGACTTCGAGCTTCTCATAGAGTGTAGAAGCACAGCGCCCCTTCAATGACCAAGCAAATCCGTTATGCTTACGCGCCTGCATGAAACATGCCCACCTTGGACAAAGGTATGCCCCACGTCCCGCTGCCTTGCCTGTGGGATCGATGGAAATTTCTCCCGCAGGGCTGCGCACAATGCGCAGGAGTTTGCCCTTCGGATGTTTTTCCCGGCAGCCGACACACAGCCGCTCGGGCTGCTTCGCCGGCTCCATTTAGGCCTCCTCGAGGAGGGGCATAGATGCGACAGGCGCCGCACCGATGAGGGAATGAACCCCTTCCTGTGCTGCCTGCGTCTCACTTTTAATGTCGATCTTCCACCCCGTGAGTTTTGCTGCAAGACGCGCATTCTGTCCCTCTTTGCCTATCGCGAGAGAGAGCTGATAGTCAGGAACGATAACGCGTGAGATTTTTTCCGCTTCATCCACGGCAACCGAAATGACCTTTGCAGGACTAAGAGAGTTTGCGATATAGCTTGCGGGATCATCACTCCATTTTACAATATCGATCTTTTCCCCTGCAAGTTCGTCCACAACTGCCTGTACACGCATGAAGTGCGGCCCAACACAGGCACCGATGGGATCGACGCGCTCCTCAAGAGAAGCCACTGCCACTTTGGAACGACTGCCTGCCTCACGCGCAATGGACTTGATCTCAACGACGCCCTCCTGCATCTCAGGCACCTGCAGCTCAAAGAGTTTTTTCAGTAGTCCTGGATGTGTCCGTGAAAGGACAATCTGCGGTCCTCTGCTCGTCCGCTTCACCTCAATGATATAGGCCCGCAGCGTATCGCCGTAGTTATAAGTCTCCGTTGGCAGCTGCTCCGTCGCCACGAGCACCGCTTCGGCACGGCCAATATCGACAAACACATTGTGTCCCTCTATGCGCTGAACAATGCCCGTCACAATATCAGATGCACGATTTACGTACTCCTCGTAGACGATGCCGCGCTCTGCCTCACGCAGACGCTGCATGACGACCTGCTTGGCAGTCTGGGCAGCAATGCGTCCAAAATTGGCAGGGGTTACCTCGATCTCAATCACATCGCCGACAGCATAGTCCGGGTTAATGGCACGCGCCTGCGCAAGCGAAATGTCCGTAATGTCACTCTCGGGTTCCTCTACGACCGTCTTGATGGCAAAAACGTGAAATGCACCGCTCTCACGCGAAAGAGCAATCCGAACATTTTGTGCCGAACTGAAGTTGCGCCGATAAGCCGAGATGAGCGCTGCCTCAATGGTATCAAAGAGAAGTTCCTCATCAATGCCTTTTTCGTATGCAAGCTCCTTCAATGTCTGAAGGAACTCCTTCCCGCCGTTCTTCTCCTTTGTGACTTTTCTTGCCAAAACCCAGATCCTCCCTAAAAATTGATATGTAGGCGTACATTTGACACCAGTTCCATGGGAATGCACGTCCCATCATCGAGCGTCAACGCAGTGCCGTCATAACCAGTGAGCGTACCCGTCCACAGCTTTTTCCCATGAAGGGGTGCATAGAGCGTTACATCAACTTCCTTACCGCGTTCACGCTCAAAATCACGCGCCTTGCGGAGCACGCGGTCAAGCCCAGGGGATGAGACTTCGAGAATATAGCCGTCCGAGATAAAATCCTCACGGTCTAGAATCTCTTCAAGGCGCTCACTGAGCAGCCTGCAGTCCTCAATATCAATGCCGCCGGACTTATCAATATAAACGCGCAAGTACCAGTCTCGCTCCCGCACATACTCAACATCCACGAGCTCGAGTTCTGGCAGATCTATCAATAATCCACGTGCGATCTCCTCAACGCGCGTTTCTATTTTCTCGCCCATGCTCCACTCCCCATCGCGCACTTTCTCGTTTACATGAATGAAAGAGTGGGTTTTCACCCACTCTTTCAACTCTTAAATGAATTTAATCGGAGTATAACATAAGACTACACTGTTTGTAAAGCCCTTGCCGTGATTTTCCTCAATGTCCCAAGTTTACCCCTGCCTAGAAAAACAAGAACAGCAGAAGGGCTGCAATGGCAACGGAATAGACCCACCCCGTCAGCGCAATGGAAGAAAGTTTTACTTTGCTCCATATCAGGTCTTTCCACTGACACAGGAGAACCTCACCCGTCAGTGCACCGCCTGTCTGCCGCAAATGCTCTATGGCATACATGACCGTTCCATAGGCACAGAGCCCGAGCGCCCCCACGACAAAAAGCAGCATCCCCCAATCGAGAGAGAGCGCATTTCCTACCATGCCGCCGATGAAACTCTTTTTCATCTCAGAAAGCACCATGTGGTAACGAATGAATACACCAACAGCAAAGAGAAGCAGCCCTTGCGCCATTACCGCCGAAACTGCATAATCCTTCCGCTTGACGGCGGCATATGCCGATGCCGCACCGATGATGATGATGGCAAACGCCAGTACCTTGTTCATATCCATCATGGTAAAGTGAAATATGCCCGCCCCCGTCATCCACGGCATAAAGACAGAGAACAGGACAGCGGCCGCACTGATATACGGTGCTGTGGACAGCTTTTCACAAAACTGCTCAAGATCCTGCACTTTTGCCTCGCCCTCGCTTGACGGCGGCTGCTTTGCCCTATCTTCACCTTTTCCTGCTGCGGGCAGTGGCGCGTCCTCTGTATGTTCTGTCTGCTGCAAAGGTGCTGATGCAGGTGTGCCTTCTGTCTCCTGCGGCGCACCGCAAGACGAGCAGAACCGTGCTCCCTCATCAATCGAGGCGCCGCATCTGTCACATCCCCTCATAGCTGCCCCCTTTCTATCGTCCGTACAGTCTGCGCAGCAGCCATGACCAAACACGCCCACGCCCTATGAGTGTGATCATGGCACCGAGTACAAGCACGCCGATGAAGATCATGGCAATCGCAGGGAGTGCGACGAAGATGAACAAGGCAATCAGTGCAGTCAAAGCAATCGTCCAGAGCAGCCCTGCAAAGGGAGAGCGCCGCGTCATTCCAATGCGAATATATCGTACAGAGCCATGTGCAGCCCCGCTCTGTGATGCAGCGCCTCCTTGCGTGTCCTCCCCATATTCATCCACAGTAATCCCGCGATAAGCGGCATTTTCCTCTCTGCTCATCGGCCGTACACGCGGTTCGTTCTCCATAATATCCCTCCTTAGGAATCCTGTCCCCCTACAACACTGTAGAGCATCTTAACGAAACCATCTTCCCCAAGGTAGCGTGGGTCAAAAGAAACACAATCAAGTGTTTCCCACATATGCTGGAGTGCAGCACGAACCTCCTCCCGTTCTGCACCAAATACATGATAAAGCTCCGTAATCGGATCAAGATCAATACAGTTCATCTCAGCAAACAGAAAGATTGCCGCCGTCAAAGATGCCGGCTGTTCTGCGCCTATGGCATCCAAATATGCATAGTCCAGATATAATTTAATAATCAGCCCTTGTGCGTATTTACTAAAACCAAGTTTTCCCGTCACATCCTGCAGTGCTGCAATGATCTCATGCGAAACACTCTCGGTACCCAAAGTACGGGGAATCGGTTTGGGCAGCTGCCGACGCGGCAACACATCGAGCTGTGCAAGTGAGGAGAGTACATGAATGGTATGACGGATGAGTGCAGCCTCACGTAGGATAAAATCATCCATCTGTGCATCCTGCTGCTGCAAGCGAAACAGTTCATACTCCCGAAACAGCATATCTCTGATACGCTTCTGCAATCGCTTGCTTGCCGGAATCGCAGTAATGTAATTGAGCATCATCATACCCTCATCACAGATGTGCCCAAACAGGATGTTTTTGCTCAATGAGCCAGGCAAATCTGGATGCGGCAGAACAATCTCCGCATCGCGCAGAATGTCACGGCAAACGACATATTCATCGTATTCCTCCGTGACCGCTAAGACAGCAAAACGCGCTGCAAGGAGATCATGCATAATATCGCGCTCATTGTAATCAAGCCGTGCGCCCTCCTGTGCATGATAATGAAAGATCGGTGTCTCATCTGTCGCGATCAAGTGATAATCGAAGAAAAAGAAATCCCAGAACCGCAGCCAGAAAATTTCCTTTTCCTCCTCCGGTGCCTCCTCATAGGTACTCATATCATAGAGATCGCCGGTATAGAGCATCGCAGCCCGACCAATATCAAGCTGGTACTCCGGACGACGAAAATATTCACCTATCTTGTGCAGGAGATGGTTCAGCTCAATATTCAGCTCCTCCATCTCCGCCCGTTCATCCTCTTCAAGATCCTCGAGTGTCAGTCCCGCCTTTTCCTCCCACTGAATGAACTCCGGCAGCCGAAAGCGCCCCGTGATATAGAACTCTGCCAGATCTGCGTCAAGCTCCCCCATGTCGAGGTCATATTCCCCAGTATCTTCCAGATAAGTCAAAAATGTGCGCATCCGCTTAAAATAATCTTCGACATGGCGTTTGAGCGGACGCCCATCAATATGAGCCTCTGCATAGCGGAAAAAGAGTGCCAAATAATCAATCCGAAGAAAAATACGTGCCAGAGAATCATTTCTGCGCAAAATGACAGAGAGAAAATCCTCGATACAGTACCAGTCAGCGCACAGCTCCTCACCGCTGCGCCCACGCCATGCGGCAGCGCGCAAATACCGCTCTACAAGTGCACGCGGCACAAAGATATGGGCGCGTCCATGCCCCTCATAGAAACGCTTGACTAAAGCGTAGACATTTTCCATGCAGCCCTCCCGCTGTCATTGCGTTTCCAAAAAACAAATACATATACGATTTATCCTAACAAATGTCCTATCTATTGTCAATGACAATAGATAGGGGACAGACACAGTATATATTCATGAATTTTTAGAAAAAAGCGGCCGGGCTTAAAAACGAAGCCACAGCCGCTTTTTATGATACGATTTCCTTATATCCCAATCAGCGCTCTGAAAGGAGAACCAGACCGCCCCTGCGCTCATAGCCCGTATCCCACAGCGTACGCAGATCGAGCCAGCGCCAGCTGCCATACGTAATGGCCTTAACAGCACATGCCCCATCAAAGTCCTCGTAGCCTGTCAGCAGGTACCAGTGCCAGACATAAAAGTCCATGGACGGCGCCTTGTGTTTGAGGGTAAGGCAGGGGATTGGCATGCCGATGTCAATCTGTTGCCGTACAACGTCCCGTGTCTTTTCATAGGGATGCTCTCCTTCCCATGGACTGAGCGCAATACACTCTATCCCATGGTCATGGAGATACCTGGAAAAGCCCTCAATGTAAATATCAAGTCGGTCAATCCCCGTAAAACGCGGCCTAAGATATGGGCGCATGATTTCAGAAAATGCCACATAGTCCGTGCGCGTAGGAGGCAGACGAAACGGATAGATCTGTGAAAGACCGCGGTGCATCGCGAGATAGACCGACACATCACAGGCTGTCTCCGCACCACAGCCGCCGTCTCTCATCCATCGGTCAGTGAACCAGTCTTGGTTCCCGCCATAGGATGTTTCAATCTGAAAGTAGTCAAGTTCTCTGCGCATAACGGCTCCATCAGGCAAAGAGATCTTTGAATTTCTCAGTAAAACTCTTTTGCTCCGGGTTGACCGCATCACCACTGAGTTCGGCAAACTCCTGGAGAAGCTCTTTCTGCCGTGCAGAAAGCTTCTGCGGTGTCGTTACGCGGATGCGGACATGCTGATCCCCCCGCCCCGCACCGCGCAGGTTTGGAATCCCCTTGCCCTTGACGCGCAGCACCGTTCCTGTCTGAATGCCTGCCGGGATTTTAAGATCCACAGCGCCGTCAAGCGTCGGCACCTGCACCGTATCACCGAGTGATGCCTGCACGAAGGTAATTGGAATCTCAATGATGACATCGTTGCCGCGCCGCTGAAAGAGTTTGTGTGGACGGATGAAAATGTAGACATAGAGGTCACCGTTCGCCCCGCCGCGCACACCGGCCTCACCGCCGCCTGTAACGCGGACGCGCTGTCCGTCGTCCACACCACGCGGAATGTTGACCTTCATCGTGCGTGTGACACGGCGTCTGCCCGTACCGCTACAGTCAGTACAGGGCGTCTTGATGATCTTGCCCGTTCCGTGGCACTTGCTGCATGTCCGTGAGGACATCATACTGCCCAGGATGGTGCGCTGCATGACTTGCTCCTGACCGGAGCCATGACAAACTGGACAAGTTTCCGCATCAGAGCCTTTTGCTGCGCCGCTGCCGCCGCAAGTCTCACAATTCTCCTCACGCGGAATGGATAGCTCTACCTCTTTGCCGAACGCCGCTTCTTCAAACGAGATCTCAAGGTCGTAGCGCAGATCCGCACCGCGCTCAGGTCCCTGCCTGCGCGCGCGGCGCCCGCCGCCCATGCCGAACATATCGAATATATCGTCCATATCGAAGCCGCCGAAACCGGCCCCCCCGAAGGGGTTCCCCCCTCCGGCACTGCCGCCGCGGCGCGGGTCAAAGGCATCGTGCCCAAACTGATCATAGGCAGCCTTTTTCTGCGGGTCCTTGAGCACATCATACGCCTCGTTGACCTCTTTGAATTTCGCCTCAGCGGTCTTAGGGTCGTCACGATTGAGGTCGGGATGATATTTGCGCGCGAGTTTTTTGTATGCTTTTTTAATCTCATCGTCCGAGGCTCCCTTAGCGACGCCTAGAACTTCATAGTAATCGCGTTTCTCGCTCACGATACCACCTTACTTCTTGTCGTCCTTGACTTCGCTGAATTCAGCATCGACGACATCATCCTCCTGCGGGGCACCCTGTGCACCTGTACTCTCTGCCCCCGGTGCAGCGCCTCCTGCGGCACCGGATGCCTGCTGTGCCTGCTGATATGCCGCCGCAGAAAGCTCATAGAGCGGCTGACGAAGCTCTTCTGTTGCGGACTTAATCGCCTCAATATCCGTGCCCTTGAGTGCTTCCTTGAGTTTTTCAATACCGGCATTCGCCTTATCAACGAGCGCCTTGTCCGCATTCTCACCGAGATCCTTGATTGCCTTCTCTGCCTGATAGACAAGGGAGTCGCCTGCGTTGCGCGCATCGACGGCTTCTTTTTGCACCTTGTCTTCTGCTGCATGCGCCTCAGCCTCTTTGACCATGCGCTCAATGTCCTCTTTGCTCATGCCGCTGTCGGACTGAATCGTGATCTTTTGCTCCTTACCCGTGCCGAGATCCTTCGCTGACACATTGACTATGCCATTGGCATCGATGTCAAATTTGACCTCGATCTGCGGTACGCCGCGCGGTGCAGGCGGAATATCCGTAAGCTGGAAGCGGCCAAGGGTCTTGTTGCCCGCCGCCATTTCGCGCTCACCCTGCAGAACGTGAATTTCAACGCCGGGCTGATTGTCCGCAGCCGTCGAGAATACCTGACTTTTCGATGTTGGGATGGTCGTATTGCGGTCGATGATCTTCGTGCAGACACCGCCGAGTGTCTCGATACCAAGCGAGAGCGGCGTAACGTCGAGGAGCAGCACGTCCTTGACCTCGCCAACGAGTATGCCGCCTTGAATGGCTGCGCCGATGGAAACACACTCATCCGGGTTGACTCCCTTTGATGGCTCTTTACCGAGGATTTTGCGAATCGCTTCCTGTACTGCGGGAATACGCGAGGAGCCGCCGACAAGAATGATCTTGTGAATATCGCTGCTCGTCAGCCCTGCGTCCTCCATCGCCTTGCGCGTCGGAACCATCGTACGCTCCACAAGGTCGGCTGTAAGCTCATCGAATTTTGCACGAGAGAGGGTGAGATCGAGATGCTTCGGCCCCGATGCATCTGCCGTGATGAACGGCAGATTGATGTTCGTCTGTGTCATATTGGAGAGCTCGATCTTCGCCTTCTCTGCCGCCTCGATGAGACGCTGTGCGCTCATCTTGTCCTGCGAGAGGTCGATGCCGTTCTCCTTTTTGAACGCATCGACCATCCAGTCCATGATCTTCTTGTCGAAATCATCGCCGCCGAGCATGGTGTCGCCGTTCGTCGCCTTAACCTCAAAGACACCCTCACTCAGTTCGAGGATGGAGACATCGAACGTGCCGCCGCCAAGGTCAAAGACGAGAACGGTCTCATCCTGATCCTTATCAAGTCCATAGGCAAGAGCCGCCGCCGTCGGCTCGTTGATGATGCGCAGTACCTCAAGACCTGCAATCTTTCCCGCATCCTTTGTCGCCTGCCGCTGACTATCGTTAAAATATGCAGGAACCGTGATGACGGCCTGCGTGACAGTCTCACCAAGATAGGCCTCTGCATCACTCTTGAGTTTTTGCAGAATCATCGCCGAGATCTCCGGCGGTGTGTAGTTCTTTCCGTCAATGGTCACATGATAATTTCCTTCGCCCATGTGACGCTTGATGGAAGAAATCGTGCGGTCTGGATTCGATACTGCCTGATTCTTCGCAAGACGCCCAACGAGGCGCTGCCCATCCTTCGTAAAACCAACAACAGACGGTGTGATGCGACTGCCCTCCGGATTCGTGATAACAGTCGGCTCACCGCCCTCCATCACCGATACAACAGAATTTGTTGTGCCAAGATCAATACCAATTACTTTCGCCATTTTATATTCCTCCAAACATTTTCGTTCATGTATCTATCTATGCTTAACTTCCTGCAACCTGCACCATCGACGGGCGAATCACGCGCCCCTTTGCTCGATAGCCCTGCTGGAGCACTTGGGTGATCACACCATCCTCGACATCGGGATTTTCCACGCGCATGACTGCCTGGTGGAGATTCGGATCAAAGACCTGTCCCTCGGCCTCTATCTTCTCAAGACCATGCTTTTCCATCACCTCACGCAGCTGCGTAAAGATCATCTCCACGCCTTTTTGAAACGCCTCTATGTCGGTTTGCTCCACTGTCATCGCCCGCTCGAAATTATCCAGCAGCGGCAATAGGTCGGTGAGCATATTCTGTGTAATGACCGCAGTCAGTTCCTCTTTTTCCTTTGCCGTACGACGACGGAAGTTTTCAAAATCTGCCTGCAGCCGCAATATGCGGTCTGACTTCTCCTTCAGCTCTGCGTCGAGCGCTGCTACAGGATCCTCTTCTTCTGCATGTTCTTCCCCTGTCTCTGCTCCATCATCCGCATCTGCTGAAGACGCCGCATCATTCTGAACCGTTTCGTCCTTTATGGACTTTGCTGTTTCTTCCTGTTCCGCCCTTTCCTGCATTTCTTCTTTCTTTTCTTCCTGCAAGCCATTCACCTCTTCTACCATTTTAGGCGATCGATCATCTGGGTTAAATTCGTATTGACATAATCTAGGATGCGCATGGTCTTTGCATACTCCATGCGCGTCGGCCCAAGTACAGCAATCGTACCGAGCAGGTGTCCATCAAGATGGTATGTCGCCGTGATAAAACTGCTGTCCCAAAATGCGCTGCTCCTATTCTCGCGACCAATCGTAACCGTAATTCCCTCTCGGTCACGTGCGTGCAGAATATCCCGCACAAGGTCTTCATGTTCAAGGATGAGCAGCATCGCGCGGACGCGCTCGACGTCTTGAAACTCTGGATTAGCAAGGAGCTGCGCCGTACCGCCAAGATAGATTCGCTCCTGTGCCCGTCCCTCAAGCGCACGGTGCATGACCTCCACAGCCGCAACGAAGATGGACTCATCTCCAATCGTATCTCGGATGCGTCTGAGATCCTGCCGCGATACTGCATCGAGTATCTTTCCGGCAAGTGTCTCATTGACAGCACCCGCCATACGCTGAAAGTCTGCAAATGTTGCCCCATAGGGTATTTCGATGATGCGGTTCTCGACAAATCCTGCATCTGTCATGAGAACAGCAATCGCATGCGCCCGATCAAACGGCAGAAATTGCAACATACGAAATGTGGACTGTGCTGCCTGCGGTGCAAGCACCAAGGAGGCATTGCGCGTCACATCTGCAAGCAGACGCGCAGTCTCTTGAAACACCTCATCCAAACACCGCACCCGTGTGCGGTACCAATCGTGGATGCGTATCTTTTCGGCGCTTGTCACCGGTGCCACTGGATGCAGTCCATCGACATAGAATCGGTACCCCTTAGAGGAGGGGATGCGTCCGGCAGATGTATGCGGATGCTCCAGATAACCAAGCATCTCTAAATCTGCCATCTCGTTCCGAATGGTCGCGGGGCTGACGCCGAGATTGTATTTTTGTGCGAGCGTACGCGATCCGACAGGTTCTGCCGATGCGATATAATCATCGACAATAGCCCATAGAATGCGGCTTTTACGCGCATCAAGTTCGCCCGACATTCACCCCTCTCCTCTCTTTCGTTCTATTAGCACTCTACAGGATTGAGTGCTAATCGAATCTGTGAAAACTATACAGCGAAAAAAGCAAAAAGTCAAGAGATAAATGACAAAAAGTCAAATATTTTTAGAAAAAAGAAACTGCCGCACGATATACGACAGTTTCCAGAAAAACAAAGATATTATTACATAATGTAAAAAATAATGGCGTTCCTCTTCTCTGCATTTTGCTGAAAGAACAACTTCAAGTCCAATAAATTGGAATGCAGGTATGAATAAAAGCCCTCTGCATCATCTTCCTCAACGAGTGGATATATCCCGTCTTCCTGCATGGAGTCAAAATCATACATTCCTCTCAGTGTCCCCTCGTCCAATGCAGCCAAATAATCAGCCGCTTCTCCCACCTCCTGCGGTGTAAGGTAGAATGCACTGAAATCCGGTTCACTCTCGATCCTGTTGTCATATTGCAGAGGCACGACATATCCCATAGGCGGATCGCCTTCAAACGGCTCATGGCAAAGAAGCTGATGTATCCCCTGCCACGACTTATCAATATCAAGCGTTCTCTCCTCCTCCGAATCGATTCTGAGAATGGACTGATCTCCGTCGATAACGCTCTGCAGCAGCGTGTTGTCAACACCGATATAATATCCACGCATTCCCATAGATATTTCTCCCTTGCCGATGAAATCTTCATATCCTATCAAAAACCGCCTTCCAAAACAGGAAAGCGGTTCCTAAAACTGTATTTGGTTTGAATTACTTCAGTTCAACTGTTGCGCCGGCCTCTTCGAGCTTGCCCTTAAGCTCCTCTGCCTCAGCCTTGCCGACGTTCTCCTTGACCGGCTTCGGTGCGCCGTCAACAAGTTCCTTCGCTTCCTTCAGACCAAGACCGGTTGCCTCGCGGACAGCCTTGATGACATTGATCTTCTTATCACCTGCGGATGCGAGAACGACGGTGAACTCCGTCTTCTCCTCACCGCCGCCGGCAGCCGGTGCAGCACCGCCGACCGCAGCAACAGCAACAGGTGCAGCTGCGCTGACGCCGAACTTCTCCTCCATCGCCTTGACAAGTTCCGAGAGTTCGAGAACGGTCATGTTCTCAATCGCTTCCAAAATCTGATCTTTATTCATGCTGTATACCTCCAAAAATTTACTTTTATCTGATGTTGCAAATGCTTATGCAGATGCCTTCTGTGCGCGTACCGCCTCAAGCACATAGACGGCGTTGCGGATAACACCCTGAAGCACATTGACCGTGTTCGAGATCGGTGCATTCATGCTGCCCATGAGCTTTGCAATAAGCTCTTCGCGTGAGGGCAGGGAGGCCAGAGCCTTTACCTCGTCAGATGAGATAACCTTGCCTTCAACAATACCGACTTTAACGGAGAGAATGCCCTTGTCATCCAGTTTATTCTTCTTGATATAGTCGCAAATAACCTTTGCAGGTGCGACTGCATCCTCAGCAGAAAATGCAAATGCTGTGGTCCCTTCAAGATGTGCATCGATCCCATCAAGCCCCAGAGAATCGGCTGCACGACGCAGCATCGTATTCTTAACAACGTGATAGGTAACACCCGCAGCACGCAATTCGCGGCGCAGCTCTGTATCCTGTGCCACAGTAAGACCGCTGTATGTTGTAAAGACAGCGCCCTTTGCCGAACTGAGCTGATCTTTCAGCCCTGCAACAATGACTTCTTTTTTATGATCTGCCATTAAATCATGTCCCTCCCTTCTTTGTTGCCATTCATCTAAGACGGCTCTCATTTTGTCTAATTAAAAATCTCCGGCTGCTACACATGCCGGAGATGAATGTTCAAATTCACGTCCGGCCTCGGCAGGCGACTTCGTCGTTAGATGCTTTGCGCAAACCTGCTGTCTACAGCCCGGGGAAATTCCGTGCTCTTAATTAAGAGCAACGGGAACGGCAGGCCCCATCGTCGCCACAACTGTAATAGAGCGCATGTACTGCCCCTTTGCAGATGCGGGCTTTACGCGATTGAGCGTATCAATGACTGCCTGATAGTTCTCGCGGAGCTTGTCCGCGTCGAAAGATGCCTTTCCGATGGGAACGTGGATGTTGCCCGCCTTATCTGTGCGGTACTCCACCTGTCCGGCCTTAATCTCTGCAACGGCCTTCTTCAGATCCATCGTCACAGTGCCGAGTTTCGGGTTCGGCATAAGTCCACGAGGACCGAGGACTTTACCAAGGCGTCCGACCATGCCCATCATATCAGGCGTTGCAACGGCGACATCGAAGTCGAGCCAGCCGCCTTGAATCTTCTGCACGATTTCATCCGATCCGACAAAATCTGCGCCGGCAGCTTCTGCCTCTGCGACTTTTTCGCCTTTTGCAAATACGAGAACGCGCTGCGTTTTGCCCGTACCATTCGGCAGGACAAGTGCACCGCGCACCTGTTGATCCGCGTACTTCGGATCGACACCAAGGCGCACATGCAGCTCGATGGTCTCGTCAAATTTAGCCGTCGCCGTCTTTTTTACGAGTTCCATCGCTTCCTGTGCGCTGTAAAGCTTATCTGGTTCAATCAGCTTTACGGCGTCTTGGTACTTTTTACCATGTTTTGCCACTGAAGTTCTCCTTTCGTGGTATAGCGGGCATCTGCCCTTCCACTGGGATCATCTTAATCGACGATCTCAATCCCCATGCTGCGGGCTGTCCCCTCAATCATGGATGTCGCTGCCTCAATCGACGCGGCATTCAGATCCGGCATTTTAGACTCGGCGATCTCACGCGCCTTTGCACGCGGGAGCTTTGCCACTTTGTTTTTATTGGGCTCACCCGATGCCTTTTCAATGCCTGCTGCCTTCTTCAAGAGAACTGCCGCCGGCGGGGTCTTCGTGATAAAGGTAAAGGAGCGGTCCTCAAAAACCGTAATCTCCACCGGGATGATAAGACCAGCCTGCTTCGCCGTACGTTCATTGAAGTCCTTGACGAATGCCATGATATTAACGCCCGCCTGACCGAGTGCAGGGCCGACCGGAGGAGCCGGTGTCGCCTTGCCCGCAGGAACCTGCAGTTTTACGACACGCGCAACCTTTTTTGCCATCGACTCATCACCTCCTTTCGATGCTGTCTGTTGATCGTTTAGATAATTTCGACTTGATCGATCTCCACATCAATCGGTTTCCCCTCCACATCGACTTTGACGTACATACCGGAGGAGTCAATCGAAATAACCGTTCCCGCATAGTCCTCAAAGACACCTGAGGAGATGCGCACATTGTCACCAACATTCACTTTCACGCGGCGCCGCGGCTGATCGCCGCCCACAGTACCTGAGAGGATACGCTCCGCCTCTTCTGCTGTGAGCGGGATGGGGTGCTTCTCTGAGCCGACGAATCCTGTGACGCCCGTCGTATTGCGCACGACGTACCACGAGTGTTCATCGACGATCATATCCACGAGAACATAACCGGGAAACACCTTGCGAGGAACCACCTTTTCCTTGCCGTCCCGCACCTCAATTTCGTTCTCAACAGGAACAACGACATTGAAAATCATCTCGCTCATGCGCGCTGAGTGCATGAGCCGCTCGAGGTTCGCCTTAACCTTGTTCTCATAGCCCGAATAGGTATGGATGACATACCATGCCCGGTGCGGGTTTGCCTGTCTCAGATAGAGTTCTTCCTTATCCGCCATATCCCCCACCTAGTAATGCAGAATAACCTGAAAAACACGGGCAAAAATGGTATCGCAAATCCAAATCAGCGCACAGACAACGACAATCGCAATACCGACGACCCCAGTATAGGTGGCAAGTTCACGACGCGTCGACCATGAGACCTTCTTCATCTCAGCGACGACTTCCCGCAGGAATTTTGCTGTCTTTCCCATGAGAGGCGCGCTTACTTCGTCTCTTTGTGCGGCGTATGCTTGCGGCAGAACTTGCAGAACTTGTTGAACTCCAAACGATCTGGGTTGTTCTTCTTGTTCTTGTTCGTGCGATAGTTGCGGCTATGGCACTCCGTGCACT
>ERZ773035.139-NODE-139-length-61113-cov-9.269023_pt1 | contig 61113 bp, 60 predicted proteins | sample MGYA00511487_ERZ773035 | MGnify/ENA primary metagenome ERZ773035 (study PRJEB29015, sample SAMEA2737985) | human oral metagenome | biome: human oral; feature: human-associated habitat; material: dental | place: China | collected 2024 ... | reverse complement strand
TGGGCCTGCCGGGCCGGCCGGGTTTCCCGGGTTGTCCACCAGACCCCGGAGCCCTGATCTCAAGCTTGCAGGAGCCACTATTCATGTCTTTTTGTCCGCAGCGGACATCACCTTCGGCGCGGGCCGATTGCGGGGACAGGCCGGCCGCGGCCAAGAAACATGCAATGAGGAGAACAGTGATGATGGTCAAGCGTTTCATGCCGGGCACCTCAGGGCGTTTTCGTTCGTGGCGTCGCCGAATTTCCAGCCGGCCTCGGTTTTCACCACATTGATATTCCACTGGAGATACCGTGGACGATCTATGGGCACCACGCTCTTGCCGGTGGCTGAGTCGATCACATCGACCTGCCCGACATCCGTGCACATCTGGACATCCACGGAGCGCACACCATCAAACTCGACCGGCTCCGAGGCGCCTGTGATGTGAACAACCGCCTCCCCGGTCTGCACCTGGCCCTTCCTGCGATCTTCTGCAAGGGCATCCATCTGTATTTCCTGGCTCTGGCCGATGGTGATGTCCTTGAGAGGCTGGGGATCGGCATCCGGATTGCTGAACACCTCATTTCGGATGCGGATGAACTCGACCAGCACATTGGCTGCTTCGAGTTGTTCCGGGGTGAAGGTTTCCGATGGCTGTGGTTTTGAGGGCGAGGGAACCGGCGACGAGGAGGAGGGGGTTGTGGTGGTTCGGGGAGGCTGCTGTGGGGCGGTCCCCCAGGACTCCGAACCACTGCTCCCCGATCGAGGCTGCTGCCCGCCGCACGAGGACAGCAGCAAAACCACGACAACAGCAACCGCAGCTGCTTCTCCGAAGTGATGTTTCATTGTTCAACACCTCCATTGGTGTCACAAACCCGGCAGGTGTCTCCAACCCGGGATCACACGACTCTAGAACCAACATCCGGACCCTGTGAGGCATTGCGAAGATTCTGACCAAAAGTTAAGGGCCCGCGGATCGAGCAGCCCGTCGAGGATGGGTGAATCGGACCGGCGAACGTTGGTGCGGAGAGGATTGGCCTCGGGTCTTCTGCGGGCTGTCGGTGCCTGCGGTTACTCTGTTGGTCATGCCCAGAGTCATGGCCGTAGCCTTCGAGCAGTATGGCCGTCTGCACTACCTCGACCCGGGTGGTGTCGACTATCACGTCGGCGACTGGGTGCTCTACCCCACCGATGACGGAGCGGAGGTGGCGCGCGTGGTGTGGGCGCCGGAGGAAACGACGCTGGAGGCCCCGCTCCCGAGATGCCTGGGGCGCGCCACAAAGGCGGATCTGAGACGCGACGAGACCAACCGGGAACACCGCCGCCGGATCCATGAGGTGGCGGTCGAGCGGATCGCCGCCCACGGGCTGCCCATGAAGGTGATGGCAACCGACTACATAGACTCCTCCAAGGAGTACGACAAGCTGGCGGTGATCTACTTCACGGCCCCGGGCAGGGTGGACTTCCGCGCCCTGATCGGCGACCTGGCACGCGCCGTCGGGGCGCGCATTGACCTTCGGCAGATATCCTCCCGGGACACCGCCAGGCTGGCCGGAGGTGTGGGCATGTGTGGCCGGGAACTGTGCTGCACCCTGTTCTTCGACGAGGTCGAGCCCGTCTCCATGCGGCTGGCTCGCAGCCAGAACCTGGCGGCCAACCCCCTCCAGATCCAGGGGATCTGCGGGAAACTGCTGTGCTGCCTGGCGTTCGAGCACCCGCTGTACGTGGACTTCCTGAAGCAGGCGCCGCAGATCGGGGAACAGGTCACCACCCCGGACGGCCCGGGCCGGGTGGTCGGGCACGTGGTGCCGACGGGGGAGGTTGCGGTTCGAACCGCCGACGGGGTGAGACGATGCCCGCTCATGAAGATTTGTGCCAAGAAGAACCGAGTGGTGCACCGTGCCACCCCGGATGAGGAGAGTTGATGCGAAGAGGGATTGTCTGGGTCCAGGGGATGCTGATCTTCGTCGCGGTCGGTCTCGTGGTGGCGTTCTTCGCCAGCGGGATGCTGGCTCCGGGACGGCAGGCCTCGGGGAAATCATCGGCCGAGCCATCGGTGCAGTCCCCTCCCGCCGTCGGTGATCAGAAACCCGGGGTGCCCGCGGTTCCCGTCTCCGAACACGAGACGTGGCCGCACGAGCCGGTCGAGAACCCCGACCGGCAGCTCGACGTCAAGGCGTCCAACCCCTCGGTGCAGCTCCCGGCCGCCCTCGGCGACGACCTGACCCCCTACTGGCAGCAGTCCCTGAACTGGCAGCCCTGCGGCAGCGCCCTGTGCGCCACCATGAAGGTGCCGCTGGACTGGGACAACCCCGGCAGGGCGGCACTGGACATCAAGGTCACGAAAGCGCCTTCCGAGAACCCGACCAAGGGCCCGCTTTTCGTCAACCCCGGCGGCCCCGGCATTGAGGGGGGAACGTTCGCCACGAACCTGGGAAGCGACAAATGGAAAGGATACGACATCATCGCCTGGGACCCGCGCGGTTCCGGGGAATCCACCCACGTGCAGTGCGGCACCACCGAGCAGACGGACAAGGCCTATTTCGCGGACGGCACCCCGGACGACGAGGCGGAGAAAACCGCCCTCAACGACGTCTGGGCAGCCTTCGCCCGGGAATGCCGGGAGGCCTCCGGTGAACTGCTGGACCACATCTCCACCATCGAGAACGTTCGCGACCTCGACCTGCTGCGTTTCCTGACGGGAGCGGAGAAACTCAACTACCTGGGCGTCAGCTACGGCACCTTCATCGGCGCGATGTACGCAGAACTGTTCCCGGAACGCACGGGACACCTGGTGCTGGACTCCGCCATGGACATCACCAACGAGGGAGAGGTTTCCCAGGCCGAGGGTTTCGAGCTGGCCCTCGGACTCTACGCGGACTGGTGCGCGGGTGAGGGTTCCTGCTCTCTCGGGAACTCTCGCGACGAGGTGATCTCCCGCATCAACTCCTTCCTGCACGGGCTCGACGCCAAACCTCTCAAGGTCGGGGACCGGCAGGTGACGCAGGGCCAGGGCGCAAACGGCATCGCTTTGTTCCTCTACTCGGGGAAAGAGGCCTACCCGGGGCTCACCCAGCTCCTGGATTCGGCGATGAACGGCGACGGCAGGGTCATCCTCAAGGCCTCCGATCTCCTGTCGGGTCGCGCCGAAAACGGGTGGGAGACCGTCGCCTACGCTTTCCCGGCCATCCGGTGCGTGGACCAGCCGGACGCCGGGGTCGCGGCCACCGAGGAAGCACGGAAGAAGGTTGCCGAGAAGGCACCGGTGTTCGGCGGCAACATGGGATCGGAACTGGTCTGCGAACGCTGGACCGCCAATTCCGCACCCAACCTGAAACTGACCGGCAAAGGCGCGGCGCCCATCCTGGTTGTGGGGGCGACAGGGGACTCCGCCACCCCATACCAGCAGGCGGTCACCATGGCGAAGCAACTGGAATCCGGGCATTTGCTCACTTACGACGGTCCCGGTCACGGTTCCGTCACCTCGGGCAATGCGTGCGTGGACGAGACGGTCACCGCCTATTTCGAGGACGGCACCCTTCCTGAGGACGGCAAGACCTGCAGCTGAGGAGGTACTTTCCTCACGTCGCGCGGATGAGTCCCGCTCCCGGGTCTACCCTTGGTGCATGTCTGCGATAAGCCGGTTCATCGACCGTGTCTGGCCTCCAGCCTGGCTCTACTCCACCTACGAGGCCCAGGTGATCAAGCGGCTGGATCGCTCCGCCATGCCCCGTCACGTGGCGGTGCTGGCGGACGGCAACCGGCGGTGGGCGCGGCTCAACGCCCCCGGGCAGCCGCTCGTCGCGGGGTATCGCGCGGGGGCAGCGAAACTGCAGCAGTTCGTCGAGTGGTGCGACGACATCGGTATTCCCGTCATCACGCTTTGGGTGCTGAGCACCGACAACCTCGACCGGTCCGCCGCGGACGAACTGGAACCGCTGCTGGAGGTCATCGACGAACTGGTGGTGAAGCTGGCCGACACGGGACGCTGGCGGGTGCAGGCGGTCGGTGATCTCGACCTGCTCCCGAAGGAGCGGGCCGCCAGCCTCAGGGCGTCGGCAGCCAGAACGGAAGCAGTGGAGGGCATGCACATCAACGTCGCGGTCAGCTACGGCGGCCGACACGAGCTGCGCGACGCCTTCAGGTCGCTGCTGGCGGAACGGGCCGCGCAGGGCCGCACCCTGGAGGAGGTGGCGGCCACCGTCGAGATCGACGAGATCTCGGAGCACCTGTACACGAAGGGCCAACCGGACCCGGACCTGATCATCCGCACATCGGGGGAGCAGCGGCTCTCCGGTTTCCTGCTTTGGCAGTCGGCGCACAGCGAGTTCTACTTCTGCGAGGCCCTGTGGCCGGACTTCCGCAAGGTCGATTTCGTGCGTGCCCTGCGCAACTACACCCAGCGGGAACGCCGCTTCGGCCGGTAGCCGCAGCGGGGTCAGCGGCTCAGCGCCTTGACTAGCTGCTCGATGGTCTCCTGTTTCGGGGTGCCTCCGTCGGGCAGGGTGATGTGCCGGGAGAAGTAACCGTTGTGGTGGATGGGGCCCATGTTCACGGTGTGGATGCGGCCATCCCTGACGGCGCGGCCGTAGGGAGACAGCGGGGCCGTGAACCAGCGCCCGGGAAAGGCGATGGTGCCCAGCGACTGGGTGCGGTCGCGGCTGCCTTTCAGGTGTGTCAGCGAACCGACGTGATCCAGCCCCGGGTCGTCGGCGTAGACCCCGCCGATGGAGACGACGTCGACCCGCACGTCGTGGGCGGCCAGGAAACGGGCCACCCCACAGGCGATCTGCGCGCCACCGGAGTAGCCGATCAGCGTCACCGGTGCCGGGTCGTCGGGGTCGTAGCCCGCGTTCAGGAGGGAACGCCACACCACGCACGCGACCCCGAAATTGTAGGTGCCGCCGTAGCGCGGATCGGCGGAAACCAGCACCTGCATGACGTTGCGCAGGTTGATCAGGAAAGGCAGGGGCGACCATGGGAACCGGCGTCGCGCCCAGTCCAGGCGACGCCACAACCAGGCGGTGGCGCGCTGCGGCAGGCCGCGGTTCTCCATGGCGTAGGGGAACACGTCCTCGGTGATGATCACGTCGGGAAGCTGGTTGCGTACCTCCTCCAGCACCGCGTGCTCGCGGCGCGATATCGACCTTCCGTCGAGCACCGCGATGCCCGACAGGTACACCGCGAACCGCCGGATGCCGGTGGCGGGTGTGGGTTTCGGGGCCGGAAGGGAGGGCGTCGGGTAGCGTCGCGCCCACCATTCGAGGGATTCGAGGGGAGCCAGCAGCGCCAGGACGAGGATCACCAGCAGCGTCACCTCGAGCAGGACGAGAATCATTGGTCGGATCACGGGATCGCCTTCGCCTCGACGGGGATGAACGGCGCCCCGGCCAGCACGTCCCGTGGGCCCAGGATTGCCGGGCGGCCCGTCACCAGGGTCCAGACGCGGCCGGTGAGGTATCCGATGGGACGCCCGAGCAGCCGCGAGGCGAGCTGCATGATGCCCCAGGCCAGCCCGGTGGCGATCAGGGCCTGCCACCAGCTGGTTTCCATAGCCGCCGTCACCAGCAGCCACAGGCAGATCGCGCTCCAGCCCTGGAGGATACGGCCGATCAGCAAACCGAGGTGGGGAATGAACACCAGGAACCCGTAGGCCAGGGGAGCGGTGGAGGACAGCGTCACCGCCAGCAGATCGGTGAGGTGCATGCTGTGCTGGGTGATGGGGCCCGCCACTACCCACAGGATCAGCGCCTGGATGGTGTACAGCAGGGTGAGGAAGATCCCGCCGACCACCAGCATCGCCAGGAACCGAACGCCCCTGACGCGGTTGATGAACAGCACGGCGCAGTGCCCGAGCAGGGTGGAGACCCCCGCCACCAGCGCGATGAGCCCGGCGGTGGGCAGGCCGGGCAACCCCAGGGAGGGGTCCTCGACCACCCGGAGCGAAGCCACGTCCCAGGTGGTCGTCAACCATCCGAAGAAATCCACGCAGCCCATTGTCGCGGAACACACCAAGAATCGATGCAAGCTCCAAGCCGGATCCGCAGGCCGACTGATCCAGCTTTGTCTTTCTCGAAGCTGGTTGAGCCGGGCTGCTTCTTCCCGAAGCTGGTTGATCCGGCCTGCTTCTTCCCGAAGCTGGTTGAGCTGACCTGCGAGCTCTGCGAGTGGGTCGTGTCGAAACCAGGCGAGGGTGTCCGGGGGTCTTGGGGTCGGGTTCTGGCTGCCGGGTGTGGGGTGGTTTCGACTCAGCCGTTCGCTGGCGCTCACGTGCTGGCTCAACCAGCTTTCATCACCACACGCTGGTTGAGCCGACCTGCGAGCTCTGCGAGTGGGTCGTGTCGAAACCTCTTGCGGGTGTCCGGGGTCTTGGGGTTGGGTTCTGTCTACCGGGTGTGGGGTGGTTTCGACACGGGTCGCTCGTTCCTCGCGGCCCGGCTCAACCAGCTTCGGAGAAGGGGATGTCCCGGCTCAACCGGCTTCAGAAAGGGGTCTCACAACTCACTGTCGGTGGTCTGCTTCTCGACGGCGGCCTTCGCCTCGTCCAGATGGGCCTGGCAGATGGCGGCCAGTTCCTCGCCGCGTTTCCACAGCGCCATCGACTCCGCCAGCGTCGTCCCACCCGACTCCAGTGTGGCGACGGTCTTGGCCAGTTCGTCGCGGGCCTCCTCGTAGGACAACTTCTTGGATTTGGTCATCGGGACTCCTTAGGGTGACTGGCCTGCGTTGTGAGGGTGAGTTCGCCGTCGGCCAGATGGGCCGTCAACGTGCCTCCGACGGGGGCGTCGGCGATGCTGGAGACGGTGCGGTCGCCGTCGACCAGTAGGGCGTAGCCGCGTTGCAGGGTGGCCGCGGGGGACAGGGCCCTGACCGCCGAAAGGTGGGAGACCAGTTCGGTTCTTCTGCTGGTGAGCTGCTGGTCGATGGCGGTGCGGAGCCGGTGACGCAGCAGGGCGAGGCGGTCGCGGTGCCCCTCCAGGGCGGCGGCAGGACTGGCGAGGACGGGGCGGCGCCGCAGCTCCGCGAGTTCCTGCCCCGCCTGTCCGATCCGCGTCTCGATGGCCTGCCTGAGCCTGGTGCGGGCCAGGGCGACGAGGTCCTGTTCGGCCGTGAACTCCGGGACGATGCGGGAGGCCGCGTCGGTGGGGGTGGAGGCCCGCAGGTCGGCGACGAAATCCAGCAACGGGGTGTCGGACTCGTGTCCGATGGCGGAAACCACCGGGGTGCGGCAGGCAGAAACCGCCCGCACCAGGCCCTCGTCGGAGAACGGCAGCAGGTCCTCCAGGGCCCCGCCGCCGCGGGCGATGACGATGACGTCGACCTCCGGGTCCTCGTCGAGATCCTGAAGGGCCTGCATCACCGACGCGGCGGCGTTCGGTCCCTGAACCAGTGAATGCGCGACGGTGAAACGCGCCGGCCAGCGACGAGTCACGTTGCGCAGCACGTCGCGTTCGGCGTCGGAATCCTTGCCGGTGATCAACCCGATGCGGCGGGGCAGCAACGGCAGCGGGCGTTTGCGGTGGGGATCGAACAGGCCCTCGGCCTGGAGTTTACGGCGCCGCGCGTCCAACTCGGCCAGCAACCTGCCGACCCCCGCCACCCGCAGTTCCAGGCATTCGAAGCTGAGCGACGAGGTGGGTTCCCACACTCGCGGTTTCAGGCGCACCCGCACCTGCGACCCCTCCGGAAGCGGACCCGCCGAATCCAACACGAAGGCTGTGGTCGTCACCGAGCAGGAGACATCGGCGAACCGATCCCTCAGGGTGAGGAACTGGGTGGGTGCTGCGCGGCGTTTGATCTCGATGACCTGCGCCTCCACCCAGATCTCGCCGAGCCTGCCCACCCAGTCCGCGACGGCACCGACGACTCGCGCCAGGGGCTGCGGATGCTCGGGAGAACTGGTCAGGGCCATGTCAGGGAGCCTACCCATGCACCCTGACAAATGCCCGGACTACGCTTGGAACATGAGTCAGCAACCTCTTGACAAATCCGAATTCGAGGCCGCACTGGCGGCCCGCAAGGACTTGGGCCCGGAGATGGAACCGGCCCTCGTCGAATCATTCGCGGAGAAGGTGGTTGCTGAGATCAGGCGTCAGCAGGCAATGAGCCCGGGACCGGGCATGTCGCAGACTTTCATACCGGCCCAGCAGGCCCGTGCGCAGCGCCACAACCGTTCCTACAGTCCGATGGGACTGGCGATCACCTCGATGGTTCTGGCCATCCCACTGACAGCCATCGCATTGATATTCGGCGGGCCTCTCATGGGGATGGTGATCTGGGCGGGTATCGTCGGCATCAATTTCGCCGCCGCCCTGGGAAATTTCAAGTTCAACGACTCCTCGTCGCGCTGACGTTCGGCCACCGGGCGGCGGGCGATTCCCCGGTCACATCGCGACTCCCGTCCCCGGAAAACACCGCTGGCGTGGCCCGCTTAGTATCGATGCCGTGAGCAGCAGGAAGGGATCCCGGAAACCCGGGGGACATTCGCAGGGCTGGGTGCCGAACCATCACGGGGCTTGGGCGATGCTGATCATGCCCTACGTCATGGGGTTGATCTGGGCCATCGGGGCCGGACGGTTCTCGTGGCCGCTGGCGTTGCTGGCCCCGGTGTGGGTGATCGGCTACTTCGCCTTCTTCGCCACGGCGACGTGGCTGAAGTCGAACTTCAAACCCAGGTATCGCCGCGCCGTGCTCACCTACGGCGCGATCACCGTCGTCCTCGGCATCCTGCTGCTGGCGCTGAAACCCGCGTGGTGGGCGTGGGCGCTGGTGTTCGGGCCGTTGACCGGGATCGGGTTGTGGCTGGCGTGGAAACGCCGCGAACGATCGCTGCTGTCGGGTTTCGTGACGGTACTGGCCGCCGCGGGACTGCCCCTGGTGCTCGGCTCGGAGGGGCCGCTCAATCTCGGTGGCCTGCCGGTGCTGGTGGGGTTGTCGCTGGCCTGCTTCGGTTACTTCTTCGGCACCGTGTTCTACGTCAAGACCAACGTGCGGGAACGCGGCCGGGCGAGCTACATCGTCTACTCCGTCACCTGGCACGCGGCCTGTGCGGTGCTGTTCGCCGTCGTCGACTTCCACCTGCCCCGCTGGTGGCTGGTGGCGTTCTTCGTCGCCTGCACGCTGCGGGCGTGGCTGGTGCCCTCGCTGGGGGTGATGAAGGGTCGCAAGGTGACCACCAAACAGCTCGGCTACACGGAGATGATCGCCACCGCGGCGCTGCTGGCGATCCTGATTCCCGGGGTGCTGATCGCCTGACCGGCGGCCAGCCGGAGGCGTTGAAGGGCGGCGCGTGCCCCGTACACTGGCCCGCATGAGCACCAGCAAGCGGGTCATCGTCGCTGCGCCACGCGGATACTGCGCGGGCGTGGACCGTGCCGTCACCACCGTGGAGAAGGCCCTCGAGACCTACGGCCCGCCCGTCTACGTGCGCAAACAGATCGTGCACAACAAACACGTCGTCTCGACCCTCGAGAAGCGGGGCGCGATCTTCGTCGACGAACTGGACGAGGTGCCCGCCGACGCCCTGGTGGTGTTCTCCGCGCACGGTGTCTCCCCGGCCGTCCGTGAGGAGGCGGCCCGCCGCGAGCTGCGCACAATCGACGCCACCTGCCCGCTCGTGACGAAGGTGCACCGCGAGGCGAAGCGGTTCGCCGCCAAGGAAACCGACATTCTCCTGATCGGGCACGCCGGGCACGAGGAGGTGGAGGGCACCATGGGGGAGGCCCCGGACCGCACCACCCTCCTGGAGAGCCCCGACGACGTCGACCGCCTCGACCTGCCCACCGACAAACCCCTCGTCTGGTTGTCGCAAACCACCCTCAGCGTCGACGAGACCATGGAGACCGTCACCCGGCTGCGGCAGAAGTTCCCGCTGCTGGTGAGCCCACCCACCGACGACATCTGCTACGCCACCCAGAACCGGCAGCAGGCGGTCAAGCAGATCGCACCCCACTGCGACCTGATGATCGTGGTCGGGTCGCGGAACTCGTCGAACTCGATGCGCCTGGTGGAGGTAGCGCTCGAGGCCGGGGCGAAACGCTCCGAACGCATCGACTACCCCCACGAGATCCAGGACGAATGGCTCGACGGCGTCTCCACCATCGGACTCACCTCGGGGGCCTCCGTGCCCGACGAACTGGTGCAGGGGGCGCTGGCGCTGCTGAGGGAACGGGGCTTCCCGAAGGCCGACGAGGAACGCCTCATCGAGGAGAACCTGACCTTCGCCCTGCCCCCGGAGCTGCGCCGCGATCTGGGTGGGGAAGATCAGCGACGATCCCGCCGCCACCCCGGCCGGCGAGGTGACGAGGCGGCGAAGAAACACGAACCCCTTGACGTGGGCGCCGATTGACCTTCCCGTGGGCGCCGGGCCGACCTGCGACGGGGTTGCGCTCCGGGTGTTTCTACAGGAGCTGGTCGGTGATGTCCTGGCCGGTGGTGTTGTCGTGCCAGCGGCGGCGGCCGTCCTGGACGACGAGCTGGAGATCGGCGCCCACGGGTAGGTTGTAGATGCCGATCAGGGCGGGCTCGAGGTTGGCGATGGAATTGAAGCTGGCAACGATGAGGTTGCCCGGTTCGTTCAGGAAATCGTCGGTGTCGATGTCGGACAGGATCCGCCACCCGGTGTCGACGGGGTTGGCGGACCTTTCCCGTCGGACCCATTTGATGTGGCCCCTGCCGTCGATGATGTTGCGGGAGACCAGGCAGCCTCCGGAATCCTTGATGAACTCGGTGAACTTCTGCGTGCTCACGGACGTGCTCCTCCAATCGGGTGGCGATGACTGGGTTGCCGGGTGTTCTCCGGTTCTGATGATGTGCGGTTGTCCTGTGTCAGCTGTTGCGGCGGGCGTCGCGTTCTTGCTCGGTGATGGCCTGGTACACGCCTTCGTTCTCATCAGGATACGGAGGCAGGGCGGTGCGGGCGCGTTCGGCGCCTTGGGCTAGCCAGTCGGGGGTGTGTTCGGCATCGCGGGGGTGGAGCCGGAGTTCGTCGGCGCTCATCCACAGACGAGCCCACGTCCACGCCCCGCGCTCCGGCTCAGCCATTGCCCGACGCAGATTCATCGTCGCCGAGCCGATCGCGAAGGGGTACCGGATGCGGGTGCGCGTGCCGTCCTGGGCGGTCAGGACGGGGTCGAGCCATCCCGCGTACCCCAGTCCGCTTGTCTCCAGGTCGCTGCTGGTGGCGTCCTGGGTCGGCAGCCACTGGGCCAGTGTTTCTTGCAGGAGGGAGAGGAACTCCTCGGCTGATTTCCCTATTGTCTTCAATCTGGCAATCACATCGACTCCTTTCTGCGCGCCTGCCTGCTTGCCAGGGAACGGTTCGGGGCCGTCGGGTCTTCCCGTGTGTCCAGCCTAACTCCGTTTTCCGTAAGGAAGCTCTGTCGATGTTCGCGCCCGTGGGGTTTGGTTTGTCTGCTTAGCGCAGGCCCCCAGCCGGTTGCTGCCGCAATCAGCTTCTACACCAGGAAACGGAAATAGGGGCTGGTGGAATCGACCTCGTTGACCTCCATGCCGCATTCGGTGATGCGGGCCAGGAGGAAGCGGTAGTCCCCGGGGTTGCTGAGCTCGACGCCGACCAGGGCCGGGCCGACCTCCCGGCTGGAGCGTTTCACGTACTCGAAGTAGGTGATGTCGTCGTCGGGGCCGAGCACCTCGTCGAGGAAACGCCGCAACGCGCCCGGCTGCTGCGGGAAGTTGACCAGGAAGTAGTGCTTGCGACCCTCGTGCAGCAGCGACCGCTCCACGACATCGGCGTAGCGGGCGACGTCGTTGTTGCCGCCCGAGACGATGCTCAGCACCCGCGACCCGGCGGGGACGTGGACGCGCGAACCCACCCCGCCGGTGGGCAGAGCGGCGGACGCGAGGGCCCCGGCGGGTTCGGCGATGATGCCGTCGGTCTGGTACATGTCGAGCATCTCGGAGCACACCTGCCCCTCGGGGATGCGGGTCAGTTCGATCTTCGCCTCGTTGATGACGTCGAAGGTGTAGTCGCCCACTAGGCTGACCGCGGCACCGTCGACGAAGGTGTCGATGTTGTTCAGCGGGAACGGGCGACCCGCGGAGATCGCGGCCGCCACGCACGGCGCCCCGTCCGGTTCCACCCCGATGATCCGCACCTGCGGGTGGTGGGTGCGCAACCAGGCCGCGGCACCCGACATCAAACCCCCGCCACCGACGGGCAGGATCACGACGTCCGGCACGAACCCGAGCTGTTCGACGGCCTCCGCGATGGCGGTGCCCTGCCCTGCGGCGGTGCGCGGGTCGTTGAAGGCGGGCACGAGGATGCGGTCGTTGGTCTCCGCGAACCGAGCCGCGGCCCGGGAGGCCTGGTCGTAGGTGGCGCCCTCCATGACGAGTTCGACGTGACCGCGTCCCAGCGCCTGGATGCGGTCGCGTTTCTGCCGGGGCGTGGTGGTGGGCACGTAGACGACCGCGCCGATTCCCAGCGTCGCCGCCGCGAACGCGACCCCCTGCCCGTGGTTGCCGGCCGACGCGCACACCACACCGGCGTCCCGCGCCTCGGGAGGGAGCTGCGAGATCAGGTTGTAGGCGCCCCGCAGCTTGTAGGAACGCACGGGCTGGAGATCCTCGCGTTTCAACCACACCTCGGATCCGGTGTCCTCCGTGAGTCGCTGGTTCAGTTCGACGGGGGTGATGCGGGCCACTCCTTTCAGCCGGTCGCGGGCGTCGGGAATGAGGGCAGCCAGGTCGGAAAGCACAGTCACGGGCCCAATTGTGCTAGCCGGAAACAAAATCCGCACTCTTCACGGGGGCGCGCCCCTCCCAGAAGCTGATTGAGCTATTCATTCCCTGAAGCCGGTTGAGCCGGGCCGCGAGCTCCCTTCCCTGAAGCTGGTTGAGCCGGGCCGCGAGCTCCCTTCCCCGAAGCTGGTTGAGCAGGGCCGTGAGGAACGAGCGGCCCGTGTCGAAACCATCCGGCGGTTGAGTGGCGGACCCGACTCCAGTTCCCGGACAAGGGCACTGTGGTTTCGACTCGACCGGCTCGCTGGCGCTCACTGTGATGTCTCGGGACATGGGTGACGGTTTGACGTTTGGATGGGTCGAGTCCCTTCGAGTGGTGTTGTTTCAGGCGGTGGTAAGAGCGGCGGGTTCCGGGCTGACGTGGCTTCCTGATCCACTGGGCCAAGCGGGGCGGGGGCTCGGCAGACACTCAGGAAATGTCGGCTTCGGTTTCGTCTAACTTCACGCTCACAGTCCGCAACGACGGGGTGAGCACAGCGATCAGACAGGTTAACGTGATGGCCAGGCCCCCGCCGATGACCAAGGCGGCCCGCTGGACTGACGCCAGCGCACTGGAAGCTGCGACCAGGACATGCAGCACAGTCATCGACGGCTGTTGGAGCATGGACGTGCCGCACAGGAGGGTTGCTACCAACATCGGTGCGGTCTCAGAAATGAGGGCTGGCCTGCGCCGGTCAAAGCGATCAGCCGGTGTCCACCGTAGAGGCCCAGCGCCAGAAGGGGGAGCAGTTGGACGGCCGCAACGCTGCCGGTTGCAAAGGGCAACTCTGTCAGGTGAGCGACGTGCAGCAGGATGGTCGTCGAAGTGACGATCGAGCCGAAGCGGGTGATCGTCCTGGACACCGGAAGGAGCGTGAACGGACGGGACCATATCGGGGCGAGGTCCACATGCGGGCGGGCGAACGTGGGCGATCACTCCAAGTCTGCGGCACTGTCTGCCACATAGGGTTGGGTCCAGGTCACTGGGATGAAGCCCAGCTTGGTCAGAACCGGTGCCGAGGTTGGCAGCGCGTCCACCCAAAGGGTCTCGGCCCCCGCCTCGATGGCAGCCGCTATGCGGCTGAGCACTGTCGTGGTGAAGTGTCCGCGCCGTCGATGCGCGGGGGCGGTGCGGCCCCCGGCCAGTTCGGCCGCCGCGGATGACCGGTCCAAGAGAAGGCGGCCGGCTGAGACGGGCGAGCCGTCTACATAGACGATGTGAACTTGGAGGCGGTCGGGGTCGTCGGTCATGGTAGCGGCGAGTTGGCTCCGCTCGGTGTCGACTCCGCTGCGGCCACTCTCCCGGGAGATCTGAGCGTAGTCGGCGAGTTGGGCAACGCTGGCTCGAACCGCTGGCAAAGTCACTTCCATCCCAGCTCTCACGGCTTCCGGGAGCTGGCGGAGGTCGAGAGCCAAAACCGTCTCCCGGTCCCCAGGGATCAGCCCTGCTTCCAGCAGCGTCATATGGAGTCGCGTGGGCCGGTCATGGCCGTAGAGCTTCCATTCGAACTGTGCGCCCCTCTCGTGCGCCGAAGAGATCTCGCGGCGGATGATGTCCGGCAGTGTGGACTCGGGACACGCGCTGTAGACGATCCTGACTTCCGATCCATCGGCGCTGGTTTCTCTGACGATCGGTCCTGGAGCGAGGGTTCCCGAGCGCAGTCGGATCGTGTCGAGTGTCGCCAGCAGTGGCTCAAACATGTCGATCCTCCTCCGGTCGCGCCTGCGCTTCTGCATCGTTCAAGAGGCGCTCCATGCTGCGGTGCAGCGGAATAGAACCCCCGTCACTGCCTAGGTAGCGAGCACAGATACCGGTGAGCGTTCAACCCTGGGCAAGGGGATCTGAACTCTGGTTCCCGTAGGGAAACGTTTTTAAGCAGGCGTCATGCCGAACGAGCACGGGTTTCTGATTGAGCCTCCTGGAGTGGTCCAGCAGGTTGGTCGCGATCGTCTTCCTGGGTAGGTAATTCCGTTGGGCGGACGGTCTTTCTCAACTCCTCTCGGTGCTGCCTAGGTCTGGGGCTGCCAGTCGATGGTCCCTCGGATCACGCTGTCGAGCGAGATCGGGTAGCTGTCGAGGTCAGCCGCCAGGAGGGAGTCCCCCAACTCCCGCGTGCACCCGATGTACACCGAGTCGTGGTAGATCGGGCATGCCGCGACAAAACTACGGTCGTGGGACAGGATCATCAGCGGGCATCGCTGCCCTAGTACAGGGAGATCGCGGGCAAGCCATGACAGCGGTTCGTGAATCAAAACGACATCCTCCGGGATGCCCGGAATATCGCCTATGCTGTCCGGGATCAACGACAGGTAACGCACGAGAGGCGACACCCACGTCGGCACGTCCACGGACGCGCTCGTCATGGTGCTGTCCTCCCCGTAGCCCTTCCAGAGGGCGAAGTAGCACTCGCCGTCCCGCCCCTGCGCGAGAGCATCGACGAGCGCCCCTGCCGCCTGGTCGGACAAGTACCCGTACGGAGCATCCACCAAATCCGGCGCTCTGTCGCAGATTTGTTCCCAATACACCTCCCCGTCAATCTCTATGAGATCGACGACATCCTTCCAGGAACGCCACTGCCCCGCGGCATCACGGACTGGAAGCAGGACTCGCACCGCACGCTCGTGCTCCTCGCCCACCAGGTCACTTACCCGCACTACCGCACCTCCCAGCACACACCCTCATACCCTGAAACCATAGGTCACGATGTCATATGGTACTCCGCATCCAGCGAATCGATGTGGTAATAGACCTCTACCGTCACAAACACGGTAGCGCTATCAAGCTCCACTGCGGCCGTCACTGACTCCCCATCTGAATCCAAGGCGCAAGTCCGCCCTTCCGTCACGCACTCGATCGTTGGCCGCTCATCAGAAGAAATCCCTTCAGCGTCATAGCCCGTGAACTCACGTACAAAAACCTGCGCGGGAATCACAGGAGAACCCGCCGTGATCCGCGCCGAACCGCCGGTAGCGATCGTGATTACCTCGTTCGGTTCGATCGTCGGTCGTGTGGTGCGAAAAGAGCCGCTGGAGTCGCTATACCAAATAGAGGACAGCGGTGGGATCGCAATCCCATTCACGATCGCCGATCTACGCCGATCCAAGGCCTGTAAGTATTCCTGCGACGCCCGACTCGTGTTGGGACGGCGTGAGCCGGCACGGATGTCAGCGACCAGTTCCGGTACCTTCACACCAACCGGCAGCCCCCAGCAGGCACCGCCGTCGACCAGCCCGCCCGCACTCAAGCCCGTCGCTGCCCGAAAGGGAGCGAACCAGCCCAGGCGAGATGACGGTTCGACGGTATCCCGCTTGGGCGGAGCAAATCCCGGCAGACGAGCATCGAGGGCCAAGAGGGCCGACGCCGACGTGGGCTCAGCAGCCGGCTGCCGCTTCTAGAGCCAGGGACAGGGCGACATGGTGCGAGTCGACGCCGAAGCCGCGAAGGTCGTAGTCGTTGTCGGCGAGGGTGTCGGCGGTGAACAGCAGTTGGGCGAAGCGCACTCCGCGGACCTTTGCGATCGCCGCCATCGCGGCGCATTCCATCTCGACGGCGACGCAGCCCTGCGACTTGCGCTGCTCCACCAGGGCGCGGGTTTCACGGAAGAAGCCGTCGGTGGTCCACACTGGAGCGACCTGCGCTCCGAAGCCCGCTGATCGCGCCACCTTCGCGACGGTGGCTCGCAGCGCCTCGTCGGTCTCGACCCACGCCCCGGCCTTCAGGTAGTGGTACGACGTGCCCTCGTCTCGCAGTGCTCGGCTGGGGACGACGAACTCCCCCTCCGGTAGTTTCCGGAGCGCCCCGCAGGAACCGACGGCGACCAGCGAATCGGCCCCGGAACGAATCATCCGCTCGGTCACCAGAGCCGCGGCAGCCGCGCCGATCGGCATCGGCACGACCCGCACTGCCTGCCCGCTGCGCGTCGCCTCGTAAATCGGGTACTCGACGGTGACGAACGGCACGGTCCCAACCCGCCGCACCTCCCAGCCCTCGGCGGTCTCGATCGTCTTCTCGGACAGGAACGCCAACACGGCGACGCCAGGCCCCTCGGCCTGCACATCGGCGAACATCATCGGCGAAATGAGGTCGTCGGGGTCATCATCGAAGTCGAGGATTGGAAAAGCACCGGGCATCAGCATGGGTTGATCATCCCACGCGAGTAGCAGCGACGGCGGGCAAGTTCGACCCAAAGTCCCTTGCTCTTCTCGTGCGCATTGCCGAACATGTCCCAGAGGATTCGGTATGCCGCTGAAAGTCGGGCATGCGACGGCGGCCGCACGCGTGGTCGCTGTCACTCTTCAGGAAGGCAAAACCGGTTGAGCCGGGGCGTGAGGAAGGAGCGGTCCGTGTCAAAACCATCCGGCACCTGAAAGCAGACCCGGCCACAGGTCCCTGCACACCTTTACGGCGGTTTCCATGCGGCCAGCCCCATCGGCTTCGAGTGCCTCTCACTCCGTTGCTGAAGGGCCCATCAACTCGGGGGCTACGGGGGTCCGGACCCCCTCGTCGACGGAGCTCAGGCGCGGCAGTTCGTCCATCGAGACGTCCAATGCCCGGAATCGTCGCGCCGAGACCAGCACCCGCGATTCCAGCGTGCCCATGGCGGCGTTGTAGTTCTTGACCGTGCCGTTGATGGACGCCCCCAGTTTTTCGAAGTGCGTTCCCAGGGTCGCCAGCCGGGAGTACAGCTCACGTCCGAGCGCGCTGATTCTCGTCGCCGACTCCGCCAGCCGTGACTGCCGCCATCCGTGAGAGATGATTTGCAGCAGTGGGATCAGCAGGCCCGGTCCTGCCAGGGTGATCCGACGGGCGGCGGCGTACTCGTGCAGGGTGGGTTGCTGTTCCAGGGCGAGGCGGTAGAACTCGTCGCTGCCGAGGAACAGCACCACGAACTCGGGGCTGCCGGCGTCGAGGGCCCAGTACTCCTTGGCGGAGAGCTGGTCGATGTGGGTGCGGACGTGTCTGACGAAGCGCCGCAGGTGCGCGGCGCGTTCCTCCTCGTCCTCTGCCTGGCAGGCCTCCAGCACGGCCGACAGGGGCACCTTCGAATCCACGAACACCGCTCTGCCCCCGTCGAGGTCGATGCGCATGTCGGGGCGCAGCCGGTTGCCCTCCGATGAGGTGTAGCTGGTCTGGGTCTCGAAATGGCAGTGCTCCACCAGTCCCGCAACCTCCGCGATCCGCCGCAGACTGGACTCACCCCAGGCTCCCCGCACGTGAGGGGCCCGCAGCGCCGTCGCCAGCGATGCCGCTTCCTTCCGCACCGCCTCGCCGGAAACCCGGACCCCCTCCACCTGCTGCCTGAGTTCCGCTGCCAGGGCGGTGCGCTGGTTTTCCACCTCCGCCAGCCGCTGCTGGAGTTGCCGCAGCGCCTCGGATATCGGGGTCAGGCGCAGTTCCGCGGCGCGATCGGCCTGTTTCGTCTGTTTCTCCAAGGCATCCGCCGACAAGGACCGGAACTGGTGGGCGAGTTGTTCGCGGTCCGCGGTGACGTCCGCGGCCCGTTTGACGGCGGCGTCGCGTTCGGCCTCGGCGCGTGCCGTGCGGGTGGCGGCGCTCTGACGAGCCAGCAGGAAACCGAGTGCCACGCCGACCAGCAGCGCCGCCAGGGCCAGGAGCAGTGAGGAAGTGTCCATGAGGGAAGGGTCGCAGACGGCACCGACATTTTTTGCTGCACCCCATCGCGCATGCGGGGACGCGGCGGCGAGCGTTCGTCCTCAACGGGGGCGGCCGCGTGTGCCCCCGCCCCCATGCGGGGACGGTTTTGTCGGGGGTGGGGTGTTGAATGGGAATCGTGTTCTCGAATCCTTCTTCCCATCTGGATGACCTGGCCGCTTTCGTGACGGCCTCCCCGACGAGCTATCACGCGGCCTCGAGCATGGCATCGCGCCTTGCTGATGCCGGTTTCGTCCTGGTCGACGAGAAGGGCCGGTTCCCGCGGGGTGCCGGTCGGTTCTTCGTCGTGCGACACGGCGCCGTGATCGCCTGGCGACAACCAGAACGCATCGACGATGCCACCGGGCTGCGCGTCGTGGGTGCTCACACCGATTCCCCGGCGTTGAAGGTCAAGCCCGAGGCCAGCTTCTCCTTCCGTGGGTGGGGTCAGATCGCCGTCGAGATCTACGGCGGCGCGCTGCTGAACTCGTGGCTGGACCGGGAACTCGGCATCGCGGGTCGCATCATCACCCGCGACGGCGCCCAGCACCTGGTGCGTCTCGACTCCGTGGCCAGGCTCCCGCAGCTGGCCATTCACCTGGACCGGTCGGTCAATGACGGTCTCAGGCTCGATCGGCAGACCCACACCCAGCCCGTCTTCACCCTCGACGCCGAACCCGACCTGCTGGCGGCCCTCGCGGAACAGGCCGGGGTGAGGTCCAGCGATGTCCTGGGACACGACCTGTTCACCTACCTCTCACAGCCTCCGGCTCGTTTCGGGCTGCGCAACGAGTTCTTCGCCTCGTCGCGTCTGGACAATCTCTCCAGCACCCACGCCGGATTGACGGCCATCGAGGACCTGGGCGAGGGCGACGACCTGGTGGTCCTGGCCGCCTTCGACCACGAGGAGATCGGTTCCGCCACCAGCTCCGGGGCGGCCGGGCCGTTCCTCGAGGACGTGCTGGAGCGGATCGCCTCCGTCGCAGGGTGTGATCTCGACGCGACGAAGGCGCTGCTCGCCCGCGGCTCCTGCGTCTCGGCGGACGCCGGGCACCTGGTTCACCCCAACTACTCCCAGCACCACGACCCGCACGTCGATCTCGTTCCCAACGGCGGCCCCATGTTGAAGGTCAACGCCAACCAGCGTTACGCCACCGACGCGGTGGGTGAGGCGCTGTGGCTGCAGGCCTGCGAGGCCGCGGGGGTGCCGTCGCAGGTGTTCGTGTCCAACAATGCGATGCCGTGCGGCTCCACCATCGGCCCCATCACCGCCACGCGGCTGGGAATGGTGACGGTGGACGTCGGCATCGGGTTGTTGTCGATGCACTCGGCCCGGGAGATGTGCGGGGTGGATGATCCGCACCATCTGGCAGCCGCGCTGCGCGCCTACCTTGAGGGATGACCGGTTCCCCCGAATCCGGTTGAGTTGAGCCTCACGAGCGTCGACGAGTGGGGTGTGTCGAAATCATTCCGGTTGAAGCTGGTTGAGCCGAGCCTCACGAGCGTCGACGAGCGGGGTGTGTCGAAACCATTCCGGTTGAAGTTGGTTGAGCCGACCAGCGAGCGTCAGCGAGCCGGTCGTGTCGAAACCACCCGGCGGCCGTCTTGGTACCCACGCCCACGGCTGTCCCCCGAAGTGGCATCGGGTCAGCGCTCACACCCGCGGAACCCCTGGAAACAGTGTGCAGGCCCGCCTGCAACCCGGCCCAAGGAGAGAAAAAGGCCGGTGCGGCGGGCCCGCCGAGCGCTTGTGGCAGAGCGCGTAACGGTGGTCCTGAACACCTGTGACCAACTGTGTCGTTCACTGAAGAAACCCTAACCCACAGTATTTGGGAAACGCAAGAGGTTCGTAAATATTTTTGCCGGCACGACGCCGCCCCCTCCAGAGGTGGCGTGCCGTAGACTCGTCGCTCGTGGCTCTCACCATTGGAATCGTCGGCCTCCCGAACGCCGGCAAGTCGACCCTGTTCAACGCGCTGACCCGCAACGACGTGCTGGCGGCCAACTATCCGTTCGCGACGATCGAACCGAACGTCGGCGTGGTGGGGGTGCCGGATTCCCGGTTGCCGGTGCTGGCGAAGATGTTCGACTCCCAGCGCATCGTGCCCGCCACCGTGAGTTTCGTGGACATCGCGGGCATTGTCCGGGGGGCGTCGAAGGGTGAGGGCATGGGCAACGCGTTCCTCGCCAACATCCGTGAGGCCGACGCCATCTGCCAGGTGACCCGCGTCTTCGAGGACGTCGACGTGACGCACGTCGACGGAAAGGTGGATCCGGCCGGCGACATCGACACGATCACCACGGAACTGATCCTCGCGGACCTCCAGAGCCTGGAGAAGGCGCTGCCGCGCGTGGAGAAGGAGGCGCGGATCAAGAAGGAGTCGCGCCCGAAGCTGGAGGCCATGCAGGCGGCCGTCGAGGTTCTCGAATCCGGGAAACGGATCCATGGTTCGGGACTGGACATGGAGCTGCTGCGCGACCTGTTCCTGCTCACCGCGAAACCGTTCCTGTACGTGTTCAACTGCGATCAGGACGAACTGGCCGACGAGGACCTCAAGGACCGCATGCGCCAGGTCGTCACCCCGTCCGAGGCGATCTTCCTCGACGCGAAGTTCGAGGCCGAACTGGTGGAGATGGACGAGGAGGAGGGCCGCGCATTCCTGGAGGAGATGGGAATCACGGAACCGGGCCTCGATGTGCTGGCCAGGGTCGGCTACGAAACCCTCGGCCTCCAGTCCTACCTGACGGCGGGCCCGAAGGAGGCCAGGGCCTGGACCATCCCCCAGGGGGCGACGGCCCCCGAAGCGGCGGGGGGGATCCACACCGACTTCCAGAAGGGCTTCATCAAGGCCCAGGTCGTCAGCTTCGACGACCTCGTGGCGGCAGGCTCCGAAGCAGCGGCGAAGGCGGCCGGCAGGATGCGCCTGGAGGGCAAGGACTACGTCATGCAGGACGGCGATGTCGTGGAGTTCCGGTTCAATGTGTGAGGCATCTGAGACACATGACATGGGCGAGCCGGCATCCGGAGCGCTGACCGGTGCCGAGGAGGCGTCAGAGGATTTCCAGGCACCATCGGGACAAGATCCCGCAGTGATTGAGATAGACCCTGACTTCGGCTTGGCGCTCGGGGACTGGTCACATACGGGGATCGATGTGATCCCGCTATCAGGGCTGAACAAGGAACATCACAAAGACCTGTTGGACAAGATCTCAATCGTTATCGGGATCGGCAACACATCGGCCCAGGCCCTGCAAGGCACTGCCAGTGTTCAAGGTCTTGTCCGTTTGGCTCCCGAGACGGTGTCAAAGCTGCAGGTTCTCAAACCAATGACTTCCGGCGGCCTGAACCTCGGCGCGCTGACGGGTAATGGTGGGAAAGTGGCTCATCTGATCCGGTGGACGCCCGCCGTTGGAGCGCAGGCGGTCGGCCTTCTCACCGCCATAGGTCCTGCCGCAGCACTCTTGGCAACCCAGCTGCAACTATCCTCGCTATCCAGTCGCATTGACAAAAATATCAAGCTGACGAAGAAAATCATCCAAAACTTGGAAGAGGGACAGTATTCGCGAGTGCGAGCTTTTGAAAAGACTACTCAGGAGTGTTTGGAATCGGCCTTAGAATTCCATGAAGTCTACCCGCGAAGCTGGGATAAAATCAAAACGCGTGAATCGGATCTCCGTGAAGTCTTTGACAATTTCAAGAAAAAATTGAGTGAGTGTTTAAGTAATATTGGGGAATGTTGCCGAGGTGGTGGGGAATTTCTCGAGAAGAATACAGTAGATATCGAAAGAAAAGCCGCTGCGCTGGTTGCATCTCTGGGTTCTTGGGTTCGATATCAGGTTTTGTATGTGCAAGTTTGCAGGCAGGATGCCTTCTTGTCTAAGGATGAGAAGCATCTTGATTGCGCTATCAAAACGGCTTCAAAAGAGATTTGTGATTTTCGTTCCGAGGCTTTGGGTCTCCTCGAAAAACTCGAATGTGCCGTTCATCGCTGTTGCCTGCTGGGAAGTGGGGCTGAGCCTTGGGAAGGTTTCGTGAAATGGGTTCAAGGGTTTCCGGGGAGGAGGCCCGGGGGCTCTGGAAAAGAGAAGCCCGAGGCGTCGAAGCTCCGAGGGATTGAACAGGTGCGCACCTTGGCGGAGAAGCTCTCTGAGCTGCGCGAGTCGATCCAACCGCGCCCTGAACCCCACAAGCCCGAGGTGACCTTCTACAGAACAGACGGGGATGTCGCCCGAGATGTCGCCGTTCTTCGTTGGGCCCTACCAGAGTGTTACGATCAACTGCGGGTGCTCGCCGAAGTGAAAACCGGCAAGAACAAGAAAGTGGAGTCTTCCTTGCTGGGTGTCACCGCCGACTCTTTCTTCTGTGTTCCACGAGATGAAATTCGCAAGAAGGGTAAGGTTGCTCGTACCGTTCCGCTGGCTGATATCCGTTATGTCAGATGCAAGGCGGAAGAGGGATTCGATATCATCACCAAGGATGAAGATTTCTCCATTTCTTTTGAAGAATGGCTGCAGGAGGACGAAAAGAGCAACGAGGCCCGCAAAATCGAGAGGCACTTGGCCAGTTTCGCAAACCTCCCTGACGAAGAGCGCGGAGAGAAGCTCCCGATTTCAAATGCGTCGCAAAAATCCGGTCGAAACGAGCTGGAGCAGTGAGCTCTAGTGCATTCTGGCTGAGTTCCGGAAGCTGCAGTGGGCAAATCATGTGCGTAGCAGGGTTTCCGAAAAGAAATGTTTTCGATTAGATCGCTGGTCTTCCGGCAGAAACGCCTGTCTTGTGGACGAACGCCTGCGCTGTAGCGCAAGTACACGACCACAAGGCGAGCGAATCGCGGGTGGCTTCCCTGAGTGGGCGGTCTGACTCAATGAAGCTTATTCACGGCCCTTCCCAAGTATGCGCTGACTAGGGGTTTTCCTGGCTGGCGCGCCGTCTGTGAATAAGCCTTCATGAATAAGTCTCAGTGTATTCCACTGAAACTTTATTGCACTGGCAGCGTGTCAGTGCTGTGAGCAAACCGTTGGGGTCGCTGTTTGTGCTGAGGTGCTTCGGCTCAACACGGAGATGCTTCCAAATTCTCAATTGATCACGACTTTGATGTCTCCTGCGACGTACTCGAGCGAGAGGCTGCCGCCGATGGCCTCGAGGTAGCGGCGGATCGTTCCGATCTTCGCGGTGTCGAGGTCGCCGTGCTCGATCTTGGAGATTTGACGTTGCCCGACGCCAATGCGTTCGGCCAACTGCGCCTGCGTCAATCCGGCGTTTTCGCGGAGCTCTCGAAGTCGATAGGCACGAATCTCTGCGAGCATCCGGGTTTTGTGTGCCTCGACTTGGCTGCGGTCCACGGAGCGTTCGGCGAGAATATCGTCAATCGTCATCACTTTTCTGGTCTCTTCCTCAATGCGCGGATATGTTTGTCGAACAGATCATCGGCCAGTGGGACGTTCCTCTTGTGCCACCGAGTCCAGCTGCCGGCCTTGTCGCCCGCGATCAGCAAGATCGCCATGCTCTTGGGGTCAAAGGCGAAAAGGATGCGAACCTCGGATCGTCCTACCGAGCCGGGGCGAAGCTCCTTCATGTTGCGATGCCGTGAAGCGGTGATGGTGTCAACGAGAGGGCGCCCGAGTGAAGGACCACGATCGCGAAGCACCTCCAGCGCAGCGATGACCTGTTCGTAGGAGGTTTGGTCCAGTGACCTGAGCCAGTCAGCGATCAACGTGATGTCTACCTCCCACATGCCGTTCAGTGTAGACCCTGCAAGGCCTGAATGGTAGAGATGATTCTGTCGTTCGCGCTGCCGCCGCCCGGGCTCCTGGGACGTTTGGTGACGCGACGGGTCTGCGGTGTGTTTCGTGTGGACCTCGGCGGACCCGAGCGGAATTGAGATCATGGACTACCATTAGGAGGCTCGGAATGGACAACAAAATGGCTCCTGTTCATCCAGGAGAAATCCTCATGGAGGAGTTCCTGAATCCGATGGGCATTACTCAGCATCGGCTCGCGATCTCCATTGGGGTGCCGCCCCGCCGAATCAACGAGATTGTGCACGGCAAGCGTCGGATCACGGCTGATACGGCATTGCGGCTGGGACGCTTCTTCAGGATGAATCCGCAATTCTGGGTCAACTTGCAATCGCACTACGATCTCGAAATCGGGAAGGATGCACTGGGTGATGAACTGGACAAGATTCAGCCTCTGGGATCTGTCGCATGATCGTTGTCCGATGGATGGACCCGAGCAACAGTAGGCTCTGACCAGTGACTGCTTCCGATGTGAGAATCGTGCCCTACGAGGCCGCGATGCGTGAACGGCTTCTCGACCTGTCGATTCGCGCGTGGGATTCGGTTTTCGAGGCGATGCGCGATGACCTCGACCGCGGTTTCGTGCCTCGTTTCGTGTATGACAACTTCTACCCGGATGGGTGGGATGTTCGCCAGAGGGTAGACCTCGCCCTGGTCCTCGACGAAGAAGCGGGAAATTGCGACGTCGCGCTCGTCGACGACGAGATCGCAGGGTGGGTCTGCACCCGAATTCACCCCGAGGACTCCATGGGCGAGGTATACATCCTGTGTGTCGATCCCGCGCATCAGCGCGAAGGCATTGGGCGAGCGCTGATGGAGCACGCGCATGAGCGGGCCCGGCGGGTCGGGATGCGGATGGTCATGGTCGAGACCGGCGGAGACGTGGGCCATGCCCCGGCGCGCGCCACCTACGAGGCGATGGGCTACGAGCGCTGGCCCGTCGCCCGGTACTTCAAGCAGCTGTGACCCGCTGATCCGCGGGGGCCCTGGTCGCCAGCTCCTGCCGCATCACTGGGAGAGGTGATGACGTGTGTCTTGAGCACGCCGTCAATGACTAACGGAATCGACGCAACCAAGGGATGCGGCCATTCTGCCCGGCACAGGGATTTGAGAGGTCATGGCTGGACACGGGATCAAACATCAGTTCTCGGAGCTCGGCGGGTACGTGCGCGATGCCGGCTGTCGGTGCTTCCGATGGTGAACAAAGCGACTACACCGACATGGATGAGCAGGACTAAAGGGATGGTGGCTGTGGGCAGTGTCGCGGAAACCGTGCTTGGTTGAGGGAGGCTCCCGGTTGTGCAGCACTCAACGCTGTTTTTGGCCCTGAAAGAGGCTTTTTTGGAGTTGAGTGCTGCACAACCGGGATTTTTCCGGTATCCCGGGCGCGGGAACTGGTTCGGGGACGGGGCGCGTTGGCGGGGAGACGCGGGTATCGAAGTGTGTGCTCGCCAAGTGGCGTTCCGCCCAGATGATCACGTCCAGGACGCTGCGCGCCGTGTAGGCCCGTCGACCCCCGCCCACCGATTCGGTCGTCAGGATACCGGCGGCCCGCAGAGTCTCCAGGTCCCGGGACGCGGCTGTGCGCGAGATGCCATGGATTCTTGAAGCCGTTGTGATCGTGAGGACGGGGGTGCCCGGCAGGTCCTCGGCGGTGTCACCCTGAAGGGTGGTTCGTCCTGTCGTGGGCGCTGAATCAGCGAGGTTGTGCGCGGCAAGCGCCGGATCGCGATTGACGCGACGGCGCGGTTGGGGTGCTTCTTCGGGGTGAGTTCGCAACTCTGGGTCAACTTGCAGTCGCGCCACTGTCTCGAAATCGAGAAGGAAATACTGGGCAGTGAAGTGGGTGCGACTCATCTGCTGGGGTCTGCCTCGCGAGTGCTTCTGGAGACTGCGCGACCATGAGGAAGGGTCTGGTTCTCGGATTTGCAATTGGCGATTGCGAACCGGATGTAAAACCCTTGAAAAGGTGGGGTCCGATCGCGCCTCGTGCAAGATGGCGGGAAGGGGATTTTGGTTAATCAACCAATTGGAATATCCAGGCGCCAGCGATGTGGCTACATTGATGATGGTTTGCCAAGGTGTGGCACGCCCGCTTTCCGCGCCAACACATCCCAAGGATGCAAGCATGCTCGCTCGTTCACCGTACCCAGGCCTGTCTCGGGTGACCGTCATGGTGGTGGCTCTACTCATCGTTTTCCCGATCGCTGCGTGCGGGGGAAGTGGCGTTCCTGGGCGGGTCGGCCCGCCGCTCTCGGCGTCAGAAGCCAAGGGCAAGAAATATCAGGATGTTGTCACTCGTTTCGAGAATGCCGGGTTCACCAACGTCACGACCGAGGCAGTCGCAGACCTTGTCATTGGGTGGTTTGCTGGCGATGGCGAGGTGAAGGATGTGTCAATCGCCGGTGACCCCGATTACACCAAGAATGAGAAATTCGCCCCGGATGCCCCAGTAGTCATCCGTTACCATACTTTCCCGGCGAAAGAGTCAGCAACCCCCGAGGCGGCAGAGACCCCGACGGATCAACCAACCCTGTCCTCGAGCCCGCAATCTTCCACTCCGCCCACGCCTGAAGAAGTGCCCTCCGCCCCGGATGCGACGTCTACGCCAGGAAACCTGACCGTGGAAAACAACTCGGATCTGGCGGCTCTTCTGAGTCTAAAAGACCCGGCGGATCCCTCGGTTGCCGCTTTCGCCAGCAAATATCAAGGGCGGATAATTGAATTCGACGGATGCGTCGTGGCGGTTTCCCAGCACGGATCAACGAAGACCCGCTTCGATTACCTGCTGTCCGCGGGGAATTACGATCCGGACAGTGCGGTGGGACCGTATTTCCAGTTCTTCGACATCAACTACTACGACTTCCATTTTCCTGCCGACAACTCGCCGGACAGCGTTCCTGTTGGAACCAATCTCCGAATCATCGCCGAAGTGGGAAAGTACGACAGCAAAACGAATCTGTTCCAACTCCGGCCGGTGAAAACAAACATGCGGTGAATCAGAAGTCCGTTGCGTTACATTGCGGAAGGCCCGCACGCCAAACCCTGCGCGTTCGCTCCTTTCCTGTGTCACTGATCTTGAGGCTTCACAGAGGCCTTGGTGAAAGCCCGAGCAGCCCTCACCGGGGCCAGTTTGAGGTGAGGTACGCCTCCACAGCGCGGTGCTGGAAACGGTAGGGCCTGCCGCGTTGGATGATCCGACGGTTGAGGTCCAGGCGTTGTGCTGTGGGGCCTGCGTCGGTTGCCTTCGCGTGGCCCATCTTCCGTGCGATGTTCGTCAGGGAGCGTTCCTCTGGTGAGAGTTCGGCCATTGCCTCGATGAACTCGCGTTCGCGGGCCGGGAGTCGGTCGAGGATGCGTTGTACGTGTGCCTCTGCCTCGGGCGCGGCGGTTGTCCAGCCGGTTCTGACGTGGTCGGGGGTGATGAGGTTGTCCGTTCCCGCGTACCAGGCGCATTCTCCCGCCAGTTGGAACAGGAAGGGCTCTCCGCGGGCCAGATCGACGATGGCGCGTTGGGCTTTCGGTTCCATGAACACCCTGTCGGTGCCGCCGGCATCGTTGGCTACCGGCCAGCCTTCGGTGACGAAGGGTTGGAGTGCGGTCATGAGCGCCTCGTCGTCGATGGCGCCAAGAAACGTGGTCTGGAACCGGCGCGCGAAAGTGGCACCTGTCCTCGCCCCGGCCATGTCCGCGAACTCGGGTAGGCCCGTGAGGTACACCGCGATGGGTAGTGCCCTGGTCATCCGTACCCCGCCCGGAGCCGTGGCGGGTTCCTCGTGGGTCAGTGCGTCGCCGAGGGCGACGAGCAGCTGCGATCGGGTGTGCTCATCGGCGATGTTCTGCACCTCGTCGACGTGAAGGATCACCGTGACGTCCTGCTGCCGGAGCGCCGAACGGCCGATCTCGACCAGGAGATCGGTGAGGGCGGTGTACGCCTCGGGGCCATTGGGGGCGCGAACGGAGAGCGAGATGCCCGACGCGGCGACCGTCTCGATCCTGCGCAGAAGGTCGCCGATGCGCTGCTCCCGTGCGGCGGGAAGCCCCGCCGTGGATGCCAACTCCAGGAGCGCGGAGGCGACTCTTTTGATGGGATCGGTGCCCGATGGGATGCGAAGTTGCGGTGTCACCCAGCCGCCTGCCTCGAAGGCCTCGCGCGCGATTCGGCGCACGAGTGAGGACTTGCCGGAGCCCGCCTCGCCGAGAATGGTGCGGCCCCGCTCGTGAATGCCGGCCAGACGGCGTGGACGAAGAACGTCCCGCCAGTCGCTGAGTTGGTTGGTGCGGCCGGCCCACACGGCGGGAACCGTGTCCGAGCCCGGGCTGAAGGGCGAGTCGAGCGGAATCCTCACGATGATAAGTTTATCAACGGATGAGCTTTTTGATAAACTTATCAAGAGATTTGGATTGTTCCACGGTCGAGTGACTCGACCGGACCGCGGACGCGCTGGTTTCCAGCGACCTGCTCGAAACTGAACTGCGGCGCATCGCCTGTCTGGGAGGGCATTGATCAGGTTGCCGTGACCCGGATTCTCGACGGGGTCGGGCTGGCTGCTCTTGACCGGGCGGTTTACCGCGGCGCAGCTCTGTTGCCCATGCCATACCTGCGGGGCCTCGATGTGTTGCACCTCGAAGCGGCAATGCGACTCGATGCCACCGCGGTTCTCACCTACGACCACAGGCTCGGCAAGGCGGCCCGGGCCGTGGGGCTTCAGGTGATCGCGCCCGGAACAGCGTACGTGTGAAGGCTGGTGATCGGGCAGGAGAAGCAGCGGAGCGGGGCGATCTATAGCCCGCGACCCTGTCGGTCGCCACGGAGAGGTCTGCTCATTCGCCGGGGACATCTCCCGACGTGCAACGTCGCCACGCGTCGGTGAAAAGCTGCCCGAAAGGAACCAACGGAACCACCACGGACAGCCGGGGAAGAACCTTGGGCGCATCCTCGAGATCGTAGAATGAGGACTTCCACGACTCCATGGGCAGGTGGGGGGTTTTCGCCTCCTGCCAGCCGCCGGGCAGGAACAGGGAACGTCCCGCGCGCGCACGCCTGGCCCGCACGATCAGGTCCTTCTCCAGCAGAGGAGCGGCGGCCCTTTCCCGTTCGGCCTTCCGCCATCCGTTCCAGAGGGCGATGTTCTTGTCGGTGGGGTTGTGGAGAGCCAGGAGCTGCAGCCAGTAACGGGCCGGATCCTCCGGGAGACTGAACCTGGCCGCCACCTCCGCCACGATCTCGGGTGCGGTGACCAGCGGATCCTGCGACCAGCCGTCGCCGGGGGCGCACAGATCCGCCTGGATCCCTTGATAGGGGGAGGGGTCGAACCCGGACTCGAAGTCGTCGAGACGCCCGGCCAGCCAGGCACGCAGAGGATCGTCGCGGCGCAGCCTGGTGGTCAGCCAGAGCCACGTCGAGATCAGGGACTTTTCGAGTTCTTCGGAAGAACGCAGCGCTTCCAAGTTTCTTGCACCGGCATAGGGGAATTCCTGCTCCGCAGCTAGGACGATCTCCTCCGGGAACCGGACATCATCCTCACCCAGGCCGAAATCTTCGATGATCGCGTCCACGTCAGGTCCTTCGGCCACCACCCTTTCGGGGTCTCGGGCCCCGGCAGCGAGAATCCTCATCAGGCGGAGAGGGTCTTGGTCCCGCAGAAATTCCCTCGCCATTTCGGCTTCCTTGGGCGTGAGCCCCAGCAGTACGCGCACCTCCTTCGGCAGGAAATCGGACTTCCAGGTTTTGAAGTTGCGCGGCCCGCCCAGGAGGAGGGCGACGGCGCCGCGCAGCCACCCCAGTCCTTCGGTCAGTCGGGCGACCTCGTCGGGACGCCATTCAGGTGCCCCCGTGGAGAGCAGCGCCTGGAAGGCCGCCGTCAATTTCTCGGCGGGAATCCCCTGGGCCCGCAGCAACACTTTTGTCGGTGCGCCGTCAACATGCTCGGGGACACCGCCGCCGGGCGAGTAGACCGTCATCTCGTAGGACCTCCCCGGCATCCGCAGGAACATGGCGGGGCCGGTCGGGGTTTCGATCAGGCTGCCGGGGTGGTGAACCGGCATGTCCCGGGTGCGTTCGAAGGTGAAGACGACGGTATCGGGTGAATAGAGCCCGGAATCGATGACGGCCGCGACGGCGGCGGCCGCGGACGCCACGACATCGCGGTCCAGCAGCGGAGCCGAGGCCAGGGCCAGCACGACCTCCGGCAGGACCAGAGGCAGGTACTCGAGTTGGGGAAGCGCGCCCATCGTCACGTTCTCACCGGCCAACGCCCTGCGCACCTCGGTCAGCTGTTCCCGGGTGGAGGCGCTGGAGCCGTGACCCATCCACTCGGCCACCTTCAAGTCGGGCTTGGGCGGGGGTGTCGTGACGGGTTTCTTCTCGGGTGGGGTCAGCAGGTCAGCAGCCCAGGTGGCCAGCGCCTTGATGCGGGACGCGAGCCACACCGCGGCGTTTGTCAGGGCCGGATCGGTGGTTCCCAGCAGATTCTCCGCCGCCGCGCGGGCATCCGGGGCGATCGGTTCTCGTGACGTGGGCCAGGTGGAGAACCGACCGTACTGGAGTTCCGTCTCCGGGACGGCGTTCAGGAGCGACGTGACGTCCTCGGGTGTCAAGGCGCGGAGTCGCGAGCTGGCAGCGGCGTCACGGGTTCGGAACCAACGCCAGCCGCTCAACGGGACGCGGTGCAGGACGTGTGTGTTGCCGAACTCGTCCTGCGCGGGGAACAACAGTTGATTGTCCTCGCGGTGGAGGCCGCCGTCCTCGTCGATCCACCAGCTTTCACCGACCCCGGGGAGCATCGCCCGCCCTGCCTGGGCAGCTGGTGGCTCCGGCGGTGGTGTTTCCCGGTGGGTTTCAGGGTCATCGGACCAGGTGAGGCACCAGGTGCTGCCGCGCAGCCAGTGGCAGCCGGTGACGGAGCCGTTCAGGACGTAACGCCACTCCTGGGGTCTGGCACCCAGGCGGGGCTGGTGGAATCTCGCCTCGGCGATGCGCTGGTCGCCGTCGAGCCAGATCACCCGGCCCCGGGCCGCCACCCCGACCGCCGTCCCGGACTCGTGGAAGGTGATTGCCGCGGTGGGGTCGTCGTGGTGCAGCTCAGCGACCGCTGCCTCCAGGGTGGGCCAGGTGTACTCGGTGAGCATGCCGTCGCGGAAAGCCCCAGCGAGGAGCCGGGGGCTGGCGCAGAGCTGCAGGAGCCGGGCCATCTGCCCGGGAAACAGAGCGTGCCCCTGTGGGGAAAACAGGGGACCGGCGGCGCGGAGCCCGTCGAGGGCCGTGAGCATCGTCGACGACTCGTCCACAGCCGAACCGAGCCACGAACCGAGCATCGCGCGGCTGCCCTCGTGGGCCAGCAGGACCTCCGCATGTTCCCTGAGCAGCCCGGCAAGAGCGGGAAGACTCCTACGGGAAAACGGGCTGCGGGCCAGATGGATCAGATCCGGGCGGTCCTCGCCGTTGATCCAGCCGTTGAACCAGGTGGGAAACAGCTCCTCCGGCACGTCAGCGCCCGCCTCGAGCAGCGCGTCGCACAGTTCCGGGGTGGCGGGGTGCTTGAACCGTACCGTCGCTCCGGCCAGGGGCAGCGTGCGAACCAGACGGCTGAGCCGGTTCCAGTAGGTGTACTGCCAGCGGGAATCCACGAACCGCCTCAGCCATGCGACGGCGTCACGGTTCCCGGAGCGGAGCTCGTCCGCGATTCCGGTGGTCTCGATCAAGTCGAGCCAGGTGTCGGATTCGACCTCGGTGGGGTTCAAGTCGAAAAGCGTCGAACGAATCTGCGGATCCTGTCCGGCCAGATCGACGAGCCGGTCACGGTAGGACCTCCAGAAATCCTCCGGCGCCCGGGACAGGTACGCGGTTTCGAGGAGGTCACGCAGCAAACGGTTCTCGACCGCGACCCGGTCCGCTCCCGCCGCATCGATCAGGCGCCGGACATCGGCTGCGAACCGCGGATACGGCGGTATCCCGATCCTGGCGCGGTCAACAACCAACCCGATGAAGTAGTCCAGGGCCTCACCGGTGGGGCAACGTTGCAGCAGGGAGGCAGCCTCGACCGTCAACTCAGCGGCGCCGAGGGCACCGAGAGAGGAGAACTCCCTGAAAACTCGGCGGTGATGCTCCTCGTCAATGGGCAGGCCGTGGACCTCCTCTGCCTCGCGGGCCTTGGCGAACAGTTGCCTCACCACGGAGAGTTGTTCATTGTGGAGCGCGATCCGGGTGCCCTCCTCGAGGAACGAGGGAATGAGGCGTGGATCGGAGATGCCGAGTTCGGCGGCTTTGTCCAGGAGGAGGTCGCGGGCGAGTCCGGGTTTCTTCTCCATCACCTCATCGGCTCGTTCAAGGCAGGCGACGAGATCCGGGGGAAGGGGCTGCGAGGGCAGGGAGGTCATGTCGGGGCCTTTTCCGTTTCGCCATCGTCGCGGCGAATCGATCGGATCGGATGGCCCAACTGTACGTGACAGAGGCGGCGGATGAGCTCGCTCGTCACAAGGCGTTGCCGCAGGTCGGGGAACGACCTTCACGAGACGCCCACCCACGACTCCTGTTCGTCCCGAGCTGGGGATCGGCGATCACCTCGTGGGCTCGAATTCGGCTCTTCGAGCGTGACCCCGATGTTTCCCCGGCATTTTCGGGAAACGTTCACGGGCGGCCGGCACGAACAGGGCCCGCCTGCTGCGTCCTGCGGTACCTGCGGATGATCAACCACGTGAGGACTCCGACCAGCAACAGTGCCGGGTAGGCCTTCCAGACGGGGATGTCGACGTCGTAGGTGGACACGTATTCCTCGTCGGAATCGGCCTGGGTGAAGCGGATGTCATCGGTGATCTCCGTCGGCATGAAGTTGCCCTCCACCGCAGTCAGGTAGCGTTCACCATCGCCGAGGCCCAGCTCATTCGCCGGGACCTTCCCGGCGAACTTGACGTTCAGGTCGTGTGAGTACGAGGTCGGTCCCTGCGCATCCATGCGGTGATCCGCCAGCACGAAGAGCTTCACCCCTTGGCGCGTCTGGGCATGCTGTGACAACTTGATGGGATAGATCGGCTCATCGGTGGGGAACTCCATGCGCAGCGAGTCCAGGCCGCTCGACAGCGCCGCCGAGTCACCGCCGGGCGTCAACCGGGTCGCGGTGATCTGCCAGCCGGCGTCGAGATACTCCTGAAAAGTTGTTTCCACCTCTTTTCGGGCCGGGAACCCGTTGGTCTCCAGCCACTCATTGACCGCGGCGGCGCTGGTGCCCTGCAGGGTGGTCACCTCGAACGGCCCCACCGTCTGGACATCGACGACCTGAACCCCGGGGGCCGCTCCCTCCTTGGGCCCACCAACCCCGGATTGCGGTCCTCCGTCCTTGGAGCCGGGCAGGAACTGTGGCACGTACCGGGGGCGAGGTTTGGTCAGTTCCTTGAGCCGGCCGAAGACGTCCTTGTCACCCAGGCTGACCTTTCCCCCAGGAGGCAGCGGCATGATCCAGGCCGCTGTGGAAGCCTCACCATCGAGGTGCATCACCATGTCAATGCGCTCCCGCCCGTCGTTCATCACCACGAACGCGGTCTCCGCATTGATGTTCGCCTCCGAGTCGGTCACCAGGGCCCCGCACGCGCACGCCTGCGCTGGGGTCGGCAACCAGGAGGTCGCGACGATGAACAGCAGACCCAGGCAGATGCGGAGAGCGTTCTTCACGAGGATCAGGGTATTAGGCGGTCGGTTCATCCCGGTCCGTAATCGGTGCGCAGGATGTGGCGGAGAGAACCGGGATCAGGGAAGTGGATGCGCCGGCCCGAAGCGTCCCCGCTCGCTCACCACCTGATTGCCCCACTGGGTCAGGGCGTTCAGCGCGGGCAGGAAGGTGCGCCCGAAATCGGTGAGCGAATACACCGTTTTCAGGGGCGGTTTGGTTCCGAAGACCTGCCGCGATACGAGGCCGTCCTGCTCCAACTGTTTGAGCTGGTTGCTCAGCACGGTTTCTGTGCTCGAAATGAGTGCACGACGCAATTCGCCGAAACGTTTCGGACCGTTCTTCAGATGGTAGATGATGATGGCTTTCCATTTGCCGCCCACCAGATCCATTGCGACACTGATCGGGCAGGGATACGTCTTTTCTCCCAGGCTCACGAAATCGCTGACGCATTCCAGTTTCACGCCGTGCTCCTGCCGTCGTCGAGGTGGTATTGGAAAGGATAGTTCTTGATCGCGGGGATCCGTGGTCCCACACTGAAATTCGTACACGACCCTACCGCTCATCACGCAAGGGAGAAGCACCATGACCTCCACCGCACCACTCGTCGCCGTCGCGGGCGGCACCAGCAAACAGGGTCGCAGCGTCGTGAGGACGCTGCTGGCCGACGGGCGCTTCCGGGTGCGCGCGCTCACCCGAGATCCGTCGTCCCCGCAGGCGCGGGAACTCGCGCGGCTGGGCGCAGATGTCGCCGCGGCCCCGCTGGAGCCGGGGCATGACGACGAATGGTTCGCCGCTTTCACGGGCGCGCGGAACGCCTTCCTCGTGACCCCACCCACGCCTCCGGAGAACTCGTGCGAGTTCGAGCTGGGATGCCGACTGGCGGACGCGGCAGTGCGGGCGGGCGTCGAGCACATCGTCTTCAGCACCCTTGAAAACGTGGATGAAATCTCGGGCGGCAAGCTGTTCGCTCCGCACTTCACCGACAAGGCGCGGATCGCAGACCACATCCGCACACTGCCCGTCGCGCACACCTTCGTGATGCTGGCCTTCTTCTACACCAACCTGCTGGAATACTACGTGCCACGCATGGAAGACGACGTTCTCCTGCTGCCCATCTACCTGCCCGAGGATTTCCATGCGCCCTTCGTGGATCCACTGACCGCGACAGGTCCGGCTGTCCTCGAAATCCTCACGCACCCCGAGCTCTACCAAGGAGAGACCCTCCCGCTGGTGGGGGACATCATCTCACCGCGGGAAATGGTGGAGACCTTCCAACGGGTCACCGGAATAAGAGCCGAGTATCGCAATGCATTCACGCGCGACGGACTGCTCCGCTGGTTTCCCGAATTCGCTTCGGACGAACTGCAGATGAAAGAGCTCCTGGGCATGGTGAACTACGCCGTGGACCACGGCTATTTCAGGCTGGGGCGCGACCTGGAATGGAGTCGTCGCATCACCCCGGAAGCCCTCACATGGGAACAGTTCCTGCGTGCGACCGGCTGGCAAGGGAAGCGCACGTCCTTCAACGCCTCGTAGGTGACGTCGGGCCGAAAAGGTCATCGCTTGGTGGCGCGGGGTGGTCGGCGACGCCGAGGCGTTTCACCGCGGCCGGGACCAAGACGGCGCCGGAGAAGATGATCACCGCACACGCGGCACAGGCCAGCAGCCAGCTTCCCGATTCGTAGAGGAAACCGGCGGCGAGGGAACCAATGGTCGCCCCGGCGAGACATGCCGCCTCGTAGAGACCCAACCCGCGACCGAGATGCGTGCTGCCCGCAGCCTCGGCGATCACGGACTGTTCCACCGGAATCACGCAGGACCAGGTGACCGCGGAGAGCACCCAGAGCGCCGCGATCCACGGGGGACTCGGTGCAAAGGCGAGGCCGACGGCGAACAGCGCGCTCGCCACGGAACCGAGCATCAGCATCCTGCGGCGGCCGAACCGCACGACCAAGCGGTGTAGATGGGGCGGGAGGAAACTCATCGCGACGGCTCCGGGCAGAAACACGTAGGCGACCTGCACCGCCCCTAGATGGAATCTGCGCTGCAGGTGCAGGATCAGCAGCAGGCTGATCGTCGTTTCCGCGGTCATCGTGACCACCACGGCCGCGAGCATCGGTCGCAGTCTGGCGCCGAGTCCCCGAAGTGACGTGCCCGACAGTTCCGCGCCTGCGAGCGCGTCGTCTGGCACGTCGCGTCGCGGCAGGCTGAGAAATTCCAGGGCGGCCGCGAGGCAGCAGGCGGCGACGCCGGCGAACATCCATTGGTATCCGGCGGCGGACAGCAGAATGATTGCGGGCACCATGATCACCCAGCCCCCGGTTTCTTCCGCGGCCACCAGCTTCGCGAACACGCCCGAGTCCTCGGGCAGGCGCTCGCCGATGATCGCCCGGATCGCCACCCACAAGAAGGCCTCGGCCACCCCGGTCACGGTCGCGGCGATCAGCGCCAGCGGCAGGCCCGTCGCCAGGGCGTAGAGCCCGCACCCGACAGCGAACACCCCTGCACCTGCGCCGGCGATGACACCACGATCCGCGCGGTCCACGACCACTCCGGCGAACGGGCGAATCATGAACGTCGCCAGCGCGTTCGCCGCGACCAGCATTCCGGTCTGCCACGGGGGCAGGCCGAGCACCGCGCCGGCGAACAGGGGAAGAACGAACTGGATGGCCTGATCCACGCCGCTGGCGAGTATCGCGCCGTTCAGTGTCTGGCGTTCCCGCGGCGGTGCCGGGGTGTCGGAAGAAGACATCGACCCTCCAAGTTGTTAATACGATCGTGCTAGTAAAAGTTATGGTAACACGAATGCGCTACCATGGAGGATGCCCAAGCTCATTGATCACGACCGTCGCCGAGAGGAGATCGCCGAGGCGACCTGGCGGGTGATCCACGCTCAGGGCATCAGCGGGGTCTCCATCCGCACCGTCGCGGCGGAGGCCGGGATCTCCACCGGCTCGCTCAGGCATGTCTTTCCCAGCAAGGCCGATCTGCTCGTGCATGCCATGGAGCTGGTGGGGCGGCGCGCGCAGGGGCGGATCGAGGAACATCTGTACGAACCGGATCCGCGTGCGCTAGTCCTCGCCGTCATCAAGGAACTTCTGCCCCTCGACGCCGAACGGCGGGCCGAGATGGAGGTCAACGTTGCGCTCATAGCCGAGGCCCCCGGTGATGAGCGCGTCAAGGAGGTCCTGGATGTGGCCCACGCAACGGTCCGGGACGCCTGCCGCCACATGATCGCCCACCTTCACCGGGCCGGGCTCACCGCTCCGGACCTCGACGTCGAAGGGGCGACAACGCTCCTGCACGGGCTGGTGGACGGGCTCGCCATCCACATGCTCGTCAACCCGGATCCCGCCTTCGAGCGACAGGCCCTGAGCATGATCGAAACCACCATCAACGGACTGTGACCGACCCGGTTGCGCAGCACTCAACGCCGATTCTGCTCTTCCAGGGGTGATATGCGGCGTTGAGTGCTGCGCAACCGTGATTCCTCCTCCAGGGCCTTGTGGGCGTGCAGGGAAAACGGCAACGAAGCGCAATGACTGGTACCGTTTATCCGTACCACTTTCAGGGGAGGGGTGGCCGTGTCCATCAGCGCCAGCGAGGCCCGCAGGACGTTGTTCCCGCTCATCGAGCAGGTCAACGACGATCGCACTGCCGTCGAGATCGTTTCCCGCAAGGGGAACGCCGTTCTCATGTCCGCCGATGAATACGCCGCGTGGCAGGAGACGGCCTACCTGTTCCGTTCCCCCGCCAATGCCCGAAGGCTGCTCGACGCCTACGAGAGGGCCCGGGAAGGACGGAGCGAGGAACACGATCTCATCCGGGAGGACTGAGGTGCGCCTGGCGTGGGATCCCTCGGCCTGGGAGGATTACACGTACTGGCAGGCCGCGGATAGCCGGATTCTCAAGCGGATCAACGCGCTCATCGACACCTGCCTCCGCGATCCCTCCGGTGGGATCGGGAAACCCGAACAACTCAGGTATGGGGCACCCGGGGCTTGGTCGCGTCGCATCACGGAGGAGCACCGGCTCGTGTATCTCGTCGACGGCGACGACCTGGTGATCCTCCAGGCCCGGTACCACTACTGAGTCCAGCATCTCGAGATCGGAGCGACCTCAGTTGCGTGGGCCGCTCAGGCGGGGCCGCCTAATCCGGTAGGGGAGTCGTGAACAGTTCGTTCAGCAGCTTCTGATTGATGTAGACGACGTTTCGGCCGATCTTCTCCTTGGCGATCAGGCCGGTGGTGGCCAGTTCATTCAGCCATTTGGACGCCGTCTGCCGCTGGGCCAGTCCCGCGTCCACCACGTTCTCTATTCGAAGATAGGGCTGCGTGAAGAGCAGACGGGTCAGTTCCCCGGCGGGGAGTTTCGGCCGGATCCGGCGGATGTCGTGCTCCACGGTGCCTCGTAGGCCATCCGTCGCCTCCACGAGAGCCAGGGTCCAGCGGGCCGGGGGATGGCCTCGAACTTATAACGGGGCAGCGTCATGACCGCGAGTGGATCCATACCGTGGTCGCCGTGCAGGAACTTCTCCCAGGCGCTCAGGTGATCCAGAATGATCTCGCGCCCCTCGGAGGGACGTGTCGAAATTTTGGTGATTTTTCGACACGTTTCACGGACGTGTCGATGATGTGTACACGTTCCCTCCCGGCTCCGGGGTCTTCATTATCCAGTGGCAGGGCTCTCGATGCGCCTCTTGCGGGCGATTTGACATCATGTTTGATATCGCTTGAGGAAGGTGGTTGCGATGGTATCCATCCTTGTCCGAGGCCTGGATGAGTCGGTGAAGCGGCAGTTCGCCGAGCAGGCCGAGCGACATGGACGTTCCATGGAGGCCGAGGCCCGAGACATCCTGACAAAGGGTGTGGCCCGCCCCAACATCGGCTTGGCCCTCATACAGGCCGTGCAGGAGGTCGGGGGAGCGGATGACCTGTCCGTCCCTGAACGTGATGACGTGGCGCGGGCGGGGCAGGCCCTGACCTGATGCCGGATCAGGCGCGGAGCAGGACTTCGCCATGGACGACGACGAACCAGCCGTCGTCGTTGGCACCCCACTGCCGCCAGGCCTCAGCCATCGTCTCCAGGTCGCTTGTCGTGGCCAGTCCGAGTTCCACCGCCCGCGGGCCGAACGAGGTCAGGCACCGCTCCGCCCAGGTGCCGGACCACCATTCGCGGTCCTGCTCGGTGGCGAAGCACCAGGCCGACGCCGACGTCTTCACATCCCGGAAACCCGCGGCCCGCGACCACGCCAGCAACCTGCTTCCCGCATCGGGTTCCCCTCCGTTGGCCCGGGCCGTGGCCATGTAGACCTCCAGCCACGAATCCATGCCCGCGGGCTGGGGAAACCACGCATCCGCCGAGTACACGGCGTCGCGCGCGGCGACGATCCCCCCGGGACGGACCACCCGACGCATCTCGGCGAGCGCCGCCACGGGATTGTCCAGGTGCTGGAGCAGCTGGTGGGCGTGGACGACGTCGAAGGTGTCGTCGTCGAAGGGCAGCGCGAACACGTCGCCTTCCATCAACTCCACCCGGTCCCGAAGGCCTCGTTCTGCCAGGAGGGCCCGGGCGATGTCGAGCACGGCGGGCGAGGCGTCGAGCCCCACGACCCTTCCGGGCGCGACGAGCTCGGCCAGGTCGGCGGTGACGGATGCGGGTCCGCAACCGACGTCGAGCAGGTCCATGCCCCGGCGCAGGTGGGGGAGCAGGTATCCCGCCGAGTCCTGGGCGGTGCGACGGGAGTGGCTGGCCAGGACCGCCGCACCGTGGCCGTGGGTGTATCGATGAGTGGTCCTTGGGGTTTGCTCGGAGGTCATGGGCCAGTATTGGACCGGCGGGATTCACGCTGCAGCCGTGTCCGGGATGAGAGATGAGGATCAACAACGTGTCAGGGTTTGAACGACGTCTCGATGCACGCCTCGTCGTCTCCATCGTCGCGGTGGGCATCATGTCGTTCGCCGGGGTGGTCGTGGAGACCGCGATGAACGTCGCCTTCCCGGCACTCATGGGCGAGTTCGGGGTGAACACCGCGACCGTGCAGTGGGTCACGACCGGGTATCTGCTGGTGCTCTCCGCGATCATGCCGATCTCCTCGTTCCTGAACCGCAGGTACCGCGCCCGGACGCTCTTCCTCGCGGCCATGCTCACCTTCCTGGCCGGGACGATCATGAGCGCGGCCGCCCCGCACTTCGCGCTCCTGATCGGCGGACGCATCCTGCAGGGCATCGGGACGGGTGTTGCGCTGCCGCTGATGTTCAACATCGTGCTGCAACAGGTTCCCCACGAACGGATGGGAACCATGATGGGTCTCGCCACGCTCATCACCGCCATCGCCCCGGCCGTGGGGCCCTCGCTCGGTGGTTTCCTCATCGGCGCGCTCGGGTGGCGTTCGATCTTCCTGGTGCTCGTTCCCTTCCTGGTCATCGCCCTGGTACTCGGGACCCTGACGATCCGCCAGGCCCAGGAGACCAGACGGGTCTCCTTCGCCCCCGCCCAGTTCCTGCTCATGGCGGCCGGGTTCGTCGCCCTCATCTTCGCCACCAACGCCGCCTCCACCAGCGCATGGACCAGCCCGGAGGTGCTCGGGCTGTTCGTCCTGTCCGTGGCGCTCATTGCCGGTTTCGTCCTGCTCTCCCGGCGCTCCGACGATCCCCTGCTGCGCGTGCGGATCTTCACCGACCGCACCTACGCGTTGAGCATCGTCTACGTGGTGCTCATCCAGGCCATCGTGCTGGCGCTGGGATACCTGATCCCGTACTTCGCCCAGATCGGCAAGTCGATGGACTCCTTCGCCGCGGGCTGTCTACTGCTGCCCGGGTGCATCATCGGCGCGCTCCTCACCCCGTTTGGCGGCGGGATCCTGGACCGCTTCGGTCCCATGCGGCCCATCCTCACCGGTGCCGCCATCGGGGTGGTGACCCTCGTGCTCTTCGCCGTCCTCGGCGTTCACGGCTCAGGCGTTCGGCTGGCGTTGATCTACGCGCTCTTCCCGATCTGCCAGGGGTTGTCCGTCTCGAACTCCATGACCAACGGCCTGCGTTCCCTTCCCGACAGCCTCCAGGCCGACGGCAACGCCGCGTTCAACACCATCCAGCAGCTCGGCGGGGCCATCGGAACCGCGGTGGCGACCGCCATCGTCAACGCGGCCGAGGCGGCCGATCCGGTGGCGGGCACGACGACGGGCACCCAGATCTCGTTCCACATCCTGCTGGGCGCCGGCGTGGTGGCGTTCGTCGCGGCGCTGGGCGTGTTCATCCGGCCGGGAAGACCCGCCGGTGATCCGTCCTGACGGGGCAGGGGCGATTCATTTCCGGGAAGGCGATAGTCGGTGGCATGTTGGAAACACCCGCAGGGTTTACGTACCGAGCTGTCGTCGAGCGCGAGGAGGCTGTCATGACCGGTGAGACCGTGATCGCGGTGCCCGCCCCCGATGTCAGGGTGGAGCTGCCGGAAGGTTTCGTGGTGGACACGGACCGCGGTCGGCTCGATCTGGGACGCGTACACCGCTGGTTGTCGACGGATGCGTACTGGGCGCTGGGACGGTCCCGCGATTTCGTGGAGCGGGCCGCGGCGGCATCGGTGAACTTCGGCGTGTACGGGCCAGACGGCGCGCAGGTTGGGTACGCGCGGGTGGTAACCGATGGTGTTGCCTTCGGGTGGCTCTGCGACGTCTACGTCGCGCGCGAGGTGCGTGGGCGTGGGCTCGGGGTCGCACTGTCCCGGACCGTGGTGGAAACGTTCCGGCGACTCCGGCTAAAGCGGCTCATGCTCATTACCCCCGATGCACACGATCTTTACGCCGAGGTGGGGTTCGTGCCCTTCCCGGACCCGGAGAAGCTGATGGTGCTGGGACCCGCCGGCCATTGAACGAGGGCCGATCCGATGCCTCGGGGTCAAGGACGTGGGCGATGGAGGAGATGGCGGCTATTGCTTGGCCATTGCTGGTTTGAATGGGGTGGCGGGGGAGGTTGTTGCTGAAGAAGTTTGGTAACCGCGGTGATTGTTTGTTTACAATTTGACGGATGACTCCCCCGCCGAGACAAGAGTAATGCATATCCTGACGAAATGACAACACTTATCGAAAGTTAATTGCAATATGGCAGGGAATGCTTGCAATAGTTTATTCGCGGGGGTGTGGGGCGGGAAGGGTTTGTCGATTCGTGGCCTTGGTGTCATTTGGATATAAAGCCGGCTGAGGGCGGGTTGTGCGGATTTGTTTGAAAGCGGCAGGAGAATTCGTCGGATGTCCGAGGTGCTTCTCCGTCCGGGGCGCGGGTCGGGTCATGGTCGGCCGATGGGTGGACGTCCGCGATACGCCAGGACGAGCTCCGGAGGCGACGAGCAGCGCCGGTCAATTAATCGATAAAGCGATAAAATAATCAAAAGATGAGTGCCCTTCCCGGGCTCGGCTGTGCCTACCGTGAGTGTCGCGGGGTAGGTGGCGTTGCCGCACTCCTGGCGTACTGGTCCTCCTGTGATCCGCTGGTCTTCCTGTGATCCGCTGGTCTTCCTGCCGTCTGCTTGCCTTTCCAGCGGGAACGCCAGTCTTGTGGTCAAATGCTTGCGCTGTAGCGCAGGCGGACGACTGTAAGGCTGGTGTACCGGCGGGGTGGAATTGGTGTCCCGCGGAGTGTCCCTCTCGGTCTCGCGATAGTGCTGTGGGGTAAGCGTGGTTGATGCTCAACTAGGTGGCTGGAGTGCCGCATCGACGACGCGCTGATGCGGGGAAACTGCGGGTCTCGCAAAATCCGTAAATGCATTTATCTGCTGATTTTTCTCGCTAGGGCGGTTCCCGTCCAGGATGCGTGACAGTTCTCTTTGTTGTGTCGTCTTCGACGACACGCCCGGGGGCTCGGGTGATGGAGTGGAATCCCCGGGCGGCTGGTTGAACGGGCAAACATACTAGTCAAACGGTAAATAACTACTGAGGGGGTGCCGATCCTGTCCGGTTCTCCTCCTCCGGGTGGGCTGACGGGACCCGTGGTCCTGTGCTGGAGTGGCTCGCAGTCCATTTTCCCTAACCAAGAGAGGACTGCTTCATGAAGATGACGCGTTTGTTCGCGGGTGCCCTGCTTGCCGTCGTGCCGCTCGTCGCGGCTCCGGTCGCCCAGGCCTCCGCCGGATCGGATGCGCCTGTCCAGACGGCCGCGCAGGGTGCTCCTGCGACCGTCGCGCAAAGCAGTGCCGCGTACTCCCGCACCATCCTGGCCAAGGTCAACGAGCTGCGCGCGAGCCTGGGTCTCAAACCCGTGACCCGCTACGCCCAGCTGGACTCGATCGCCCAGGACTGGTCCGATCAGATGGCGTCGAGGAACTCGATGTCGCATCGGCCGCAGTTCGCCAGCGGCTATCCGAGCGGCTGGAACTCGGCCTCGGAGAACGTCGCCATGCGCGGTGGCAGCGCCCTCAGTGGCGACATCGGTGCCCAGCTCTTCGAGCAGTGGCGGAACTCGCCGGGGCACTACGCGAACATGGTCTCTCCCGACGCGAACGCGCTGGGAATCGGCCTGGCCTACAACTCGGCCACCAAGTCCTGGTATGCCACCCAGAACTTCGCCGGCTACCAGAACCCGACCGGGTCGGGACTCGTCGCCTCCTGACCACCGGTCAGCGTCCGCGACATCGGGGCGGTCCGGATCGGCTCAGCCGGTCATCGGGCCGCCCCCGATGCTTTGAGCAATGGTTGACTGGTTCTTAAAGGGGTGAGCGATGAGTGATTTCCGAAGGAAACTGGCGGAGTTCTTCGACGCGGAGAACCGGCGGGACTGGGACAACTACCGGGAGTTCCTGCACCCACAGGTCGAATGGGTCCTGGAGGAAGACGTCATCAAAGGGCGTGAGCGCTACTGTGAGACCATCGTCGCTGCATATGCGCAGTCGGCCTCCCGGTTCAGGATGCACCAGATGCTTGAATTCGAGGACGGCAGACGCATCGCCACGCTGCTCGTGGACACGGATGGCAGGCGCTCACTGGACATCTTCGAGTTCGAGGATGGTCTGATCCGCCGGGAATGGGAGTACCTGCTGGGGTGTGGCGCCGACTGGAACGGCAGATCCCTGAGCTACGGCAGGGGACAGGAAGACGCCGGCGAAATACCGCTTTGACAAGGGGTTTGGCAGCTGGTCGCGGTGCCCGCAGGTGCCCCTGTGATACAGATGAACGCCCTTATTGATACAAGAAGTACAGCCCCTGCGGTGCAGATCGTGCAGACGGTGGGTGTGGGGAAGAATGGGCGCGTGATGTGTAACGACGAGGTGAGCTACGACGCCGACCGGCTCCCGTCCCGCGACGAGACGCGGACGCTCTACGACTCCGTGGGATGGGCCGCCTACACCGACGACCTGGATGCGCTGATCCGCGGGCTGGAGAACTCGGCGGTCGTGGTCACCGCGCGGTCGGGAGGGGAACTGATCGGCCTGGCGCGCATCGTCTCCGACCGGGCCACCATCGCCTACCTGCAGGACGTTCTCGTCCACCCCTCCTTCCGGCGTCGCGGAATCGCGACGGCGCTCGTCAACCGGGCCTTCGCCCCCTTCGGCCGGGTGCGCCAGCACGTGCTCCTGACCGACGCGGAACCGGGACAGCGGGCGTTCTACGAGTCGATCGGTTTCACCGAGATCCGCGACCTCCCCGGGCAGGGGTGCAGGTCGTTCGTACGTTTCAATCCGTGACGCACCGAACCCGGCGGGCGGGCTCCCGCTAGCCTGTGCTCCCATGAGCGAATCCCGGGTGCGTGCCGCGCAGCAATCGGACGTGGAGGCGCTCGCCGCGTTGGCCGCGGAAACCTTCCCGATGGCCTGCCCGCCCGAGATCACAGACAAGGACATCGCGGTCTTCGTCGAGACGAACCTCAGCCCCGAGCGGTTCCGCGCCCATCTTGATGCGCCACTGCACGCCGTCCTCGTGCACGAGACCGACGAAGGCCTCGACGGCTACCTGCTCATGATGGCCGGCGACGACTTCCTGCCGGATCCCTCCTTCGGGGTCACGCGCCTGCCGGCCGCCTACCTGTCCAAGTGCTACGTGCGCCTCGGCAGCCACGGCGGCGCTGTTTCCGGGGCCCTGCTGGACGAGGCCAAGCGCATCGCCGCCGACGACCTCCACGTCGCATCCATCTGGCTCAACACCAGCCAGGACAACATCCGTGCCCGCCGGTTCTACGAGAAACACGGCTTCGTGAGGGTTGGTGTGAAGACCATGCCGGTGGGCGACCATGTCTGCGACGACTACGTGTACGAACACGTCCTCGCGACCTCCTGATGCGCCGGGGAAGCGCCCGGGGTGGCGGAGCCGGAGGATGCCGCTAGGTGGATGGCGCGCCGGGCGCGGGGTGTTGCGCGCGTGACAACGCGGACGTGCGGTGCCCGTCCCGGACCCCGGTGACGCGGATGCGATTCCCGCTCGACAATCGTGCCAGGCAACCGTTCGGGGGATCCCGCCGGGCCTCCGGGAAGGGGCGACAAGTCCCGCTGCGTGATTGCCCGCCGATCGGAGCCGGCAAAACTGGTGGTAGTTTCTAACATATGCGAGTAACTAACATCAAGAGTGGGTGGTACGGACTCGTCGCCCTGTCGTTGGGCATGGTCCTGCTGTTCATGAACACGACGATGATCAACGTCGCACTGCCCGCATTGTCGTCGGGGCTCGGGGCGAGCGGTGGGGAACTGGAGTGGATCGTGTCCTCCTACAACCTCGCATCCTTGTCCGTGCTGCTGCTGGGCGGCGCGCTGGGGGACCGGTTCGGGCACCGTCGTCTCCTGCTCGGAGGGATTATCGCGTTCATCGCCGGAGCGGTCCTGGCCGCGGTGGCGAAGACGGTGATCGTGCTGCTTGTCGCCCGTGTGGTCATGGGGCTCGCCGCATCGGTTTTCACCCCCATGTCGCTGGCGCTCATTCCCCGGCTCTTCCCGCCCGGGAGGCGTGCCGTGGCTACGGCGATCTGGACGGCTGCCGGTGCGGTGGGTGCGCCATTCGGTCCCCTCGTTGGTGGGCCCATGATCGACCGCTGGGGATGGCGCGCCGTGTTCTGGCTCGACATCGTGGTCGCGGTTCTGGTCCTGGGCCTGTGCCTGGTCTTCGTCCCCGGCGGCCGGGCGAGGGGCGGGGAACGCCCGCTGCCCCTGGCGCAGATCGTGGTTTCCGCATCGGGTTTCTCCCTGCTCACCTGGGGACTGATCAACGCCGAACGCACCTGGGTGGCTCCGACCACCTGGGGTCCGCTCGTGCTGGGGGTGGTTCTGCTGGTGCTTTTCGTGCTTCTCGAAACCCGGTCCAGGAATAGGCTCACCGACCTGGGGCTGCTGGCGGAGCGCCGTTTCCGGATCTCGGTGCTGGTGCTCATGCTCATCAGCTGCGTGCTCTTCGGAATCCTGTTCGTAGCGCCCAGCTACCTCCAGACCGTCCTCGGCAACAACGCCACAACAGGAGGGATGATGCTCATGCCGGTGGCGCTGACGGCGGTGATCGGTGCCGTCGTCGCAGGATGGCTGGCCCGGTTCGAGGCGCTTCGGGAACTTATCCTGCCGATCGCGTTGGTGCTCGTGGCGGCCGGACTGTGGTTGTGCGCGACCAGCACGACAAGCAGCGGGTACGCACCGATGTTCTGGGGGTTGCTGACGGCCGGACTGGGTCTCGGCGTCGGGCAGTCGCGAGGCATCACGTCGGGCATGAGCACCGTCCCGGACGAACGCGGCGGGGCCGGCGCTGCCCTGCTCAACGGCATCCGTCAGCTCGGTGCCGTCCTGGGGGTCGCGTTGTTCGGGTCGCTGACCGGGAACTGCTATGCCGCAGGGGTGGCGGGAATCGCCGGGAAAATGCCCGGTGCCGACGGGGCGGCGATCGCCCAGTCCATCGCCGCGGCCTTCGCGGTGGCCGACGGGCTGCCCTCGGCGCAGGCCGCATCCGTCCGGGCAGCCGCATCCGGCGCCTACGTCGCTGCCGTGCAGACGGTGTTCGGGGCCAGCGCACTGGTGGCGGCTGTTGCAGCCGCCGTCCTCGCCACATCCGCCGCGGTGCGCGGTTTCGTACAATCGCGGCCATGAGCAGCGACCGCCGAACGCGCAAGAAACTTGCCACGCGCAAGAAGATCCGGCACGCCGCCCTTGACCTGTTCACCGCGAACGGGTTCGACAACGTCACCGTCGAACAGATAGCCGACGCAGCCGACGTTTCGCCCATGACCTTCTACCGGCATTTCGGAACCAAGGAAGCCGTCATCGTCGACGTCATCCTGACCGGGAGCATCGGGCAGGCGATTCACCGCGAGGCCACCTCGGTGCCGGTGGCGGGAACACCGGAGGAAGTCGTCGGCATGGTCGATTCCATCCTGGACGATTCCGCCGACTGGATCGACGATTTCGCGCGCCGGATGAAACTGGTGCACGACAATCCCCGGCTCCAGGACCTGCTGTGGCAACAGACCACAGTGTGGACCGCGGCATTGGAAACCCTCCTGGCCGGCGACGGGTTGGGGGCTCGCGCCCGTGCGCGCGCCATCGTCGGTGTCGGCGTCGAGGCTTGCCTGGCCTGGCCGGACCGGGAAGGCTTCCCCTCGGCCTCGGCGCTGCGCCAATGCCTGCGGGAGGCGGCGGAAGTCCTGGGCTGAACGCGCGGAAATCCCCCGCAGGTCGTGTCATCCTTTCGGTCAGATGTGCATCTTGGATGCTCAATGTGCTCATACCCTGAGATTTTCTTGGGAACCCCCGGGTGGGGTGAGTGGGTTTTGAAGCCCATGAACTGGGGGTTTGACCCCTTGGGATGTCCGAAAGTTGCGCGTCAGAACCTGAAAAAACATTAAGGAACTGCTTGGATGGTTGGTGCCTTCCCGATCCGAGAGGACTACCGATGAAGATGGTTCGCCTGCTCCTGGTGGCGTTGCTGGCTGCTGCGGTTTCACTCATCGTCCCGACGGCCCACGCCGAGACGGGGCAACAACGGCCCGCTGTTCTTCCTGCGGACGTCAGCGAAAAGGGAACGGAGCACACCCGGACCATCCTGAACAAGGTCAACAACCTGCGGGCCAGCCTGGGGTTGAAACCGGTCACCCGGATCGCCGAGCTGGATGCGGTGGCGCAGGACTGGTCCGAGCAGATGGCTGCCCGGAAAACGATGGAGCACCGCCCGAACTTCGCCAACCACTACCCGCAGGGATGGCGGGGCGCGTCGGAGAACATCGCCATGCGCAGCGACGGCGGCGACATCGGGGCGCAGTTGTTCGACCAGTGGCTGAACTCCCCGCCGCATTACGCCAACATGACCGACCCCAACGCGGACTCCCTGGGGATCGGCATCGCCTACGAATCGGGCAGCGGGAACTGGTACGCCACCCAGAACTTCGGAAGCTACGGCGACCCCATCGGCAGGGGACTGACCGAGAGCGGCCGCGGGAAACGGTCCGGTTCGTCGGAAACCGGGAAGAACACCAGGAGCGCCACGCCCACCGCAACGAAATCCGAAAGCTCGGGCAAGAAGAAGACGTCCCGGAGCGGCGAACGGAAACAGAGCGAGAAAACCGAGTCCGCCACCCCGACGCAGACAACCGAAACCCCCGAGGCCACCGAAACCCCATCGGAAACGGTGACTCCCACACCCACGCCAACGCAGGTCGCTAGCACCTCGGAGGCGACGCCGACCCCCAGCACCCCGCCGAGCAGCGCGGCCCCCGTGGCTGCGACGACATCGGACGGTCCCGTCTCGCCGATCATCTTGATGGGGGCCGGGGCCATCGTGATGGTCGGTGGGGCTGCCGCGACGGCGATCGTCCGCCGGGTCCGTCTCCGCGGGTAACGCGCCCGGGATCAGTCGATCCTGAGTTCTCCCATGGCGTCCCAGTCGTCACCGTCGACGGTGCGAGAGATGATCTTGGGGGTGGCGGTCAGGAAGGGACGCATGGTTTCGAGTCCAGCCCTGAAGTGGTCGGAGGTGACGTGGGCCTCGGCGGCGTCGTCATTGAAGGCCTCGACGAGAACGAACTCGTTCGGGTCCTCCACGCCGCGGGACCACTCGAACCACTTGTTGCCCGGCTCGGCGCGGGTGGCGGAGGTGAACGGCCCCACCGCCTCGATGAACTCATCGGCCAGCTCGGGTTTCACGGGAAACTTCACGACAATCAGGATCATGCCGTCAACTCTATGTCCTGCCCTAAGAGACGGGGTCCGGGGCTTGTGGTCGGGTTTGTTGTTCGGCTGTCGGGGGTTTCGACTCGGGTCGCTCGTTTCTCGCGCCCCGGCTCAACCGGCTTGGAGGTGGTGAAGTTGGTTGAGCCGACCTGCGAGCGTCAGCGAGCAGGGCGTGTCGAAACCATGGTGAGAATGGTCGAGCGGGCTGTTCGATGCTCATACCGTCAGGCAAGTGATGTAAACGATGCCTGTTGGTGTCAGGCATCGGTTTTCTCCCGTGCGAGGCGGCGTTCTTTTTTCCGCTTGGAGTATCGCCAGCTGTAGATCACGCATCCAGTGACGATGATGTAGAGGAGTGTTAGTTCTACCACTCCTATGTTGGCTCCTCCGAGGGAAATAAAGGAAGCGAGCAGGGGCGGAAGGAGAAGGCAGATCAGAAACGAGAGTATCAGCCGAACAATCATGCGCATCCTTGTTGCCTTCCCAGCTGTTGGCCCCCGGGGTGTCGTCAATCACCGTACCCGCCCCGCCGGGGCGCTCACGTGACAGGGGTCTCCCGGAATTCACCGGGAGACCCCTGAGGTCCGTTTGCCGACGGATCGGTGCGGATCGTCAGATGCGCAGGCCGTCGGTCAGTGGCGTCGGGTGTCCGAAGCGGTGGTTCGTCACGGACACCGCCTGCTCGTGCACGTAGGGCAGCAGCGCCAGGCGACCCGGGTAGAGGGTCGGACCGGCGTGGACGCTGACGTCGATGGATCCGCCCACCGCGGTTAGCAGGTCCCGCTCGCCCAGGTGTCGCACCCGGCCCCGGACGCCCCGGTTGAACCGGGCATCGTCCTTCACCTCGACCGCCAGACCGAGACCGGTCAGCACCTCCGACAGCTCCTCCGACGGGGCTTCGCGGAACGAGAAGGTCGCTGCGGAACCGGTGATCAGGGCCGCCGAGGCCTCCCGCAGCACACGCACTGGGTCGTCGACCTCCACCCGTACCGTCACCGGCGTGGGACGGTACCGGAACGCGTTGATCTCCGCCTTCAGGGCCGACGGGTCGTGCGAGACCCCGAACAGGGTCCGCCAGGCCGCCTGGTCCGAGGTGGCCGCGACGTTGAGCTGTTCGAGTTGCTGCTCGTCGAGCACCCGGGCGGCGGCCCGGAAGAGATGCACGAGTTTCGGGTCGGTGAGGGCTCCGGCGGGACCGAGATCCTTCGGTTCCCAGGAACCGAAACCCACCACGTAGTTCGGGCCACCGGCCTTGCCGCCGGTGCCGACCGCGGAACGTTTCCACCCGCCGAAGGGCTGGCGCCGCACGATGGCCCCGGTGATCCCGCGGTTCACGTACAGGTTTCCGGCCTTCACGCGGTCCAGCCAGAACTGGATCTCCTCGGCGTCGAGGGAGTGCAGACCGGCCGTCAGGCCGTACTCGGTGCCGTTCTGCCACTCCACGGCTTGCGTCAGGTCGCGGGCCGCCATCAACCCGAGCACCGGCCCGAAGTACTCCACTTGGTGGAAGGCGCTGCCCGGCCGCACCCCGGTCCGGATGCCCGGACGCCACAGCCGGTCGTCGATGCGCTGCGGTTTCAGCAGCCACGTCTGCCCGTGTTCCAGCTCGGTGAGGCCGCGCCTCAGTTTCTCTCCGGGCACCTCGGTGAGCGGACCCATCTGGGCCGCCGGATCTTCCGGCCACGCCACCGTCAACGACGACGCGGCGTCGATGATCTGGTCCAGGAGCCTCCGCGACCTGGCCACCGATCCGACCAGGATGCCCAGCGACGCGGCCGAACACTTCTGTCCCGCGTGCCCGAACGCGGATGTCACCAGATCGGCGGCGGCCAGATCCAGGTCGGCCGACGGGGTGATGATCAGGGCGTTCTTGCCGGAGGTCTCGGCCAGCAACGGCAGGTTGGGCCGCCAGGAACGGAACATCTCCGCGGTCTCCGCCGACCCGGTCAGCACGACCAGTTCGACGCGTTCGTCACGCACCAGTTTCTCGCCGAGCGCACGATCACCCATGACGACGTACTGCACCAGGTCGCGCGGCAGCCCAGCCCGCCAGCACGCCTCGGCAAGCAGCGCCGCGCAGCGACGCGACGGGGAAGCGGGTTTAAGCAGCACCGCCGACCCCGCGGCCAGCGCGGAGGCGACCCCGCCCAGCGGAATTGCGATCGGGAAGTTCCACGGCGGAATGACCGCGGTGACCTTCGGTGGACGGTGGGTGGCGCCGTCGACCTCCTCCCCTGCGAGGGAGGCGTAGTAGTGGGCGAAGTCGCAGGCCTCGGAAACCTCGATGTCCGCCTGGTCGATGAGCTTGCCCACCTCATCGGCGGCGACGGTGACCAGCTCGGTGCGCATCGCCTCCAGCTCAACCCCCAGCCGGTGCAGCGCGGCGGCGCGTTCCTTGGCCGGGGTCGCGGCCCAGCGCTTCCCCGCGGCGACGGCGGTCTCCAGCACCTCGTCGAGAGCTTTGGCGGTTTTCAGGGTGCCCTTCGTCACGGTGCCGCTGCCGAGGTCGGGTGCGGGCAGCGACTCGCGGATGGAATCGGCCCACCGCTGGTTGCTGAGCAGCGCGGGGTCGGTGTCGGAGGCGTTGGCGAACACGGACGTCGGTTCGCTGCGTTCCTGGACTGCCCAGGCGGCCGGGGTGGGGGAGCCGACCAGTGCGACGGCGTCGCGGTAGCGTCCTTCCTCCTTGTCGAGGAAGGCGATGTCGCGGCCGAGGGAGGCCGCCCCGGACATGAAGTTCTCCGGTGCGGCGTTCTCCTCCAGGCGCCGCACCAGGTAGGTGATCGCGGAGTCGAACTCGCTGCGCGGCACCACGGGAACGTAGAGCCGCAGCGAACCCATTTCGTCGAGGATCACCCGCTGCAACGGCACCGCCATGCCCGCCAGCATCTCGATGTCGAAACCCGACGTGATGCCGCGGGCCTTCGCCAACTCGACGGCGGTGGCGAGGCTGTAGATGTTGTGGCTGGCCGAACCGACGTGGAGGGTCTTGATGGATTCGGGGGTCAGGAGCCGGTCGAGGGCGCTGAGGTAGCTGGCGTCGGTCTCGACCTTCGACGGCAGGATCGGGTTCGGCCAGCCGCGCAGCTCCGCCTGGGTGCGTTCCATCGCCAGGTTGGCGCCCTTGACCAGGCGCACCCGCAGCGGAATGCCACCCGCTTCGCAGCGGCGCCGCGCCAGTTTCTGGATGTGCTCGATCATCAGCGGCGACTCGCGCAGGTAGGCCTGGACCGCCAGGCCCATCCTCAGCTTCGGCAGTTTCATGGCGAACCGCTCGAACACCTCAAGGGTGAGGTGGAGGTCGCGGTACTCCTCCATGTCGAGGTTGACGAGTTTGCCAGACCTGTTCGCCGCATCCATCAGCGGTCCGAGCCGAACCACGGCCTCCTCCACCGTCGCGTCGTGGGCCCACGGCGAGTGGGGACCCATCACCGAGGACACCTTGATGGAGACGTAATCGACGTCGGGCCGGTTGAGAAGCTCGATGGTGCGGTTGAGCCTGGAGGAGGCGTGCTCGTCGCCCAGCACGGCCTCACCCAGAAGGTTGATGTTCAGGCTCGCGCCGCTCTTGCGCAACCTGGCCAACGCTGGCCCGAGGTCGCTGCCGATGTCGACCACGAGGTCGCCCAGCAACAGGGAAAAGGCGCGCCGCACCGCGGGCAGCATTGCCCGGGGTGCGGGGGCGACGCCGAGACCGAGGCCGGCACGCAGGTAGGAGGGTAGGAAGGGAACGGGCTGCCGGGCCAGGCGCCCCAGGTTCTTGGCCGCCACCGCCGGGTCCTCGGGGCGCAGGACACCGTCGACGAACTCAAGGGTGAAACGAAGCCCGTCCGGGTGGTCGAGGGCACTGGCCAGCAGCTTTGCCGCCCGGGGCTCCGGGTGGGCGAGGGAGCGCTGCGCCCATCGTCGCGCGGTGCGCACAGCTTTGTCTGTCAATGCTTGGTTGGTCACGTTGCTCACAGGGCCATCTTGCCCGAAGATTTTTCCATCCGGACCTGGGCGGCGGTTTTTGGGGCGCCTTCCCAGCGGCATGGTCACGAACGCCCCCGGCCCGGGGAATGGACCAGTGCTGGGCACATATCGCCACGGATCGCGGCGGAACGATCCCAGGGCTCCGGGGGAAGGAACCTTGGGGGATCGGGTCCAGCGGCTTGAACAACCAGTCCCGAGGCCGTCACAGCCTCGCGCCCGTGTTCCGCACGTGCGCTACCCGGCGGTTCATCCGGTGCCGGATCACGTGCTTGTACAGAAGGCCCCGGAAACCGGAGAGGTTTTCGCCGTGAACCTGGTAGAACGAATCAGGGTCGTCGAAAATCCCGAGATCACGGGCGATCCCGGTTTTCTGGATGGCGGTTTCCATGCCGCACCACACCACCGGTGGGTCGGTGATGTCCTCGGTTCCGGCGCCATAACCCAGGACCTCTCCCTCGGAACGTACCAAACGGCGCAGCCCCCGAAGATAGCCGGAATCCAGGATCACGCCCTCCAACCCGACCCAGCGATCCTCGAAACGGGCCTCCGCCCAGCTGTGCAGGATCTCCCCGGGCGCGAGGACGTACGACAGGCCGGTCACGACTCCTTTCTGCAATTCCTTGCGGATCGTCGCCCCGTGGAAACGGCACTCGATCCCGGTGGCGCGCAGCAGGGCCATCAGGAGCGTGGCCTTCGTGTTGCACTGTCCGTGGCCATCATCCAGTACCCGCGACGCGGGCAGCAGGTCGGACGCGTTGTAGCCGAACGGGATCTCGTTCCTGACGAAGTCGTACACTGCACCGATCCGGGCCCTCGGTTCCAACACGACCCAGCCCCTTCGCTCCACGAGCTCCCGCAACCGGGGATGATCCAGGTCGAGCATCGGAGTGGGGCCGAGGTGGGTCATGTGGTCTTTCCTAGCACGCATGCCCGGAGAGGCTCCTTGGAAGTCCGGCTCCCGAGCGGACGTGGCGTCCTGCGGAACCTGCCATCGCACCTTTTCAAGCGGTCCGTGCAAGGGCGCGGCGAGGTTTCTGGAGCTGCCGGGATCTCGAGCGGGGCAGGGGCTTTCCCGGACCGAGGTCTTCCCGGGATCTCCTCGTCGAGGGGTCTTCGTGACAGAGTGGGGGATGTCCGCTGCCCGTCAGGGCACCGAGAGCCAGAAGGAGACACCATGTCCGTGCCCGTTCGTCGTTGCTTCCGTCTGCTGCCCGCGTTGGTGCTTGTCACGGGGCTGCTCGCCGGTTGCTGGGGTTCTTCCGGGACGGATCAGAACGCGACCTCCGACTCCGGTGCGCCGAGCACCCAGGACTCGGCGGGCATCGAGCTGCCCTCGACCCGTCCATCCGCGGGGACGGAAGCTTCACCGTCCGCGGCACAGTCGTCGGCACCGGTGCCGGGAGCCTATCCGGGGGCGGGCGGGCCACGACCCGCAAATGCCACCCCGATCACCGCCGTCTACTCGGGGTACGCGGTGATCGTCACCCCGTCAAAGAACATCAGCTGCGAGTTCTCGGACACGAGTGCGGGCTGCGGGGTCATGAACTACACGGACAGCAAGCCCTACGGCTCCGATGAACTCGGCCCCAAATGGTGGGTGAGGATGAAGAGTTCCGCGTCCGCGGACCAGGCGGAACCCGAGATGGTTTCGAGAAGCCAGCCTCCCCTGTCCCAGAATCCGGGAACCCCCGGCCAGCAGGTGGAATACGGAACCGTCGTCTACCACGGGGACTACGTGTGTGCCTCCGAGGACGCGGGCCTGACCTGCTGGAACACCACCACTGGTCACGGCGCGTTCATGAACCGCGACGCTACGGCGACGTTCTAGACCCCGGACAGGTGGCCAGCGGATGGTCCCAGCTCACGGGGCGTCCGTGTGCGCCCAGGGTTCCTGGTGACGAGGCAGACGCCCCTGCTCCCGGAGTTTCTTCGCCGCCTGTTCCCGGACGGTGTTGTTGATCAAGTGCCCGAAACCCCGCGCGGTGATCCGCGCGACCAGCCCGGGAAGATCGGTGCCGAGAGCCTCGGCGGTTTCTTGCAGGTTCCAGTCATGCGCAGAGAGCTGGTGCAGCAGATGGGCGCGCCGGGTCTGGGCCGAACTCAACCGCAGGGTGTTGACGTAGAGCAGCTCGCCGTCGTCACGGACCAGGCGTTCCCCGATGTGGTTTGGGCGGCGCAGCTCCAGGTCGGTCACGAAACGTTCCAGGCGCATGCTCCCGGGACGATAGACCGTCTCGGTGAGCAGGGGACGATCCTTCCAGTCACCCAGGAGGATCTCGGTGGTGGTCTCGGACCAGTCGCGCCGCACGCGTTCCAAAGCCTCGCGCAGCCCGTCGATGCTTTTGGCCCCGGCGAAGTGCGGGCCCGCATCCACCAGCCAGCGGTTGGGCCGGTTCAGGGCGTAGGTCATCATCAACTCGCCGTAGAGATCGTCGAGGAGGGTGCGGTGCAGCAGTCTGTAGTCCTCGGCGGTCGGCACGACGAAGGCCGCCATCAGCGTGTCGGAGGTGTGGACCAGCATCCCGACCTGACCGCGGTGGAGTTCGAAGGTCCGCAGGGCGGTGGCGTATCCGGGGATCTCCTGCCCGGAGAAGAAGGACTCCGAACGGTGGGTCATTCCGAGGTTCCTGAACCCCTGAGACAACTCCTGCCAAGCGATCGTCGGGGGTTTGAAATGCAGCTCGAGAAGACCCTCGATGGCCAGGTGCTGCGGCAGGAAACGCAGCGCGTCCTCACCGTCCTTCTTCCGCAGCCGGTGCACCGACTCGAGGAACTGCCAGTCCCCGGGAGTGTCCTGCTCCTTCACCTGAGTGCCCGCGGCCGAGCCCCAGGTCAGGCGCAACCCGTGGGGGACGAAGGCGGTGTAGCTCTTCCGGCCGGGCAGGTCGACGGTTTTCACACCGGGCGAGATGACCGCACGAGACAACCGGACATCCTCGCAGGGGGTCTCGCGCAGCAACGGGATCAACCTGAATGCCCCGAAGGTCTGCGCGGGGGCGGGGCGCAGGCCCGTCAGCTCGAGGGGCGGTGCCATCTCACGCATGTCCTGTTGCCTCCAGGAAATCCCGCACCCGGCGTTCGAGGTAGGCCTCCAGTTCCGCCAGGTCGCCGTGGCCGGTGACGTAGCGCGCGAAACCGAGCGCCGTCGGCAGATCCTCGGCGTTGCGCAACCCGATGGAACGGGTCAGCGGACTGAGGCTGCTCACCTGCAGCTCCTGTGGGTCGAAGACGGGATTGAGGTGGAGCACGTAAAGCTCCGGGACGATCCGCGACGCACCTTCGAGGGCGGCGTGGAAAACCCCAGGAGGATCGTTCTCGGCGCCATCGGAGACCACCAGCACCGTCGTCGCACCCCAATCGAGGGCGTCGATCAACCGCTCCGTGAGATTCGTCTGCCCCCGCGGTCGGGGCGTCTCGCCGTCGGCGGTGGGATGCGTCCAGAAAGCCCGGTAGTCGTGGTCGGTGAGCCCTGTCCGCAGCAGCTGGTCCACACCCCAGGCGACGGCCAGCGGTCGGCGACGTTTCTCGCGGGAACCCGAGGAGGAGAACGAGTTGTCCAGCACGGCGGCCACCCTCCCGGTCAGGGGCAGGGGACCGGTGCGCGCCAGCACCGCACGAGCGGAGGCGGCCAACCAGCCGATCTCGTCGCGCGGCGTTTCGACTCCCAGGACGTAGCCGGCCAGCTCGGTCAGCGACAGCCTCTCGGGACGCACCTCGACGGTGTCGCTGCGACCGGCGACGCGGAGCCGTTCCCGTTCGGTGAGACGGTTTCCCATGCTCTTCAGCAACTCGTCGGGGCTGATGCCGTGCTTGGCGGCCAGGCCCTGTGCGACGCTGAACGGCAGCTCGCGGAGCGCACTCTTGCTGAACCGCGCCTGCCGGTAGCGCTCCAGGATCGGGGTGTCGAAGGGGGCCTTGTGGTCGCCGAACAGGAAATCGGCCAGCTCACCGCTGGGATGCAGGTGCGCGTGACGCATCGCCCCCGCCATCTTGCGGCGGTACTTCACCGCATGGAAGGCGAGGTCGGGATGCTCGGTGATGTAGTCGCGGATCAGGGCGCGGGTACGACGATTGTTGACGCCCTCCCGGCGCAGCCGGGCCATCAGTTTCCAGGCCCGCTGCGGGGGCAGGGAACGCAGCCCCGCGTGCAGCAGGGCGTTCTCCTCGCTCCGGAAGTCGTCGGGGGTGTCGCGGCCGCTGCTGAGCAGCCCGATGATGATCTGCGCGACATTGAAGTGATTCACCCCGACCGCCAGCAGCCGGGCGTAGAGGCGACGATAGTTGCCGCGCACGTACTCGTGGAGGAAACCAAGACCCAGGCGTTGCTCGTCACCTCCGGTGAGGAACTCGGCCTGCCCGGTGGAGACGAAGGCGGCATTGAGGAAGGTCAACAGGTCCTCGCGTGCGACCTCGTCCGCGCTCAGCATCGAATCTCCAGATATCAAAGGCTGGGTGTGTCCGGGGAGGAGCGGTGTGATGTGGAAGTAATTCCTGTAGAGGGAAGCTCGGAAATCACACCCGGGTCCCACGGACACGGGGCCATCGTAGCGAAGCGGACACCGTCGGGGAGCAGCCGCCGAAGGGTGCGGTCCCGGCGGAGTCGTGCAGGGGGCCCAGACCCGGTCCCGTAGGGTATGGGTCCTGTTGCGGAAGCCATGCCCGGGTGCGGCGCACCGGATCGGGCGATCCGGTGAGTCCTCGCCCGGCCAGCGCTGTCCGCAACAGGCCCCGGGCGCTGAACGAGGAGGAGAAGATGAGCGATCGCGAGCTCGTCGCGCTGGGAACATCCAGCTTGGTGCCCACGAAGACGCGGAATCACAACGGATACCTGTTGCGGTGGGGAGCCAGTGGCGTTCTGTTTGACTGCGGCGAGGGCACCCAGCGTCAGATGACCCGGGCCGGGGTCTCGGCGCGCAGCATCGACGTCATCTGCCTCACCCACCTCCACGGCGACCACTGCCTCGGGTTGCCCGGGGTGTTGCAGCGCATCTCCCTGGAGCAGGTGCCCCACCCGGTCACCGTGGTCTACCCGGCCCAGGGGCAGGAGTACGTCGAGAGACTCCACCGCGCCAGCATTTACCACGACCAGGCCGACATCCGGTTCCTGCCCGTCGACGCGGGTCCGGAGCCCGGTGAGGTGCTGCGGACCAAGGACTTCATCCTCTCGGCGGCCTGCCTCGACCACCGCGTCCCCGCCATCGGATACCGGGTGGAGGACCTGCCCGGGGTCAGCTTCGACCCGGAGGCCCTGGCCGCCCGCGGCATCTCCGGCCCCGCCGTCGGGCAGCTGAACCGCGAGGGCCGGGTGGAGATCGACGGTGTCATCACCCGGCTGGAGGAGGTGTCGCGTCCGCGACGGGGTAGGTCGTTCGCGTTCGTCATGGACACCCGGCCCTGCCCGGCAGCGGAGAAACTGGCCGAGAACGTCGACCTGCTGGTCATGGAGGCCACCTACACCAGCGACCTGCGGGAGTTGGCGGTCGAACACGGACACTGCACCGCCCCGGACACGGCCCGCATCGCCGCAGCAGCCGGGGCCCGCCGCCTGGCCATGACCCACTTCTCCACCCGATACACCACCACCGACGACCACCTGCGGGAAGCGAACGGAATCCACGACGACGTCATCGCCCTGGAGGACCTCGACCGGGTACCGGTGGACCCCGCCATCTGTTGAATGGCGCCGTGGGCGGGTGACGAGACCGGTTTTTGGTTTTCGGGTAGTTGTGAGACTGGTGGGTCACCAACGGGAACCTTCGGAACCGGGAAGGATGAAGGAACATGGAGCACGACCTCCTGGAGTCGCTGCGACGGGCACACGCCGAGGCGAGGATGACCGGCTGGGACTTCTCTGCCCTGAAGGGGAGGCTCATCGCCGACGATCCCTGGTGGGACTTCGAGGCCGACTGCCTGGATGCGATGCGGGAGGCCCGGGCCATCGCCGATCTCGGCACCGGGGGAGGTGAACGACTCATCCGTCTCGTCGACGCGCTTCCCGATGACCGGGGAGGGACCCGTACCGTCGTCGCGACGGAGGGGTGGGAACCGAACCTTGCGGTGGCGCGGCGAAACCTGGGGACGCGAAGCATCGAGGTGTTGCCTTATGACGCGGAAACCGGGCAGGTCATGCCCTTCGGGGACGGAGAGCTGGACTTGGTGATGTCGCGTCACGAAGGAATCGATGCCGGTGAGGTCGCCCGGGTGCTCGCGTCCGGGGGACGGCTGCTGACCCAGCAGGTGGATGGTCGCGATGCGGAGGAGATCCACGAATGGTTCGACGCCGGTTTCGCCTACCCCGAGGTCACGGCGGAAAGATTCGTCGCCGATCTCGAGGCCGCCGGGATGAGGATTGATCAGGCCGACGAGTGGTCCGGGCAGATGCGGTTCACCGATGTCGAGGCCTTGGTGATCTACCTCGGCTACGTGCCGTGGGATGTTCCCGGGTTCAGCGTGGACGAACACCTTGAACGGCTGTCGGAGCTGGCCGCCAACCCCGGGATCACGGTCACGCAGCGGCGTTTTCGGATTCACGCCACGAAACCGTGACACGGGCCCGGGACTCTACGCCGTCCGGTGCCTGGAACCGGGGAAACGATTTGCCGGGCAGTGGCAGGATCGACTCATGGATGCTCAAGCAGTTCTGATTGATTCGGTCAACCGGCCCGTCGAGACGGCCCGGACGGTACTCAAGGAGATCTCCAAGGAAACCCTCCACGCGATGCCCGGCGGCCGGGCGAACTCGATCGCCTGGCTGGTGTGGCACTCCGCCCGGCAGATGGACATCCAGGTGGCGTGGCTGGCCAATGCCGGGCAGTTCTCGGAGCAGCTGTGGATCACCGACGGCTGGGGTGAGCGCCTCGGAATCGACCGCGGCCCGAAGTCGATCGGTTTCGGCGACACCGCCGAGGACGTCGCCGCGCTGCGCGTCGAGGACCCTGCCCTGCTGCTCGACTACCTCCAGGCCTGCACCGATGCTTTCAAGACCTACGTCTCGAGGCTGTCCGCCGACGACCTGGACGAGGTGATCGACACCAAGTGGAACCCGCCGGTCACCCGCGGGGTACGGCTGGTCAGCATCATCGACGACGCGGTCACCCACCTGGGGCAGGCGGCCTACGCCCGCGGCCAGATCGAGGAATGGAGCATCGGCTTCTGACCTGGTTTCCCCTGAGGTCCTCGACGCAGGCCGTCGCGGCATGCCGCCTCGGGGGCGGGGTGTCGGATCGGCCTGTCGCTCGCGGGTTTGCTCACTGGCCCATCGGGTTCTCCAAGAAGCCCCTACGGGTGTTTGGCGCTGCGAGGTGGGAATCGTGCCGGGGCCTGTGATCCGCCCGGCCCGCGAGGACGAACTGAGGGAGCTGGGCGTCATTGAGCAGGAAGCGGATGCGCTGTTCGTCGAGATCGGGATGAAGGACATGGCTGCGGCGGATCCGGAAATCCTCCTGCCTGCCCAGCGGGCTGGACGGGTACTGGTCGCGGTGACCCGAGCGGACGAGCCGGTAGGTTTCGTCCGGCTTGAAATCGTCGACTCGACCCCTCACGTCGAGCAGGTCAGTGTGCTTCCTGGGTATGCAGGCCATGGTCTCGGATCCCGCCTGCTCGATGCCGCCGAGGAATGGGCCAGGAAGCGGGGGTATCGGCGTATGACCCTGATCACCTACCGGGATGTTCCGTGGAATGGTCCTTGGTATCGGCGAATTGGCTGGGAGGTCGTCGAGGAGGACCGGCTGATGCCGGAGCTGAGGGCTCTCCGGAAACGCGAGAGGGTCGCCGGCCTGGATGTCTGCCCGCGGCAGGTGATGGAGAAACACCTGGGCTGAGTGGGTCATTGGGCCTGCAAACCGCGAACAGGGCCAGCAAACAATGGGGTAAGGCCAGCAAACCGTGAAGCAAAAGGAGTGGGGAGCGGTGGACCTTCCCGAATGGTCGGTTGACCGACATCGACATGTACCCAGAGGGGTGGCAAGGAGTCGCCTAAAGGGATAGTAGTTCTTCTCCCAGAGGGATAGTTGACTGCGTGCGAGGCTGGTTGATCAGGAGCTGGACGCTTTCATGCCGCACGTCGCTGCGGTCTGGGATGTGGTGCGCAGGACCGTGGACGACGATGCCGGTTTGCTGGCCCTATTCGCGGTTTGCTGGGCTTGTTCACGTTTGCCTGCGCTGTGAGGCCAGCAAACGTGAACA
>ERZ773035.138-NODE-138-length-61307-cov-9.099654_pt1 | contig 61307 bp, 46 predicted proteins | sample MGYA00511487_ERZ773035 | MGnify/ENA primary metagenome ERZ773035 (study PRJEB29015, sample SAMEA2737985) | human oral metagenome | biome: human oral; feature: human-associated habitat; material: dental | place: China | collected 2024 ... | reverse complement strand
CCGTAGTTCCCGGACCACCGCTTCCAGAGTCGCATCGTCCCAAGTCACACTTAAAGTGTAACTCTGGGTGTAGAACTTGCACTTTACAGTTCCACTTTGCCTCACCGATCCCCAGCCGGAAGGCGTCAGCCTGCATCCGCGGGTTCCCCGGTTATGCGGCACTCAACCCGATTTCGGGGGTGAAACAGAGCGTTTTCCATGTTGAGCGCTGCACAACCGGGTTTCCCGGGAATATCAGCGGCACACGGTGACCGGATTCCGCAGCACCCACTCCAGCGTCAACGACACCAGCCGCTCCATCCCCTCGGGACGCTCCACCAGCTCCCACGCGACGGCGCGGGCCTCGGTCAGCTGATCCGGGCCGAGGGGTGTTCCGGAGCCGAGGATCGCGAGGATTCGTTTGACCCACAGCCACTGCTGGCGCACCCAGTCGCCGCCATGCCGCACGATCAGGCACAGGTCCGAGACGTGGGACAGCAAATCCTCCAGCGGGTTCGGATCCCCCGGGCGTCCGCTGCACAGCAACTCGGCGAGGTGGTCGAGCTGGTCGCAGTCGGGGCCGCCGAGGGTTTCCTCGCGATTCTCCCAGATTCGTTCTTCCCACGTGGGATCCGGGGCGACGCCGAGGAGCCGGTTCAGTTGCCCCAGCGCATCCTCGGCCACCTCCAGCCGGGGCAGGCAGGCGGCAAGAAGCCCGGGACGCAGCAGGCCGCGATGGAACTCGAAGGCCCCTCCCGACCGGGCCAGGGCGGCGCGGGCCTCCCGGGTGACGGGCATCCCCGCGTCGAGCAGCGTCCGGGTGATCGCGAGGGTGGCGGGAAGGTCTCTCGTCGCTCCGGCGAGGCACTCCACCAGGGGCGACGGGGAAACACCGCTCGGGTCGGGATCGGCACCGAGATCCAGCAGCGTCGCCACCACTTCGGGGCGCCGCTCCCGGCAGGCAATGGCGAGCGGATTGGCCTCCCCTTCCCTGTTGATGTCGGCCCTCAGTTCCACCAGTTCGCGAAGGCGTGTGGTGGCGCCGACCACGATCGCCTCGTGGAATGCGCTGGTTGGTTGTTCGTGACACCTGTCGAGGTCGGCGCCCCGGGTCTCCACCAGCCACCGGAGAACCTCCAGCGGGGTTTCGGGAAACATGTGGGCCTCGGTCCGGGAGCCCCACAGGGTTGCGTCGACGTTGCGTACCCGGAGAATCCGCTTCAGCTCCTCTGCGTTCATGGTGCGGCACAGCCCAACCCAGTCGTCGGGCAGCAGCGAGGGCCTGTGCCCCAACGTCGACCCCGGTTCGGGTGCGTGCCGGAGGATGCGCAGGTACGACGCGATGTCCTCCGGGATTTCGTCCGCGACCTCCTCGCCGCGACGATGGTCGTCCCAGTCCCGGAGCACCACCTTGACCCAGGCCGCCCGGCCGCCGGCTCGTTCCATCCCCGGATGCACCGCCCCGGTGATCTTGAACTGCGCCATCGCCATGGCCATCATCCGGGTCGCCAGCTCCCGCAACCCGGCCTGCCCGGTCTCGTCGGCATTCAGCCAGGCCTGGATGTTCCCGTCGGAACCCAGCCACACCTCCCGGGGAACACCGGATGCAGCGCCGGTTTCGTCCCGGAGCCCGGAGAGGTCGTCACCACCGCCATCGGTGTACCAGGCCTCCACGCGCCGCAACATCCCGATGCCCTCCGGACTCCCGAACGGCGAACGCGGATCGGTGATGTCGTGGTACCAGGCGGGCACCGCGGCGGCGAAGACCGGGTGGCTGGTGGCGGGCGACGGCACCCCGCCGGGAGGATCGAACCAGTGTGTGACGGCCATGCTTGAGCTTAGGGCTTGCGCGGTTATCCTCGGCGCATGATGACCGGAGGCTTCACGCCACGTCGCACGGGATTCTTCGACGGCTTCGACATGACGGGGTTCTGGAGCGACTTCTGTGACGAGGACTGGAACGAACCCGCACCCAGCGACGAAACCATCGCGGAGGTGGAGACCGCCCTGGGGTTCCGGCTCCCCGACGCCTGGGTGGAGTTCGCCCGGATGCACAACGGAGGCGACGTGGAGCGCAACTGTTTCCCGACGAACCAGCCGACCACCTGGGCCGAGGACCACATCGCCATCACCAGCATCCGCCCCATCGGCAGGACGGCAGCCGCTTCGCTGCTCGGCAGCTGGGGGCACCGGGCCGTGATCGAGGAGGCGGGGTATCCCGAACTGGGCCCGGTGCTGGCCGACTGCCCCAGCGGTGGCCACGACCTGGTGATGCTGGACCATTCGGAATGCGGACCCACCGGTGAGCCGCGCGTGGTGCACGTCGACCAGGAGGTGGGATACCGGGTCACGGTCCTGGCCCCGGACTTCGCCACCTTCATCAAGGGGCTCGTCAGCGGGGAGGAGTTCGAGCCCGGGGAAGACGTCTGAACGACGCGGCGGTGATGGGCTACCGGGGCCTGGAAGCGGTGGGACCGCACCGGAGCCTTGAACGTAAAATTGGGCGACCGCACTCCAGCAATCCACGGGGAAGCCGCCAGTGTCAGGGAAGAAGCATCGCCACGGACTGTTCGAGGCAGCTCCGGAACGGTTCCGGCTCCGCCTCGACAACATCACCTCGGCGTCGCAGCTGTCGCGGGAGATCATCCGTTCCGCCTGGGGCTGGGCGCTGGCGGGTTCCGTCCTGATGGCCCTGGGCGGGTTGGCCACCACCCTGATCCCGGCGTGGCTCGGGCGCACCGTGGACACGGTGGTCGCGCCCGCCGTCGCAGGGGCCGAGGCCTCCGGGGTGTGGCGGGAACTCGTCATCGCCCTGGCCTGTCTGGGTGGCATGTACCTGGTGATCATCACCGCCCAACGCCTCGGACACCGGTTCAGCTGGTACGGGATCCAACGCGCGGAACACGAACTGAGCCAGCAGCTCCTGGAACTGACCCTGCGCCGCGCCGGCCAGGATCACGTGCCCGGGGAGCGGGTCTCGCGGCTGACCGCCGATGTGCGGCGCAGTTGCCAGGTGCTCCACGCCCTGGTGGGTCCGCCCGGCGAACTGCTTCAGCTGCTGGTCACCACCGCCCTCCTGTGGTCCTTCCATCCCTGGCTGGGCCTGACACTGATCATCGGCGCTCCCCTCATGCTCGTCGGAATGTACCTAGTCGCGTTGCCGCTCGGTGCCCGCGTCGAGGACGAACTGGAGGCGCTGGGCGAGACCGCGGGCACCGCCTCCGACACCCTGGGCGGGTACCGGACCCTTCGCGGGCTGCACGCCGAACGGGTGGCCGCCGACCGCTACGCCACCGCCAGCCGCCGCGCCCTGGCCGCCGCCGTCAAATCCCGCTCCGCCGAAGCATGGTTCGAGGGCCTCGCGGAGCTGACCGGTGGCCTGTTCGCCGCGGCCCTGGTGGGCCTGGCGGCTCTTCTCGCCGTCGCGGGACAGATCAGTGTCGGCCAGCTGGCCGCCGCGACCGGTTTGAGTACCACCGTCCTCAGTTCGCTCATCGGTTTCATCGCAAACCTCACAGGGTTGTGGGCTGCCACGCAGGGAGCGGGACGCCGCATCCTCGACCTGATGACCTCGGAACCCACCGACCGCACCGCACCGGGCCCACCCCCCGCCGGGGTCGTGCGGAACGGTTTCACCACGGTGAGGGTCCCGGCGGACGCGGTGCACGCAACCGCCGAGGCCCTGGCGGCCGGATGGCCGGCGGGAACGTTGCTGGCCCCACATCCGGAGCAGCTGCTGGCCGGCAGCGTCCTGGACAACGTCCGCGCCACCGGCGAGAATCCCGCATCACCCGAGAGGGCCACCGAGGCGCTGCGCCGCGTCGGCCTGGAGGCCACCGAGCTGGCGAACGGTTACGCCACCGACACCGGCGACAACGGTTCCGCCCTGTCCGGCGGGCAGCGGCAACGAGTGGCGCTGGCCCGCGCCGTCGCGGCCGATCCCGAGGTGCTGATCCTGGTGAACCCGACCTCGTCGGTGGACACCGTCACCGAGCACCACATCGCGCAGGAACTGCACCGGGTGCGCGCGGGTCGCACCACCGTCGTCATCAGCGACTCCCCCGCGTTCCGGGCCGTCGCGGACCGGGTCGTGGAGGTGGAGTCGTGACTCCGGGCGGGATGTGGCGCGTCCTGCGTCCCCTGGTCCGGCCCCGCCGCTGGGCCCTGCTGAGGGTGCTGGTGCTGTTCCTGGCCCATTCGCTGACGGTGCTGGCCGCCCCCGTGCTGATCGGGAGGCTGATCGACGACGTCAGGGCCGGCACGCCCGGGGCGGCCTGGTGGGCCATCGGGTTCCTGGTGGCGGTGGCGCTGGTCGGCGCGCTCCTGTCCTGGCTTTCCGCGCGGGAACTGGCGAACACCGTGGAACCGGTTTTCGCAGAGCTGCGTGAAGAGTTCGTGCGTTCCACCCTGACGCTGCCGCGGAGCACCTTCGAGGCCACCGGCGGGGGTGACCTGCTGACCCGCGCCTCCGACGACGTCACCCAGCTCAGCGAGAACATCCCCCTCGTGCTGCCCCGGTTGTTGAGCATCGCCATGTCCTCCGTGGTGATCGCCCTCGGCCTGGGGGCCCTGGACTGGCGGTTCCTGCTGGTCCTGGTCGTGGTGGCACCCCTGCTCCTGCTGACGCTGCGGTGGTACCTGCGAACCGTCCCCGGCGCCTACGCCTCCGAGCGGCACGCCCAGGCGGAACGCGGAAAACACCTGCTCGACACCTTCCGGGCGGAGGCCACCGTCCGGGCCCACCACCTGGAACGCGCCCAGACCGAACGGGTGCGGCGCGCCTCCTGGGAGCACGTCCGCTGGGAGATGCGCACCCGGGTCGTCCAGAACATCCTGCTGGCGCGAACCACCTTCGTGGAGTTCGCTGGGCTGGTCTCGGTGCTGGTCCTGGGCACGTGGGTGGCGCTCAACGGGGAGGCCAGCGTCGGCGCCGTCACGGCCGCGGTCCTGTTGTTCCAGCAGGTGATGGGACCGCTGACGGAGTTCCTGATGATCACCGACGACCTGCAGAGCGCCTCGGCGTCGCTGGGACGCATCACCGGCGTCATCGAAACCTCCCGGCCGGGGAGGGACGACGGGGCGGAACCGGCCGATGCGGGTCGGGACCTGGTCTCGCTCACCGGGGTCGGGTTCTCCTATCCCGGGGGACCCGAGGTGCTGAAAGACATCGACCTGCACTTGGCCGAGGGCAGGCATGTGGCGCTGGTCGGGGCCACCGGGTCCGGGAAGTCGACGCTGGCGCTGCTCGCCGCCGGGGCGCTCCGGGCCGGACGCGGTATCCGTCGCACCTCCATTCCCGACGAGCAGATCCTGTCGGTGACGCAGGAAACCCACGTGTTCGCGGGCACCCTGCGCGAGAACCTCACCCTTGCTGCCCCCGACGCCGGCGACGAGGACATCCTGGACGGGTTGCGGGGCCTGGGGGCCGGCAACCTGGTGTCTGGCTGCCCCGCGGGGCTTGACACCCGGATCGGTCACGCCGGGCACCAGCTCAGCCCGGCCGCGGCCCAACAGCTCGCCCTGGCGCGGGTGTACCTGGCCCGGCCCCGGCTGACGATCCTGGACAAGGCGACGGCCGAGGCGGGCAGCGCCGACGCCACCGGCCTGGAGGCATCGGCTCGGGCGGCGATCCGCGGCCGCACGGCCCTAGTGGTGGCGCATCGCCTCTCCCAGGCCGCGGAATGCGATCACATCATCGTCCTGGACCGCGGCAGCATCGTCGAAGAGGGATCACACGAGGAGCTGTTGGCGCTCGGGGGCTGGTACGCGGATCTGTGGCGGATTTGGTCGGCGAATCGCTGATCTGCGGTCACCGCCTGACGGCAGCGGAACCCCTCAACCGGTTCAGGTAGATCAGGAGCACCACCAGCGACTCCGCGATGGGAAGCAGCCCGTAGTGTCCCAGGTTCAGTTCGATTCCGGCCCCGGACAGCAGGTGGGCGGAGTCACCGAAGGCCGAGAGGGGCAACCTGGCAAGCCAGCCGAGGCCGGGAACGCCCCCCAGCAACAGGGCGAGGGCGGGTTGCACCACCGCCAGGGCCGGCATCAGGCAGTTGATCAGCAGCAGTTTCCCGGTGCGCAACCCCGGCAGGCCGCGAATGAAATGCAGGAAGATCCACATGCCGACGCAGTAGAGCCCGAGCATGGGGATCACCTGCACCAGGGTCATGCCACCGAGGAAGGGCACCACACAGAGCACGGCCGCGACCACCAGTCCCGCCGGCACCAGCACCACCGCCCAGATCTGCAGATCGGTGAGCCCTCTCCTGCGCCTTCGCGGGGAGGTGAGGAGCCGCCGGCCGTAGCCGCCGGTCAGCAGGCAGCTCAGCAGCGGGGCCGTCACCCAGTCCAGGCCGAACTCGCCCGGGTTGCCGAACCAGCCGTCTTCCGTGACGTCCACGAGCCCCAGCACCATCTGCCATCCGCTGGTCGCGAACCCCGCCAGCAGCGCCAGCACCTGCAGCGACCCCACCGTCGCCCACCGGAACCCCGGGAGACGCTGAAGACGTCGCACCAGCAGCAGCGTGACCGTCAGCCCGAGCGCGTAGCAGACCAGCGGCAGCAGCGCCTGCGGGGTGAACAACACCCGGGGATCCCATCCGCCCGTGGCGTTCCGGCCCGCGGGTTCCCCCGGTCCAGCACCCCACCACGGAACGAGTTCGGGAATCAGAGGAGCCCAGCGCCACAGCTGCCACGCCGCGGCGCAGCCGACCAGGATCCACACCAGTCCCCGGGCATCACGGTGACTAAGCAGCCTGCTCATCATCCCTCCGGGGATTCCGCCCAATCGAGGAAGATTTCCAGGGCTTCGGTGAGGCTCCTGGGCCCGCAGAACGCCTCGAAGCGGCGATGCCAGGCCGGCTCGGTGGATTCCACGACGCGGGCGTGGGCCCAGTCGTCCTCAAGACGTTCCACGACGAACTCCTCAAACCCGGCGTTCTCCAGATAGGTGCCCGTCAGATCAACCGAGACCCGCCAGCCCGGGCCATCGAGGGTGCCGACCGTGATTCCACGGTCACCTTCCCACTTCCCATCGCACTGCGCCAGGTACCAGTCCTGAAAACGTTCCAGGGCGCTCATGATTCGCTCCTCGTGTCTTCCCAGGGGTCCCGGCACGGTCCTTCGACGTCGTGGTGCAGGAACAGGAAATCCCTGACGCCCTCATCCCGCTCCCCCGGAGGGATTTCTTGCTTCCTGTCCATGTCCTGCTTTCTGCTAATCCGGAACTGAGACAGTCTCGCGTATACCACCGGTCACGAGGCAGGCGGGTTGCGTTTGGAAGCCCTCGTCCGAGTCGCCCCGGTTCAGGAATTGGTGACTCCGGTCCTCGGCAGACTCGGGCGGACCGGCTTCACGGCCCAGCTGGTGGCGCCGGTCGGGGTGAGGGCCGGCGAAGCGGTCGACGACGGGGACGGGGCAGGCCGGGCCGGGTGACTGGCCGGATCGAACGGGTCGGTTCCCGCCTCCACCTCCTCGCCGTTGGTGAAACCGTCGCCGTCGTCGTCGGCGTTCGGGTCGAAGGACGGCTTGGCGGGTTCGGTAGCGCCGCTACCCTTGGCCGTGACGACGATGCACTCGCCGGCGAGGGTGTAGCCGCTCCACGTGGGTTTGGTGTAGCCGTCGGAGAGGTGACAGTAGTAGCTGACCTTCAGGTCGCGCGGGTCACCGAAGGAACCGACGTTGGGGTTCCAGCGGCCGGGCGCGTGGATGCTGGGTGCGGGGCCCTCCATCCTCACCGAGGTAAGGGCATTGCTACCGAAGGCGCGTTTGGCGATGGTGGTGACCTTGGCCGGAATGGTCAGCGAGGTGAGGTTGTTGTACTCAAAAGCGGCCTCCTGGATCTCGGTGAGTCCCTCCGGCAGGGTCACCGACGTCAGGGCGTTGCTGTGGAAGGCCCGCTCCGGGATGGTGGTGATGGATTTCGGCAGCTTCAGCGAGGTGAGTTTGTTGCCCGCGAACACCTCACTACCCAGCGATGTCACGGTCTCCGGGATCTCCACGAATGTGAGTTTGTTGTTGGAGAACATCCCCGCGGCCAGCGACGTCAACCCCTTGGGGATGGTGACGCTGGTCAGGGCGTTCGCCTCGAACGCGGAGGTGCCGACGGAGGTTACCGATTCGGGCAGCACCAGCGAGGTCAGGCGGCACGACGCGAAGGCCGCCGGTCCGATGGTCGTGAGCCCGGCCGGAAGGTCGATCGAGGTGAGGTTGTTGTTGACGAACGTGGACGCCTTGATCTCGGCGAGTTTCTTCGGCAGCACGACGGTTTTCATGTGGTTGTTCATGAACGCCTGCTCGCCGATGCCGACCACCGAGTCCGGGATCACCAGGTCGTCGATGGAGTTGCCGTAGAAGGCGGCCTTCCCGATCTCCTCCAGCCCGTCGGGCAGCGTGACGGCCTGCAGGCGGGCCGAACGCAGCCCCTCCTCACCGATGCGTTTGACCGGATAAGCGGTGCCGTTGTGGGTGACGGTGGCGGGGATGGTGAGGTTGCGGGCTATCTTGGCCCGGTTGAACCCGACCAGCGTCGCCCCCTGTCCGGGCGCGTCCGGGTCGACGCGATAGGTCACCGCGTCCACCTCGAGGTCGACGGTGTCGGCGTGGGCGCCCGGGGCCTGGAAGGCGATTCCCAGGCCGACGACGAGGGCCATCGCGACCCCTCGGCGGAAGAACAGACGAGACATTTGAGGTTTGCCTTTCCTACTGGACCGGGAAAGCATGCCATGGATTCCATGGTCTGGTCATCCAGCGATCAACTAGGGTGGTGGGTATCGCGTTCCGATGGCAACGCGCCCCTGCTCATGGCGCGGCGAGACCTCTTCCCTTCTTCGTCCTCTCCTTTGCTCACTAATCGCCGTGAAAACCGGCCCGGGGATTGTTTTGCCCACGGCATTCCGCGTTTCGTGCAATCCGGGACGGGGCGTGACGGCCGGGGCACCTCGGCTCGGTGAACCGACCCGGATGCCGGTCAGCGGGCGATGAGATACTGCTCCGCCAGAGCCCGCCGGACGGCGGGGATCGCCTCGGCTGCGACCTCCTCCGCCGGGACCTCCAGCAGCTGGGCGACGGCGGCCATGGTCTGCCCGACGGTGAGGTCGCCGTCGAGGGCCCCCAGCACAGCTCCCGTGACGGTGCTCAGACGCATCCCGCGCAGCAACCCGGTGCGCTGCCGCAGCACCAGGTGCTCGGGGTCGGCGGCCCCGGGCTGGCCGGTGGTCTCCGCGACCACTCCGGTCAGGCGCGGTGCTAGTACCAGCAGGTCGGCGGTATCGAGGCGGGCGGCGTCGACGGCACGGGCGTGGGCGGCGAACACATCCCCGACCGGCTGGGCGACGGCATGCGGCCACGACTCGCACCGGATCTCGGGGGTCTCGCGGCCCGAGTTCGTGAGCAGGATCCAACCCATTCCGACCTCGTCGATGCCGAGGCGGTCGAAGTAGGCCAGCCATCCGCGGTAGGTGGGTTCCCATTCGGGACGGCCCGTCAGGCCCGCGTCGGTCAGCCACATCTCGATGTAGGCGAACCGGTCGAGGCGTTCGCGTTCGATGGCGAACAGGTCGCAGCCGGAACCGTCCACCCACGAGGCGAGCCGCTCCTCCCACGGCTCCTGGGTGACGGCCCAGTTCGTCAGCAGCTGGAGGCTGCCTCCCGGCGTCAGGTGGGCGGGGGCGTCACGGACGACGGCCTCCACCAGGCCGTCGGCGGTGAAGGTGGATTCGCGGTAGGTGAGGCGTTGACCACCGGGTGGGCTCATCACGTAGGGCGGGTTGGAGACGATCAGGTCGAACCGCTCCCCCGCCACCGGTTCGTACAGCGACCCCTCCCGGAAGTCGACATCCATGCCGCTCAGCGCCGCCCCGAGGCGTGCGAGCCGCAGGGCGCGCGGGTTGAGGTCGGTGGCGACCACCCGGTCGGCGTGGCGGGACAGGTGGTAGCTCTGCACCCCGCATCCCGTGCCAAGGTCGAGGGCCCGCCCGACGTGGCCTCGCATGGTGATCTCCGCCAGGGTCAGGGATGCGGGTGAGGCCCCCAGCACGTAGTCGGGCCGGGTCGGTTCCACGATCCCGTCGAGCCCGGGGGTGAGGTCGCTGACCAGCCACCCGGAGGCGCCGTCGTCGGGTGAGGCGTAGGGCCGCAGCTCGACCACGGCCCGCGCGGATCCTCCATCCACGGCAATGATCCCTTGAGCCACCACGTCCAGGAAACACCCGCCGAAGGCGCGTTCCGCGACCCCGGAGGGCATCTGCTGCCTCAGCAGGAACATCCGGATCAGCGTCGCGAGGGGGTCGCCCGCCCCGGCCAGGGTGACGTCGGCGGGCAGGGTGCAGTTGCGGTGCAACCCGGCCTGCCCTGCGTCCCCGATGCGTTCCAGCACGGAGTCGGTGGTGTAGTCGATCTCGATCAGCCGGTCACGCAGCCGGGAAATGTCCATGCCGACACCATAGAACCTCCGCGCGGGCGTTCGTGGCATTCACGAACCAAGTCCTCCCGGCCCCTTGCAGACCCGCCCCGGAGTTCCTTGACTTCGTCCTCATCGGCGCTTAGCGTCGAGAACACGGCGTCCCGCTGCACACGACCCAGCGGACCGGGACCACCGGAACATCTCCCATCGACCCGAGAACCGGAACGAGGCGAGAACATGAAAACCAGGCAAATCATCACGGGGCTGCTGCCGGCGTTCTGCCTGCTCGGCTGCTCCACCACCGTCCCCGCGAACCCCTCCAGCGGACCCGCACAACCCAGCCCCATCAGCAACACAGATCCCCAGCCCAGCGGGGAAAAGCCCGGCGCCGAACTGAAAGGCACGGTCCTCGACGAGAACGGCGAGCCGATCGAGGACTGCAACATCGAGATCAAGGGGGACACGAGGGAACTGGCCATCGTCACGGACACCTCGGGGACGTTCTCCGTCGGAATCCGCCGCGGCTCGCAGCAAATCATCATCAACTGCGACAAGCACCAGATCTACCAGAAGGAAGAGTTCCCGGTTCAGGTCCCTGAAACCGACGAGTTCGAGCAGACCTTCACGGTACGCAGGAAATAGACCGGGGTTTCCCCGGTTGCGCAGCACTCAACCCGGTTTCGGGCGCGAAACGAGGCGTTTCCCGCGTTGAGTGCTGCATTACCGTGTTTCACGACCCCAGATCTGGGGTCGTGCGGGTCAGTGGGCCCTCGCGAGGATCTTGCCGGCGCGGTCGATCACTACGATCTCCACTTCCACCGGTGCCCCGCCGAGGACCGCCAGTGCCTCGTCGCGCGCCGAGTCCGCGATCAGCTGCGGCAGGTCGATGCCGACCTCACCGGCGAGGGTGACGGCGTGGGCGACGGTTGCGACCTCTCCGATCGCGTCGGCCAGCTCCGGTGAGGCACCGGCCCCCTCCACCAGTTGGCGCAGGTGGCCGGGCTGGATGCGGGTGCGGTGGGAGTGCAGGTCGAGGTAACCGGCCGCCAGTTTGGAGAGTTTCGCAACCCCCCCGACGATCGCGAGCCTGGGCAGCGGGTGTTTGCGCAGGTATTTCAGGACGGCGCCGACGAAGTCGCCCATGTCGAGCAGTTCGATGCCCGGGTACAGTTCCTCGGCGACCCGCTCCGACGTCGATCCGGTGCAGGCGGCTGCGTGCGTCGCACCGGTGGCGATGGCGACGTCGATGCCGCGGTGGATCGACGCGATCCAGGCCGAACACGAGTAGGGCACGACGACACCGGTGGTGCCCAGGACACTCAAACCTCCGAGCACGCCGATGCGGGAGTTCCAGGTCTTCTCGGCGATGCGTGCGCCGTCGTCGATCGAGACGGTCACGCACACGTCGGGCGCGACCCCGAGGCGCTCGGCGGCGGCGGTGATGTTGGCGGTGATGTATTCGCGGGGTTTCGGGTTGATGGCCGGCTCCCCCACCGGCAGCGGCAGCCCCGGCAGGGTGACGGTGCCGACGCCCTCGCCGCCCGCGAACCTCACGCCGCCGCCGGGCTCGCCGGGTTCGACCATCACCCGCACGACCGCGCCGTGGGTGACGTCGGGGTCGTCGCCGGCGTCCTTCGTGACCGCCGCCATCGCCAGCCCGGGCCGTAGCCGCCACTGGGTCAGGGCGAACGCGGCCTCACGCCCACCGGGCAGCGCGATCCCGACCGGGTCGGGAAACTCGCCCGTTTCCAGGGCGACGAAGGCGCTGGTGGCGGCCGCGCAGGCGCACGCCCCCGTCGTCCAGCCGGGTCTCAGCTGCGACGACTCCAGTTGCGCCTTCCGGCCGCGGGGACGCAGCGCCTCCCGGCCCTCCGCGGCCAGGGCGGGATCGCCGTCAGCGGTCATTCGTGGTCTCGGCTCGGCTGGCCATCGCGTTCACCGCGGCGACCGCCATGGCGGAGCCGCCGCGGCGACCGAGGACCGTGATGTACTCGACGCCGCTGTCGTCGGCGACCAGCGCGTCCTTCGACTCCGCGGCACCGACGAAACCGACGGGGATGCCGACGATCGCCGCGGGCCTTGCGCCGGTCTCGTGCATCACCTCGAGCACCCTGAACAACGCGGTCGGGGCGTTGCCGATGGCGACGACCGCGCCGTCGAGCAGGCCGTCCTCCTGCCACAGGTCGACGGCGGCGGCGGTTTTGGTGCAACCCTTCGCCTCCGCGATCGCGGGCAGCCGGGGGTCCTTGATGTGGCAGACGATCCGGGTGTGTTCGGGCAGGCGACTGCGGATGATGCCGGTAGCGACCATCGACGAGTCACACAGGATCGGCGCCCCGGCCTCGAGGGCCTTGAGGGCGGCGGCGGCGACACCCGGCGTGAAGGCGATCAGGTCGGCGATCGCCGGATCGGCAGCGGCGTGGATCATCCGCACCACCACGGGCTCGACGTCCTCGGGGAAACGCCCCAGGTTCGATTCCTCCCGGATGATCTCGAACGAGCGGGCATAGATCGGGCTACCGGTCTTGATGTAGTCATTGGTCACACCTCCAAGACTATGGCAGTCACCGCCGGCCGCCGGCCAGCCGGGCGGGAGGTACGCCCCGACCGGGACACGCCTCGACCTTTCGGCTAGGACCTGCGAGCCGGAACTGGCTAGGCTGTCCCGCGACGACTGACCATTCAGCTTGCCGACAACGAAGGAATCCGGTGCGAATCCGGAGCGGTGCCGCCACTGTGACCACCCGGGTGGGAGCCAGATACTTCGGGCCAGCCAAGACCGAACGGGCGTAGCACCCGAGGAGGGCCACATGAGCGTTGACCGCACCCTGTCCGGAGTGGGGGTGGGTCCCGGCGACCCGGACCACGTGACCGTGAAGGCGTTGCGGACCCTGGAGGCCGCCGACGTCATTCTGGTGCCGAGCACCGAGGCCCGCGCCGGAGGCATCGGCCGTGCCGAGGAAATCGTGTGTGCCCACCTGCCCGCCAAGGCCGGCGCGGTCCGCCGCATCCCGTTCTCCATGGCCGAGCGCCGCGGCATCGGGCAGCGCCGGGCCGACGCGTGGGAGGCCTCCGCCACGGCCGCCGTCGAGGCGTTCGAGGCCGGCGCGAAGCGGGTGGCGTTCGCCACCGTCGGCGACGCGTCGGTGTTCTCGACGTTCTCGTACCTGTGTGACCTGGTGTCGCGGCGCGTCGAGGTCAAGGTCGAGGTCATTCCCGGGATCACCGCCATGCAGGCCATCGCCGCCGCCAGCCGCACCCCGCTCGTCGAGGGCCAGGAGATCCTGTCCCTCGTGCCGTGGACCGTCGGGCCCGAAACCCTGGCCCGCGTCTGTGAGGTCTCCGACACCGTCGTCATCTACAAGGGCGGCCGCGAAATGACCGAGCTCCGCGCCGTGCTGGATGCGCAGGGCCGCCTCGGCGAGGCCATCCTCGGCACCGATCTCGGGTTGCCCTCCGAACACCTCGTGCCCCTGTCCGAGGTGACCGACCGCGCACCCTACTTCAGCACCGTCCTTGCCGCACCGAAACGTTCCACCACCGGAGGGAGAATATGAGCGGACTGAGACTCGACCCGGAAGGCCTGGTGGTCTTCGTCGGGGCAGGCCCCGGGGCCGACGACCTGATCACCGTGCGGGGCGCCCGCGTCATCGCCGAGGCCGACATCATCATCTGGGCCTCGTCGCTCGTGCACCCCGGGATCGTCGCCGACCACAAACCCGGCGCCGAGGTCATCGATTCCGCGTCGATTCCCCTGGAGGACCTGGTGCCGCTTTACACGCGGGCCCGCGACGAAAAACTCCTCGTCGCCCGCGTCCACACCGGCGACCCGGACATCTACGGGGCGACGGCGGAGCAGCGCGACCTGTGCGCCCAGATCGGCATCCCCACCGAGACGATCCCCGGCATCTCGGCGTTCTCCGCCACCGCGGCCCGGGTCGACTCCGAGCTGACGCTGCCGGAGGTCGCACAGTCGATGATCCTCACCCGCCTCGAGGGCGGCCGCACCCCCATGCCCGAGAAGGAGAACATCCGCTCGTTCGCCGCCCACGGCACGACGATGTCGATCTACCTGTCGGCGGCCCGCAACAAGCAACTGGAGGCGGCCCTCCTCGAGGGCGGCTACCCCCCGGAGACGCCCTGCATCATCGGCTACCGCGTGACCTGGCCCGACGAGGCCATCTGGCGGGTCCAGCTGAAGGACCTGTCGGCGACGATGAAGGAACACAAGCTCTGGAAGCACACGATCGTGCTCGTCGGCCCGGCCCTGGCCACCGACCGCGCCGCCAAACGCTCCCACCTGTACCACCCCGGTTTCCGGCACGAGTACCGCGACGCCGACAAGGCCGCCGCAGCCGACCTGAGGGAGCACGGCGCCACCACCTACAACCTGGAGAACGGAGACAACACATGATCACGGTCCACGGGCATCTCGGCGCCCCCAGCGAGGAGCTGCGCCGCGCCGTCGCCGCCTCGTCCGTGGTGGTCGGCGGGCGCCGTCACCTCGACGAGCTGGCCGTCCCCGAGGACAAGCGAATCGTCCTGGGTGGCCTCACCCCCGCCGTCGAGAAGATCCGGCAGCTGCCCGAGGACACCGACGTCGTGATCCTCGCCTCCGGTGACCCGCTGTGGTTCGGCGTCGTCCGCAAGCTGCGGTCGATCGGGCTGCGTCCGAAGGTCGTCACACGCGCCTCGTCGGTTGCCGAGGCGTTCGCCCGCATCGGACTGCCCTGGGACGACGCCATCACGGTTTCCGCGCACGGCCGCCCCATCGACGCCGCCATCACAGCGGCGCGCCGCTACGCGAAGGTCGCGGTCATGACCGACCCGCGCGAACCCCTCTCGCAGTTGACCGAACCCCTGGCCGGCCTCGACCGGACCTTCGTCCTGGCCGAGCGTCTCGGCGAGGACGACGAACGCGTCCGGATCATGACCGGTGAACAACTGGCCGCGGTCGAGGACATCCGGAACCCGAACGTCGTGCTCGTCCTGGAGCGCCACCCCGACGCCGAATGGGACGAGACGGCCGTCGACACCACCGCGCCCCGCCGCGTCGCCGTCCCTGAGGTCGCGGTGGAGCGGCTGACCGCGAATGCACTGGCCGAGCTTACGGTCGGGCAGGTTTTCTCCTCCGAGGCCGCCCGTGCCCGCGCCGCCCAGATCGACGAGCTGCTCGGCGGAACCCGCATCTACGACGGGCCCGCCACCGAGGGGCTGCGCCAGGCCTTCGACGAATGCGACCTGGTCGTCTCGCACCTGGCGATCGGAGCCACCACCCGCATCCTCGCGCCGCTGCTGGATTCGAAGAAAACCGACCCGGGTGTCGTCGTCATCGACCAGGGCGGGCATTTCGTCGTGCCCCTGCTGGGCGGGCACGTCGGCGGTGCGAACGAGCTGGCCGAGAAGCTGTCGGAGGCCCTCGGCGCCACCGCGGTGCTCACGACCGCCACCGACTCCCTCGGCATCCCCGCTCTCGACACCCTCGGCTGGGCCCACAGCGGCGATGTCGCGGGCGTGACCGGCGCGATGCTCGACGGCCGTTCCGTGCGGCTGGTGCGGGATCAGCCGTGGCCGATGCCACCGCTGCCGGCCAATGTCACCGAGGACGCGGCCTCACCGGTCGCGGAGATTCTCGTCACCGACCGCGACGCCTCACAGTTGCCGGCCGCCGAGCTGCCGCGGGTCGTCCTGCATCCCCGCTCGCTGGTGGTGGGCATGGGATGCAACCGCGGCACCTCGGAGAAGATCCTGCGCGCCCACCTGGAGGCGACCCTCGCGTCCGCGGGCCTGACGATCCACTCGGTCGCAGCACTCACCAGCGTCGACGCCAAGGCGCGTGAGGGTGGCCTGATCCGCCTCGCCAAGCACCTGGGTGTACCGTTCGTGTGCTACGAGGCCGCCGAACTGGCGAGCATCGAAGTGCCAACCCCCTCGGAGGTCGTCGCCTCCGAGGTGGGAACGCCGAGCGTCTCCGAGGCCTCCGTCATCCGCCGCGGCGCCGAACTGATCGTGCCGAAGACGAAATGCCCCGACGCGACGTGCGCGATCGGCCGGGTTCCGGCGCGCGGCGAGCTGCGGGTGGTCGGTCTCGGCCCCGGTCACCGCGACCTGCTGACCCCGATGGCGAAGCAGGCGATCGAGACCGCCCGCTACGTGGTCGGCTACATCCCGTACGTGCGGCAGATCCGTGACCTGGTCAACCCCCACGCCGAGACCCACGCCACGAAGATGGGCACCGAGGAGCAGCGGACGGCGTTCGCGATCCAGAAGGCCCGCGAGGGCCACCCCGTGGCGTTCGTGTGCTCCGGCGACCCCGCGATCTACGCGATGGCCTCCCCCACCCTGGAAATCGGCACCGAGGGTATCGACGTCAGGATCATCCCGGGCGTCACGGCGGAGCTGGCCGCTTCCGCGCTGCTCGGGGCGCCGCTCGGCCACGACCACGTCACGATCTCCCTGTCCGATCTCCACACGTCGTGGGAGGACATCGAGCGCCGGCTCCAGGCCGCCGCGGAGGGTGACTTCGTGACGGTGCTGTACAACCCCCGCTCCCGCAAACGCGTCGCCCACCTGCCCCGGGCACTGGAGATCCTGGGGGCGCACCGCCCCGCTGACGTGCCGGTGATGGCCGTCTACGAGGCGTTCCGGCCGAAGCAGCGCATCAGGTGGGCGCCGATCGGTGAGTTCAACCCCGAATGGGTTGACATGCACACCATCGTCATCGTCGGTTCGTCGACCACCAAACCGGTGGCGACGGGAGTCGGTGAAACAGCCATCGTCACGCCGCGTGACTACCAGTGGATGGGCAAGATTCAAGGAGGAAACTGCTGATGCTCAAGGAGCTGACCAACGTGCCGCTCGTCATCGCCGCGCACGGCACCCGTGACCCGGAGGGCGTGGCCGTGTGCCGTGCGCTCGCGGAACGCGTCCGGGCGAAACTGCCGGACACGAAACTGACGATGGGTTTTGTCGAATTGACGGAACCGAGCATCCCCGAGGCCGTGGCCGAGGCCCTGGATGGCCTCGAACCGAAGGGCGAAACGGATGCCGTCGTCGTGCCGCTGATGCTCGCGACCGGCGGGCACGTGCGGATCGACATCCCGGAGGCCATTGACGAGGGACGCGGCGAGGCCAGGGTCGCGTACTCGGCGGCGCTGCTGGGCAGTCCGCTGCTGGATTCGGCGGTGCGCAACCGCGTCGTCGAGGCGCTCGGCGAGTGGCGTCCCCAGGACACGGCGTGTGTCCTGGTGGGTCGCGGCTCCCCCGTCACCGAATCGAACGCGGAGCGCTACCGCATGGCCCGGACCCTCATGGAGGAGACGGAGCTCCGCAGCATCCATCCCGCGTTCATCCAGGTGTCGCGGCCGTCGGTGCCGGAGGCGTTGAACCACGCGAAGGCCACCGGCGTGAAACAGATCGTCGTCGCCCCGCACTTCCTGTTCCCGGGCAAACTGCGGACCTGGAACCTGGAGCAGGTCGCCGCCTGGCGCGAGAACAACCCGGACGTCGAGGTGCGGGTCGCCGAGGTCATCGGTGACTGCGACGAGCTGGCCCAGCTGGTCGTCGACCGCTATCTCGCGGAACTCGACGCCGAGGGTTTCGGCGAAGGCGCCCCCGGGTTCATGTCGAACCTCATCTTGAAGGACCGCGACGTTCTGGTCGTCGGCGGCGGGGCCGTTGCGGCGCGGCGCATCCCCCGGCTGCTCGACGCGGGGGCGAAGGTGCGGGTCGTCGCGCCGAACCTCGGGATCGCCGTCGGCCGGCTCGCGGCGAGCGGCGCGATCGCCGTCGAGCAGCGCACCGCCAGGGCGGAGGACGTCGGCGAGGCCTGGTACGTCCTGGCCGCCAGCAACGACCCGAACATCAACGCGATGATCGCGGCCGAGGCGGAGCGCCGCCACACGTTCTGCTGCCGGGCCGACGACGCGCTGGGCGGCACCGCGACGACTCCGACGACCGCCTCCGCCGGTGGTCTGACGGTAGCGGTGATCGGCGACCGCAACCCGCGTCGCTCGGTGCGGGTCCGCGACGAACTGCTGCAGGTCCTGCAGGACTGACCCCAGCCGCACGCGAGGGCACCCCACCCGGGTGAGGTGTTGTCGCAGGAACCTGAGGTGTTGTCCGGTTGGGTGGCGGTGTTGCCGCCCAACCGGGGGGATGTGGAAAAGGAAATCCCTGCGGGTCCTGTTTCCCATGGTGAAAGTGTCACCGGATGAAAGGCGTCCGGTGGGCACTTGAAAGGGGAAGCCATGTCCGAGTCCACCAAGAGCATCGTCCGCGTCGAGAAGAAGAAGCCGCTCTCGCGTCGTTTCGCCGAACGGGGACTCACCACCGTCGAGTACGCCATCGGCCTGTTGGGCGCCGCGGCGGCAGCAATGTTGCTGATCCGCGTCTTCCACGACAATTCGCTTTTCGACACGATCATGAAATGGGTCACCGACCTTTTCACGAACGTCGCCCAGTACGACAGCTGACCGGCATGCGTGGGGCGGATGTGTCCGCCCCACGCCTCCTGGTGGAGGGGCCGGGGGCGCGGGGCGAGGAAGCATCGACGGCCGTCGCCGGCCACCCGGTTTCTCCGGCGCCCCGCCGCAGGAGGGCCGGTCGAGTCGGTTGGTTCGGACGTCGCAGGGCCCGCCGTGGGCAGCGGGGCATGGTGACGGTGGAGTTCGCCATCGGGCTGGTCACCTTGGTGACGCTGGTGTCGGCCCTGGTCGGTCTCGTGCTGCTGGGGGTGGCCCAGTCGGGCATCCAGACCGTCAGTTCGGAACTGGCCAAGTACCTGTCCCGGGGCGACGACGCGCTGGCGGAGAAAACCAAGGAGAAGGCGCCCGAGCGGGCGCGCATCGAGATCGAACGCGCCGAGGCGGGAGTGCGGGTGACGACCCGCATGGAGGTCCCCATCCTCGGCCTCGGTGCCATTCCGCTCGAAGCCACCGCCTGGGCCCACTGGGAACCGGGGGTCGGGCCATGAGCGTCACGGGAGGTCCGGGACGTTCCCGGGTCCATAACGAGCGGGGAGTGGGGACGGTGCTGGTCGCGGGAATCTGCCTGGGGCTGGTGTTGGTCGCCGCCACCGCCGCGTTGATCACCGGTTGGCTGGCCCGCGCGGAAAAGGCCCAGGACGCGGCCGACCTGACGGCCCTGGCCGCCGCAGCGGTCGAAGCGGATGGCGGCGATGCCTGCGCCGAGGCCTCGAAGGTGGCTTCCGAAAACGGTGGGCGCCTCACCGGCTGCGAGGTTCGGGGGCAGCGTCCCCGGTTCGTGGTCGAGGTGACGGTGACCCTGCCGCTGTTGGAGGGCCGCGGTTTCAATCCCGCCGACGTGGAACGAAGCGCCACGGCGGGAACGGTGTGAAAGGAGACGGTGTGAAAACCATCCGGGGTTCCGCGGACGGGTCCCGTCCCCGGAGCCGGTCGATTCGCCCCGCCCGCCGGATTCTCAGAGGATCCGGCGCAGCAGTTCGGTGGCCGCCGTCTTGTCGAGAACCTGGTTGGCGTTGCCGCATTTCGGGGACACGACGCAGGCCGGGCAGCCCGATTCGCAACGGCAGGTGCGCAGCCGTTCCAAGGTCGCCGCCAACCACTGCTCGGCCACTTCGTGGGCGCGGGCGGCGAAACCTGCTCCACCGGGCAGGCCGTCGTGGACGAACACCGTCGCCAGGCCGGTGTCCGGGTGGCGGGCCGTGGAGACCCCGCCGATGTCCCAGCGGTCGCAGGGCGCGAAGGCGGGCAGCAACCCGATGGAGGTGTGTTCGGCGGCGTGCGCGGCGGCTCCGAGTTGCAGCGAACCCCAGCCCAGTTCCCGTTCCAGGGTCTCCGGGACGCTCCACCACACCGCCTGCGTGGTGAGGGTGTGCTCGGGACAGTCGAGCGGGGTGGAGTCGAGCACCTCGTGGGTGGTTTCGTCTCGGCGCAGGTATCCGGTGACCTGCCAGCTGAGCCGCACGTCACCGAAGTGCAGGGTTGTCGAACCGAGTGGTCGCGACCGCTGCTCCCGCAGCACCGCGATGTCCTGGGCGGATTCGGCCTGGGTGTACCAGGGGTTGTGGGCCGCCACCACCATGGCGCTGCGTTCCTCGACGTCCAGTTCGGTCACCACGAAAGAGCGTCCCTGGTGGAGGTAGACGGCGCCCCGGTGGACGGTGCGGTCGGCGGCTGCCGGGTCCACCACCCCGATCACCTGCCCGGTGGAGCGTTCGATGATCTCCACGGGCCGGGGGGTGGTGGATCGCAGGTTGATGTGGTCGACGGCGCGGTCGGGACGGGTCCAGTACCACGTTCCGCCGCGGTCCCGCAGCACCTTCCCGGCAGCAAGGTGAGCTGCCAGCGGCAGGGCGGTGGGTCCGAACCAGCGTTCGTCGGCGGCCGTCAACGGTTGTTCCTGCGCGGCGGCGGCCAGGTGTGGGCCGAGGACGTGCGGGTTCTGCGGGTGGCAGATCGCGGCCTCGACGGGGGCGTCGAAGATCAGTTCGGGATGTTGCAGCAGGTAGGCGTCGAGGGGGTTCTCGCGGGCCAGCAGCACCACCAGCGCCTCCCTGCCCGCCCGGCCCGCTCTTCCGGCCTGCTGCCAGAACGCCGAGAGTTTCCCGGGGAACCCGGAAACGAGCACCGCGTCGATGCCGGAGACGTCGATGCCGAGTTCCAGCGCGTTCGTGGTGGCCAGTCCGAGGATCTCCCCGGTTTGCAGTGCGGCCTCCAGGTCGCGGCGTTCCATGGCCAGGTAGCCGCCACGGTAGGACGCGATCCGCCCCGGTTCGGCGGCCAGTTCCGCGGCCTCCAGGCTGGTCAGTTCCGCCCCGGCACGGGATGCGACGAAGGCGAGGGTCTGGGTGGCGTCGTCCACCAGGCCCGCCAGCAGCCGGGAGGTGTCGCGGTTGAGGCTGGCCGAGGGCTGCCAAAGCACGACGGTGCGGGCGGCGACCGGGGCGGCCGAGTCGGCGACCACCTCCACCCGGTTCTCACCGATCAGGGCGCCCCCGAAGTCGGCGGCGTTCGGTGCGGTGGCGGAGCTGAGCAGGATGGTCGGTTCGGCGCCGTGGGCGGCGGCGAGGCGTCGCAGCCGCCGCAGCACCTGCGCGACGTGCGCCCCGAAGACCCCCTGGTAGCGGTGGGCCTCGTCGATGACGACGTAGCGCAGCCCGCCCAGCAGCGCCGACCAGCGGCGATGGTTCGGCAGCACGGAGAAGTGCAGCATGTCGGGGTTGGTGAGCACCAGGTTGGCGTGTTCGCGGGCGAATCGCCGCTCGGTCTCGTCGGAGTCGCCGTCGAGGGCACCGATCCGCACCGATCCCGGAGCCAGGGCCCCGGCCGCCCGGGCCTGGTCGTGGGCCAGGGCCTTGGTGGGCGCCAGGTACAGCGCGGTGGGGCGGCGCAGCGCAAATCCCCTGCCGCGGCCCGCCCTGGGTTCCCGCAGCGCGGCGAGCACCGGCATCAGGTAGGCCAGCGACTTCCCGGAACCGGTGGGGGTGCAGATCGCGGCGTGCCTGCCCGCGCGGGCCAGCTCCGCGAACTCCGCCTGGTGCCGCCAGGGCCGGTCGATGCCCGCGGCCCGGAACCCGTCGACGAGTTCCGCATCGAGCCAGCCGGGCCAGTCGGCCCACGCCCCCGGGGAAGCAGGCCGGCGGCGCACCACCACCGCCTCCTCGGCCCCGGTCACCCACTCCCAGTTCACCCGCCCAACTCTGCCATCCCTCGCCCGCTGATTGGGGCGGACCCATTTCATTAAGCCGGTTGAACCACCCTGCTCTGAAGCCGGTTCAGCCGTGGTGACGACGACCGCTTTGGATGTGATGAGGTGGTCGGGCGTTCATCGGTGCGGAGGGAGCCCAACCCGGTTTCCCGGACACCGGGTCTGAGGTGAAGAAACGTTCTATGCGCGGGTGTCAGTGCGATTGAGTGCCGTGGAGGTGATGGCGACGATGAGGGCGGTGAGCACCACAGCTGCGCCCGTGACGATGCCCGCGCTCGCCAGGCTGAGTTCCGGGACGGCGAAGCTCGTCCTCTGGCCCGAGACGAGAGATGTCCCGAGCTGCGTGGTGTGGGTGACCAGGCCGTAGGGAAGCGCCAGTGCTGCTGTCAGCTTCAGCTGCAGAAGCAGTGTCGAGGCGCTGGTCATCACCAGCGCGATGGTCACCGGAGTGGCGAAGGAGCACAGGAATGCCGACAACGCCGATTGCAGCGCCGCCAGCGGCACGCAGGCCAGCATGATCAACGGGCTGCCCAGGAGGTACTTGGCCGGAAGCATGCCCTCGAGTCCGAACACCAGCTTGCCCAGTCCGATGACGGTGACCAGTAAGACGAGTTGCATCGAGGCCGCGAGCGCGGCGATGGCCGCGACCTTGCCCAGCACGACCTCGGATGTCGGTACGGGCCGGCTCATGAGAGCGTTCCAGTTGCTGTTCTTGTGCTCGACGCGCCAGACCAGGGACGCGAGGATCGCGACGGCGACCGGCAGGATGGCCATCCCGTAGAACCCGACGGACCTGATCCACAGGGTGTGCCACCCGTCTTCGAAGGTGCCCTGTGCGAGCATGGTGCTCATCGAGCCGGCCAGGACCATGATGATCGGGACCACGAGGACCACAGCCCAGCTCATGGAGCGTTTGAGTTTCAGGAACTCGGAGTGGATGGAGTTCATGGTCATGCCTCCCGGGTGTTGAAACGAGTAGTGACAAGCATGAAGAGCGAGCCACCCACGACGGCCAGTCCGGCGATGCTGAGGTAGGGCAGGTCGTAGTAGACGAGGTCGACGCCGACGTAGTCGGCCGGAGCGGCCAGCGCGTAGTAGCCCCAGGGCGTCAGGTGCGTGAGGAATCTCGGCAGGATCACCCCGAAGAGCGCGAGGAAGATACCGACGATGCCGACTCCGAACGCGACGAGCTGGTTCTCCACCACGGCCGACAGCAGGATCTGGAATGCCAGCACGGCGAGGTTGATGACCATGATCGAGGCTGTGTACCCGATCCAGTGTGAGGCTGGGAAGGGTGAGGTGACGCCGATGAGTTTCGCGAAGCCGACGAGCAGCGCGGACTGCATCATGGTGGCCAGGGCGACGATCAGCCCGAGCACGATGAACTTGGCACGGCACAGGTGGCCGGGGCTCACCCCGCTCGTGGCAGACAGCAGCCAGCCGTTGCCCGTGTGTTCCATCTCGACCTGACGACTGGCCAGCACGGCCAAGAGGACGGGCGAGATCATCGCGAACGCCCGTGAGAGCCCGGTGAGCAGGATCTTCCACGGCGCCCCGCCGGGATCCGCGAGATGCTCGTCGATGCCCGCGACCAGCGACTGAAAAGCTGTGAGGCCCACGACGGCCACCAGATGAATGATCGCGATCACCCCGATGCGAAGGTGGCGAATCTTGGCCAGTTCGTTCATGACGACGGTCATCACAGCCCACCTCCTTCGGTCAGGCGCATGAAGACGTCCTCGAGGCTCTGCTCGTCGCGGCGGACTCCGTAGATGTCGATTCCTTCGCCAACCAGCGATGCGACGAATCCAGCCGTCCGTTTGTCATCGGTTCCCGCCAGTGCCAGGTCGCCCGACGGCATGAGCCGCGGGTTGTAGGGCGCAAACAGGTTTTGCGCCCGGCGGGGCTCCGAGCAGGTGATCAGCACGTCGGGCGACGATGCCTTCATCAGCTCGGCGCGGGTGCCCTGGAAGATCATCCGGCCCTGGGCGAGAATACCCAGCTGGGTGGCGATCTTGTCGATCTCGCCCAGCAGGTGCGAGGAGACCATCACGGTCACCCCGTTGACCGCGAGGTGGCGCAGCAGTCCGCGCATCTCCTCGATGCCCGCGGGGTCGAGGCCGTTAGTGGGTTCGTCGAGGATCAGCAGCTGCGGCTGGCGGGCCAGGGCCATCGCGATCCCCAGGCGTTGCTTCATGCCCAGGGAATATTCGCGGACCTTCTTGTTCATCTGCTCGGTCAGATGCACGACCTGCACTGCGTGTTCGATCTGTGCATCATCCAAATGCAACAGGCGCTGAATGAGCCGCATGTTCTCCGCGCCGGTCAGGTGCGCATATCCCGGCGGGGCCTCGATCAGCGAGCCGATCCGCCCCAGCAGGGAACGCCGCGTGGCGCGCGTCATCGACTGGCCGAGGATCTGCACCTCGCCGTCGCTGGGTTCGATCAGCGACAGCAGCATCTTCATCGTCGTGGACTTTCCGGCCCCGTTGGGTCCGAGGAACCCGTACACGCACCCTTCAGGAATGCGCAGAAACAGATCGTCGACGACGATGCGATCGCCGTAGCGCTTCGTCAGGTTTTCTGTGGTGACTGCGTAGGACATGTCTCCACGCTGTCGCAGGCCAGAGATGATTCCATCTGGCCCAAGGCATATCTTCCCCCTATGACTTCAGGCATGGATGACGTGCCGGATCAGGCGCTTCCCGGCGCGATCAGACCCGTCTCGTAGGCCAGCACGACGGCCTGGACACGGTCGCGCAAGTCGAGCTTGGTCAGCACGTGCCCGACGTGGACCTTGACCGTTCCCTCGCTGAGGACGAGCTCATCGGCGATCTCGCGGTTGGACAGCCCGCGCGCGACCAGGCTCAGCACCTCGCGCTCGCGCGGCGTCAGCAGCTCGAGCGGTGCAGTGTTCGCCGGCGCAGCCAGCGATGATGCCTCGGGCGCGGCGAAGTGACTCAGCAGGCGACGCGTGGTCGACGGCGCGACCACGGCATCACCGTCGTGAACGTGGCGGATGGCTGCGGCCACCTCCTCCAGCGGCGCGTCCTTGAGCAGGAAACCCGACGCTCCGGCACGCAAGGCCTCGTAGGCGTACTCGTCCAGGTCGAAGGTCGTCAGCACCAACACATGCGGCGGATCCTCCAGCGCCATGACGCGCCGCGTGGCCTTGATGCCGTCAATCCTGGGCATGCGCACGTCCATCAGCACAACATCGGCAGGATGCTCAGCCAACACGTCCAGGACCTCGTCGCCGTCGGAGGCCTCGCCCACGACTTCGATGCCCTCGGCGGTGCCCAGCACCATGCGGAAACCCATGCGGATCATCTCCTGGTCGTCGACCAGCAGCACGCGGATACTCATGGTTCATCTCCTGTCGGGATCGTGGCGACGACCTCGAAACCGCCTTCGGGCCGCTGCACGGCACGCAGCTGCCCGTGGTGGGCGGCGACACGCTCGCGCATGCCGATCAGGCCGTGCCCGATATGCGGGTCGGCACCAGCGGCGGACCCGGCACCGTCATCGGTCACTGTGACCGTGATGGACTCGGGGGTATGGGCCAGCGTGACCCTCACCTCCGAGACCCCGAGGCCAGCATGTTTGCGCACATTGGTCAACGCCTCCTGGACGATGCGGTACACGGTCAGATCGATGCTCTGCGGCACCGCCTGAGGGCCACCTGTTTCAATGAACTGCACCGGCACACCCGCCGCGCACGACTCCTCGAGCAGACGTGGCAACTGCGCAATCCCCGGCTGCGGTGCGTGCGAGCCGGGCTCGTCATCGCGCAGGACCCCGAGCAGCCGGCGCATGTCCGCCAACGCTGTGCGCCCCGTGTCTCGCACGGTCAGCATGGCCGTACGTGCCTGCTCAGGATCCGTGTCGACGGTGGAGGCCGCACCGTCGGACAACACCGCTACAACGCTCAGGGAATGTGAGACGACATCGTGGATCTCCCGAGCGATGCGCGTCCGCTCGGACGACGCCGCCAGTTCTGCCTCGACCGCCTTCTCCCGCGCGAGCTGTGCCGCGCGCTCATGCAGCGAGGCGATGTAGCGCCGGCGGGTTCGCACCAGACGTCCCCAGGTCCATGACCACAGGATCAGCGCGACGATCACACCGATATCCCCGATACTCATCTCGCCGCGGTCGAGTATCGGCAGGCAACTCGGCACAGTCCATGTGGCGGTGATCAGCGCTGCCATGCCGGAGAGCTGCCAGCGGCTACGTGAGGCGAGTGTATAGACGGCCAACAGCAGCATCGCATCGGCAACCATCAGCGAGATCCCCAGCAGTACCTGCGTGACAGCGACGAGTTGGATCACCAGATATGTGGCCGCTGGCCACTGACGACGCCACAGCCCCGGCGCACACAGACCGACCGAGACCAGCAGCCCGGTCCCCAGCCACAGGTGCCCGGGCACCGCACCGAACTGAATCGGCAAGTTGTAGGCGAAGATCACCAGAACGAGCATCAGATCAACCAGTCGCGGATGCAGCTGGAGCCACGAGGACGTGCCGCCCGAGAGCGTCGGTGCGTCGACCTTTGTGGGATCCTCGGCCTCACGAGTTGCTACGGCATCCATCCATCTCCACGCTACCGGGACAACCGCAGAGCAAGAGTTCGCCGTCGATCCCACAAGTACCTGCTGCGGACTGTGGCGGCTGGTGATGGTGACCGTTCGCTCTCGACTCCGCCAACCCGCTACTACGCCGAGGCGGGCACCCCGCCAGGACGCTGGCTCGGTTCCGGCGTCACAGCGCTCGGGAACGGTGAGCTCACTCCTGGAGCCCGGGTCGGAGACGCAACTTCAGTTGCTGGTGGGGATGGGCGGGAACCGTTCACCGGCGATCGTCGGGGGGCGCCCATCCGCGTGCGTGGTGCGCCCTCAGCCCTCATCATGTCCACACACCGGCGTTGGCGTCGGAGTCCTGCCGGTCATTCGAGCCGCGTGTGCAGCACGCCCCTCGAGCACGCAGAAAAGATTCCCGGCGGGATCCGCCAGGACCACCCATCCTTCCTGCCCGGTCTGCCCAATGTCGGCATGTGAGGCGCCAAGCGCCAACGCGGCCGCCACCGCGTCACCTTGGTCATCAGGCCTGAGGTCGAGGTGGATGGCCCCCGGGGCTGCCTGCCGTGTGGCCGGTTGGATCAGCAATGACGGTCCGTTTCCTTCGAGGAGCACGGAGTCGGTCAGGTTGGGGGCCACTTCGTAACCCAGCAAGTCCCTCCAGAACGCGGCGACTGCTCGTGGCTTGGTTGTCTTGATGGTGATCGTCGCGATGCTGATCATCCAGGCATCTCCATTCATGGTTTGAGCGCACTACTTTGGGAAGAACGTTCTGCCTCGCGGATCACTGAAGTGGTGAGCATCAATGGGGATACGGCGGCAAGGCCGTCATGGTTCATGAGGGTGTCACAGAAGACATGCTACTGCGTTACGTCTCGGATGGTTGGTCTGATTAGCCTGTAATTTTTCGTGATGACTGGCCTGAGGGCTGGCGCTGGCAACGACGTCCGTCCAAGTGTCGCGCGGCCGCAAGAAGTCCCGACCGTCACCCATGTCCTGAGACATCACACTCACAGGCCGGCTCAACCAATTCCGGGGGAAGGGACCCCAGCTGGTTCCGGGCTTTCCCGTTCAGCGGCCCGTGAAGGTGCCGAGCAGCGACGCCACCAGCGGCACCACCCCGATGAGCACGAAGGCGGGCAGGAAGCACAGCGCGAGTGGCTGCACCGATTTCACCCCCACCGACCTGGCCCGTTTGGTTTCCTGTTCGCGACGACGGCGCCGCGCCTCGTCGGCGTGAACACGAAGACACTCCACCAGGCTGGTTCCGGAGCGGGCCGAGCGGGCTGCGTCGCGGGCCGGTGGCCCCCAGTCGGGGTGGTCGGCGAGGCTGCCCCAGGCGTCCTGCGGGTCCCTGCCGACCTGCAGTTGGGCGTCGATCCCGTGCAGGATCGCGGCCGTGGCGGGTTGGCTGACCGCGGCCACCGTGGCGATGGCGTTGGTCATCGGGGCTCCGGCCTCCAGGCAGACGGCCAGCAGATCCAGGGTTTCGGGAAGTTCCCGCACCACGGCCCGGTTCACCTTCCTGCGACCGCTCCACCGTTTCGCCGCCCAACCCCACACCTTCCCCACCCAGCCGGGCAGCGGCGACGACCGGGGTTCCAGTCTGCTCAGGGGCGGTGGGGCCCACCACGCCAGGACGGCAGCGGCGACGAGGAAACCAATCAGGACCGCGGTGCTCATTGCCGGACCGCCAGTTTCTCGGTCCAGACCACCCCGGCGGCCGCCAATCCCACGCCGGCCAGCGCCAGCAACAGCCCGAGCGGGTTCTCCAGCAGGAAACCGAGGGGGTCGGCCCCGACGCAAGAGCCGAGCAGCAACGCCCCGAGCGGCAGGAAGGCCATGATCCGGGCGCTGCCGCGCGCCATCGCCAGTTCGGCCTCGACCACTCCCGCGAGTTCCCGTTCGGCCCGCAGCCCTTCCGCGACCTGCAGCAGCACGGAGGCAACGGGCGCGCCGGTGCGTTCCGCCACCCGCCACGCCCCCGCGACCCGCGCCAGGCCCTCGCGTCCCGGGGTCTGCGCCACCTCCTGCAGCGCCGCGGGGACGTCCCCGCCCAATCTGGCGACGGCCGCGACGGGCGCCAGGGCGTCGCAGTCCGTGGCGGTCTCGGCGAGCGCCGCCGTCGGAATCTGCCCGGAGCGCAGCAGCATGGCCAGCCCCACCGTGACCCGGGTGGTTTCGTCGGCCCGGTTGCGCCGGGCGCGTTCCGCAGCGACACGCCGCAGCGCCCACGCGGCGGTTCCTGCGGCGATTACGGCGACGAGAGTCCAGCCGGCCGCCCTGAGGCCGAACACCACGGCCACCGCAACCAGGCCGGCCCCACCCATCAGCAGCAGGTTGTTGCGCCGCATCCGCGCCCGGTGGGAGGCGACCTCTCTTCCGTGGCCGCTCCTGCCGCCCCGCGCCTGCGACTCCTCCAGTTTTTCCAACGCCCCCACCCGGGCGCCATCGACAACGCCGGATTCCCCGTCCCCGGGCCGCGGAACGGGAATGCCTGCGTCTCCAGGGACCATTCCTCGGCGCCGCAAGGGGAAACTTGACGGCACAGGCCGGGACGTCTTCCTCACGACAGCTGCGCTGCCACGTCCCGGCCTGCGGCGGGCTGGTAATCCCAGCCGCTCCAAATTCTGCTCCTTCCCGGCGATCAACGCAGCCGCGAGGGCGAAAAACACCACGCAGATCAGCATCGCGACCACTCCAGCCAGTCGCGCACGAGGCCCGCTCCCGGACCCCATGTGGTGGCCCCGCCGGTGAAGGTCATGGCGGGCACGATCCCGACCAGCCCATCCGCGCCCCGCCTGAACGCCCCCACCTCCGCCAGCCAGCGTTTCCCGTCGGGGCCGCGACGCAGGTGCAGCACCAGCCGCAAGGCTGCGGCGAGCTGCGCGTGACAGGCCTCGCGACCCAACCCGCCGAGCGCCGCTAGGGCCTCCAGCCGGGCGGGAACGTCGGCGACGGAGTTGGCGTGGACGGTGCCGCAGCCGCCCTCGTGCCCGGTGTTGAGCGCCGAGAGCAGGTCGGTGAGTTCCGCGCCGCGCACCTCGCCCAGCACCACCCGGTCGGGCCGCATCCTGAGGGCCTGCCGCACCAGGGTGGTGAGCGTGATCGCTCCTTTGCCCTCGTTGTTGGGGGGTCTGCCCTCCATGCGCACGCAGTGCGGGTGCCTGGGGGTCAGTTCCCGGGCGTCCTCCACCACGACGATCCGTTCCGTCGCCGGCACCTCGGCCAGCAGCGCCGCCAGCAGCGTGGTCTTGCCCGTCCCGGTGCCGCCGGAGATCAGGAACGGCACCTTGCGGGCAATCACCCTCCGGCACAGCTCCAGGGCCTCGTCGGTGAGCGACCCTGCGGTGTGCAGTTCCTCCAGGGTCAGGGTTCGCGACGCCGGAACCCGCAGCGAGATGCACGTCCCCGGACTGGCCAGCGGCGCCAGCACCGCGTGCAGCCGCACCCCGCCCGGCAGCCGGCCGTCGACGAACGGCTGGGCGTCGTCCAGGCGTCTGCCCGCGGTGGCTGCGAGGCGGATGGCGAGCCTGCGGACCGCCTCGTCGTGGACGAACCGCACGTCCGCTGCCTCCAGTCCGGCGCCGCGATCCACGAACACCGCGTCCGGGCCGTTGACGAGCACGTCCGAGACCCCCGGTTCATGCAGCAGTTCCTCCAGCGGCCCGGCCCCGACGGAGTTGCGGCGCAGCTGGTCCATGGCCTGTCTGAGGGCCGTGTCGGTGACCACCAGCCCCATGCCGCGCATCGCGGTGGCGACGTCCGCGGCCGTGTGGGGGCGGCCGAGCCTGCCCAGCCTGGCCTGCAGCTCATCCAGCATCACAGACGCACCTCCTTCAGCAGCCGCGTCGAGTCCCGGCGCAGCCGGGCCGCGGGCCGCGACCCGACGCTGGCCCCCTGGGCCGCGAGCCGAGGCACCCTCGGGTCGTCGCGCACCACCCCGGCCAGTGGCAGCCCCAGCGCGTCGGAGACCGCTTCGGGCGGCAGTCCGCGACCTTTCCCGACCCGCACCACCAGCAGCGCCCCGGTCAGGTCTATCCGGCGGGCCCGCATCCGGGCCGCCGCCACCGACCTCACGTCCGCGCCCACCATCAGCAGCGGAACGGCGCGACGCCCAAGCTCCGCCAGCCTGGCGCCGTCTCCCAGGTCCACCACCACCATGTCGTGGCTGCGTTCCAGTGATCTGAGTACCGCCGACAACGCCGCCTCGTCCGGGGAGTCGCCGTGGGGTCTGCCCAGCGCCAGTACCGAGACCCGTTCCGCCGATACCAGGTGCGGGGTGAGGTCCCCGATCTCACCGACGGCGTGCCGCAGCTCCTCCCAGGTCATGCCCACCTGGGTTTCCGCCCCGAACAGCAGGTCCAGGCCGCCGCCGCAGCCCGCCAGCTCCACCGCCGCCGACCGCAATCCCGTATCCGCGGCCCGCGTGGACAGCGCCACCGCCAGGCAGCTGACCCCCAACCCGCCGGAGGCCCCTATCAAAGCCAGTATCTGCGCCGCGTCCTGGCCTGGTAGCTCGCTTGAGAGCACCTCTGCGAGGCGCTGCGACTCGCCGGGAAGCAGCAGCGCGGGCGCGCCCAGTTCCGCCGAGGCCTGCAGCAGCTCCTCGGAGTCGAAACCGACCACCCACACCCCGGGCACGGCACCCAGCGTCGCGGCCCGCGACGCCATGTCCGTGCCCACCAGACGCAGTGATGCGGTGCGCCATCGTCGCCTGAGTTCCTCCCGGTCAGGGACGACGTCCAGGTCGATCCCGAGGGCAAGCGTGGTGGCGAGCACGGAATCCGCGAGCGCGGCTTCCCGCGTGGCAAGCAATGGACCGGTAATCTCCGATGTGTTCACATTTTCACTTTGGGAACCGGCCGAGCCGAATCTCCATTTCTGCCCGAAGATGTGGATAACCTGTTTTGAGTAGCTGAAGAACAACCCAGGAAGAGATGACCACCACCGATCCCCTGCCTCCTGAAGCACTGACCTGGCTTGCCGTCTGGCCGGGGGTGCGGGGGTTGACCTTTGGGGGCAGCCTGCTGCCCCAGCGCCTCGAGGAGGCGGGCCACACCGTCTTCGCCATGGCCGACACCGACCGCGACATGCGTCGCCTGCTCGCCCTCCAGGGCATCACTCCCTTCTGGGCGCGCCCCGAGGCCATCCCGATCGATCCCTGCCAGTTCGACGTGGTGTTCTCCCACCAATCCTTCCATCTCTTCGATCCCGGTCAGGCGCTCTCGGAGATCGCCCGGGTGCTGCGTCCCGGTGGTTGTTTCTCGGCCTCGTACATCATCCGCGACGACTCGGTGCCGTGGGTGCGGCGCCTCACCGCGCTGCTGCGCCACTACGACCCGATGGCGATGCGCGGCGACTACGGCCACGCATCCCTGGCCGCCGTGGACGATTCGAAATATTTCCCGGAGGTGGAGCACCGCGCCTTCCGCATCTGGCAGACCGTCAGCCTCGACGATCTCCAGCAGCTCGTCGCAAATCAGCCGTTGTCGCGGAGGCTTTCGGAGGTGCAGCGCAAACGCCTGGCCGACGAGATCAAGACGCTTTTCGAGCAGTCCGTCAGGCCCGGGGAGAACCTGCGTCTGCCATTCCAGTTGCTGGCGTGGCGGGCCTGGGTGAATCACGACGAACTGACCGAGCCGGTGTCCATGCCGGAAAGTGGCATCGAGATCGACATGCAGGTCGCGACGCCCCTGCGGTAGCCGTAGGGTAGGGGTACCGGCTGCGCCGCAACCGGTCGGACGCGAAAGGAATACGATGGCCCGTCCCACACCATTCCAGTTGCTCCGCGACGGCTTGATGGATTTCGTCGCCCGCGAGACGGAGCTGGCCAAGGCCGAGCTCGTCCCTGCCGCGAAACATGCCGGCATCGGTTCGGCCTTCGTCGCGGCCGCCGTCACCTTCCTGCTGCATTCGATGTGGATGCTGGTGATCGTGCTGGCGCTGGCCCTGAGCTGGCTGATGAGTCTCACCGGCCTCAACACCGTCGGTTGCCTGACGCTGGGGTTCCTGGTGGCGGCGCTGCTGTCGATCGGGATCGCGGTGCTGCTGATCTTCATGGCCCGCGGCCGCTTCCAGAAGGTCAAGGCCCCGACCGCCACCATCGAGGAGGCCAGGGCCACGTTCGTCGCCCTCACCGACGCCGCCATCGGCCAGTCGACGGAGGTGGTGGTGAGGGAGGAACCGTCCCTCCCCGAAGCCAGCTGAGCCGGGTCGCGACATCCTCTTTCCCAAAGCTGGTTGAGCCGGGTCGCGACATCCTCTTTCCCAAAGCTGGTTGAGCCGGGTCGCGACGAAGAAGCGACCCGAGTCGAAACCACCCGACCCCAGCGCTCGACCACCCTCACCCCGCCCTTCCCGTGCACGAATCACGGAAGCGGCGGGGTTGGTGTTCACGACTGTGCTACCCGCACCCTTCCCGTACATGAATCGCGGAAACTCGACGGTTCAACGTCACCACACAACGTTGAACCGTTCCCCACCCGCGTTTCACGCACAAGAAAGGCAGAGAGGGGCCCGGAGCTGGGAAGAAGCGCAGATCTTGCCGAAGCCGGTTGAGCCGGGTCGCGAGCCCCTCCCCCAAAACTGGTTGAGCCGGGGCACGAGTCCCTCCCCCAAAACTGGTTGAGCCGGGTCGCGAGGAACGAGCGACCCGAGTCGAAACCACCCGGCAGCCGACAAGCAGACCCGACCACAAGATCCCAGACACCCTCACCATGGTTTCGACACGACCAGCTCCTTCGTCGCAGGTCGGCTCAACCAGCTTCACTACTTCCAAGCTGGTTGAGCCGGGTCGCGAGGAACGAGCGATCCGAGTCGAAACCATCTGCTGAGAAAACCCGGGACGCCGTCGCCATGCGGAGCCTCTGGAAGCGTGTGATCCCGTCAGCTCTTGCCGACATGGGGGATCACCCGGTCTGAAGCCACTCGGCGACAGGGGCGAGTGCGTCCGCATGGTCGGGGTCGCGGCCAAGGGTGTGCACGCATCGCCGGAAGCTCTCCCGGTCATCCGGGTTCGCGATTGTGCCGATCAGGTCGAGGTATCGTCTCCCCTCCTCGGGGTGACCGGTGAGGTAGGCGCAGAGCGCCGCTGCGAATCTGCCGTGCGGGGTGGCTTCGGTGAGGTCCGGGCGGACCCGCAGAACGCAGTACATTCCGGGGATATTGGCCGCGTCGATGAAATCCCGGATTGCGTCGTCGGCGTCTTCCAGGTCTTCGGCGATGTCATAGGCGAGATCCACCGAGGACACGGTTGCCAAGTCCAGCAGGGCCAAAAGAAATTCACGTTCCTCGTCGGGCAGGCTGAGTTCCTGAAGCACTTCACGGCAGTGTGGATTGCCCACCATGGTCTGGTGTTTCTTCAGGTATTGACGTCCCTTCCGCTCGGCATGGGCGGTCCGCCAGCCGCCGACCAGGGCCCCGGCCTCGTAAATAGCCTGCATCTCGGACAGGACGGGTTCGAGTCCCTCTTCGGCGATCGCCTCCACGATGTCTGCCAGAGTGGACATCTCGGGGACATCGACGTACCTCTCCGCCGCCGCCCGGACGAGGGCCACGTCGTCCTCGGTGGGCGCGGGCCATGCGGAGCGCAGCAGCCGGGCGTAGTCGTCCCAGTTCGTGCACTGGATCCAGGCCTGCAGGGTTTCGAGGTGTTCGCTCAGATCACGGACAACCCAGTTTGGTAGTTTCTCCCACCGGTCGGTGGGGATCACAGCCTGCCATTCGCCGGCGGTCTCCGCTATGGCCCTTCGCACCTTTCCTAGCAGCCGTGGATCGTCCCGTGCGTCGGCGAGTTCGACCGCGTGGTGCAGGTCATCAACACCGCCCGCTTGTCCTTGCCAACGTGCCCTAGCCAGCCGGAGCCGGGCCTGGAGACCGGTTGGGAATCTCTCCGTGTCGTCGATAAAACAGCGCAGCGCCTCATCGCTTTCCCCGGTTTCGGTCAGGATGCGGGCAAAATTGTTCAATGCTCTGACCAAATCGGCTTCAAATACGGCCGGATTCTTCTCAGCGAGTCCACGCTGAATCTCGACGGCCTCCCGAATCGCCTCCAACGCACCCCCACGATCACCCACCCCAGACAAGCAAAGAGACAGATTGTTCAACGACGCCGCCAGATCTGGGTTGAACGCAGCCGGATCCTTTTTGGCAAGCCCACGCTGAATCTCGGCGGCCTCCCGTGCCGCTTTCAACGCACCCCCACGATCACCCACATCAGCCAACCGAATGGAGAGATTGTTCAACGACGACGCCAGGTCCGGGTTGAACGCAGCCGGATCCTTATCGGCAAGCCGCCGATAAATCCCGACGGCCTCCCGAATCGCCTCCAACGCACCCCCACGATCGCCCACCCCAGACAACTGAGTAGAGAGATTGTTCAACGACATCGCCAGATCCGGGTTGAAAGCAGCTTTATTCCCCTTCGGAAGTTCGCGATAAATCCCGACGGCCTCCCGCGCCGCTTTCAATGCGCCTTCACGGTCGCCCGCCTCGGACAACCGAATAGAGAGATTGTTCATGTAGACCGCCCGCTCGGCGGGGTTCATGCCCTTTTCCCGGTCGCGGGTCATTGCTGTCACAGCGATGCCGCGCAGATACGCGTGCCCCGGCGGAATCGAGTCGGCTATTTCGGCAGCCGGAATATTCATTCCGTCTTTTAGGGCGTCTTCCAGGGCTGTGACGAAGGGGCCGCCCTGCTTGAGCGCGGCTTCCAGGCCGCTTATCCACAGGTGTGTTCGGCAGCGTAGGGCGGAATGCGCGAGCTGCGCTGCGGGGGCGTCTCCTTGGGAGGTACATCTTGTGATCACGTCGCAGACCTGCTGACTCTGCCTGCCGTGGCACAGCGCTCGGCGGGCAATCGCCGGTGGGCACGTGGTCTCGTTCAAGCGTGAATCGCTCAAGGGATCGGGTGGCAGCACCCTGTCCAGCAGTTCCTCGGGATCATCCAGGGTTTCACCATCGTCCACGAAGACTTCAACGACGAGTTTCTCGGCCACCGGGTCGGGGCGTAGGACATACGCATCGCCCGGGTCCGCGAGCATCTTCGACAGCAACTCCGCATAGATCTTACGAAGCTCGACTTCACTCCACTCGGGTAGGCGCGACAACACATCGGCTGTTTCGGAGACCGTGCGTGGCCCTATCAGGCTCAGCACCGCGACACTGGTTCTCAGCGTGGCCTCGGACACCTTGGCCATGCCCCGCAGCGCCGCCTCGTCCTGCCAGTACTCGATCTCGCGCCGCAGGATCTCCTCATACAGCCCCTCCCGTGAACTCGGCAGGTCGGCGGCACCAACCTCGGATGCGATCAGCCAGCCGTGAAGCACGAAATCAAGGGTTGTCCACCGCGAGTTCTCCGGGATCCCCACATCAGCCGGTTCAGGTGTTCTCAAATGATGGGCGAATCTCTTCGCCGCCCTCCAAGCCATCCTGGCGCTGGCCTCTGCCTGGCGGGGAAGCTCAACCCTGAACAGCCCTTGCGCCATAGCCCCCGAAAGCACATCATCTTTGAGTAGGTCATCGAGCCATGCGCCTGCGGAACGCGCGGTGAGGACCACCCGGGTGGGTGCTGCCCGTTCACGGAGACGGCGGAGTAGTCGGGTGAGTTCCTCTTTATGGGATTCTTCGGCGTAGTCCAGCACTAGTAGCAGGTGTGATTCCACCCTGGTGAGCCAGGTCAGTTCCGCCTCGCTCAGCTCGGCGGTTTTCGGGACGAATCCTGCCACCCAGCCGTTTTTCTCCAAGTTCGAGCACAACTCAGCTGCGAGCCGGGTCTTGCCCGACCCGCCGACACCGGTCACGACGGCCACAGCCAGATCCTCCCGGCCTTCCCCGGGTTGGGCGTTGGCCCAGTCGGTGAGTTCCGTCAGTTTGTCGCGACCGGTGAAGGGCACAATTCCCGTGCGGGCCTTGATCAGCTGCAGCGGGCTTCGCGTGGTGCCCGGGACGGGTTTCAGGTAGCCCGGTTCGAGCACTCGTGCCCGCGGTGGCGCGTAGACCGACTGGGGGGCCGCCATAGTGCCGCGCAGCGCCCCGATATCCACGCACACGTCCCAGTCCCAGCCCGTCTCACCGGTCAGGAAGTCCGCGCCCCTGCTCACCGCCGACTCCCAGGTACCGAACGGGGTTCCATCCGGCTTGCGGGAGGCCTGCTGCATGTCGATGGCCAACAATTCACCAGAGCCAGTTGCTGTCCGGTAGACCATCGCCGTCAAGGGCATGTCGTCGAGCAGGAAGGGTTCGTGCACCACCTCGTGGTCCGCGACCGGTTCGGGTCGTCCACTCGCCAACCACGTCCTGTGAAGGGGGATGAGAACGATACTGTGACAGTCCTTGTCCGATTTGGTCACCGTCAGGATCATGGGGTGCAGCCCGGCGTCCAGGGCAGCGCTGCTGAAGGCCACGCACAGGTCGAGGCAGGTGCCCTGCCCCGAGGCGCGGAACACCTCCTCCACGGGGCGAACGAACTGAACGCCGGGCTGGCTGTCCGCGGGTTCCAGCACGTACCTGATGTCCAGCTTCGCCATGAGCTCGAAGATCGCCTTCGCCTTCTCCTCAGCCGGGCAGCTGTCCGGGCCGGGGAGTTCGCGACGGTTCCTCGACGGAATCATGTAGGTGACGGCTCCGGTGGGCACATACTCGGCCAGTCGGGCAGGATCCGCGACGCTGTCCCAGACGGCGCGCCGGATCATCGATTCATGCGGAGACATCGATGGCTCCGATCTTGGTTCGGATGCTCACTTTGTCCAAGTCGGGGACTTTCCTGAAGGTGACGTCCAGGAGGTTCAGGCCGGCCTTCATGCCGGGCAGGTGGGCCACCCAGCCGTCGCCGCTCCTGCTGACGTCCACCACATCCCCTGTAAGGGTCACCTGGAGCTCGGGGTCTCCCGGGTCGGGCGCATCCAGCCGGATGCCGACCTCGGTCGGCTGCCCCGCCGGGACCACGTCGTCGTGATCGAGCAGCACATAGGCCTCGTCCTCCTTCGCGCCGCGCGCGGCGGAGGGCAGGCCGGGAAGTCCGAAATCCTCAGTCTGAGCCCAGGCGGCCCTGTCCTCGACGAGCTGGCCGTGTTTCGCCGGGCTGCGTCTGGCGTCCTTCTTGGGACGCTGCCCGGTATTCTCATCTGCGTCGAGCCAGGCCGGGAAGGCGCTGATCTTCGGCACCGTGCCGTCGCCACCCTGCCAGTGCCGCGGTTCCCAGCCCGGCAGGTGGGACCAGTCCGGGGTCTCCTTGGAGCACACGAGCCGGTCGGCAATGACCTCGGCCCGCGACAGCGTGCCGTGACCCTCGCCATAGAAGTGCGTCCAAGCGCCCAGCAGCGCAGGATCCTCAACAAGCTCCCCGATCCGGGTGGTCATCTCCTGGAACCGCTCGTAGGAGGTTTTCGCCCTGTGACGGAAGTCCCCGGTGGCCAAGGACAGGTCGTGCGGGTAGACATCGGCGTTGACATCCCGGATCGTCTGGTACTTCGGCACCAGATCGTAGGTGGAGTCCCAGCCACTCAGCACGCCAGTGGCAGCGTCAAGGGGCAAAGGCCCGAGCCGAACGCCGTTGATCAGCATGTCCAGGGCCTTCGTCGCCCCACGGAACGGTGTCCCCAAAGTGATGATGTGTTTAGTGACCTTGTGACCTCCGAGCATGCCCCACCACCAGGCCGCAACCAGCCCGCCCATCGAATGGGCGTAGATGACGACCCTGCGTTTCCGGTGCTCCAGCCGCCAGGCGATCTCCCTTCCCAGCGCCTCGGCGCTCTTCCATATCGACTGCCGGAAATCGTAAGGAAAATTGACTATTAAAGCATCTGGGTCGACGTGGTCTGTGGGATGTGCGGTCGTGACGGCCTCCTGGAAAACGTAGGCAAGCCTTTTGGTGATTTTGCTGTAGCCGGGCACGAGCCAGAACGGGGCGATGTGGAAGTCCGTGAACAGGCCGGTCGGCACGAGCGGACGGTCCATCGCCAAGTCCTCGGGGCGGCACATCGCCTTCCCCACCGACCGCACGTCCGGTTTCCACACCTTCTTCCCGCTCTCGTCGGCGAGAACACTGCCGCCGATACCCGGAACGATGACAAAGAGATAATCGAGTTTCGTCATTGAAATAACCTCCGCCCACAGGGTAGCGAACCCCGCAGGGGAGGAACGGGGATCAGCAGAATTCCGTCGGCTGCTCGACGAGTGGTTCAGCCGGCCTCGAAGGTCGCGTTGCCCACCCACTCCCGCACGGGACGGAGCCTGTCCGCGTACACGGGCTCAACCCGGAGGGTGTGGGCGCATCGCCGGAAGATGTCCAGGTCGTCCGGGGCCACGTGGTCGCCGATCCCGGAAAGGTGGCGCTCCGCTTCCCCGGGGGCGTCGGTGAGGCAGGCGTGGAGTGCCGCGGCGAACCTGCCGCAGGGGACGTGATCGGCGAGCTCCGGGCGGAGACGCAGGGCGCAGAGGATCGCGGAGACGTTGGCCTCGCCGATGAACCCCCGGACCGCCTCGTGGGCCTTCCCGGGACTCCCTGCGACGTCATGGGCCTGCTCGGCTGAGGACACGGCGGCCAGAGCCAGCAGGACCTCGATGTATATGAACTCCCCGTGCTCGATGTGCCCGGACTCCTTGTCGGGGAGGACGTCCCGGGAGCCTCGATCGGCTTCCGCGCGGGGTGGGGTGTCGGTGGCACAGGCCGGCACGTCGTCCCCTCGCGCGGCGGTTTCCTCGACGACCTCGCGCTGCAGATCGACGACCTCCCGAGCGGCGACCAGGGCCTCTGGGAAATCCCCCAGCTCCGCCAGCTGGGTGGCTAGAGCGGACAACGGCATGGCCAGAAACGGCCCGAAGGCCCGGCGGAGTTCTGCGGAAAGCCCCCGATACACCTCGATGGTTTCCCGGTGAATTCCTACGGCCTCCCGCAGCACCTCCACGGCTTGCGCAGAATTTCCCGCCTCCACCAGCCGGGCGGACCAACCGGCTAGCGACACAACCAAGCGGGAGCCGAAAAACACGCGGAATTCTCCGGTGAGCCGACGATGAATCCGTACGACTTCTCGCTCCACATTCAGCGCGCCCGCGTGATCCCCCACATCCCACAGGCGGGAGGCGAGATTGGCCAGGGGAAGAATCAGGCCTTGGCCCGTTGAATCCTCATCTGCGGATTCGCGGTGAATTCGCACGGCTTTCCGGGCCATCTCCAGGGCGCCCACGCGATCTCCCGCATCGGCCAGGTGCGTGGAAAGACCAAGCAGGTTCATCGGCTCCCGGCTTGTTTCCAGGACACGAGCAAGTGCCGCGACCGCGACGCCACGCAAGACCGGATCCCCCGGCCAGATTGCGGCGAGAATCGTGATGGCGGGCAGATCCGCCCCGCCTTTCAGCGCCTCCTCCAGTGCCGTGACGAACGGTCCTCCCTGACGCTGCGCGACGTCAAGGGCGGCCACCCACAGGTGTGGCCGGTGATGCAGAACGGAGCGCGCGAGGCGCACCGCGGCCGCGACCTCCTGGGACGTGCACCGTGTGATCGCGTCGCACACCCGTTCGTCCCGGGCATCACGAGCATCGGTTTGCCCGGTTCCCGGCGTGGAGCACCCGGTGTCGTCCGGCCCGGGGGCGCCGGGGGGCTCCGGCAGTACCTGGTCCAGCAGCTTCTCGGGGTCCTCGCAGCCTTCACCGTTCACGAAGGTTGCGATGATCAGGTGCTCCGCGATCGGCTCCGGGCGCAGAGCGCATTCTCCCGTGGACCGCGACAGCATCTCGAACAGCAGCCGGGCATACCCCTCGGCGTCCTGCACGGCGCTGGCCTCCGGCAGACGGGACAGCACATCGCGGGCCTCCTCCGGTGTGACGGGGCGAAGCAGGCTCAGCGTCGCCGCCGCGGTTCTCCACGTCGCCTCGGGAAGTTCCCCCAGTCCGCGCCTGATGGCCTCTGCCTGCCAGGCGGAGAGCTCACGTCGCAGGATCTCGTCGTACAGCTCGTCGCGCGACCCGGGCAGGTCGGCTGCGTTGTCCCGGGCAGCGAGCAGCCAGCCCAGGAGCACGAGGTCCAGGGTCGTCCACGGCTGATCACGGGGAATCTGCACGTCGCCGGGCTCCGGCCTGCACATGTGACGCGCGAATGCCCCCGCGGCCCTGGCGACGATCCCGGCCGCGTCGCCCGGTTCGTGGGGCAGCGCAATTCCGAGCGGGTCGCCCAGCGCCTCGCCCCTGTGTTCGAGACCTTCCAGCAGATCCATGAGCCACTGCCCCGCGTTGCGTGCGACGAGTACCACCCGGGTCGGTGCGGCCCGGTCACGCAAGTGCACGAGCAGCCGGGCGAGGTTTCCCGTGCGGCGCTCCTCCGCGTGGTCCAGCACGACCAGGAGATGCGATTCCATCTCTGCCAGCCAGGTCAGCTCCGCATCCCCCTGGTCGGCGGGGTCCGGCACGAAACCGGTCCCCCAGCCGTTCCTCCCCAGCGCCGAGCACAGCTCGACCGCGAGCCTGGTTCTGCCCGACCCACCTGCACCGGTCACGACGGCCAGCGCCAAGTCCCGACCGTTTCCTGCCTGGGGTGCACACGCCCAGTCGATGAGGGCCGTCAGCTCGTCGCGATCGGCGAAGGGCACGATTCCCGTGCGGGCGTCGATCAGCTGCAACGGACCCCGCTCGATGCCCGGGGCAGGCTCCAGGCGGCCCGGTTCGAGCACCGGGATGCGCGGTGGTGCGTGAACCGAGCGGTCGTGGTCGCCCCTCAGGTTGTCGGATCTCCACCGCGTGCGCGCATACTTCATTTCCAGTCCGGCGACGATCCCCCTGATCCTCTCAGCACCCAACATCCCTTGATGCTAAAGGATGTCATTCCCCCTTTCCGAAGCTGGTTGAGCCGGGTCGTGAGGAACGAACACCCCGAGTCGACGCCACCCGGCAGCCGACAAGCAGACCCAACCCCAGCACCCCGGACACCCACAAGAGGTTTCGACACGACCAGCTCCTTCGTCGCAGGTCGGCTCAACCGGCTTCACTACTTCCAAGCTGGTTGAGCCGGGCCGCGACGAACGAACACCCCGAGTCGACACCACCATCAGCCGGACAACACACGGACATTCGCAGGCCGCATCTCAAAGCCCGCGGGATCTCCCGGAGAACCGGAGGATGGCCCTCCCCTGTTCGATAATGAAGTGCATGTCCCAGACATCTGACGACATCGTCGACGCCGACGCAAACGGTACCCCCATCGCCGCGAACCGGCGGGTGCTGGTCCTGCGGGCCCTGAGGATCGGCGGGCTGGTTGCCGTCCTACCCAGCATGATTCTGGCGGTTGTATGGTGGAACAATTTCCCTCTGCCGCCGGACCTGCTCAGATCATTTCTCCAGCTCTTGCTCCCCCTCCCGGCGCTGTGGGTCGCGAGTGGACTCGTCCGCAAGGTGTGTCGCTGGTTCGAAGAAGAGTTCGTCCACACCATATGGCGGAGGGCGCGGAAGTTTTTCGCATCACTCGTCGCTGTCTACACGATCGCTGTGACGGGCTGGCATGTGCATCGCTGGTGGCATTTCTATGCGGGTTTCTCGTTCAGCATCATCGTGTTGCTGACGCTGGCCGCACTGACTGTCGCCCTGGGACTGGCGACCACCGTCGACCTGTGGCTCAGGGGCATCCGCGACCAGCGCGACATCCTGTCCGGTGCACCTGATGACCCGGTCCGGTTCCGTCCCTTCCGGCCGGCCGCGAACGACGAGGATGATTCCGATTCCCCTCGGCGGAGGAGCCGCAGGTACTGGGGACGTCGTTTCATCGCGCTGCTGGCGCCCGCTCTGGCCCTGACGCTCACGTTGCTTCTCGTTCACAACGCACCGAACCCGGTGGTCCAGACCACCACCCACGCTCCGGATGGCCCCCTCCCCACCCGGCCCACGCGCCTCGGAGCCAGAATCGCCTGGGAGAAGGACGTCCCCGGTCTGCTCGACCTCAAGTCTGGGGTCACCGGCCCCCTGATCCTCACCCCCGAGGGTTTGACCGCCGTCAATCCCACTGACGGCTCCACACTCTGGAGTTATCACCGCCCAGGAGCGCGATACAGCCGTTTCTGGAATTGGGGACAGCAGAACATGTTCGGAGCGAGCCCGCGCAACAGTTCGTATCTACTGACCAATCCCAATGGTCATTACGTCGCGCTTCGCATTGTCATCCCTCCTACACTGAAGCAGGGCGATAAAATAATACACGAAGGCGTCTTGACCATCATCATTGACACCACGACCGGCCAGGTCACCAGCGAGCGACTCACCGAAGAGTATTCGACTTTTCAGCTCACCGACACCGCTTTCTTCGACGGCAGGACGGCCTACAACCTCTCCGACGGCCAAGCTCGATGGACCCTGAAGGCAGAAGATATGGAAGAAGGCGTATCTTTCGCCGGCCCCACAGGCCACAATTCGTTTGTCATCAATATGAAAATAAATCCCAATTCACGTCATCACAATATCTACGACCTGACCCTCGCTTCAGACAAAGACCCCAGCCGGAAAGCTACAGCGTCAAATTTTCCCGCGACCGACAAAATCTCCAACGACAGGCCCGTAAGTGTCGATGGGTGGACCGTGCAGTACGCGGAGAAAGTCGATGATCCCGACCAAGACGCGGCCCGAAAGATGCAGGCCGTCAGCTTCGATTCCCTGGCCGGCCTGGAGGACACCCCCGCTGTGGATCTCGGGAAGACCTTCGGACCCAATACCGTCGCCTCCCACGCCTCTGGCACCTTGGCCCTCCACCCTGACACATCGTCATCAGACCCTGCCGCCCAGCAGGTGGGAACCGTCTTCGATCCCGCCACCCGGACCGTGACGTCGGCGTCCGAGTGCGCGGGTCCCGTAGCGGTCAGGCTGGGCATCACCAGGGTCACCGATGGCGGGTCGGTGTCGCGGGCGCTCGCCATCCAGCCGTGCGATGGCTCCGACGGACTGACGCTCCCTGTGGCTCCCGGACCTTTCAAACCGCCCACGAAAACCGAGGAATCGGCCCCCCGACAGCTGTCCGAACGAAGTCAAGCAGAGCAGATCGCCACCATGGTGAATGCGCCCGGCGCAACCCTCATCGTCTTCAACCCCGAGGGAGAAGCAAAAGCCAACGGGACAAGCGAAGTCGATCGGAAATACCCGTACCATTTGTATGCCCTGACGGGCGATGCCTCGTGAAATCTCTGACACCACTCACCCGCTTCATCGTGGTTGCCCTGCTCCTGACCTTCTCGCTGACGGCCTGCCCCCGGGAAGCGGGGAATCGTTTCACGTCTCTGACGGAAACCAACGACGTCTCCGACCTCGTCTCCGCTCCCAGCACGGCCGATCCCGGATGGACGGTTGATCTCACAAAGAAGTTTTACGCAAATCTGACCCTCCCTACGGCCAGCGGGCCGATTCTTCTCTTCCGCACGTCCCGTCCCGCGGGCAGCGGGACGCTCAACCTCTTTCCCCTGGGCGATACCCGGGCAGAGCCCACGACCCTTCGAGCCGACCAGTGGCTGGCCGGCGCCACACACGACTCGCTCCTGTTGACCTCGAACGAGCTGACAGACCTCCAGCAGGACTATCTCCCATGCCCTGCGCCGTCACCCGGCTCAGCACCACCGGAGAGACCCTGGGAACAGTGACTGGCACCCGCACGGTTCTTCCCGGAGGGTGGGTCGAACGCTTCAAGGATCTGGAGGCCACGGCCACCACCCTGGTCCAAGAGCCGTCCGCTTCCGGTTTGGCTACCGAGCTCGTGAATGTGGAAACCGGAACAATCATCGATACCACCGGTTTCAGGGTCTCCGCAGAAACCCTTCCCCACAGGACCGGGAATCCGCTTGTACACAAACGCCACGGCCAACAAAGATTGGGCGGACGACATCGCCCACCGCACGACGTATTCCTAGTTTCCCGCCACCCCGGGCAGCACGACTCTGCGCACCGACGACATGCCCTGGATCACCGATCATGTCATCGCCGATGACAAACAGACCCTGTCCCGCAGTGTCATTCACATGGAAAAGAGCTAAAGCTTCGCCCCGGTTGCACGGCACTCAATGATTTCAACGTCCATGTGCAGCACTCCACATGGATGTTGGGTGCTGCACAACCAGAAAACCGAGGCGATTGACCCTCCCCTATTCAATAATGAGGCACATGTCCCAGACCTCTGACGACACCGCCGACGCCAACACGGGCGACACCCCCATCGCCGCGAACCGCCGGGTGCTGGTCCTGCGAGCGCTGAGGATCGGCGGGCTGATCGCCTTCCTCGTCGCGTTGCTGCTGGCCTGCCCGTGGTGGGATGGTTTCCCCGTTCCGCAGAGCCACGTCAATCAGTTCCTGCTGTTCGGCGCCCCGCTTCCGCTCCTCTGGCTCCTGGGATTCTGGAAATGGGCCTCCAAGGTGTGGTTCGCCTGCCTCGTCCTCATCGACGCGGTCCCATTGGCGGCTTTTCAGGTGTACCGGTGGTGGCTGTTCCACTCGCAGTCCTCCGTCAGCGTGCCCTTGTTCCTGGCGTTGGCGCTGCTGGCCCTCGGCCTGGGGGTGTTCATCGTCGCCGATCTGTTGCTGCGGGCACTCCGGGATCAGCTCGACATCTCTCGTCGCGACCCCACCAATCCCGCACGTTTCCGCCCCCTCCGTGACACGAATGCCACGTCTCGGTGGCGCGGGCGTCTGCTCCGCCTCGCCCTCGTCGCGGGAGCCGTCGTGGTGCTGGTGGCCCCGGTTTTCCTCACTCCCGCACTGACGGGTCCGGTCTCCACGACCGCCACGGCCCCGGAAGGCGACTTGCCCGCGCTTCCCACCACCATTGGCAGCGAGGTGACGTGGAGGCAGGATGTCCGTGGGTTGATCGAAGTCAAGGTGGGGGCGGCTGGGCCGATCCTGCTCACCAAAGACGGCGTGACCGCCCTCAAACCCGGCGACGGGACCGTTTTGTGGAGCTATCGCCGCCACGGGGCAAGGTATCTCAGGATTCCGGATAACACGAACAAAGTACGCGGCCTCGACCGCGACAAGTACAACGATCGTGTCACACCCCACATGGTGACCAGCCCCACCGGTCGCCACGTGGCGCTACGGATCATGGGCCCCAAGGAACTGCGGGAAAAATACCCAACGACACACGCCGACCATGATTCGTCCGTCAATGCCATGACCATCGTCATCGACACCCTCACCGGACAGGTGACCGGCGAGCATCCCTCCAACGAGGTCTGGCGTCTCCAGCTCAGTGACTCCGCTGTACTGGATGGCAAAACCGCCTATTCCCTCCAGGACGGCCAGAAGCTTTGGTCCTTCGCAGAGGAGAAGTATGGGTACAGGGGTTACTCGGGCCCGGCAGGACACAAATGCTTCGTCGCGACGAAGCACAAGCAGACTAACGGCCCACTCGTCAGCACACACGTAACACTGACCCCGGACAGCGCTATACGGACCGACTCCAAGAGAGTCAGCATCACTTTGGACGCTGACGCCGAAGGATTCCCCGTACTGGTGAATGGCTGGGCGATCCAACCCAAGAACCCGGACGATGTGTTGCGCACGGACACAGATTGGGAAGCTCAAGCGGTTTCGCTCGACTCCCTCATCGGATTTGGCGACGAGGAACCGGTCGATCTCGGCAGGATCACCGGCGTCCACCACGACACATCACACAGGTCGGGAGTCCTCCGCACCTCGGAATCCGTCTTCGACCCGACCACCCGAACGGTCACCCCCGCGTCCCAGTACCCAGGCCTGGCGGGAGCCAGAACCGGAATCGATACGACCATCCGGGAAGGAAAGCAATCAAGGGAGCTCGTCATACGCCCCGGCGACGGCTCAGCGGGGCTCACGATTCCCATCGAGCCGGGTTCCGTCTCCTTTCCAGTGGAAGAAAAAGAGCCTGCCTCATCCGAACCAGAGAAGAAGACGATTTTTCTCAACGCCCCAGGGGTCACCCTCGTGGCTCTCGATCCTGAGAACGGAATCGAGCATCACAACAGCAAGGATGGCGATTACATCCATACTCACACCCATCGCCTGTACGGCGTGACAGGGGGTTCGGCATGAGCGCAAATAGACGACTGAGGCATGTGATGGCTGGCTTGCTTCTTCTCGCCTTGGTGATTTCGGGATGTTCTCGCCCCGAAACTAGGAGCAGCGATACACGTCCACGACAGGTTCGCTCCATCAGCTTCCAGGAAATTGGCGCTCCTCCTTTTAAATCTCCTTTGCCAGAACCGATCCGAACCGAGGACGGATGGCGCATGAAGCTCACAGCTTCAAACTCAGATTTTCACATTCACCCCACGGCACATGGTCCCGTAGTGATCACAGAGGGAATTCTCCCCACGGTTGCCACGGGCAAGAAGATCATTTCCCTGGAGCCCAGCACGGGATCCGTGAAGTGGCTGCGCGTGAGCAACACCCTCGGCCCAGTCGAAAGAAGCACCGGCCTCAGATCAGAAGAACCGAGAACCGACATGATCGCAGCCACGCCGCAGAGCTGGGCTTTCACGCCACAGGTTGTCGTCAGCCCCAATGGGAAGTACCTGGCGATCCGGACTCATTCGTACCTGGACCCCGAGGATTCCGAGAACATTGGCGACCAGCGCGTGGGCATCACCGTCCTGAACGCCGAGACCGGGGAGACAGTTCGCACCGTCGAGGTCTCCGGTCTGGTTCTGGGGCAGGCCCTCACCAATGACTCGCTGGCAGTCGAGACCGCCCAGAACTACTACCCCGCCGGCACCGGGGTCATCAATGCTTTCTCATTGAGCAAAGCGCAGGCCGAGCCCACCAGCTTCCGCTCCGATCACTGGCTGATCGGAGCCAGCCCCGAATCCCTGCTCATGTCGCAGGAGCTTCCGTCTCACGACGGTTCCGGCGCCTCGTGGCCCTATGCCATCACCAGGACCAACACCGCGGGCAAGGAGCTGGGAACCGTGATCGGTGTTCGTGGCCTTCATCCCGGAGGATGGGTCGATCGTTTCAAGGATCCGGAGGCGGCCGCGGAGATCGCGAACTCGCAGGGCGACGCGTCCGAGCGCACAAAGGCCTTGGAAGCGCTACAGCACGAGTTGTTCCATGTCGACACCGGAACAACATTGGATGCGGCCAATCTGCTGGTGGCCGACGTAGTCCTCCCCACTGGGTCCGGCATTCTCCTCTACACGCAACGCACGGAGAGCGAGGAGGAGAAAACAGTCATCTATCCCACCCCGGTGTCCTGGCTCGACACGACGAACGGTCGCAATTCACTGAGTCAGGAGAAGACGACCCAGATCCTGCACCACGCCTCCCAGCACGTGTGGAATGACGGTTTCTTTCCATCACTCACAACCCTCACCCCCGGGGTGGAGGCCCCACCGGGATCACTACCGCTGCCGAAGGAACAATGATCCATGTCCGATACCTCGATTCCAGAAGACGACATGACAGCCGACGGCGTCGATGCCCCCATCACAGAGGACACCGAGACCTCCGAACCGGCGAAAGACCAGCACCGGTACGCCTTTTTGTCGCGGCACATCTCGATGCTCAGGGCTCTCCGACTCAGCGGAATCCTCACCATCATTTTCGCAATTGCATTGTACGTATTTCTGGGCGGCAGCAACAACGCTTTTTGGCCACCCAAAGGATTGCTCCTCGGATTGTTTCTAGGAATTCTTCTGATTTTTATCACCTGGGCTTGGAGCAGACAGATTAACGCTTGGCGGCGCTTGATTGCCCTGTTCTTCGCCCTGTGCTCGGTCATGTCCGCCGGTTTTCTGGTGCACTGGTGGTGGAAGCTCTACGACCAGACCTCGTTCAACTCCGCTTTCCTGCTGACCTTGGGCTTGGCATCGATCGGGCTGGGTTTACTGATCGCCACCGACTTGCTGCTCCGGGGAGTCAGGGACCACTTGGAAACCACCCCTGGCAGCGCCGACGATCCATCCATTCTCACTCCCTACCGCTCCAGCGTAGACGCCACCGCCACCGGCATAGGGAAAAGGATTCTGCATGGGATTCTTCGGTTCATTCGCGTCTTGGTGCCCACCGCGGTGCTGGTCACGGCGAGCGTTGCGGCTCACACGGTGGCGAACCCGGTCACACAGACAACCGCCCCACTTCCCGAAGGCCCCCTGCCCGAGCGTTCCACGGGCATCGGCACCACCATCGCCTGGACCAAAGACGTGCCGGGACTGCTGGCCACCGCTTCCGGGGTGGCCGGCCCGGTGATATTGACCACCGAAGGCGTGACCGGTCTCAATCCCGCTGACGGCAGCACCTTGTGGAGCTACACACGGAAAAACACCCGCTTCTGCATGGGCCGCTGTGGACAAGCTCCCTTTCGCTCTCAGCTTCTATTCACCAGTCCCACCGGCCGGTATATTGCCGTGCAATTCGGCATACCGGAAGAGGTCGAGAGCTCCAACCCAGTTCATGATGCCATGACCGTGGTTCTGGACACCCTCACCGGGCAAGTCACCGGCGAGCATCCATCAAATGAAAAGAATAAGCTCCAGCTGACGGATTCTGCTCTTCTCGACGGCGACACCGCCTACAACCTCGACGACGGAAAGATTCGCTGGAAACTGGCCGGCAAGAAAGAGAGAACCTATGAAGTGAGAGCCTCCGAAAGGAATGCTCGCTCCGGCCCTGCAGGCCACAGATCATTCATACTGACCGGTCCCGACAACAAATACAATCTGATCTCTGACACCGATCCAACCTCCACCACCGGAGTGGCCAATCTCGCCGACGACCCCCTGACCGAAAGACTGGTGGTAGTGAACGGCTGGACCATCCAGTACAGGAATTCCCCCGATTCCGAGAACGGGGAGCCACGCGAAAATCTCCGGGGCAGGGAAGCGCGAGCCGTCACGCTCGACTCCCTCGCTGGTCTGGACGACGGCACCACACCTGTTGACCTCGGCAGAATCTCTGGCGTGAACTCCGCAGCCTCTCGGGCATCCGGAACCTTGGCCACATATCCCCCATACGACGGTCGCTCCAAATTTGACTCCAGTGAATACACCGATGACATCTGGGTAGGTGCTGTTTTTGATACATCCACCCAACGTGTCACACCCGCCACTCAGTACGCGGGGCTGGCAACCGCCAAGGTAGGGCTCATGGCAACCTCCGAGAAGGGACAGCTGTCGGGCTCCCTCGTCGTACGACCAGGTGACGGCTCCGACGGTGCCACCATCCCCATAGTCCCGGGCTCCACAGTGACGCCCCCCGAGCAGCTCGCACGAAACCATCGCCTGAAACCCATGCAATTTTTCCCCATCGGCGAAACAAGATACGCCGACTTGCACATCTTGGAGAGGACTGTCGATGCCATGAAAGCTCCCGGGGTGACGCTCCTTCTGCTGGATGGCGGCGGGAAGACCATGCCTCTTTCCCAGCGTTATTACGATAATCACGTCTACCGGTTGTATGGGCTGACGGGAGCCACCTCATGAATTTTCGCAGAAAACTGGCCACGGCAATCACGGGAACTCTTTTCCTCTCCCTGCTGCTCGGTTCCTGCACCCACAACACTGATCCTCATACCGTGAAGATCAGCGACACCGGAGACGTCTCACACCTCATCGAGGCTCCCGTGCAAAACCCCACCGGATGGAAGGCCACCGTGACACCATATGCCATCCACGACGACCAATCATCTGGTGTTTCCACGCTTGGTGGCCCCATCGTCCTGTTCTACTCATCCCGCACAGATAAGACCAAATTTTCCCCGGGCAAAACCGCAACGGGAACCCTCGTGGCACTGAACTCCAGAGATGGCTCGGTGCGCTGGGCACGTACTTTGGAGCCCGGTTTTCCCGAAAATCATCTCCACAGTAGCGACGATATGCCCCAAACCAGATTCGAACAAGACCGGGAAGGGGATCAGAAATTCATCGCAGCCAGCCCAAACGGTCGCTATCTGGCTGTCCGGCTCCTGCCATACATGGCATCCAAGAACCCCCGCAGCTTCGGTGACCAGCACACGCACATCATCGTCCTCGACACCGAAACCGGCAACGAGGTCCGCACCGTCGAAGTCACGGGAATCGTTCTGGGCCACGCCCTGACCAACAACTCACTAGCGGTTGAAACCGCGGAGAATTTCTACCCAGCAGACACCGGAAAACTCGACGTCTTCTCCCTCACAAACCCTCAGGAGAAACCAAGCAGCATACGCACAAACCGCTGGCTCGCCGGAGCAACCAGCGAGTCACTACTCCTAACACAACAGGATCCTAAAGGCACTTACCAAGACTCAATCTACACTCTCACCACACTCAGCACCGCCGGCGAGGAAAAAGACACCATCGCGGGGGTGGCCGCCATTCACCCGGGCGGCTGGATAGAACGCTTCAAGGACCCAGAAACCGCCGCAACCATATTCCAGAGGGACGCGTCAACAGCACCGGAAGAGACGCAACGCATGAAAGACCTGAATGCGCTCCCCCGCGACCTGATCAACCTCGAAACCGGAATTACCTTCGACATCACCGGCCTGTCCACAACCGAGGTAACTCTCCCAACCAGCCCCGGGATTCTGCTGCGAACAGCAACAACAACCGAAAAGGATGGAAAGGAAAGCACCACCTACACCGCAACCTCCTGGCTTCCCGCCACACCAGAAGCCACGGAACTACGCACCGACGACATGCAACACATCGAGGGCGAAGTGGCCAGCAAACCCATCCACATGGGCGACGAGGTGAGATAGGAGTCGTATCGAACAAACCCGGCTGCGACGTTCCTGCACCCGCACGATGGTGTCAACACGACCCGCTCGCTGAAGCTCGTGAGGATGCTCAACCAGCTTCCCCGGCCCGCGACCGCGTCTCCTCCTTAGGTAGGAGGCCCTCCGAGAGTTCCGTCCTTCGGGGAATGGGAGGGCATCGCGCTGATTCCTAGCCTTTTTCACGTCAGGCCGGAGGACCTCCGGGACGCAAGAGAAAGGTTTGGGCGATGCCCTCTCAGGAACAGCTCCACCCATTCGGTGACCCGACCCGCCAGGCCCGGTCCGACATCGTCGTCGAGGCCCGGGGCCTGTGCAGGACGTACGGTTCCGGGCAGGCGCAGGTCGTCGCCCTCGACAACGTCAATCTCTCGGTCCGGCGGGGTGAGTTCGTCGCGATCATGGGCCCCTCCGGGTCGGGAAAGTCGACGCTCCTGCACTGCCTGGCGGGCCTGGACATCCCCAACGGTGGACAGAGCCGCATAGCGGGCCGCGACATCACCGGCATGAACGACGACGACCTCACACGGATGCGCCGAGACATGCTCGGGTTCATCTTCCAGTCGTTCAACCTGCTGCCGAGCCTCAGCGCCGAGGAGAACATCCTCCTGCCGCTTCGCCTGGCGCGCCGTTCCCCCGACAAGGGCTGGTACGACGCCATCATCGCGGCGCTGGGCATCAAGAACCGCTTGACGCACCGCCCGTCGGAGCTGTCCGGCGGCCAGCAGCAACGCGTCGCCGTCGCCAGGGCCCTCGCGGGACGTCCCGAGGTGGTCTTCGCCGACGAGCCGACGGGCGCCCTGGACTCGGAGTCCTCGGATTCGCTGCTGGAGGTCCTGGCCCGGATGTGCGACACGCTGGGACAGACCGTGGTCATGGTCACCCACGACGAGAACGCCGCTGCTGCCACCAACCGTGTCGTGCGGCTGCGTGACGGCCGCATCATCGACGACAGGTACATCCGTCGCGGCAGCGCCTTCCAGGCCCCGCCGCCCGGAGGCCGTCCCGCGGCCGGGCAGCCGCGTCGCCAAGGGGAGGTTCGCTGATGCCTTCCTTCCTCGACTTCCGCCGCACCGTCGCCGCCCTCATCGCGGTGGCCATGAGCGCAGCCCTGATCGCTTTCGCGTTCATCACCTCCGATTCGTTCAAGACCCATTTCGAGGCCAGCGCCCGCCAAGACCTGGACGGCGCCAGCTTGGTCGTCACCTCAGGCCGGGAACACCTGCCGGCGCAGGTTCTCGACCAGGTCCGGGCCCTCGACGGGGTCGCCGCGGCGCGGGGCACCACCTGGGACGTCCTGGACCTAGACCTGCCCCCGCAGCTCATGAGCACCGCGAGTTCCAAGGCGATCCTGAGAAGCGTCCCCGTCCTCACCGACTTCACCACGCTGGCCTCCGGGAAACTGCCCACCGGGGCCGGTGAGGCCGCCGTCAACACCAACCTGGCGGAGGCCCACGGACTCGGGGTCGGTGACTCACTGCGTCTGAAGAACCACGAAGGCACCACGGTCAGCGTCCAGGTGGTGGGGATCGTCTCGGGCAACAAGGGTGAGGATGCCCTGTACGCGACGCGGGAACAGCTGGCGGCCATGGGCACCGACACCAACTACCAGAACCTCTACGTCACCGCGAAACCGGGCGCCGACGTGCGCGCGCTCCGCGGTCAGGTCGAGGATGCGATCCGCGCCACCGGTTCCACCGCGACGGTGAGCACCGCCGAGGACACGATCGCCCAGAACGCCGTCAAGGACACCGCGGGCGGCTCCACCACCAGCACCCTGATCAACCTGCTGGCACCCGTGTGCGCGGTGGTGGCGATCATCGTCATCACGACCACCTTCACCACCCTCGTTGCACGCCAGACCCGTGTCATCGGCCTGCTGCGCTGCGTCGGCGCCTCCCGCCGCCAGACCTTCCGGGCCGTGCTGCGCACCGCCGCCCTGACCGGCGTGGCCGGTTCCGTCGCCGGCGCGGCCCTAGGAACGGGGATCGCCGCCGCCATCATCAACTCCGGGATCGTCGAAGGCCTTCAGGGTCGCGACCTCACCATCACCCCGGTCGCCCTGGGGTTGAGCGTTCTCCTCGGCACCCTCGTGACCCTCGTGGCGGTACTGCGACCCGCCCGTAGCGCCACCCGCGTCTCAGCGCTTGTCGCCCTGACCGGGCAGGTCGCGGACTCCTCCGATCCGCGTCGCAGGCGCCGCCGGATGATCCGGGTCGGCTTCCTCGCGTCCCTCGTCCTGGTGGCGGGGATCGCCGTCACCTTCCTCGGTGTCAGCGGGAAGAGCATCGTGATCGCGGCAGCCGGTGGTGTGCTCGTCCTGATCGGTCTGCTAGGAGCGCTGCCCCTGCTGGTGATCGCCACCGCGGCCCTCATCGAGCGGCTGCCCGGGGCCGGGAAACGGCCGATCCTGCAGCTCGCTGCCCGGAACCTGGCGCGCAACTCCACGCGTTCCGCGTCTTCGGCCGCCTCCGTGCTGGTCAGTGTCGTGGCCGGATCGGTGCTCTTCGTCGGCATCCTGTCGTTCAACTCCGCCTGGGGCGCCTACATGAACAACCACGCTCCCATTGACGTCACCGTCGAGGGCGTCACCGCGGAGACCGACACCGCGGCGCTGACCTCGAACATTCAGAACGTCGACGGCGTCGAATCGGCCATCGCGATCCCCAACCTCCGCGTCACCCAGGAGTCCGCGGGCTCCGAGAGTTCGGAGTTCCACGTGCTGGCCGTCGACACCAAGGCGATCGCACCGGTGGTGCGCTCCACCGCGGGCCTGGAGGACCTGAACGATGACACCCTCGTCGTCGGTGGGATCTACGACATCCCCGACGGCACGAGGGTCACCCTCACCGGCCCCGGCGGTAGCGTCCAGGTCACCGCCCGGGTGCGGGAGGGCTGGGGTGCGGTCATCACCCCCGCGACCGCCGAACGTCTCGCCGGTGGCAAGGCGAGCGACAGCGTGATGTGGGTCCGCACCCACGGAGACGGCTCGTCGGAGGCACCGGAGAAGGCCATCCGCCAACTCGTGCGCGGGCAGGGCATGATGGTCACCGGGCGCGCCGCCGCCGTGAACCTCTTCACCAAACAGCTCAACCAGGTGGCGGTCGTCGTCAGCGCCGTCCTAGGGTTGTCGCTGATCATCGCCCTGAGCGGCCTGGCAAACACCACCGATGTCGCCGTCCTGGAACGCACCCGCGAGATCGGGATGCTGCGCGCCACGGGCACCTGCCGCAGCGAGATCAGGCGCCTCATCACGGTGGAGGGTCTGCTGACGGCCCTGCTGGCTGGCGTCCTGGGATGCCTGGCAGGAGCCGGTCTCGGACACGCCGGACTCCTGGCGGTCCTGGGACAGGACGCCTCGATCGCCCCCACGATCCCGGTCCTGCCGCTGGTCGGCATGCTGGTCCTCGCGGCCGCCGTCGGGATCCTCGCCTCCCTGCGACCCGCCGGTCGCGCCAGCCGCATCCCACCCGTCCAGGCCCTCGCCCAGGACTGATCCTCTCCCTGAAGCCGGTTGAACCAGCACGTGAGCGCCAGCGAACGGCTGAGTCGAAACCACCCCACACCCGGTAGCCAAAACCCGACCACAAGATCCCGGACAAGGTCACCATGGTTTCGACACGGACCACTCGCTTCGCTCGCAGCCCGGCTCAACCAGCTTCAGAAAGAGCAAAGCCGGTTGAACCAGCACGTGAGGGTCGGCCGACTGTCATGACCCCAGTTGGTGTACCGCGACCACAAGTTTCAGCCGTGACGGCGTCCCGTATTTCTTCATGAGGTTTGAGACATGAGTTTTCACCGTGGATTCCGCGACGACGAGACGCCCGGCGATCTCGGCGTTGGAGTATCCCTCGCACAGCAGGTCCAGCACCGCCTGTTCCGCCTCGGTGAGGTCGGGGTGTCCGCCGACCCGGCGGGGTCGCAGATGCTGGGAGACGAGCCGGGAGGTCGTGGTCGGGGAGATCGTCGTCCCACCGGAGTGCGCGGCGATGACGGCCCGGATCACGTCCTCGGGGGACGAGTCCTTGAGGAGGAATCCGTTGGCCTGCTGGGACAGGGCGGTGAGCATCGCGGAGTCGTCGTCGAAGGACGTCAGCATGACCACGGCGGTGCGCGGGTGCTGTTCCTGGACCCGGGCCAGCAGTTCGAGACCGTCCATGCCGGGCATGCGCACGTCCGAGACGAGGACATCGACGGGAATCCGTTTCAGGAAGGCGAGGAGGTCGCGGGCCGAGGTGAAGGTGCTCAACACCTCGATCTGGGGAGAGGAGCTCAGGTATGAACGCAGCGCCTGCACCACGAAGGGGTCGTCGTCGACAATCGCGACCCGCACCGCCCGCTGTGAACCCTCGGCTTCGGTCATGGGAGGATCTTAGGGCCGCGCGGGCCCATGCTCCTTCCCGGAGCCGGTCGAGGCGGCCCGCACACGCCGGCGGACGGGCCGTCCCGCCGCCTTCCGGCGGCAGAACCCGTCGCCCTTCCGCAGCCACACGACCTAATCGACGTCTTCTCGACAGGAGAGTTTCCCCATGATCCCCGGGTTTCTCGACGCGCTTCGTCGCCCCTCCTGTTTCTCCACCTGGCAACCCACCGCTCGCACGCATCTGCTGCACGTCGGATTCGCGGCGCTGCTGGTGCTGATCTCGATCAAGTCGGCCTGGCCGCTGGGGCAGTCGTCGCTCGGTTTCGGGATCGCGGGCGGGGTGGCGTTGGCGCTCTGTTCCCGGTACCCGGGTATCGGGGCGGTGGCGGGAGTCGCGGTGGCCTGGTCCGCGGCCTTCCTCAACGACGGCCTCCCGACCCTGTCCCCGGGCATCGTTCCCTGGCTCTGCGCCGCGGTTCTCATCGCCCGCGGTCATCATCGCGGCCCGGCCTACGGCTCGGTGATCCTGCACATGATGGTGGAGCTGGTGGTCATGACCCGGGTCCTGCCCTATGGGGGTTGGCTCGAGGATCTCACGACGCAGGCGTTCGGGGGTGGTGTGGCACTCCTGGTGGGTGAGTTGTCGCGACTGCCCCGGCACCAGGCCGAGGACTCCATCCTCGCGCACCGTTCAGAGCTGGAACGCCAGCGCATCCTGGTGGTCTCCGAGCTTCACGACACCGTGGTGCGCGACCTCACCCACGCAGTCATGACGGCGGAACAGGTCCGGCTCGCCCACCCCGAGAACGACCTCCTGGTCCGGGAGCTGGGGACGATGATCGGTTCGGTCCGGACCTCCGTGGAACAGTTGCGCCATTCGCTTCGGGCGATACGGGACCTGCGCGGCGAGGAGCATCTCGATCTGCTGGCCACCGAAGCTCCCAGGCCTCTGAGGGAGGTGGTCGCGGAGGCCGGGGAGACCCTCGGACGGCGAGGTGTGGATCTGGTCGTCGAGGGAATCGACGTGTTCGACGAGACTGCGATACCCCCCGGGATCAGGGTTCAGCTCACACGGGTACTGGGTGAACTGGTGACGAACACCACCAAGTACGCCGCCCCCTCGGGAAGCGCCCGCATCGTCGTGGAATCCGACGGTGACACCGTCGAGGCCCTGGTCAGCAACGACGTCGCGGCCTCCCCCGGGAAGGATCCCGCGACCTCCTCCGGTCTCGGACTGGAGGGTGCGCGACATCGCATCGAATCGCTGAGCGGCACCTTCGACGTCACCCGGACCCCGAGTCGCTGGACGGTCGTGCTCAGCATTCCCCTCCGACCGGCTCTCTGACCGCCCCCTCCCCCTGTTTCGCTGGCCCTCCCGGTTTGAGGGTCGCGACGAAGGACACGGTCTCCTCGAAGCTGGTTGAGCCGGGCTGCGACGAAGGAGCAACCCGAGTCGAAACCACCCGGTATTTCTCGGAAAGAGCAAAGCCGGTTGAGCCGGACTGCGACGAAGGAGCAGCCCGCGTCGAAACCACCCGGTATTTCCTCGTATCCCCACCCCCGGTGAGTGGTTCCGGTCGATAATTGACCATGGCGTCACGCATCGGTTTCGACCTTCTCCTTGACGACGACGATCCCCGCACCGCGGTGAGGAAGCCCGTCCCGGAGGCCACCCTCCGACTCGTACCGCTGCTCCGGAGAACACGGGCGGCGGGGTTGTTCGTCCTGCTGGTCGCCGTCGTGTTGTGGTTTCCGTTGCAGGGGGATTTCGGGGTGCCGCAGGACTCGCTCATCTGGTGTTTCGTCCTGCTGGGGGCCGTCGCCGCCATCTGGTTCCTCGCCTCCCGTCCCGGGGAGGGAAGCAGGATCGTCCCGGCCTGCCTGGTGACGGCGGGGTGCGCTGTCATGGCCGGTTTCCTGGTGAATCTGTGGTGGACGACGTTCTCGCGGTCCTCGTTCAGCATGGGAATGTTGCTGGCCCAGGCCATGGCGGCGCTCGGTCTGGGCGCGATGACCACCGCCGACCTGACGTTGCGGGGCATACGTCACAGCTTGGATTCCATTCCCGGTGATTTCGACGACCCGGCCCGCATCCATCCGCTCTCCCCCGGCAAGCAGGACTCCGACCCACCCTGGCCCGGGCCCGCGGGAAACGGGCGACGAACCGGCCGGATCGTACTGACCCTGGCGCCCACCGTCGTCCTGGCGTTGCTGGTCGCGGCGTTCCATTTCGTGGCACCCGCGATCCCGGTCTCCCACACCACGGTCCCCGCCCCCGATGGCGACCCGCCGGCCCGGCCGACCAGCATCGGCACCGGAGTCGCCTGGAGCCGGGACATCCCCGGTCTGCTCGAGGTGGCCGCGGGGGCCGCGGGACCGGTGATTCTCACCAAGGAGGGCATCGCGGCCCTCGATCCCGGCGACGGCTCCACCCTGTGGAGCTATCGCCGTCCCGGCGCCAGGTACACCCGCATCGCGCAGAGCTACGGCGACAACGGCCCGGTGAACTCGTACCTGATCACCAGCCCCAACCGACGTCACGTCGCCCTGGCGATCGCGGGTCCGCAGGATAAGGAAAAAGACTCCTACAGCTCCGAAAACAACAACCACCTGGTCATCGTCCTGGACACCCTCACCGGTCGGATCACGGGCGAACACCCGTCCACTGGGCTCCGCATCCAGCTCACCGACTCTGTCATCCTGACCGGGAACACGGGCCACTCCCTGATCGACGGGCGGCGCCTGTGGAGCATCGAGGGTTCCGGCCGCGTCACATCCCAGTACGACTGCCGGGCCTACTGCGGTCCCGCGGGACACAAATCCTTGGTGCTCCGCCGCGATGGGAGAAACCTGACCCTGATTCCCGATACCGATCCCACCGCGACCACCGTCGCGACCAACATCACCCTCGACCGTTACAGCATCGGCGAGAATCCCTTGGTGATCGCCAACGGCTGGACCGTCCGGCACACCGAGGCACTACCAGAGGACGAAGGCGACTTAGAGTTCACTCCGGTCAGCGGCTGGCACGCGCAGGCCGTCACGCTCGATTCCCTGGCAGGCCTGGAGGACGAGCAGCCTGTCGAGCTGGGGCGCACGGCGGGCCTGAACTCCGTGGCCTCCCGCGCCACGGGCACCCTGGCTCTCCGCCCCGCCGACGACGAGAACAGCTTCCATAAGATCGAGAGAGCGGGAGGTCCTTGGGTGGGTGCCGTCTTCGATCCCGCGACCCGCACCGTGACCCCCGCCTCCGAGTATGCAGGGCCGGCCGTGGCGAAGATCGGGCTCGTGGCGGGCAGGGATGGTGGCGCGATCGCCCTGCAGCCCGGCGACGGATCCGCCGGGGCGACGATCCCCATCGCGCCGGGCTCCACCTACCGTTCCCCGGATGCGCTCCTCCGGGACCGGAGTAATGGGTACTCCCCCGTCCAGCTCTACCCGAGGAGCGACTTCCCAAGGGCGACGACGACCTTCGTGACCACCCCCGGACTCACCCTGGTCATCCTCGATCCCACGACCGGGCTGTACGACAGACCCGAAGAACCCCGCAGCCCGCACCGGCTGTACGGCGTACCAGGAGGTCCCCGATGAAACTCACCCACCTGCTCCTGGGGGCGCTCCTCACCCTGCCCCTGAGCGCCTCCACGCAACCCCCGAGTGGAGCGGAACTACCCGTGAGCATCACCGAGGCGGACCCGTCCGCCCTCGTCGAGGCTCCCACACCGACCCGCAACGGCTGGGAGGTCGTTGTCCTGGGCCATCGCCGCCTATCCAGCGACACCGTCAGCAAAATACTGGCGGCGACGGCCAGCGGCCCCGTCCTGTCCATCGACACTTCCCCGAGAGGGAACAATGATTCCAAGGACCGCAAGACGCACCCGGCGACGATGCTGGTAGCCCTGAAACCGGAGGACGGGTCGGTGAGGTGGGCCCGCATCATCGAACCGGCCACCAAGGACTTCTCGGAAAGCGAACTGCCGCTGACCCCTCAGGTCGCCTACGAGCAGGGACGCAGATCAGTCGGCAACAGCATCGTCGCCAGCCCGGACGGCACCCGCCTGGCGGTTCCTCTGCTGTCCCACATGAGGCCGGCGGATTCCACGAGAATCAGCGACCAGCGCACTAAGGTCGTCGTGCTGGATGCGGCCACCGGGAACGAGGTCCGCACCGTCGAGGTGGCGGGCATGGTCCTCGGCCACGCCCTGACCGGCGACTGTCTGGTGGTGGAGACCGCCGAAAACTACTACCCGGCGGGCACCGGGACCCTCAACGTCTTTCCCCTGGGCGAACCCGCAGCCGAACCGGTCACCTTCCGAACCGATCTGTGGCTGGCAGGAGCCACCGCCAATTCCCTGCTCATGTCACCGCAGTTCGACAAGGAAAAGACCTCCTTCCACCCAACGGGCCGTTCCCGCACCTTCACCAGGATCAGCACCTCCGGTGAGGAGCTGGGAACGGTGACGGGCGTGTCCGATCTGCACCCCGGGGGTTGGCTGGAACGCTTCAAGGACCCGGACGCCGCCCAGGCCCTCATCGCCCAGAACCTCGACGAGCTCTCACTCGCCGAGCAGTTGGAAAAGCTTCCCCGGGAACTGGTGAATGCCGATTCGGGTTCGGTCGTCGACCTGACCGGCGCGTCCCCCAGGGACGTGGTCACCCCCAGCGGGTGGGGGATCTTCCTGAAACCGGCCATACAACCCATCGAAAGGGAAGCAGCCCTCTGGCTGAACACGACCGCAGGCGACCAGACACCCCGCAAGGAGTTCCTGAGCTGCTTCAAGGAAGAGGGATACGCCGTCCACTACGCACCCATCTGACCCAACCGGATTGTCCCGGTTACGCAGCGCTCCCCTCCCGCGCACGCAACGCACAGAAGGGATGGGAAAGGACCTGAGGATGGGTCTTCATGAAACCGGTTGAGCCGACCCCCTTCGAAGCCGGTTGAGCCGGGTCGTGAGGAACGAACGACCCGAGTCAAAACCACCCGGCAGCCGAAAAGCAGACCCGACCACAAGATCCCAGACACCCACAAGAGGTTTCGACACGACCAGCTCCTTCATCGCAGGCCGGCTCAACCAACTTCACCACCTCCAAGCCGGTTGAGCCGGGTCGTGAGGAACGAACGACCCGAGTCGAAACCACCCGACCCCAGCCACCATGGCTTCGACACGACCAGCTCCTTCGTCGCAGGTCGGCTAAACCAGCTTTGGAGGGCTGGGCTCGGCATTTCCCGGTAATCACCCCCACGCTCCCCGTTGATGGTCGACAATGGGACATGGCCCCGACACCCGACGACGCCGTCACCACCGCGGATCCCCCGCCGCGTTTCGTTCCTGGTCTCAGGGATCTGAGGTTGGCGGGGCTGGGGGTCGTCGCCGCCTCTGCTCTCCTGGTGATCCCGTTCTGGGGCGACGTCACCCTGCTCCTGCCCACCGTCACGCCTCATCTTCTGGTACTGGCCGCGTTCCCGGTTTTCTGGTTGCTGGCCGCCTGGCTGGGTTCCCGGAGAATCATCCCGGCCGTGATCGTCACGGTGGGTTCGATCGCGGCGGCCGGTTTCCACTGCCGTCGCTGGTGGGTGGTTCACGAGCAGTCGTCGATCCGGTTGGGACT
>ERZ773035.136-NODE-136-length-61563-cov-18.176497_pt1 | contig 61563 bp, 45 predicted proteins | sample MGYA00511487_ERZ773035 | MGnify/ENA primary metagenome ERZ773035 (study PRJEB29015, sample SAMEA2737985) | human oral metagenome | biome: human oral; feature: human-associated habitat; material: dental | place: China | collected 2024 ... | reverse complement strand
CGTGTATGAGAAGGGTGTTTATCTTGTGTTGGCATCACAGAGAGAACAAACGCCTATTAATGTATAGAAACATTAAAAGTCAAGACGACTTCTTTATCTGTTTCATTTTTTATTTGGTTTTTACCGGACAGTAATATATTGAAATATTAAAGACCAAGACAACTTCATTGTTAAATTACAAGTCGTTTACTTAACCTGCTTATAGATAAATTCCTGGAATATGCTCGAATTCATGACAACATAAGGATAGGGGTAGTCAACACGAAACAGACTTAGATTTTTCACAAAGTTCGGCATCCCTATCAATGAGTCGGCAAACATGTGTTCATCGCATATCAATAGATGCTTAGTAATGTCAACATTAGTCTTCTCTCTATCCGAAGAATTAAAAAGCATAATGATTTCAAATGTTTCTTTTGGGAGTAAGCACTTTACAAATAATTCTGGAATAATAGCACAACTGTCTTCAATGACCATATTTGGTTCCCATTCCAACATTGACAAACTAAAATCTCCGTATCTACGCAGGAGTTTCCGTCTTAAGAGTTGAACAGGAGGTAAAGAGTCATTATTTTCCTCGATAAAGAAGATTAAGAGTTTAGCGGATGTGTTGTTCTGAATAGAATACAGGCACGAATGGGTCTCGTCATAATCTCCTTTCTCTCCCCTTATACACCATCTGGCTTGAATAGGATTAATGTTTTGGCTAAACAACATACTATGATCGAATAGTATCAAACAAAACAGAACAAATGCGATTTTCATTATTTCATATTTTTAATGGCTTCTTTTCTTGCCTTTATAGACTTGTCTATTAACTCTTGATTGATTTCATGACCATCTTGAAATGAGGTGCTAAGCGATGATGGTGTCCCTCAGACTCTACGTAAATCAAAGCATAACCATATCCTTCATTTAAAAAAGTTTCTGCTGCGCCTGCTGGCGAGAGAAAAATTTATGCTTATGCCTAAGAATATTGGCAAGCAATTAATGGTATTTCAGTTTCTGTTCCCAATACAATATATCGTCTTCTTTCATCGCGGCTCTCCACTCCCTAATACTTCTGTTGTATAAAAGGACTATGGCATCGCGATTATAAATGTAATAAAGCAGAATGTTTGCGGCATAATCAGTTGTTTCATCATTGAGTAGAGACAACCATTCTCTTCTTTTCATCCTTACTATAATGCTGTCTTGTTTTGGAGTCAATTTTACTCTTACACGATAGCCAATATCAAATATAGGAAAGCATGTATCGCAAGCGACTTTCTTTATAGAGAAATTGATACGTCTATTATTTATGAAGGAAAGTTCATTTGTGATGTCTTTCTCTCTTTTGCAATGTGTTTTTTGAGCACACCATGATGATATGCCCATTACTAGAAAAGCCAAGATAACAGAATTAAACTTCATTGTCTTTTTCTCCTTCTATTTTGATATGCTTATGGTTCGCCGTCGACACACACGCCCCCAAAGCCGCAGTTCCTTATTATTCGTTCGTCAGATGCGTTAAACGGGTTAACGGCTATGCTTGCCGTTATCTGCCAGTGCCATGAGGCGGTTCTTTTCGTTCAACGTCATTCTCCGCTCCGTGTTCAGGCTGTCGTCCGTTACGAGTCTGGGGTTGGCGTTGCGTATTTCTACGCGACGTGCAGGAAACCTATTCCATAATATATCTATCATCTGATACTCTACTTACCGTAAAATGGTGTTTTGTACATATATAGCCATATACAGGAGCAAGATTCCCATCAAAAATGCCATATCCGCTAATTTTACGAAATTTCTCGAATTGTAAATCCAACTTATATTCATAATAGTAATAATCATCCTCGTATACAACGCTCTTGTTCTTTATGAAAATAATTCTACACATTTCAGAATCCGAACCGATAAGAGCCGTATAAGGATCTTCTGCATCCCCATATGTTTTTATTCCGATTATATTTTGAATTCCATTTAGTGGAGTAAGTGAATAAAAAACATACATCGTGTCATAGTCTATGTCTAGTGCCTCACGCAAATCTAATTCGCCTTTTCCCTGGTCATTCAAAATATTATGTTTTGAAATATACCGTTCTACTTTTTCAGGGAAGTGATTTGTGCAGCTGCAAACAAGAGCGGTCCCTATTGCAAAGACGCATATTGATATTAACTTATTCATTTAAAACATTATTTTTTATTTATATTTTGTATGGTAGCATCGCATTGTTTTTAGTGCTGATTGTTTTTTGTATAGAAACACTACCGCCATCTTTAGTGATGCCTACCCACAACAAAGCACATGTCTAATAGAATGTCATTTATTACGCTCCACAAGTATGATCTTTTTCAACTTTGAAGGCACTTTATCAGAGCAAGAAGAAGTTTCATCATATCTGTAATCATCAGGAACACCAAACTCCTTAATCAATAGAACATATTTTAAACTTCCATGCTTTATGGTATTAAAGTATTTTGTCTTCCACAATATCTGATAAATTGTATAACGTAATGACTTGTCCGCTTGTTCTTGTGAAGCATGTAGATAAACAGGAATACCCATCGTCATTTCATCTTTATGACATTTTAGATAAAAGCGTGCATCGTCAGCCGAGAGCCTGTCCCTAGAAACCTTTTTTATAAAGCCCTTAAATTTACGGAACAATGTAGAATCTATGCTAATCGTTTCATTTGGCATTTTTCTATCAGACATTTGTTTCATATCTACAAAAGACACCTCGCTAAAAGATTCGTAATGTCCCCGATAGTATGTTACGACTATAGAATCCTTAGCAACAAATTCATTTCTCACCCTTGCTTTGCAACCATACATTACAAACAATGCTATGCTTATGTATAAAGCCTTCATCACTTCTTCCTTTTTTATCGTACGTGGAGCTGCAACATCATACCATTTCCCTTTATGAACATGTCTAATTCATGCTCTATAATTGTTGCGGGTATACATACCCTCCAATGTAAGGAGCTTTCTCAATTAGTGCATCCATACCACAAACTCGTCCTCGGGTTCATTTATCTTGCACCATAGTAGTACAATCCAGCCTCCTCGCCGAGTTCCTTGTCCGCACTGAGGCCGCCCGTGCCATCCATACTGCCCAGCCCTCACCCCCTCTCGGCGGTTTGGCGGGTTTGGTGTAATAACGTTAGATATGCCCAGAATATTGTCGATTAAGGCGTATTTATATTGCGTTTCCATGATGCTGGCTCCGTTAGCCGTGAGCAGCATGTCCTGCAACCGCTCGCACTGGCGGTAGTAAGCGTACGTACTTTCCGTGCCGTTGTCCATGCGTGCATACACAAATGTTACTGTAAACTTATACAACACATCATATATGATAGGAACATTCAATTTGTTTTTGCATCACAAAGATAACAGCACCCCTCTCAATTTATAGAAACATTAAAAGTAAAGACGATTTCTATTAACACATGTAAGAAAAACAAGACAAGGTTTTTTATCATATAGATTTATGTACTATCCCCTATAAACTATACTAAAACGCCTGCCATCGACATTCTTTTGTTAAATAATTAGCATCATTCCGTTGAAATGATTATCTTTGCTCACAACACAAATAAAACCAAGTGTTTATGAAAAAGCTATTAGTCCTCATAATCCTCTGCTGCTATCATGCGGCAAGCCTGTATGCGCAACAATCTATCTCGTTGCCCGATGTTGATGCCGTTAGTTTCGACGACAGTAGCGATGACATCAAAGTGTACACCAAGATTGGGCCAAACCAATACACAAGGCAAAGCCTACAAGTTGAGGAAAAGCCAACACAGGACAAGTCTCCCAACATCATGCTGATAGGATGGAACATAAATCCACACAAAGACACGTTGAGCAGAATCGACATCGATAAACCACAGCAAAGGCTGGTAGATGCCCAAGAACTACATGCAATTGCTTTGGATGCATACATCAACAAGACCTTTACCATTGACGACTGTGGGAAACAAGAACATGAAACCAACGAACCCACTTATGTGTTGAAGTTTCTAAGGCACGATTTTGCCACCAAGCAGGAGCTTATTTATGGGGATGGAGAACATGATGATTACCACCGTACCCTATCAAGCAACATCCCCGACACAGTTGTTACTTGGCGCTCCACTCAATCAAGCTATTTCGTTCCACTGATTTTGGAAATCAAAGGAGGCAAGAAGATATTCGTACTATACAGGGAAGGCATAAAATATGTGATATTTCCCAGTCCAAAAGGCGGACTGATGTATCCGTTCTACAAGCCTCTTTATCCAAGGGAGCTGACAAAGGTTGGGGACAAGTACGACGGAGCCAAGCCTTACGAATTTCAGTACTTCAATAGATATAGTTTCTACGATGTTGAAAAGACCGAAACTGGGAAACTCAGACTGATTAATCAACTGGGAGAGAACGTATTGAAAGAAGAATACGACTGGATTAGTGGCAGTTATCGCTTTATCATTGCAAAGCGAGGTAACCACATCGACGTTTTCAACCTTTACCTCAACAAGCTAAACGTTGGAAAAGCAAAAGTAGCAAGAGAGATTGAAACGTGCATGGTTGGATGTATTGAAGTATTGAACGAGAAAGGAGCGTTCTACTATGATGAGATGGGCCAAAAGATTAAAAAACCCATCAGGAGGTGGGGACGAATAAAGTGTGGAACAGTGATTTACTGGACACACAACATTCTCAAAAACAAAGGCAAGCATCTAGTGCAAATTTACACCCGCGACCCTGGCGACCCAGACATAGACGAACGTTATTGGCTTTCCGACCTCCTGCCGTCAGATGCTGTGACATTCCTCGATGGGAGAAAATCATTTAGCTATGATGAAAACAGCGATGACCCAGAAGATAAAGCGTACCCTAAAATGCTAAGGGTATGCAGGAAAGGGAAGTACGGCATCATGGTCTATGAATATTATAGGGAAAAAAGTGTGCTACCAGAGTATAATTACGAATCTTTGGGTAATAGGGATAAGACAATTATGATCTATCCACCCGCAAAAGTCGTGGGGAAGACAATCTTTCCGATAAACAACGATTTCCTCATCATGCGCTCCGATGGTTACATTTACTTCTACAAGGACAAGAAAGTAGGCCTATACCCCCGCGACAAAGTACCCGTATATGATAAAATAATGAAAGTAACCGACTCCTTCTACCACATTGTCAAGAAAGGAATACCGGGTTGGCTCGACATTAAGACCAATAGGGAATACTGAAAGAAAACCAACAACATTAGCCCAAAAGAGATTAGAGGGTAGCCATTACGGCCACCCTTAATCACCTAGTTATCCCCCCGTTTTTAGGATAACGCGACACAAAAAAGACAAACGCAGATATGCTGATAAACATTGTTCCTCTCTCCCACTCGCTTATAAATGTGTTACAGAGGGATTAACCCATGCAATTAACCCCCTAACGGCCGTTAGAGCCTGTGCAATTGTTGTTTGCTTGTTGAGCAGGAAACGATACAAACAGCCTAAAACAATTGACAAGCAGCCTAACAACCAATTAGGGTCAAGTACGCCATTACGTCTTAAAGTGCGTGCGTTCCGTTCATTTTAGGCCGATTTGATTTTGCAAAATCAGTCGTTTTTTGTATTTTTGTGCACTCAAAAAGGCTTGCCACATGGTGTTGACCACAGCTTAGGTTCAACGGCTAGGGCTCATTTTTTACTCCTCACCCACTTTCATTGGTTATGCCAAGCCATTTGCACATGGCTCGTAACAAGAACGGGTGCAGTAACATACAAACAACAGAAAAGTGAAAAAGAAACAATGGACAAAGCACCATCGTTACTTCGGATTGGTGCTGGCTTTCTTCTTATTGATGTTTTGCGTATCGGGAATTGTACTTAACCACCCAACGCTTTTTTCAGGCGTTAACGTGGGGCGCAACCTCTTACCCAAAGAATATAGCTACGACAAGTGGAACAACGGACTGTTTCGCGGCACCATTAAGTGGCGCAACAAGGTTCTGCTCTACGGCAACGCAGGCGTGTGGCTAACCGACAGCACTGCTAAGGCGTTCATGGACTTCAACAAAGGCATGCCCCTGGGAGTGGACAACCGCAATATTCGCGGCATGGCCATCGTGCCTACGGGCGAAGTTTTCGCCGCAGGACAATATGGTCTGTTCAAACTTGACGGAAAAAAGACGTGGCAAACCGTGAACCTAGACTTGCTGCACGGCGATAGAATATCGGACATTGCCACACGCGGAGATACGCTCGTGGTAACAACGCGGTCGCAAGTGTTTCTTGCCCGCGCGCCTTACCGCAGTTTTCAACGCATAGAACTGGCCGCGCCCGATGGCGGTGCGCCTCGTTTTTCGCTCTTCCGTACCCTTTGGTGGCTGCATAGTGGCGAATTGTTTGGACTTGTGGGCAAGCTTATTGTGGATGTGGTTGGGCTGATACTTATTTTCCTTTGTCTTTCGGGAGTGGTTTATTGGCTGTTGCCCCACATCGGAAAGAAAGCGCACACCGCTGCCAGGCAATGGCTGTTTTCGTGGCACGACCGCATCGGCCGCCTAACAATCATACTCACCCTCCTTGTCTGCATCACGGGTTGGTTTCTTCGTCCGCCCCTGCTTTTGTTTGTGGCCAATGTCAAAGTGCCTGCCATTCCGCTAACCAAAGCCAGCAGCAACAACCCGTGGTACGACAAACTGCGCTCGCTGCGTTGGGACGAACGCATGCACGATTGGCTGCTTTACACCTCGGATGGGTTCTACTCGCTAACCACACTCTCGGAACAACCTAACAAACTAGACGTTCAACCGCCTGTAAGCGTAATGGGATTGAACGTGCAAAAAACGGTGGATGGCGATTATTGGCTGCTTGGCTCGTTCAGCGGATTGTGCATTTGGCAGCGTAGTACGGGGATGGTAATCGACTATTTCACGGAGCAACCGGCCATAGCCGTGCAAGGTCCGCCTGTCGGAGCCAATGCCGTGGCAGGTTTCAGCAGCGATTTCGGTCCAAACGAATACGTAGTTAACTATTCGGCAGGCACCGATTTTGCCCCCATGCCCCAATGGATGTCTTCGTTGCCGATGTCGCTTCGCAACGTTGCATTAGAGATACACACGGGTAGGATGTACACTTTCTTGGGCTCGATGTCGGTTGTGTACATCTTTATCGTGGGCATGGCCATACTTTGGTGTTTGTGGACAGGCTGGAAAATACGCGTGCGGATAAAGAAGAAAGAGGAATAAGCGTAGGCATCGAGGCCTTAAAACGCCACTTATTTATCTCTCCGTTCAGCCTCTGTTCCGCCTTTTTCCTCGCCTTTAAATGCAACAACTAAATTATATTTTACAGCTACAAGTTTGCCATAAATGCTGCCTGGAATCCATTTGGGCATCATTTTGGCAACTCTTAAAGCCTCTTTATCTAATGCCGGATGCACGCTGCGAGCTACTTTAAAATGCGTTAGTTCGCCGCTGGTTTCCACTATTAAGCTGATAACAACCTTGCCCTTAACGTCCTTTGCCTCATCAGGCTGTCGCACTTCTTTCTTTAAAAACTCCATCAGTGCCTTATCTCCGCCAGGGAATTGTGGAGATATTTCAAAAATTTCACACATAACACGCTGGGTTTGCTCGGCCTTAGTAGTTGCCGACTTAACTTGTGCGGGCTGATTTCGTTTCTTATTCTTGCCCTTCCCACCTTGTGCGTTGGCACTAAGGCAGGCCAAACACATTGCCATTACAAGCCACAGCTTGCAACGGAATACGGAATAAATGCTCATTGTTCGCATAACTACCTCCTTTGTTTTTTGTTTCAACTACTATTATCGCTTAATAAGGGTTGTTTATCAGCCCTTTACAAGTTATCTATCCTTTAAAACGCCACTTATTTATCTCTACGTTCTGTCTCTGCGCCGCCCTTTTTAATCGCATAAAAAGGAATGCCCATGCAGACTTTCAAGCGTGCCACCCTACCTTTACGTTTGCCGGGAATCCAAGCCGGCATCTTTTTAACAACGTTAACAGCCGCTTTATCTAATGCAGGATGTACACAACGAAGGAGCCTAATGTCTGTTATTTGACCGTCTTCCTCCACAAAGAAAGACAACAGCACCCTGCCCTTAACGTCTTGTACCTCTTCTGGATATACCTTTTCTTTATCTATAAAGGCCTCCAAAGCCTCTTCGCCACCCGGAAACTTGGGCTTTGCATAGTCTTCATCGCGGAAAACACGCGGCCTATGTGCTGGCGAAGTTCTGAACTTTGGCTTAACAAAAAGGGAGTAAGGGGGCCAACATACGCTGTCTTTTCTGCCTTGTGCATCGGCATTAAGGCACACCAAACACATCGCTACTACAAGCAATAGCTTGCAGCGGAATGCAGAATAAATGATTGTTACACCCATAACTACCTCCTTTGGGTTGTGGTTTCCACTGCAAATATAGCAAAAATATGGATTGATCATTCGCTTTTTATGATGTTTTTATATAGAAATAACTGCGTAAAACAAAAGCATACAACGCCAAAACATGATAAATCCAACACGTCAGCAAGTAAAAAGAGCGGATAAAGCCTTGGTACTTTACAAGATGTTTTTTATCTTTGCGAAGTGTAAAGTGCTGCTCCTTAATAGAAGTTCAGGAGTAAGAAGTTAAACAGGTAAGCCAAATATTTGGTTACACACAATGGCAAATGCCATTGAAAACTCGTTAACTTGTCTGTCCGTCAACTGATAATCAGGTAAAATATGCCACAAGAAATTCAGAAACATGTGCTTATGAAAAAATTCATACTTGTTACGTTATTGGCTATGCTGTTCGTAAGGTTGTGCGCACAGCAGGTTTCTGGCGTGGTTACAGACGTCAACAATGCCGGTTTAGGTTTAGCCAACATCGTGGTATTGTCTGCCGACTCCACATATCTTAGCGGAACAACTAGCGACGACAATGGTAATTTCACCCTCAAACAGCCCCAACAGGGAAACATCATCAAGATTTCGCTCATTGGTTATGAAACAAAATTCTTGCAATATACAGGCGAAGAAAGGTTAGCCGTGCAGTTAACCGAGAAAGCTTTTCAGCTAGGCGAGGCCGTTATTCATGGCCAACTGCCACAAACAATACTCAAAGGCGAGGGCATGACAACCATTGTGGCAGGCTCTGTGCTTGAAAAGACCACCTCAATAGACCAACTTCTCGACTTCATTCCGCACGTTTCAATGCAAAATGGCAAAGTGGAGGTGCTTGGAAGAGGTACACCTGAGATATACATCAACGGCAAACGCATGATGAACCAAATGGAATTGGAACGCCTAAACCCCGAAAATGTGAAGAGCGTAGAGGTGATTACCAACCCCGGAGCACGTTATAACAAAAGCGTTACAAGCGTTTTACGCATCACCACCAAACAAATTGCCGGCGAAGGATTTGGATTTGACTGCAAAACCGTTGGCAGCATAAACGAACAGAGACGCACAAGCGGTTTCGAAACCCTAAAACTAAATTGGCGAAAAGGCGGTTGGGATGTTAACGCACATGTGTATGGTGAGCATACGCACACCCAAGACAATACGAGCGTGCGGCTCATTACCTTTTTAAATGATACATGGCAGCAGCAGTTTGACATCGACCAAGAGCATGGAACAACCAATATGTACCTGAGTTTAGCCAGTAGTTACAGCATAGACGCCAACACTTCCATTGGCGCGAGTGTAGATTACGACCGATATGCAAGCCTTTTTGCCGCAGGAAGTTCGCACTCAGAAAATTTCCGGAATGGGGAAAAACATGATGAAATGGATGGCAACTATAGTTTGAATGGCAACAAAAGCGAGGTGTCTACCAATGCTTATTTCGTGGGAAAGATAGGGAAACTGGGCATAGACTTTAACTCGGACTACTATTGGAAGAAAGAAAGCAGGCCGATGTACAATGATGAAAGGTATAAGGAAGTGGGGCAAACGGAAACACAACGTTTGGTTAACAGTAGGCAAAACAACGCTAGTTGGCTCTTTGCCAATAAATTGGTGCTGTCTTTCCCCTTGGCTAAGGGCGATTTTTCTGTGGGAGGCGAGTATTCGCATTCAAGGCGAAAGAACCTTTATGCGGTGCTGCCCACAGGCGTGGTAGACGATGAAAACAACCGAATAAAAGAAAACATCGCCTCTGTCTTTATGGATTATAGCAAACAGTTTGGCAAGGTTGGCCTGCAAGTGGGGCTTAGGTACGAACGGGTAGGCTTTAACTACTACGAAAGGGATGTGCTCGTCCATGCCCAAAGTAAACGTTATGCAGATTGGTTTCCATCCCTAACCCTGTCGTTCCCCGTGCATGCGGTGCAGATGCAGCTCTCTTACTCGTCAGACATCAATCGTCCTTCGTTCCAAAAGCTGCGCAGTGGCGTTCAGTTCGACAATCGTTTTACCTACGAATCGGGCAATCCCTTCCTGCTCCCCGCCATCAGTCGCAACCTTAGTTATGCCCTCTCATGGAAGTGGATTTCGCTTTCTGCCATGTTTGCACGCGTTTCCAACCAAACATGTTACATCATGCAGCACTACAAAGACGACCCGACAACGACCCTACTTCGCCCAGAAAACATGCCCACCTACAATAAGATGCAAGCCTCTTTGTCGCTTAGTCCTTCGTGGGGTGTATGGCATCCCTCGCTCGAAACGATGTTCTACAAGCAGTGGTTTAAGATGCAAACACATCAAGGCGGCAGCATAAACCATCCCTTGGCATCGTTTAACCTATCGAACACCTTCGATTTGAAGTGGTTTACGGTTTCGTTCATCATGCGAACGCGTACTGAGGGCAACACAGAAAACATGTTTTTGCGCAAGGGAAGTTTTGGTTCCGACCTCTCTTTATATAAATCGTGCCTTGGCGGAAAGCTTTTATTACAGCTGTATGCCAGCGACATCTTCGGAACAGAAGACCAACATTTCGTTCTCTATTCGGGCGAACTACACACCAGTTACCTTTCCAAGTTCTCGTCTAGTACAATTAAACTCACCCTTCGCTATCGTTTCAACACCAGCAAGAGCAAATATCAGGGAACGGGCGCAGGCAAATCGCAGAAAAATAGAATGTAAGATGAAAGGAGTTCCTATCTAAAACAAAACGACAACGGGCTATATATAAAGCTTTGTGCCAACAACCTGGTTGTGGCTGCTGGCACAAATGGGTGTGCTTTGCAGGTTTGCTAAGCACCGATACGAGTAATTTAAAACGCTTTTATGGTGTTCTGATTCGTCAAAGACCTATTCTTGCTGCCGTGGGTCAAACTCCTCGCTGGGTACAACAGCCCATGCAACAAGATAAACCAACACGCCAGAGAAGGCTGTGGTAAAGGTGGCGAGGGCGTAAACCAGGCGAACCAATGTGACATCCCAGTCGAAATACTTGGCGATGCCCCCACAAACACCTGCTATCTTGCGGTCTCTTGACCGATATATTCCTTTATTTGTATTCATCTTACGTATGTTTTTTGTTTATTATTAGACGTTTGCGAGGGCATAAAAGTTGCATGGTGAAGAATAAAAAAAGGTGTCGGAACAGCAAATAAAGTGTCTATAAAGCCTTATACCCCAAACATCTTTCAAACCAACTTACCCACAACGACATTCCCTTTTTCAAAAATCCTGCATCGCGTGCCTAGCCTTTCTTCATGGTCGAACCAGCAGTAAGTGGCCATAACAGCCAACAACAAGTGGGTTGTTATGGCGCTTAGTCACGCAGTTTTCTGCCTTCCTCCCACATTAGGAAACGAAGGACAAAAAGGAGTTGTCAACATAGGGCAGCGAACAAACTACAATTTGTCTTCTTTTCAGTAAGAATTTTAACATCGTGAGTGCCATTTTCGCCCACCAAGTGCCCACCTTGCCGCAAAAAATCGATTCTCGTGGAAGTTCGTTTTGGTGCGAAAAAGGGTCAGTATGCGAATACGTCAAAATGAATATTTATTTCAAAGCACCGCCATTTGCACCAGTTATTGGGCTATTTGCGGCTAAATTAACTGCGATTTGCCGCTAAATGCTGTGCATTTTGGTGCTAAACGCATCGCATTTTGGTGCTAAATGCAGTGCGTTTTGGTGCTAAATGCAAGGCGTTTTGGTGCTAAACGCGGTGCAAAATGCTGCTAAATGCGAGTCGATAAGCATAAAAATACATTGCAAATGGTATAAACAAACCCTTTCGAACCACGAAACACATGGCCCAAAAGGGCAAAACATCCACTAAAAAGCAGGGTTTTAGGGGCTAAAAGCAGGTAATTAGACCTGAAAAATTACGAACATTCAACCAAACTAGAAAGGCAAAATGGTGCAAAATGCAGGTAACTCCCCCAAGAACGGGATAAAAAAGAAACCGGTAAAACTAAAAAATGTGCCCAATAGCATGCTTTTAACCCTCTGTTTTCGCTAGAATGGAGTGGTAAATAACACACCTTTTGTAAAAGTTTGTTACTTATTTTAACTTTATAAGGTGGAGAGTTGGTGAGGTTATTAGTTTGTGAGTTGGTAAGGTTATTAGTTTATGAGTTGGTGAGGTGTTAGGTTATGAGTTGGTGAGGTGATAGGTTATGTGTTGGTGAGTTGATAGGTTGAGAGTTGGTGAGGTTGCGAGTTTATGAGTTTATTAGGTAGTGAGTCAGTGGGGTTTATGAGTGCATAAGCTTGTGAGGTTTTGGAGTTTTAGGTTTAATAAGCTTGTAAGTTGGCAGCTTTATAAATTAATGAGGTTGCGAGTTGTGCCCTAATGGGAATGGTTTTGCAAAGCGTTTGTTCTCTTGCCGAACTTCAAAAGAGGTTCTTACCTGGTATTTAATGGCCAACATTCAAAGGGGATTGCAAAGCCAGCAAAAGAGATTCACAACTTTGTTCAAAGGAGAAAGGAAAGTAAAAGTTGCACCATAATTAATGCAAACAAACATGTTGCCTAGCGTTTTGCCAACACCTATAAGACAACAAGCAACACTAGGCTTTACATAACACCCCTAATATACAACGTGTTCTTTTTCAATTCCCTGCAATTGCTCCTCGGCCTGCCGCTCTTTCCTTGTAATTATCAACTTCATATACCAAGGTTCGGGGAGTGTAAGGAACGGGGGAGCAATGTTATCGTCTGTCGGTATGAACGTTATTTCTGCCTCAGAAGAGTCGAACTTAGTACCTGCGTACTTGCCTTTCTTCGATTCGGCGAGAATGTAAGCTTTGTATCTGCACGACGACAGGTAACAACCAGCATCGGAAACATGGTATGTTGACGACTGTTGAACAACCCATTTGGCATATTTCCACCCCATAAGCAGGCCAAATGCACTGCGAGTAAAGCTATTGGTGTTATTGTCTACATTGTAACTTAGACCCATATTGCGCACAACAGAAAGCACTTGGCATTGCGCCGTATCAACAGTAATGTAGCCTTTATCCTCACTGCCATACTTCTCCGATTTGAAGTAAAGCTGAACAATGTTTTTGTTAGGGCTGCTGAAAGCATCGTTCACCTGAAACAAATGGCGCTTAATGAACTTACCATCCAATTCGTCTACAAAGTCATGATAAACCATTCGTTTCATATTCGCAAAGTCGCAACCCGCCGTTTTGTCTTTGAAATGAATGTAACCAGTAGCGGGTTTAACCATAAAGAGCCTTTTTTCTGTGGTGGCAGGCACACATATCACACCCGTATTCTCAAACCAATAGCCGCTACTGTCGCTGGCGTTTCGCGTCTGATAACTGTAATTGAAGTTCTTTCGCACAGCTCGGTATGTGCTTTTCTTCTTTAATACGAACTTTTCTAGAAAGCTACGAATCCATTGCGGCTCGGCATTGCCAACCACAATCTCGCCTAAAAGCCGCTCTTTGGGCGTAAGAAAGACGGTATCGGGTAAGACATTGAGTATGCACGAGGCGTAACTAACATGGCTAACGGTGAGTTGACGAAAGGGGAAGTTAACGATTGCCACGCCCTTTTCGTCGCTTGTTGTGCCACGAAACTTACCCTCTTCGGCCTTAAAAACATTAGCATACGGAATTGGCGCCTTGCTTACGGCATCGTAAATCAGCACCTTAGATTGTGCCAACACCTCTCCCCATACTACGAAAATGCCCCAAAAGGCAAGTAAAATTGCTTTTCTCATCATCGTTTTTATTGTTCAAGAAACGTCATCACTTCGTTATTTACGCACGCACAAGGGGGTACTTACCCCCAAAAAAGCGAGCAAACCATCGCCCACTAGAAACAGCCAACAGACCAAAATGAACCATCGCAACAAGGCATACCACTCCCCTCTCCCCTTGGAGAGGGGCTGGGGGTGAGGCCGGCAGTTACTTCTATCTCACCACTTTCTTACCATCCACAATATATACACCCTTGCTTAGCGCATTGATATTGGTGCCAAGATACACGCCATTGAGGCTATATATGCGGCCAGAGGTGGCGCGAGGGGCGGGCTGGGCAGTGGGAATGTCGGTGATAGAGGTGGTGGCAGGGCGCTTAACCAGCAGTTCGTCGAGGAAGAAACGGCGCTGACCATTGCGCATACTGAGACGTAACAAACCGCTGCCCTTAACGGTAAGCGTGAAGGTTTGCCATGAGCGGTTGGGCAATTTGAGTCTGGTTTCAGACAGTTGCACCTTTGGATTGAGGCTCGCCACTGTTAAACTACCCTCCTCGTTGTTCCAAGCGGCAGCCTTAAAGCTAATGGTGCTGCCGTCTTCAACATAAAACAAGGGGGTGCTTTCAACAATGCCGTACTTCGTACTCGAACCAATCAGGGCGCAACGATTACCTGCCGACGTGGCTTCGGGCACCGAGAAACGCCAGCCTTCGTGGTCGGGCTTGAATTTACCAGCACCAATATAGCCACCCCACCGTCCGTCGTTGCCGCCCTTGCCGTCGCAACTATCGAACGATTCGTAAAACAAGGTGTCGCCTTTCAAGCCTTTTGGCCGCAAGTCGTCTAGGCGGAAAGTGAACGATGCGCGGCCTTCGTCGTTGATTTTGATACCCAACACCGACTTGTTTAGTCTGTAACGTTCGTCAAAATCGGAGGTGAAAACCGAGGCCGCAGGTAGCGATGTGGCCGTAATACTGTCGTTTCCTGCTTGCGGATAGGGTATGCTGTCTTGCGCATTAAATATCTTTCGTTGGCGATTATCGGCCGGAACAAGGGTGCAACGCTGATGTTGGGGGTTGACATTTACGCGATTGGTCAGCCAGTCCATTTGGTCGAAGTCCACATGGAGCACCAATAAGCCCTCGCCAGGTAAATGCGTGTCCCAACCACTTCGTTGCCTATTCTCCAACAAATAATACTCAGCGGGGTTGGCATCGTTGCGTATGATGAAGGCCTCGCCATGCTCGCTCAGCGGCTTCATGGCTGTAATGGTGGTGTCGCGCATCAGTTCTTGGGCCGTCAACCAGCCCACAAACATCTTCTCGTAGCTGGTATAGCCCGCCGGAACATAGCCTTCGCCATTGTAATTGCCTGCACTCATCAGGTCGTAAAAGCCCATACCAAGACTTTCTTTCCCAGAAGTGTCGTACATATCGGGCAGTCCTAGGCAGTGCGTAAACTCGTGGCAAGCCGTTCCAAAGCCGCCTAACTTAGTGGTATTAAAGTTCAATTCGTTGCTGCATGCGTAGGTATTAATCAGCATGTTGCCGCCAATGCGCAACACACTACCATAATCGGAGTATTGCAAAGCCCACTCGTGCGGCCAGATTGTGTTGCTACCACCACCCGATGCCTGCCCATAACCGGCGTAGATAACCAGCACTTGGTCTACTACATTGTCGCCATCCCAGTCGTAATCGCGAAAGTTCACCGAGTCTTTAATGGCCATACAAGCCTCGGCTACCATCTGACCAGCGCGCACATCGCTGCGCGAACCACGCCAATCGAGCGTGTCTTTGCCATAATAAGCCATGTCGTGGCGTAGCTGAACGGGACCTACCACATCGAAAGTGAGATGGAACAGACCGTTACTTTGGTCTTTAAAGTAGTCGTGCAGGCTTCCGCGGTGTCCGTCTTTATAGGTAAAGCCCTCCTCGTTGGCCATTCGCGAAAGCAAAGACTTGGTGTGGGCCGGCTGAAAACGCACGTCGGTGAAGTTAACCAACACGATAAGCCCCTTGCGTTTGCCCACATGTCGGCGCGAAATGCCTACCGTGCGGGTGGCGGCAGCGGCGCGGCGGGCGTTGTTTTGTGCTATTCGGGTGGCCGCTTTCGCCCTTACTGCCCCGATATTGGCAATGGGCGTGGCCACGCCCTCATCGTCTACGTTATAGCAAACACCATGAGCATCGCGCCAATAGTGCAGGTTTTCGTCGCCCACTTGTTCAAGTCGTATCTCTGTTCCATCGGCAAGCTTGGCCGTTCGCCATATCCCTGGCATGGTGGGAATGGCAAAAGTGATAAGCACGAAGGTTAGAAACGTAAGGATAAGCAGTTTTGCTCGCATATATTATAATATGGTATGAGTGTGTGATGGGATGAAAAATAAAGTGGGAAAAGACATCGTAGGACTAACCACCTGCAAAGAGATGCAGCACAGGCCGCATGAAAGGGGTTAACTCGCAGGGGCGCGACGTGCCGTTGTATGCCTCGCGCGACAGTGCCCACGACACGAAAAGGCGCCGCTTGGCCCGTGTCATGGCCACGTAAAACTTGCGCGCATCTTCGCTGGTTTGTCGCTCATCGGTGCGCGTATAGAAGTTGGGATAACGCCCATCTACGGCATCGAATATCAGCACATTGTCGAACTCCAACCCCTTAGCCTTGTGAATGGTGGTTACGTAGATGCGTTCGGCAATGAAATCGCTACCGCAAAGGTCGGCCTCTTTCAAGGTGTTCAGCTCCATAATGTGGGCTTGCAGTTGCTGAACCAAGGCTTGCGCCTCGTCGCCGGCAAGCATGTTGCCCTGCAAATAGGCCTCAACATAGGCGATGTTGGGCACGGGTTGGATGTGGTTTTCTTCGAGAAGGAAGGTGTAGAAATCGTTTATCGCCTGCACCAAGGCTGGCTTTGAACCCTCGATGGGCACGCAATAGAGCCGTGCATAGTGAGCATTGAAAAGCTCGGCATAACGTTGGCGAAACACCGCAGCACAATGTTGCACACGCTGACGAGCCAGAAATTGCTGCTGGGCAGGTATCATCTCGGCCGCCTTTTGCCTGCAATAGCCCACCAGGCTCACCGTGGCTTGCACGTCTTCGTCGGCCAAGTGCGAGTTTGTTCCTTCCAAATGCAGCACTTCGAGCAAGGCTTTAAGCTTGTATTGTTTAAGTCCTGGTTGGAGCAACCGAATGATTTTGAGCGAATCGAAGTATGTGGGATGGGTGGCGTGCAGGTCTATCGAGGGGCAATAGCGTTGCAAATTAAAGCGGAGAATGTTGTAATCGAAGTCGGCATTGTGAGCCAACAGCATGCTGTTGCCCACATATTGCATAAAGCTTTGCAGGGCTTGTGCGGCAGGCAGACAGGTGTTGTGCTGCAATTCGGCCACAATGGGGTTGGGAATGTCGCCAAGCATGGCAGGAATGGGGCGTTCTGTCTTGATGAAAACGTTGAAAGCAGAATCCTCCACCACGCATCCTGCACGCATTTTCACGGCCGCAATCTGCACGATGTCGTCTTCAAAGACGTTCAGCCCCGTGGTTTCGGTGTCGAAAACCACTATCTCTTCGGTATCAAAACAATGCGCGAAACGCTCGATATAACTAGATTTGTCGGCAGAAAGCAGGTCGGTTGGCAGCATGGCACAGCGCAAAAGGGCTTGCACAAAGTTGCGTGCGGCAGCGTTACCTTCAAATACACGCAAGCCTTTTAGCAGCCTAGCCCAAGCTATAAAGTTGTGAGCGTTGGCCAATATGTTAAGGTGGGCGAAGAGTAGCTTTACCTCTGGCGAGGCAAAGAGGTCTTGTCCCGACACCTTGAAATGGCTCAAACCCTGCGCATGAAGTGCGCGACTAAGGTCGTCGGCGTCGCGATTGGCGTTTACAATGATGGCCGTTGTTTCGTTGGGACTTTGTGTTTGCAGGTTTCCTGCCAGCCTTGCCACGTCCTTATACTCGGTGTCCAACACGTTACTGCTTACCACTTGCAGTTCGCTTCCTGTGCCCATGTCGCTGTTGTCGGCTTCGGGCAGCAGTCGTTCGTCGATGTTGAGCATGGCTTTGGCGTAGGTGTTGAACACATTGAGCAAGTATTTTGGCGAACGATGGTTAACAGAAAGGTGGTGAACATTGGTTCCGCAACGCTGCCTAAGTTGGTTAAGCGTGTCTAGTTTCGCCCCCATAAAGGAGAAAATGGCCTGTTGTTCGTCGCCCAGAAACATCACCGTGGGGTTTTCTTTGGCCGTTAGCGCATCGACAATGGCTAGTTGCAGGGGGTTAAGGTCTTGCACTTCGTCTACCTGCAACCAAGCATATCGCCGATAAACGCCCGCTACATCGGCCACTAGTGCATCGTAAGTAAGGAGCAGTAGGTCTTCAAAATCAACCAGTTTGTTCTCTCGTTTGTAGTCTTCGTATTGCTTGGCGAACTTCATTTTGCGCAGAAGGGCCACCACAAGACAAAGTGCGGCGTAGTCTATCTGTGCGCCCTGCAACATGGTTTCGTAGGTGGAGGCGTGCAGGTAGATGTCGGTCATGGCCTGTGGCGTGAAGTCTATACGGTTCAGTTCGCACAACTTGCGCATGGCGTGCACGTCTTCGGCCGACAAGCAGTCGGCGTGTAGGCGCAAGTTTTTGGGATGTGCTTGCGCAATTTGGTGCATCAGGTGCGACAAGAAGATAATTTCAAAGTAGTCGCGCCGGCGTTTAAAGCTTTCGGCCACCTTCATTTCGTCTTCCTCGGTGTAGCGCGCAAGGATGCTCAGGACATCGTCGTCGTCGATAACCGACGTTTCGGCGGCAATCAATCCGTTGTCGTATAGAAAGCGCGAACAAAAGCGATGCACATTGCCTACGTACACTTCGGCCGCGGCAACATCGTCGATGTTGGCCTTTATGCGTTCTACCATACCGCGTGCAGCACGGTTTGTGAAGGTAAGACACAGCATGTCGGCGTAGTTCACTCCGTTTTTACGAGCCAAGCGCACGCGTTCGGTAAGTATTTGTGTTTTTCCGCACCCCGGCGGAGCCAACACAAGGTGAATGCCTTGTTGCAAGTTTATCACCCGTTGTTGGCTTTCGTCGGGTTGCCAAGCTTGTGTGGTATTGGACATATTCGTTGATTGGAGGGGACGAAGAGGGGTTAACGAGCGAAAGAAATGGTGCCGAAGAAGGGCGGACAATGGAAGTCGGGCTTGGGCAAAGCGATGGGATTCCAGGATAAGAAGTGGGGCTTTTGCGTCTTATCGCCACATTTATAGAAGTTGGCACGCATGCTGTTGCCCTGCAATTGCAAGTTGGGGTGGTGCATAAAAAGGCTTGTGGGAATGACCAAGGCCATCTGCCAATGGCACTTCCCCACCCTTTCGTCGAATGGTTGACGACCTAATGACGACCATCGGCCAACCTTTTGCAACACGTCTGCGGGCAAATGCTGCCGCCCTTCGCGGCCAGGACCGAAACCAACAAGGAGTGTTCCTGCGCAATTACACTCGATATTGTAATACGTTCCATCGTCAGTAGGACTGACAAAGAACTCACAACACGAGTCTTCCCACACGCGTCCGTTGTCTTCGGGGGCAACGGCACGCACGCTATCTTCTTCTACTTGGAAGTTTAGCAGTATCTTATCGCCGGCATAAGCCATGCGAAACGCCAGGTTGGGCTTGCAAGGAAAGGCCTCTGCCCAATTGACATTGTCGATGGTTTCAAAGGGAATTTCGGCCTTATCAAGCAACGACGGCACGTTTTCGGCCTTCACATCGCTGGCGGAAATGGACTTTACAAGATAGTTATTCATGCTTTGGAAATTGGTGTTAGGGTGTAATTGGCCACGGCCCAACAGGGATGCAGCCCTTTGGTTGCATCCCTATCCTGGCCTTAGCCACAATGATTTAGCATTCGGCAATAAAGCGTTGCATCTCTTCTTCGTGCGAACAAACGCTGTTGAACAGTGCCAACTGGTTCTTAGCACGGTCGAGATTGTGTTCGGGATACTTTATTTTGTAGTACTCGTCGCCGTTGATATAATCGGTAAGGAAACGCACACACTGCATAAAGGGGAAGAGTTTGGCCGCGAAAGGTAGGTTTTCGCGCTCGATGGGTGTGAGAAATGCGCCTGCCGAAGTTAAGTAACCTTTGGTGAAAGCCTTAAAGATAGGCATGTTGAAGCCCACGTTAGCCAGGTTGGGATCGTCTTCGGCGGTGTAGTTTGCGCCAGTGCGTAGGAAGTCGCCATAATCAGAAAACACAAAGCTTGGCATCACCGTGTCGAGGTCGATAACGCAAAGGATGTTGCCATCGGCATCAAACATCATGTTGTTTACCTTGGTATCGCAGTGGCAAATGCGCTTAGGCAGCTTGCCTTCGCGGTAAAGCTGTTCGGCTTTGCACATCTCTTCCATGTTGTTATTAAGCTCCTCAACGATGTCTTTCACCACAGAAAGCCGCTTAACGGGGTCTTTCTGCACGGCATCTTTCAGCTGTCGGGCGCGCAATTCCATGTTGTGGAAATCGGGAATGGTCTCTCCCAACTCAGCAGGTAGGTCTACAAGGGCGGCCTCGAACTGTCCGAAAGCCAAACCAGCGGCATGCGAATATTCTTCGTTCACCGTCTCGTATGTATAGGCGTCGGGTATAAACAGCATCATTCGCCAATAAGTATCATCGGTTTCGCGCCAGTAAGTCTTGCCCGTTTCGGCCTTGATGAAGGTCAGCACGCGGCGGTCGATGTCGGTTGCGCCCTGCTCTTCCAGTTTCTTTCGCAAGTGCGCGGTAACGGCTTCGATGTTTCGTTGCAGCAATTCCACATCTTTAAAGATGGCATTGTTGATGCGTTGCAACACGTAACAGGGGGCGTTCGGTTCGTTCATCGTCACCTTATAGGTGTCGTTAATCAGCCCGTTTCCCAGTGGTTTCACGCTCTTAACGGTGCCGTTCACGTCGAAATGCGACACCAGTTGGAGCAAATTCTTTTCTTCCATGATGATAATATGGTCGTTTAGATTAGGCAAAATCCCCATTGGGTTTACGCTTAAATACGCTGCACGGCGGCAAACGCATTGCAAGAATAAGTCCAACGGGGATTTAAATGGTATTGTCTGCATGGTGAGGGAGAATGGTTAACGTGTCAACTCGCCAACTCGTCAACGTGCTAATTGGTTAGCTTGTCAACTCGTCTACTTGTTAACTAGTAACTCCTCCTCCCCTCTTTATCCGCTACATCTCCTTGAACTTATACTCAACGAAGGCCTCCATAGCCTCGTAACAAGCCAAGCCAAGCTTATCGTATAGTGCAGCAGTGCCGCGGTTTCGGTCTTCCGAACGCTGCCAGAATAGGCGTTCATCGTTGCCCAAGAAAGGCGCGCTCTCCATTTGCGACTGATGTTTGAGGATGGAATTGCGTTTAGCGCGCAACTCTTCGGGGCTCATGGGCACACACATTTCGATGTTCTCGATTTCCCATTCGGCCCAAGCGCCACGGTACATCCATACGCGACAGTCGTCGAGCCACTTCTCGCCGGCCTTCAACTCTTCGTCAATGGCGGCGAAAACGGCGTCGGTACACTTCTTGTGCGTGCCATGTGGGTCGGCCAAGTCGCCTGCAACGTATATCTGGTGCGGCTGAATGCCGTGGATAAACTCGCGAACCACCTTTACATCGGCCTCGCCCATAGGCAGTTTCTCTATCTTACCCGACTCGTAGAAAGGCAAGTCGAGGAAGTGAACACGCTCTAAGGGGATGTCGTTATACGTTGAAGCCGTGCGAGCCTCGCCGCGACGGATAAGCCCCTTGATGGTAAGAATGTCGCGCGTATCGCCAATGCTGTCTTTCTTCTCTTTGAGGAAAGCCTTTATTTCGCGATACTTATCCTTGATAACGGTATCAGAATCGCCTGCGAACAGCTGGTTAAAGCCATTGATGAAGTGCATAAAGCGCGTTACTTCTTCGTCGCCAACAGCGATGTTGCCCGACGTTTGATAAGCCACATGCACCTCATGACCCTGCTCAACCAGTCTGCGCAGCGTTCCACCCATAGAGATAACATCGTCGTCGGGGTGCGGCGAGAAGATAATCACACGCTTAGGATAAGGCGTTGCACGCTCTGGGCGATAGGTATCGTCGGCGTTAGGCTTACCGCCAGGCCATCCCGTGATGGTGTGTTGCAGGTCGTTAAAAATCTTGATGTTGGCATTATAGGCCGAACCGTACAAAGCCAAGAGTTCGCTTAGACCGTTTTCGTTATAGTCTTTGTTGGTAAGTTTGAGGATGGGTTTGCCCGTTAGCTGGCACAACCACACCAAAGCCGAACGCACAAGCTTGTCTGTCCATTGGCAAGAAGTTACCAGCCAAGGGTGCACAATGCGCGTAAGGCGCGATGCCGCGGGCAGGTCGATGACTACGTTGGCGTCCTTATGCGTCTGCAAGAACGATGCGGGCAGCGCGTCGGTAATTTTCTCTTCCACCGCTTTCTGTATGATGTCGGCCTTATCTTCGCCCCAAGCAGTGAGGAAAATCTTACGTGCACCGAGGATGGTAGATATGCCCATCGTGATGGAACAGGGCGGAACGGCCTCCTTAGAGCCAAAGCTCAACGTCATTTCTTCGCGCGAAACGGCATCGATAAGTATCAGGCGCGAGCCCGAAGTAAGCACACTGCCGGGTTCGTTCGTGGCGATATTGCCCATACGACCCACGCCAAGCAACATCACATCGATGCCGCCCATGTCGGCAATGCGCTGCTCATATTGCTTGCAACTGCTGTTCACCATCTCTTGCGGCACCGTTCCATCGAGCGTAAACACGTTTTCGGGAGCGATGTCCACATGGTCGAGAAAGCGTTCGCGCAATTGGCTGATGCTGCTATGTGGGTTTCCTTCGTTGAGCGGGAAATACTCGTAGGCGTTGAACACAGCCACGCGAGCAAAGCTCAACCCATGTTCCTTATGGCGTTTGATAAGCTCTTCGAACACGGGCGTTAGCGAATTGCCCGTCCCCAAGCCCAACACGCAAAGCTTGCCTTGATCGTTTTTAAATTTTATCTCGGCCTCGATGGCTCGTGCGATGTGTTCGGCACCTTCTTCAATCTTGGGGAAGATGTCGGTGTTTATTTTCTCGCAGCGTGTTATTTCAGAGCGTTCGACGGCGTTTTTAGGATTGTAATATTCTTCGGGAATTTTGTTTAGAACGATTTCCGAACTTAGATTAAGTCTCATATCGTTAAGCCCTTTCTATGTCTTTAAAATATTTATAAGTACCAACTTTCAGTTCGTCGGTGGCTGCTTCGTCACAAACGATGATGGCATCTTCGTGCATTTGCAGCGCGCTAACGGTGCGCATCTGCGTAACGGGGCCTTCAACGGCATCGCGCAAAGCGCCGGCCTTACCGTGTCCGTTGATAAGTACCATCACTTGGCGTGCATCCATAACGGTGCCTACGCCCACAGTGAGCGAGAAACGGGGCACTTTTTCGAAGTCGTTATCGAAGAAACGCGAGTTAACCACACGGGTGTCGTGGGTTAGGGGCATGCGCCTGGTGCGCGAAGTGAGCGACGAACCGGGTTCGTTGAAGGCCAAATGGCCGTCTACACCCACACCGCCGATAAACAAGTCGATGCCTCCTGCGGCCTTGATAGCCTCTTCGTATTGGCGACATTCGGCCTCCCAGTCTTCTGCATTGCCGTTAAGGATGTGCACGTTTTCTTTGGGACAGTCGATATGGTCGAACAAGTTGCGGTACATAAACGAGTGGTAGCTTTCGGGATGCTCAACGGGCAGTCCCACGTATTCGTCCATATTGAACGTAACTACGTTTTTAAACGACACCCTACCCTCCTTGCATGCCTTTACCAAAGCTTGGTACATGCCTACGGGAGTGCCGCCGGTGGGCAATCCCAACACAAAGGGGCGTTCCTTAGTGGGTGCTGCTTTGTTAATACTTTCAATGACGTGTTCAGCTGCCCAATTGGACAGTCCGTCATAATCTGCCTTTATTATTAATCGCATGGCTTTTTAAATATAAATTTGTTTGTAAGATTATGAACTGCAAATATACACAAAATAAGCCTAATAAGGGCAAGTAAAATAGAGAAAATCTAAGTAAATGGTGTTTTTCCTCTTTCATGAGGATGCCGTATGGGCGTATGCAGGCGAATTTGACAGTTGGCCTTTGCAATTCGTTCTGTATGAATAGGCTTGCCGGTTGGCCTATTGGCGGGCTTTGGCGGCTGCCTGTTTGCGAATTGATGTGTGGGTGCGAAATAACGAAGAACGCTGCTCTTGCCAGATGGATGCGATAAGATCGCTTTGTTTTACAACGGAGAATAGACTTACAAACTTATACACCTGCGAACCTTAACAACTCGTAAATCCACAAACCTCATTGGCTTAATAACTCACAAACTCATAAACTCATGAGCTTAACAACTTATTAACTCACAAACCGCATAAGCTTAACAAGGCATTATAGTCAAACAGAATTGCTTTTGGAAAATAGTTGTTAGAAGAACGCAAGACGTGCGTAGCATGGCATCAATAAATCCTTACGCAGAGGAAAAGGAGCACTTTTTGTTTGCTTACGATGCACCTAGGGCTTTCCAAATCCATTTCTGTTTGACTATAAACTTATGAACCTGTGAACTTATAGTCTAACAGAACTGCCGTTGGAAGATTATTGTTAAAAGAATGTGAGAGGTGTGCAGCATGGCACCAATAAACCCTTGCGCAAAGGAAAAGGAGGACTTATATTTGCTGACAATGCACATCCAGCTTTCCAAATCCAATTCTGTTTGACTACAACAAATCAGAAACTCACAAAACTCATCAGCCTAACAACTCACAAATTCACCTCCTCACAAATCTTAAAATAATACGATATATTTTACAAAACACACCTCGTTCGCCAACCCATTCTAGCGAAAAGAGCGGGCTAAAAGCATGCAATTAGCCGTTTTTACAGCCTTACGCCGCCCTGCTTTTAGTCCAATTTTAAGAAAATAACCTGCATTTTGCACCACTTTGCCTTTCTAGTTTGGTTGCCAGCTCGTATTTTTTCAGGTCCAATTACCCACTTTTAGCCCCTAAAACACCACTTTTTAATGGGTATTTTGCACCTTTTGAGCCATGCTTTTAATGGTTAGAAAAGGTTTTGCCTATCTCTTTGATGTGAATATTTATGCTTTTCGCCTCGCATTTAGCAGCATTTTGGCTTGCGTTTAGCATCAAAACGCACTGCATTTAGCACCAAAACGCACTGCGTTTAGCACCAAAATGCGTTGCGTTTAGCACCAAAATGCACTGCGTTTAGCACCAAAATGCACTTCAATTAGCCGCAAACAGCACAAAAACTGGTGCAAATTGCAGTTTTATGCAATACATATTCATTTTGTTTGCATTTACAACTTAGCCCGTTTTGCATCAAAACTAACCCTCGCGAGAATCGATTTTTTGCAGCCAGGTGGACACTTGGCGGATAAAAAGACACTCATAATGTTAAAAATCTTGCTGAAAAGAAAACAAAAATCCGGTTGACGAGAAAACGAATTGACAAGTTAACGAGAGGACAAGAATAGAAGTTAACAAGAGGACGAGTTAACAAGTTGGCAAGGGTACGAGAGAAAGAGAGAATGCGTTAACAAGAGGGAAAGGAAACAAGAGGATAAGGAGACGAGTTGACAAGAGGACAAACTGATGAGGGAACGAGTTGACAAGCCGACGAGATTACAAGCTTATTTCGCAGGTAAAAGCAAAAGGCAGAAGGGCTGCGAAACTTTACAGACCTATGAATTTACGGACTTGCGAGCTCAAAAAACGGCAAAGTCAAAAGCTCATGAACTCAAAAAAACAATGAACACAAAAGCTTATGAACTCAAATAAAATATGAACTCAAAAACTGATGAACCCAAAAAGCTCTTGAACTTAAAAAGCGTATGAACTCAAAAGCCCAAAAACTTAAAAACTCATCAACTCAAAAAGCGTATGAACTCAAAAGCTCACAAATTCAAAAACTCATGAACTCAAAAAGCGTATGAACTCAAAAACTTATAAACGCAAAGAATCATGAACTCATAAACCCAAAAGCCCACAAACTTACAAGCTCAAAAGCTCATGAGCCCAAAAGCTCACGAACTCATAAACTCAAAAGCTCAAAAGCTCAAAATAAGCCTAGAATTGTTCGAGAATAGCAATGCGTTTCTCTGGGTCGGGGTGCGTACTGAACAGACCTTCCACAAATCCCAACAAGCCAAGGTCCATTTCATCGGGGTGAACGATGAAGAGTTGAGCCACGTCTTCGCGGTTAACGCTATCCAAACCAGGGTTTCTGGATATTTTTCTTAATGCCGATGCCAATGCCAAAGGATTGCCGCACAATTCTGCTCCGCCAGCATCGGCCATGTATTCGCGCTTTCGCGAAATGGCAAAACGCGTGAGCAAGGTGAAGAAATAGGCAATGGCCGCACATATCACCACCACAACCAGCACAATAAATGTGGCCGCCATGCCATTGCGATTGTCTTTGTTGCTGCTGCTGCGCGAGTGCGAGCCGCCACTAATCATAAAGCCATAAAGCAGACGGGCAGCCACCATCATCACCGTGCTGACGATGCCAACGAACACGATGCTGGTGATAAGCAGGCGCGTATCGCGATTGCGTATGTGGGTTAGTTCGTGCGCCAAGACACCTGCCAGTTCGTCGTCGTCGAGCATATCCAACAATCCTGTGGTTACGGTAACGGCATAGGTGCGCTTGTTTATGCCGCTGGCGAAGGCGTTTAGCTGGTTGTCGTCGACAACATAGATGGCCGGCATATCCATGTTGCAGGCCATGCAGAGGTTTTCAACGATGTTGTACACGCGTGCATTGTCTTTTCGGGTAAGCGGTTTGGCCTGAACCACATGCTGTATCATGCTTGCATTGAAGAAATAGGCTATCAGGAACCACACGCCCACGATGCCCACAACCCACGGAAGCACTTCGACGAAGGTTGTTAACACGGCATGAAGGTCTAACTGGCGATGAAACTCGCCATAGACATCATAGTAGCCGTTACCAAAATAGCTGACCACGGCGAGGAAAATCCACACCATACCCAAGATGATGATGGGAAAGAGCAGCAACAACAACAGGCTGAGCGTGTTGTTGCGACTAATCTGCGTTTGCATTCCTACGTACTTCATGCGTTGTAAGGCGTGGGTTGATTAGAACTTAACTTCGGGTGCGCGCTCCACTTCTGCTCGCTGACTGTCGGGTATCTCGAACATGGGTTCTTTTTGGAAACCGAACATCTTGGCAAAGATTACCGAGGGGAAGGTTTGCACGGCATTGTTAAGTTCGCGCGTGGCCGAATTGAAGAAACGGCGAGTAGCTGCTAGCTTGTTCTCGATGTCGGCCAGTTCGGTTTGCAGTTGCATGAAATTGGCGTTGGCTTTCAGTTCGGGATAAGCCTCCATCGAGACCTTCAAACCCGACAAGGCACTGGTAAGCATATTCTCAGCGGCTATCTTGTCGTTTATGCTTGTAGCCCCCATAGCAGCGGCGCGCGCCTCGGTTACACGTTGAAACACACTTTGTTCGTGTGCGGCATAACCCTTCACTGTGCCTACCAGTTGCGGCACAAGGTCGTGACGCATCTTCAATTGCACGTCTACATTGGCAAAGGCGTTCTCGCGATTGTTGCGAAGTTTCACCAAGTTGTTATACAATGCCACGCCCCAAATCAGGAGCAGCACGGCCACTACAATGATAACGATTGCTGTTGCACTCATTGGATTATTAGTTTTAATGTTAAGGCGGCGCATCACGAGATGTTTTTCGCAAGCCACTCGCCCAAAAATCATATTCAATAACTATCAAGTTGCCCACCGCTCTGCATCGCTCCACGTAGGCATAACATGGCATGCACAAGGGGAATGCAGCACACTAGGCGATGCAAAGATAGCGTAAAAAAAACATAACGCAAAGAAAACGGAAATAAAATTGGGAGGATATGCAATTGTAGGCGTAATGGACATGAATATGCGAACAGCGGAATTAGGCACAAGATTTGCTAAATGCGACATTTGCTTTGCCGCAACATAGCGAAAGCCAGCAAACAATTGCCCTTGCCAGCAAACGCGCGCAATCTGTTTTTTAAACCTAAAACACAGGAAAGGCGAAACATCTCGCAAACAGGGAATAGCGCGTTGTAAATCCAGCACTTAGCGAAAGCAAAACAGGAAAAAAGAAAGGGGGCGACATAAGCCGCTCCCTTTACAAGGCATTTCAGTTTTCTATGCAGTAGATTATTTCGGTTTTCGTTTCAAATGTTTTGGAAATCGGTCGTATTCATTAAACTGTTGCAAAGGTACACATTAATTAAACAAGGTGCAAATATTTCTAAAAGAAAATAAAACTCTTTACTTAAATTCTTCTCCTATTATTATTTTGTTTCCCCATTTATGCTATACAACATAAAATATAGATACTTTCATTGCATAATTATTACTTAATAGCTAATGGCTAGATTAATTGCAATGTCTCAGCAAGAGGAAAAACAGAACAATAGAAGAATGCGAACTCATGCAGGACAACGTTCGCCAAAACCAACTTTTCATCCCTACAACAAACAAAGGCCATACCCAAGCTCCCACAAAGAGAGCTCGAATATGGCCTTGTTAAAGATTATATACCGTTCGGCATTAGCCGAAACAGCTCGTTATTTGTATGAACCCTTACCAGTTGAGAAGTTCAAGTAACAGCGTTGACCTGCTGTTACAGTGATTTTTTCTGGGTCGTTACCTTCGCCACGATAAACAATGTCGCCGGCTTTGTTCACGAGAAACTCGCTCTTCCACCAGTCAAAGTCCTTAAGTTTTACGCACATGCGAATCTCACCACTCTGCACAAACGCGGGTGAAACAAATTCGCCATCAGCCGTTGGGGGGATGGTGAAACGATTCTCAGCCTTGCAGCTCCAATCCCCTCCGTTGGTTGCTCCTTGCAGGTAAACTTCTGGTTTTTCGAAGCTAACGGTACGGTTTTCGCCATTATTTGTAACAACAACGAGGTACCAGCCAGCCTTACCAACCTTGATATTACCTCCTGCATCACTGGGACTAGCCCCTGCATGGTCGTTGATAGTGGCGTTAGCCGCGCCAAAGTCATTTTCCCATGCAGGTTTTGGAGCGAACTTAAACTCTTCACCAGCCTTGAAGTAAGCCATCATCCAGAAGGTGGGCACACCCTTACCTTGCTTTCCTGTGGTGCCTTTTACTGGCGTAAGTGATTTCCAAGTCCCGCCCCATCCATATTCACTACCTGTGAGATAGCAGTCGGTAATTTTGGGTGGCAACTTCACATACTTAGGAATAACAGTGAATTCTACCACATTAGAGTGTAGCGAAGCTACATTTGGCAATGTCGCTTTTACGCGCACATATACCTTCTGCGTGGCTGGTAATTGTTCGGGCTTTTCCCAATGCCCCACTTGCACAACGGCCAGAGCCAAGTCGTCGTTGGTAATCGTTGCCTTGTTTAGGGGGAAGATGGTGGGTACCTCCGCATAGTCGGCTACGACTTTACCATCAAGGTCGGCCTCTTCATCAGCTAGCGATGCGGTGAATTTGCCTGTGTTAGACACTTCAAGGGTGTAGTTAACCTTCGCAAAATAGCCAAAGTCGGGCTTTTCCCATGCTAAATTAAATTGGGCAGCGTTATTCAAATTCACTTGCGAGGACGCAAATGAAGGCGTTTCCAGCTTAAACTCTGTCGGTACTTTGATAGTGGGGTTATCGTCCCTATCGTCCGAACAGGCTGCCATCACAAAGATACCGCACAGCAGCATCAAGGATGTTTTTATGATTTTGTTCATGTTTGTCTGAATTAATGGTTTAATATCCAGGGTTCTGCTTCAAGTTCGGGTTAACGGAGAGGTCGGAAGCAGGCAAGGGGAAGATGTTGCGACGTACATCGAAGCTACGCCCGTTGGGTGCTCCACCTTTCCACGACCACATGTAAGTGTTGTCTCCACCAAAGTATCCATAACGGATAAGGTCGGTGCGGCGTTGACCTTCAAAATAGAATTCGCGGCTACGCTCGTTGAGAATTTCGCGCAACGAGAAACCACGGAGATCAGCGGCACCAGAGCGTTTGCGCAACTCATTAAGATAGGCAATACCTTGTGTTGTGGCGGTTCCACCATTAAGGCGTGCCGTTGCCTCAGCGTATGCGAGGTAAGATTCGGCCACACGGAAGAAGAAGAAGTCGGTATCGGCATGGCCAGTGTCTGTTACGGGTGAGCCGTCACTCTTTATACCTGTGAATTTCACTACCGAATAGCCCTTCTTAAAGTCCTTAATGGCATCGGCGTTGGATATTTCCAACGTACGGTCCTTGGCATAGAACAAGGCGCGCTTATCGCCAGCAGCAGTCAGAATATCATTGGTGGTTCCCGTGGGGGGTGTTCCTGGGAAGAACTTCTGCACCAATTCGCGACGTGCACGGTTTCCTGCCCACACTCCACTTATGCCATGATCGGGCATATCGCCATCATAGGTTGAGGCTATGAGGAACGTGGTGTTACCAAAAGCCGCCGTTTTGTTCCCCTGTTGCAACAGTGGCAGCACTGCTTCTACCGATGCACCGCTCTCGCCATTATCGCCCATAAAGAGCATTTGGTAAGCAGAATATTTGGCGGTACCAGCGGTAAAGAGCTTATAATCTGACTTTATCACCTTCTCGGCATACTCGGCAGCTTTCTGCCACTGTGCAGTGCCGCTGTAAACCTCTGCATTGAGGTAAAGACGCGTTAGCAACATCCAAACCGCAGCCTTGTCGGCGCGTCCGTAACCAGCATCGGTAGACTTCTTGGCTTTTGGTTCGGGCAAGAGCGGTTCAATCTCTAACAGTTCCTTTTCTAGCCATGCGTATACGTCAGCTCGGGTGTGTTGCACAGGCTTTTCAGTACTAACGGTGAGTGGCAGAGCAATGTTTCCGAAGGCGTCCATGGCCAAATAGAATTGCAATGCGCGCAAGAAACGTACCTCGGCCGTACGCGTAGCATCTACGTCTGATGCCACATCCAAGTAGTGGTTGCACACAGAAATGCCCGAATAAAGGCGGTTATAGTAGATGGCTAAGAAGGCATTGCTGGCTCCTTGCTCGTTGGTGTTCATCGTAGCCACACCAGGGTCGTTCCACGAACAAATGGCTTCGTCGGTGGTTAGTTCGTTGGCGTTGAAGTATTGGCGCACCAATCCCGTTGTACCGGGGTCGTCGGCAGTAACGGTAGACTTACCAGGACCTTCCAAACCTTCGATAGACAAGTTGGCGTAGCATTGGTTAAACAGGGCTACGGGGTCCAATTCCGTTCTCTTATTGGGGTCGATCGGTGTTACGTCGAGGTCTCCTATACACGAAGAAAGCCCAACGGTGAGCAGCATTGCAGCTGCTGGAAGGATATTTTTGATATATCGTTTCATTGTAATTTCTCTTTTAGGGTTGTTAGAAATTCAAGCTCAAACCTAGGATAAAGGAGGTAGGACGTGGATAAAGTTCGTAGTCGAGACCGCTGAACACTTCGGGATCCAACCCTTTATACTTGGTAATGGTGAACACATTGGATGCCGTGGCGTAGACACGACCACTGAGGCCATGCCAAGATCCCATTTGAAGAAGCTTGTCGAAGCTGTAACCCAAGGTAATATTGTCACAACGCAAGAACGAAGCGTTACGTACGAAATAGTCGCTTTGCGTCCATTTGCTGCTTTGCCAGTTGAGTTCGAACGCCGACTTAAGGCGTTGCTCCAAGAAACCGTTTGGTGCCCACAGCTGGCTCATGTCGCTTCGGCTGGCCTCAACATCGTTATAAACGTAGTTGCCGATGCTTGCTCGGAACGACATGCCCAAGTCCCAATTCTTATATTCAAGGCGCGAAGAGAGGCCCATCGTTACAGGTGGGGCTGCGTGCTTGTAGAAGTAACGGTCGTCATCGTTAATAATACCGTCTTGATTGCGGTCTACAACAGCACCTTCAATGGGTTTTCCGTTGGCATCGTAAGCTTGCTGGTACACCCAGAAAGCAGTAGCAGCGCGGTCTACGGCATAAGCCAAAACTTTTCTACCAGTACCACTATGTATCGAGGCACCTGTTTCTATCGGTCGCGAGTTTGCGCCAACCAGTTGGGTAATGCGGTTTTGGTTGAAGGTTACGTTGTAGTCAAGCGTCCAATACCAGTCCTTTGTTTGGATAGCTTTCCAGCTAATGGTGGCCTCGACACCCGTGTTGCGCAATGCGCCGATGTTGGTATTCACGCGGTTATCAAAGTTTGTACCAGCGGCTGCGGGTGCAAAGTTGAGCAAGTCGGTAGTCTTACGGTAGTACCAATCGATACTTCCGCTAAGCCTTTGGTTAAGGATTCCCCAGTCCAGACCCACGTTAAAGGTGGTGGTTGTTTCCCAAGTGAGGTTCTTATCATAGGCCTGCGGCATGGCCAACCTACCATCTTCGAGTATGGGATAGAAGGATTGTGTGCCCGTGTTGATGTTGTAGATGGCGAAATAGTTATAGTCGCCAATGCCTTCCTGCTGTCCGGTCTTACCCCAACCCAGTCTTAGCTTCAAGTCAGAGAGGGCGTTTACGTCTTTCAAGAAGTTCTCTTCCTTTGCCTTCCATGCGAAAGCGAACGATGGGAACCAAGCCCAGTGTTTCTTAAAGCGCGAAGAACCGTCGTCGCGAACCGTTGCGGTGAAGTAGTAGCGGTTAAGCAACGTGTAGTTGGCACGGCCGAAGAACGACACCAAGTAGCTCTCCGTGCGCGAGTGATAAGGCACGTGCGGGGTTTCTTGGCCTGCATTCGTCTTATGGCCAGCTCCATAATGGCCAGCATAGTCGCTTGTTTCGTTGCGCCAGAAGTGCTGCCACTCGTAACCAGCCATGATGTCGAAGTGGTGTTTCTCGTTGAAGTCTTTAAAATACTGCGCGTACATGCTGAGCGAGAGATTGCGTTTCAGCTTGTTGGCTGCACCATAGCTACCATAATAGAAGGCTTCGGGCGCAGTGGGGGGTATGCGTTTGTTTTGCGTTCCCTCAGAAACATCTGCGCCAAGTGTAAGGTGCAGGCGAAGGTCTTCAAAGCCATGAATCTTATAGTCGATGTCGGCACTACCCACAAACGAGCGGCTGTAAGCCCTTTCGTAATGCAAAGCCAATGCCCCAACAGGGTTAGCGGGAGCCAAGTTGTTGTTGGCGTAATCGTAATTCTTGTCATTGAGGAAACCGCCTGGCGAACGCCACTGGAAATAACCAGCGAAGTTGTTGCTCTGGGGGCTAGCGTTATCGTAAATGTTTTGCGTGGGGTCGAAGCGCAAAGCGTCGCTAATGGCTCCATAGTTGGGATAATTCGTTTCGGCAAACATACCCTTGGCGTTGAGGTTCATCGTCAGGTGGTCGTCGAAAAGCGAGGGATTGAGGTTCAAAGCTGCCGTAACACGCTTGAAATCGGAAGTTTTAAGGATACCTTGTTGTCCCGTATAGCCCACCGACACGCGGTAAGGCAGGTTCTTAATCGCACCTTGCACGGCCACGTTATGGTCGTGGCTCACGGCCGTACGATAAATTTCTTTCTGCCAATCGGTGTTAGCAGTGCCCAATGCCTTTGCGGCATTGCTGCCTGCTCCGTATCTCTTCGTGATGAAATCGCGATATTCGTCGCCGTCCATCAGTTTGAGCGAGTTGCTCTTAACGCCAACGGTTACGCTACCGTTATAGCTCACTTGCGGAGCCATGCCCTTGCGACCTTTCTTCGTGGTGATGATGATAACACCATTAGAACCGCGCGAACCGTAGATAGCCGTGGCCGAAGCATCTTTCAAGACGTTGAACGACTCGATGTCTTGGGGGTTAACCATCGACAAGGGGTTAGACAAACCCTGCACGCCGTTCTCGTCCATAGCTACACCATCGATAACGATAAGGGGATTGTTAGAGGCGTTCAGCGACGAGCCACCACGTATACGGATGCTCGACCCTGCACCAGGTGCACCGCCATCAGAAGTAATGTTCACACCAGCCACCTTACCCGAAAGCATGTCTTGGGGGTTAACCACAAGGCCCTTGTTCTTCGAGTCGGGTTTCAAAGCCGTTACCGACCCCGTCAGGTCGCTTTTCTTCACCATGCCGTAACCAATCACCACCACTTCGTTCAGCGATTTGGCGGCATCGTCTTTCATAACGATAACCATGTTGGCACTGGCTGGCGCCTTTGCATCGGAATAGCCGATGTACGACACCGTAACCTCGGCGCCTGCATTAGCGTTGATGCTGAAGTTACCGTCGATATCGGTAACCACTCCGCCTTCTTGTCCAGCGACACGCACCGTAGCACCCGTGATGGGTTCTCCGGTTGCATCTTTCACATGTCCCTTCACCACAATCTGCTGGGCAAAGGCACTGACGGAGAGGATAAGTCCACACACCAGTATGGCCATCCTTTGAGGCATCGCATTAATTAGCTGCTTCATCATTCTCAGTTTTAAAAGTTTAAGTTATGCATTGTTTAAATTATAGTTGTCTGCTGCTATTATATATAAGGTACGCGCGCGCGTAAGAGGCCAATTTTTGCCCTTCCAAACGTCATCTCCTGTCTTTCAGGATATGTCGTTCGCGGTTCGTCACCAATCCAAATAACTCAGTCAATTTATTGTTTCGTCTAGGTTCGTCGAGCCCACGGTTTTTAATGAGCCACAACATTTGTCTTGCAAAAGTAGCTTTCTTTGTGTTAGTTTGTACTTTTTTCGCAATAAAAGCGCAAAATGTTTAGCGCAAACGTTTGCACAAAATAAATTGAAAAGCTTTTAAAGACAAAAGGCAACACAAACGAAAAGCTTAAAGAACACAAAAAGAGTTTCCTCTACCTACTGGTTAACGAAACAACCAACTTACCCCTAAACATCCCTACACTTCGCCAACTAATCCACTCAAAAACTCATTAACTCATCAACTTAAAAACTCACCAACTCATCAACTCGCCAACTCATTGACTCAAAAAATCCTCCCAATATACAGAAAACCATGAATAAATCCGAATAAAAACTAAGAAATACAGAATAAATTTATATCTTTGCAAGGTCTACCTCTACACAAAGCCATCACAGATAGGCTTCAAGGACAACAACTATATGCGCTTTTTAGCGGCAAAAGAGAATTTAGAATTATGGGAGAAATAGCATCTATCACGATGAAGGATATCGCAAGAGAGTTGAACGTCTCGGTTGCGACGGTATCGCGAGCGTTGAAAAACAGCCCGCGCATCAGCCGGCAACAGCGCGAACGCATACAGGCCTACGCCAATGAGCACAAATTCTCGCCGAACCTCATCGCCGAAAGTTTGCGCAACAGCAGGGTACGCCCGATGAAAATCATTGGCGTGATTGTACCCGAACTAACGCACTTTTACTTTGCTTCGGTGCTTGCAGGCATTGAAGAGGCAGCCGAGAAACAAGGCTACCGCATCATGGTGGCCCACAGCAACGAACAGCACGAACGCGAAGTGAGCATCTGTAAGTCGTTCTTCGAGAACAAGGTGTGCGGCATCATCGTGTCGCAGGCCAAAGACACCACACAATACGCCCACTTCCAACACCTTATCGACAGGGGCGTGCCACTGGTTTTCTACGACCGAGTGTGCACAGGCGTAAACGCCAGCCGCGTGGTGGTAGACGACTATGCAGGAGCCTACGCCGCCGTTAGCCACTTGGTGGAAACAGGTTGCAGGCGCGTGGCTTGTTTCAATGCGTCGATGAAACTCGAAATATCAAAGAACCGCTACAACGGTTACTGCGATGCACTGCTCAAACATGGCATAAAGGTAGACCCCTCACTGGTGTTCCAATGCGACAATCGTTCAGATGCAGAGCGCATCGCGCCTGAGGTGTTAGACAGGGACGACCGGCCCGATGCCTTCTTCGCCGTTAACGACGATACGGCCATCGGCATACTTTACTCGGCCAAGCGCAAGGGCTTTCGCATTCCCGAAGACATCAGCGTATGCGGATTTACCAACGGACAACGCGCCGTGGCCTGCGACCCAGCCCTAACCACCGTAGACCAACATGGGTTTAAAGTGGGCGAAGCGGCTGCCGAGATACTCATGCGCCACGTGGAGGGACATATCGAGAAAGGCAAGGTAGAACGGAGACTGGTTCGCACCCGACTAGTAGTGAGAGACTCTACACGCCCCGTTGCCACATCCATAACCGAACAGCTGGCGCGAACCCTGCCAAAGGAAACCAACACGGCGCACAACAACGGCAAAGACCTGGACAAACAGCCCCAAGCATCCGAGGAAAGCAAGGCGCAACAAACGGCCTAAGCCACGCCATCCCCCACAACGTGCACCCAACCAAACATGCCCACACCCAACATTCAGTGAGGTGCAAAAAACATTAACGTCGAATTACGAATACAACCATATATGAACAATCAACTGAAAAAGAAACCCGACTTGGACTTTTGGAAACTATGGAACCTTAGTTTCGGATTTTTCGGCGTGCAGATAGCCTACGCCCTACAAAGTGCCAACATCTCGCGAATATTCGCAACGCTGGGCGCCGACCCGCACGACCTTAGTTACTTTTGGATACTTCCGCCGTTGATGGGCATACTTGTCCAACCCATCGTTGGTACGCTGAGCGACAAAACATGGACCCGTTTCGGTCGTCGCATACCTTATCTCTTCGTGGGTGCAACGATAGCCGTACTGGTGATGTGCCTCCTACCCAATGCCGGTTCGCTTGGCATGACGGCAGGCATGGCCATGATTTTCGGTCTAACGGCACTCATGTTCCTCGATACGAGCATCAACATGGCCATGCAGCCCTTCAAGATGCTGGTTGGCGACATGGTGAACGAGAAACAAAAGGCACTGGCCTACTCCATACAAAGCTTCCTCTGCAACGCCGGTTCGGTGGTGGGCTTTATCTTCCCATTCTTCTTCACCTTCATCGGCATCAGCAACATTGCCGCAGTAGGTGTCGTACCCGACTCGGTTATTTGGTCCTTCTACGTGGGCGCAGCCATACTTATACTCTGCGTTATCTACACCACATTGAAGGTTAAGGAGTGGAACCCGAAAGAATATGCCGAATACAACCAACTGGAAAAGCCACTCGACAAGGAGAAAACCAACGTCTTTGCCCTGCTGCGCAACGCCCCAAAGACGTTCTGGACCGTAGGATTGGTGCAATTCTTCTGTTGGGCAGCCTTTATGTACATGTGGACCTACACCACAGGCTCTATCGCCGACACCGTTTGGGGCGTCGACATGCAGCTACATTCGGCCACCAGCACGCCCCAATATCAAGAGGCAGGCAACTGGGTGGGCATACTCTTCGCCGTTCAAGCCATTGGCAGCGTGCTATGGGCAGTGGTGTTACCCAACATCCGCAACCGCAAAACGGCCTATGGCCTTTCGCTACTGTTGGGCGGCATCGGCTTTTTGTTGGTACCCTACATCGCCAACAAGTACCTCATGTTCGTTCCTTTCATTCTCATTGGCTGCGCTTGGGCCGCCACATTGGCCATGCCCTTCACCTTCGTAACCAACGCCTTGGAAGGTAAAGGACACATGGGCGCATACCTAGGTCTGTTTAACGGCACCATTTGCGTACCCCAAATCATCGCCGCCGCCTTGGGTGGCACGTTGCTACATCTGCTGGGCAGCGTGCAAAGCCACATGATGATGGCCGCAGGCGCGATGCTTATTATCGGCACTTTCTGCGTGTCGATTATCAGCGAAAAAGAGAAATAAAACAGCGTGTAGAACCTCACGCACGCCCCACTTAACGCACACATGCGCCAACTACCACAAGCAGCAGTTGGCGCATGTTGTTTAACCCCGCGCGCTGCCACCATTTGTTTTACCCTAAACAGCCCTAAACGACAACTGCGCTTCATCGCTCCCCTACTCTTTCTCGCATTATCAAGACCTGCTCCCACCTTGTGCGCACATTCATACGCGCACAAAAGTGTGGAATGCTTTCTGCGGATGAAGCCGACATTAAAGCAAAGGAGGTTGTTGGAATGCATCTTTTCAATTCTTTCTCAACAAGTCCCCATTGTTAAATCTGGTGCTTTTATTTTACAAAACATATTCTAACATCCATGCCATTCTAGCGAAAATCAAGGCTCAAAAGTAGGTAATTAGCCGCTATTTTACTGCCTACGCATTGCTCCGCCTGTCCGTTTTTAAGAAATTCACTTGCATTTTACACCATTTAGCCCTTCTAGATCGGTTGAATGTTCGTAATTTTTCAAGCCCAATTACGTACTTTTAGCCCCTAAAATCCTACTTTTCGATGGTTATTTTGCCCTTTTGGGCCATGTGTTTCATGGTTCTAAAAGGTTTGTTTATACTATTTGCAGCGTATTTTTATGCTTATCACCTTCCATTTAGCCGCATTTTACCATGCGTTTTGCACCATTTTACCCTGCGTTTTGCACCAAAACGCACTGCATTTAGCACCAAAACGCACTGCATTTTGCGGCATATTGCATTGCATTTAGCACCAAAATGCACTGCGTTTAGCAGCAAATAGCCTAAAAACTGGTGTAAATGGCAGTCGTTCCAAATAAATATTCATTTTGCCAACATGTACAACTAGTCCCTTTTTGCATCATAACCAACCTCCGCAAGAATCGATTATTTGCAGTCTACTGGGCAGTTGGTGAGTTTAGAAGGCACTCACAATGTTAAAAGCCACACTGAAAAATGGACATTTATTTTTGAGTTAACAAGCTTGTAGCTTTACGAGTTGACGAGTGTACGAATTAATTCCGCCAGCCGATAACAACAGACTACAAGCTACACCACCTTTATTCATCGGTAACACACACCTTGCTTCCCTATAATAGTTTACTTTTAGTATCGAATAGTAACCACCACCAAAAGGCATCATTTTCATAGAATACGGTTGGATAAGCAACAAATTATCTTTCAAAGGCTGTTATTTTATACCTTCCCCCTCAGAGCAATAAGAAAGGTTTTACCAAACATCAATATTTTTAGAACAATATCTATACGTCTTACTAGACCATCTTTTCAGCATCCGAGCAGGATAAACACAGTTATTTTTCATTATTACACCCCATCGCGGCACACGCAACACAAAACAATCTCTTTAATATTAGTACATCTTTGTTGTAAATCAGAAGATAAAGTAGGAAATTAAAATAAATCGAAAGAAACATTATTAAACGCTTGGCGCGTAAAAATGTTTTACTTAAATTTGCTGTGTCAACACTTTAAAACCAAAGATCATGAACAAATTTTCAATCAAACGAACAATCCTTTACTGCTTGGGAGGGATATTCATTGTGGCCTGTTCTGAAACAAGTGAAGAAAACATAGGTGAGCTAGCCCAAAAATACGCAACAAGTGGAAACAAATGCCACAGACAAGAAAGACAACGGATACTTCTTGGACAATGTTTTTAACACAGATACTCCAGCTCCATACAACGACAACGCAGAAAGCACACGCACTAATTATAGATATCTGTTGAAGTATGCCACGTTTACAAAGCACTAACACAATTTCACATACAATTAAAATGCAGCAATCATGAAGACCTATATAAAAACGATATGGACAAAAGCCATGCTTTGCATCTGTATATGTACACTACTCTCATGTTCGGATGAAGACGGCCCTCATGTTGTAGACCCTTTTAGGGTAAGCATCAGGTTCGAAAGTCCAAAAGGCACAAACATTGCAGACTCTCTAAACATCATCGACAACACAAAGCCTGAAACATGGAATGCTAAAAAGGAAGACATCCAAGTGCGTGTTTATAGAGGGAGCGACCTCAAACCCCTGGAAATTAACAGAACCAGATGGGCATACATAAAAGAAAATACCATACCCAACTTTCTCGGAGGAACAACATTGAATGTATCTGCCACTGACATGCGGATTTGGAAGGAAGATTTTTGGGGACGAGAAACGTATATCTTTGAATTTATAAGCAAAAAACTATTCGGCAACGATGAGCCGCATACCATTAAATGGTTCGTAACGTGCAAAGGCAGTATGCAATATAATGTGTACAAATGCGAGATAGACAACGAAGACATGCCTCTATCGAAGAGCCATCTACTGATGATTGCGGGGTGTGCCGACCTCTATGCAGAAGTGACATTGAGAATAAAGCCTACGAAATAGCACAAGCTGGCGGGGAAAGAGCCTCGCGAAATACTGATAAGCAAATACAAATGTGCGCCTTTCAAGTGTGGCTAGAAAACATCTTTGGCTTTACTTTCGCGCAAAAATTATCTCTACCAACAAGTAATATCTGCATGGGGGAGAAAAAAAACAATTTCTTCCCTATCCTTTCAGCTTAAACGATGTGGCGATGCTTTCCACCTCGGCAGCAAAAAGGCTGTCGGTTTTAAGGCGCGCCTCAACCTGCGCACAACTATGCAGCACGGTGCTATGGTCGCGCCCGCCAACAAGTTTTCCTATGCGACTGGCAGGCATCTTTGTGTATTTCTGAGCCAAATACATCGACACTTGGCGCGGCACAACCAAGTCGCGTTTGCGGCTTTTGCTGCTCACGGCCGACACGCTAACGTTGAAATGATTGCTCACCTTCTCCAAAATGTCGTCTACGGTAAGCGGCGTATCGTCTACCTTCACAGCCCTTTTAATCACCCTTTCGGCCAACCGCATGTCGATGTCGCTGTTATACACCACCGAATAAGCCATCAAACTGTTGATAACCCCTTCCAAGTCGCGCACACTTCCGTTAGCCGTTTCGGCAATAAACTGCGTCACCTCGGCAGGTATTTTCAGTCCGTCGCGTCGTATTTTGGCGTTCAATATGTCTACACAGAGTTGCACATTGGGCTTTTCTAGTTCGGCAATGATACCACACGAGAAACGTGTGATAAGCCTATCGCTCATGTCGTTCAGTTCAACGGGCGGGCGATCGCTAGCCAAGATGATGCGTTTGCCGTTGCGAAAGAGGTGGTTGAATATGTGGAAAAACGTTTCTTGGGTTTTATCTGCACTGGCCCACGTCTGCACATCATCAACAATAAGCATGTCGATGGTTTGGTAGAACTTGATGAAATCGTTGGTGGCGTTCTTCAACACTGCGTTAACAAACTGCACCTGAAAGAGGTGCGCGCTGATGTACAGCACCCTTTTCTGGGGGTACAGCTGCTTGGTTTGCACGCCGATGGCGTTTACGAGGTGGGTTTTTCCACAGCCCGACGGCCCATAAATGAACATGGGGTTGAACTGATTGGTGTTGGGATGCTCGGCAATAGACAGCCCAACGGAACGCGACAGCTTGTTGCTATCGCCCTCGATGTAGTTCGAGAAAGTTTGGTGTGGGTTGAGTTGTGGGTCCAGTTCCTGCTCTTTGGCAGGTTCTTCCACAGCTTTTTGCTTGGCGGTCCATGTCTTGGCGGCCTGCGTAGCGTGCGCCTCGGCGGGGTCGGCCTCAATATCTTGGGTCTTTTTGTGCTCGCTATCTACCACCACCCTATAAGTAAGGCGTATGCGTTGACCAAAAGCAGAGAACAACACACGACTTAGCAGGTCGATATAATGTTCCTCGATATACTCGTACACAAACGAGCTTGGCACACGTAACACCAAAAGCTTCGTTTCGTTGTTAAACGATTCGAAGACAATGGGCTTGAACCAGGTGTCAAACTGCTGTGGAGAAACGTTCTGCGCAATGAGCGCAAGAGCCGCTTCCCAATGTTTATCGGGAGTTACGTCCATTATATATATACTGCTGTTGGTTTTCGGCACATGGCGTGCCGCGGTCTCTGAAATCTACTGCAAATATCGCAAAAAAAATTGGTTTTGGCAAATTTCAGGCCGTTTTTGAAGAAGATTAAGGACGTGAAAGGTTTTGCAAAACTTGTGAAACATTGCATCAGGTGAGTTTAAGGAGAATATTAAGGATAAATAAGTGAACGCACATGGATTCTGGCCTCATCCCACCCCCCTCTTTAAGAGGAGATGGGGAGCGATATGCTTTACCATAACTAAGCTAATGGCGTAGCAAATACTTGTTGCCTGCCACCCCTAAGACACACAACCGCCACCACTCTAAGCTTTGCAGAATGGTGGCGGAGATGTGTTTATGGTTGTTAAGTTGGGAGGTTGTGAGTTCAAAACCGAACAACCGCTGTAACGCTAAAATCTAACAAACTCAAAGCCCTACTTGTCTTTACGCCCGAAGAGCGAGAAGTGCACGTAGCGTTTGGGGTGCTGGCGAACGTTGACAAGCAGCGAGTCGGCACTCATCAGCGTTGCATTGAGGTTGTTGTAAAGGGTTGGGTCGCGCATCAGCAAGCCCAACGAGCCTTCGTTGCTGTTAAGCTTTTGTGTCGTTTCCTCCACGTTGGCCAAGGTTCGGTTCACCTGTTGCATTGTTCCGTCGAGGTCTAGGGCAGCCAAGTTGGTGGTCAGCGTATTGGTATTGTCCAGCACCTTGTTGGCCTTTCCCACCATAGCGGGCACACTTCGGTTAAGACCTGCCACCAAACCATTGAGCTGTTGCGAAGTGGTGCGCAGGTTAGCTGTTAGCCCTTGCACGTTGTCTAGCGACTGGTTGATGGCGGGATTGGCCAAAATAGAGTTCACACTAACCAAAATGGAATCGAGTTTGGGCAACAATCGCTCGATAGATGGCACCATGTCGGCCACCTGCGCCAATGCTCCCTTGCTTACGTTGCCCTGTATCACGTCGCCAGGACTAAGAAACCGACCGCTATTGGGAGCAAGAATAAGGTTTAGTTTCACGTTTCCCATGAAGTCGCTCTCTATCTCGGCCGTACTTCCTTGCGGCACGCGCATATTCTTATCGAGGTCTATCGTAACCACGATGTCCCCCTTTTGGTCGTAGTTATACTGGATGCCGGTTACCACGCCCACAGCAAACCCATTGGCATAGATTGGCGTTGAGTTAGACAAACCGGTTATATCTTTGAACATTACCTTATAGCCTGTATCGTTGGAAAATAAGGTTAACCCTTTCAGAAAGTTCATGCCGAAGAACAATATCACCACTCCGGCAATGGCTACAAGGGCAATTTTTACCTCTCTCGTAAAGATTTTCATATTTAATTATTTGTTTCCTTTATGTCTGTTAACCGAGAACTCGCGTATGGCTTTGTTCACATCCATGCGCTCACCGTCTTTAAAGGCGATGACGAACGCATCGGGGAACTTGTTGGCAATGCTCTTTCGCAATCGGTTTATCTCGTTATAGTCGGCCGATGCGCCATAAGTGTACTTCACCATGTCGTTCTCTCTGAAATATCCCACGTCTTTCAGTCCCTTAAATTGTGGGCTGTTGCGACGTATGCGCGTGGGACTGGCAATGATTTGCACCTTAAAGATGGGTACGACGGCCGTTTCGCCGAAGGATATTATCTTTTCGTCGGCATCTCCCGATGTTACGTTTGGCAACCTTGTTTCTTCGTTCGGCCTTGGTTCGGGCGTATACACCGTTGGGCGTTCTGTTGTGCCTTGGTTGCCGGCCTGCGCCCTTTGCGGCACTGCCCTGCCAGCTGCACTATCGCGTATTAGCGGTTCAGACGATGTTCGCCCCACCCTTCTTGAAGTTTGCGATGCAGGCTTAGTTGGCGTTGCAGGCGCATCGTTAGACCTGAACACATCGGGAACAACGTCGGGAACGGCAGGCGTTGGCACGGGTGCAGGCTTATAAGGCACCACCACTCCATTGTGGTACTTGTTCTTATAGTTCACGAACGCCCGATAAATACCCGTGGCGATGTTCTCCACGCGCGCCTTATCGTTGAGCAACCGCTCTTCGTCGGGTGTGGTGATAAAGCCCAGTTCGATGAGGCAGCTGGGCATCGACGTCTCTCTTAGCACGAGAAACCCCGCCTGATGCACGCCCTTGTCGGGACGATTGGCTGCCGAACACGTTTCGCGTTGCACCATCTTGGCCAAGTCTACGCTGTTGGCCATATTGCGGTCTTGCATAAACTCGAACATGATATAGCTCTCCGCCGAGTTGGGATTAAAGCCCTGATAGCTTTGTTTATAGTCTTTTTCTATCAAGATAACGGCGTTTTCGCGCTTAGCCACATCCAGATTGTCGCCGGCTCGGTGCATTCCCAGGGTGTAAGTTTCCATGCCATAGGCCTGCTTTCCGCCGGGCAAAGCATTGGTATGCACCGACATAAACAGGTCGGCCTTATTCTTATTGGCGATGTCTGCCCGCTCTTTCAAGCCGATAAACACGTCGGACGTACGCGTATAAATCACCTTTACGTCGGGGCAATTACGCTGTACCTGTTTTCCAAAGGCCATAGCCACGATCAGGTTTATGTCTTTTTCTTTCGAGAAAGTGCCCAAAGCTCCGGCGTCTTTGCCGCCGTGCCCAGGGTCGATAACCAGCACGAACCTCTTGCCTGCGGCATTTGCGGCAAACGGCAGAAGGAGTAACAGGGCGAGGAGGGCGGCAATCTTTTTGTTCATACACACTGATTTGAAGAGCCGTATCATCGATGTCATGTTACATTTGGGGCTTGTCCTAAAAGTTTTCGTTGCATTTCAAGTCTGCATTGAGCCTCACTCTCCACTTTATCTCTGCTTTTTCTGCCATCCTTCGTTCGTTCTTTCTTGCGACAAGGTCTGTTTTATGCCCCTTCAAGAACTAAGCGAAATCTGCCCAGATAAAACCTAAAAATTCAGTAAGGGGACTGTATCAGAACCCGCCCTTGTGTATCCTGAGCTGCCGATTAACGGCTTTGTTTATGCAAAAATACAGAAAAAAGGCCGTATTAAAGCCCTTCTCACTGGCTTTTATCATTATTTAATTGAATTTCTACGGCTGCTTGCCCTCCGCAGGTGCCCATAGGTGGGTTTTGTTTAGCCACTTCAAGTCGTATCGAACGTATTCGGGGGAAGTCACGAAAGAGCCGTTGGGCGATGCGATAGGCCACGTTTTCTAGTAAGCACGACGGCTTTTGCATCTCTGTTTCAACAACGGCGTACACCTCGGCATAGTTCAATGTGTGGGCCACATCGTCGCTCTGCATGGCTTGCTCGATGGGATATTCGGCACGAAGGTTAACAACATAGTCGTTTCCCGCCGTTCGTTCTTGGGGCATCACGCCGTGAAAGGCGTGGAATTGTAGGTTTCGAAGATGAATGTAATGTGGCATAATGTATAAAGAAAAGGACGTTTAAAGGGGAAAAAGTGAAAGGGGGAAAGGGTGAAAAGATGGCCATTAAAGGTGAAAAGGTGAAAGGGTGAAAAGGTGAAAAGATGGCTAACGCCTTTAAAGGGGTGAAAGAGTGAAAGGGTGAAAAGGTGAAAAAATGGCTAACGCCGTCAAAGCATTTGGCTTAACTCCTTAACTCCATAACTCCTTAACTCCTAAAAATGTCACATCTTCCGAACAAATAACCGCTTAATGGCTGCCGTTTTTCCAGCCGATTGTCCACTCGGTTGCAATTAATCGATTCTTGCGCGAGTTGTTTTTGATACAAAATGGGGTTGCATATACATGTATGCAGCCCCATTTTTTATTACATCAATATGCAATCTCTATGGCGCGGCTTGCGATTTGCAGCTAAATGGAGGGCGAAAAGCACCAAAACGCAGTGCAAAATGCACCAAAACGCAATGCGAAATGCACCAAAACGCAGTGCGAAATGCACCAAAACGCAGTGTAAAATGCACCAAAACGCGGGGCTAGATGGGGCAAATGGTGTGCGCAAGTGCATATTAATGCACTGGAATTAGAGCGTTTTATCATGACTTTTGAATGAAAACAGACGTGTTTTGGGGCTAAAAGCTGCTTTAAAAAGTGGTTTTTTGCTGCTTTTAGCATGGATTTTGGGTGATGAAAATGACGATCGGCGCGCAATCTAGAAAGGTAAAATGGTGCAAAACGCATTAGATTTCCTTAAAATGGACAGCGATGGAGGTGTCTTAGTCCGCAAAATTTGGCCTAAATTCTTGCTTTTTGGCTGTTTTGCTTTCTAGAATGGTAGGCAGGGAATGTGCGTTTTGTAAAAAGTTTTTATTTATTTTTGATGGCGTTACTTGTTTTGGTATGATGTTCTTTTGTTGCAAGTAGATAGCCTTTCGTGTACCATTCCAAACGCATTAGTTTTGTTGTTAAGGGGCATCGGGGTTTAAGTTCGCCCCCTTTTGCACGCCATTTTGAGGCCATTTGTTATATTATAAGTTGGCAAGCTTACGAAAATTCAAGTCCGTTTGGGGGTAATCCACGGACAAGTGCGTAAACTTGCCAACTTCAAAGTCCGCTTACAAGGCCACTTCTTCGTTTTGTTCAGCTGTATCTGATGGTTGTTCGGTTGCCAAATCGCGCTCCACCATGCCGTCGCGCAGATGAATGGTGCGGTCGGTAAGCTTGGCAAGCTCTTCATCGTGCGTGACAATGACGAACGTTTGGCCGAACTTGTCGCGCAGATCGAAGAACAATTGGTGTAGTTCGGCCTTGTTCTTCGAGTCCAGACTGCCCGAAGGCTCGTCGGCCAACACCACGGCAGGCTCGTTAATCAGTGCGCGCGCCACGGCCACCCTTTGCTTTTCGCCCCCCGATAGCTCGGCAGGCTTGTGGTTAGCACGGTCGGCAAGGCCAAGAAAAGAGAGCAGTTCGTTAGCCCTTTGCATGGCCTCGCTCTTCTTCTTACCTGCGATGTAGGCTGGTATCATTACGTTTTCGAGAGCCGTAAACTCAGGCAGCAGCTGGTGAAACTGGAAGATAAAGCCCAAGTGTTGGTTGCGGAAGTCGCTCAACTTCTTACTCGATAGTGTGCCAACGTCCACACCGTCCACCACCACTTCGCCGCCGTCGGGTCGGTCTAGCGTACCGATAATTTGTAACAGCGTGGTTTTTCCGGCACCGCTAGGTCCAACGATGCTCACCACTTCGCCCTTGTTGATTTGCAAGTCGATGCCTTTAAGCACTTGCAACGAGCCGAAACTCTTGGTTATAGATTTTATTGTTATCATAATGAATTATATTTTTTAGTCGTGAAGTCGTAAGGTAGTAAAGTAGTAAGTGCAAATGCTTATGAGGCAGAGTGGCAAATACTCTTGTTAATTCGTTAACTTGTAACCGCGCCAGCTAACCCCATAAAGATATTGGCTAAATTCCTCAAATAACTCCATATTGCTTTACCACTTCCTCCTCATTGCTTAATACTTTCTTCTTTCTCCTCATCACTTACTACTTCCTCCTTATTCTCTTACTACTTCCTCCTTTCTCTTCATCACTTACTACTTCCTCCTTGTTCCCTTACTACTTACTACTTTCTCCTTATTACTTTACAACTCAGACTACTTCTTCAACTTCTTCACCCACTTTCCAACGTCCTCGTAGGCACTAGTTCCCTCAGTATGTTGTGGTTCGGCAAAGGTAAGTTCCTCGATGCCGTCGCCATATTGGTCGGGGAACACAATCATCAGATTGGTTCCAGAGAAATGTCTGGTTATCTCATCTGGCAGTCTGTCGAGCGCAGCTTTATAGCTAACGGTTCCCTTTCGTGCCGTAACCACCACGAAAAGATGGTCGGAGGCGATGGTGGCAGCCAGCGAAGGCAGTTCGTTCCAGTGGTTCATCAGCGCATATTCGGCACGCATAGAGGCGTGGCGGTTGCGAACAAACTCGTTGATAAGTGCCAACGTGTCTTGACGACCGTGGAAAACGATGCGGCATTCGAGGTTCAACACCACGCGCGCCAGACGTTCGAGCCAGCGATAGAAACCCGGTTCGTACTGCGCACGCGACGGAACGGCCACTTGTATGCGGCGGATGGTGCTTAGTGGCTGGTTCAAACGCGCCATGATAATCTGCCGATTCAGTCCGTTGAACAAGCTTTGGTGGAACTGCCCCCAAAACTTTGGCGACACTTCCTTATGCGTATGCAAGCCGATGATAATCTCCGAGGCATGAAACTCGTTAAAGGCGTGCTTAATGCCGTTGGCAATGTTGGCCGCTATGCGCACCTGCGTTTGCGTTCGCACGTCGGTGGCGGCGGCGTATTTCGACACTTGGTCTAGCAGTTGTCGCCCCTTTTCTTGGTTGGCGCGCATGTTCTCGTCGTCGTAAACAAGGTTCAATGCAATGATACCGCGGTTTAGTTTGGGGTTGCGCATCATGATGGCCAAGCCCATAAGTCGGTTGGCGTACTCTGGATATTTCACGGGTACGAGCATACTTTCGTCGTCTTGCTCGTTTATTTCGCTTGCAGGTATGTTCTTTTCGCTAAGAATAAAGGTCTTAGCAGCGCGTTCGGTCATCACCGAAGAGATGATGCAGGTTATCAAAATCATGATAACCACGGCGTTAAGGATGTCGTCGGTGATGAGATAACGGCCAGGTTCAACCTGTAAGTGCATGCCAACCATCACGATGGCGATAGCTCCGGCGGCGTGGGCAGAGGTTAAACCGAACATCATTTGCCCAGAAGGGGCGGGCATTTTGAAACGCCAACTGGTGATGTAGGCTGCTATGGCCTTGCCCAATGTGCCAACAAGGGTGATGGCCAGCACCACCCAAACGATGCCTTGCCCTTGAAACAGCAGGCGAAGATTGATGAGCATGCCCACACCGATGAGGAAATAGGGAATGAAGATGGCGTTGCCGATGAACTCGATGCGGTTCATCAGTGGCGAAAGTCGCGGCACATAGCGGTTAAGGATAAGGCCGGCAAGGAACGCTCCGAATATTCCTTCGAGCCCAATGGCTGAAGAAACGGCCGCACTAAGGAAGAGAATGGCCATCACAAAGATGAATTGCATCACGGCATCGCTGTATCGGCGCAGGAACCAACGCGTTAGTCGGGGAATGAAAAAGGCCATTGCCACGCAGAATCCCACCACTTTTACCACGAACCAAAGCCAAAACAGCCCGCCTCCGCCTTCGTTGTGGGCGGCCACTATCATGGCCAGCACCACCAAAGAGAGGAACAAGGCAATCATGGTAGAGCCTACACTGAGCGATACGGCCGAGTTTCGGTGAAGTCCGTAGCGGCCAATGATGGGGTAGGCGATAAGTGTATTCGACGCCATGAGCGTGGCCAAGAGCAGCGAGGCAGACATGCTGTAATGCAAAAACGTTGTTCCCAAGAGGTAAATGAGTACGAAGGGAACGATGAACGTGGCCAAGCCAAACACCATAAAGCGGTATTTGTTGCGTTTAAGGCTGCTGCTGTCCATTTCGAGAGCGGCCAAGAACATGATGTAATAAAGGCCCACGCGCCCGAAAAGCTCAAAAGAGTCGTCGCGTTTCAAGATGTTGAACCCATATTCGCCCACGGCAACGCCTGCCAACACCATGCCGATGATGTGGGGAATGCGCAATTTGCCCATCACGATGGGGGCAAAAAGGATGATGAGCATCACGATGAAGAATATCAACGTGGGGTCGGTTATGGGGAAGGCAGAGAACATTTTTCTTTCGCTTATGGGGTTTTGGGGGTTGATGCTGCGGGGCGTTTGTAGCTAGAAAAACTAGTTGTGCTAGGTTTTCTTGGGTACATCCAGACGGCTTGCGCCATGCTTTGGCAGCGGCGTTGCTTGTCTTTATCACTGCAAAGTTGCAAAAAATATATCAAAAAGATGCGTATAAACGTGGAAAGTTGTACATTTGCAATGCAATATATCATTATTTTAAAAGAGAAGGAAATGAAAGTAGCAATTGTAGGCGCAAGTGGCGCGGTGGGTCAAGAGTTCTTGCGGATATTGTCAGAGCGTGCCTTTCCCATCGACGAACTATTGCTTTTCGGGTCGGAACGCAGCGCAGGTCAAACCTATATGTTTAATGGCAAGGAGCATGTTGTTAGGCTTTTGCAGCACAACGACGACTTCCGCGGCGTGGATATCGCTTTCGTGTCGGCTGGCGGAGGTACATCTAAGGAGTTTGCCGAGACCATTACGAAACACGGAACGGTGATGATAGACAATTCAAGTGCTTTCCGTATGGACCCCGAAGTGCCACTGGTGGTACCCGAATGCAATGCCGAAGACGCATTGAACCGCCCACGCGGCATTGTGGCCAACCCCAATTGCACCACGATTATGATGGTGGTGGTGTTGCAACCGCTAGAAAAGCTGTCGCACATCAAGCGCATTCGCGTGTCTAGTTACCAAAGCGCAAGTGGCGCAGGTGCTGCTGCTATGGCCGAATTGCAAACACAATACAGCCAATTGGTTAACGGCGAAGAGCCCACAGTGAGCAAGTTTCCGCACCAACTGGCCTATAACGTGATTCCGCAGGTAGACGTTTTCACCGATAACGGCTACACAAAGGAAGAGATGAAGATGTATCACGAAACGCAAAAGATAATGCACACCGATGCCAAGTGCTCGGCAACGTGTGTTCGGGTGAGCTCACTTAGGTCGCATTCGGAAAGCGTTTGGATTGAAACCGAACGTCCGTTGTCGGTAGAAGAGGCACGTAAAGCCATCGCCGCCGCACCTGGTTGCACGCTGAAAGACGACCCATCGCAAGGCGTTTACCCCATGCCGTTGGAGACGGGAGGTAAAGACGACATCTTTGTTGGCCGCATCAGAAAAGACTTGGCCGATGAAAACGGACTGACGTTGTGGCTAAGCGGCGACCAAATTCGCAAGGGCGCAGCACTTAATGCCGTGCAGATTGCCGAATATCTGATGAAAAATGATAAGACGCTGACGAAGGGATAATACGCCTTTGTTTGGCAGAAAGTTATAGCAAAACACATCTGTTGCATGGCTAAATGGCAGTGTGGCAAACTTATTGGGGCGCGTTTGTGCGCCCCATTTTTTGTTTGTGCACATGCAATTAGTCAATATGCAGATGGTGTACTTAGTTTATGTCTTATGGAAAGGTGGGCCACTGGTATTTATGCTTTAAGTAGTTGGTGTTATATTTGTTTCTCTTTTGTCGTATAGGAGAATATAGGGACTGATGGTTATGTTGCTAAATATGTTTAAAATCGTGATAATTTGGTTTTGATTCTGTTCGTTGCGTTTGAATTTTTAATATATTTGCATTCGATACATGATTTATTTTAACCTTTAACTAAACAATTGTTGCTTATGCAAAAGAGTACAATCTTTGTTATGGCGGCCATGACATTTAGTGTTGCCGCTTGTTATTTAGGATTTGAAAGAAAATAAGTTTCGGTTTCTCAGAGTGATGGATGAATTGCTCAAGAGGAAAGTTTGTTAACGTACATAATGAATGTTCAGCAAGCATTTGCAGTTCTTTAAGTTCTTCTAAAACGGGAACTTCTTCTGTTAGTTCTGTAACAAGTCTGGAAGTTGTTGATACTGTGAATCAAGATGTTGCGAGGAATCTGTTTGAGGGCGCGAGCCAACATGAATGAAACTCGTGTGAAGGAAGAAACCCGCTAAGCGAAAATTGAGGATATCGGGACTTGAATGTCGTTGTACGAGCTAACTAAGTTCGGCATTTGTTTGCTTAAAATTAAGGAGTAACAGGTATGAATAAACATATTAAAAACGGAATAATATCCATGATTGCATGGATGTTATTCCTTGTAATCCTTTTTGGTTCTTATCTATATCTAACAAATTCACCATTTAGTTATTTCGTAGATGAGGAGACAGGTGGCTTTATTTCGAGTGCCTTTTTCCTTGGTTGGGCGCTTATCTGGTTTGGTATAGGCAGACATTACAGCATTGATTACGAAGCCAAGAAACAGGTCTTTATAGAAAGTCATGAGGGAATAGACAGGTATATTATAGATAAGGCTTTCAGAAAGGCCTACTTTTCTAGTGGGGCAAAGGTGCTGGCAATCGTGTGTTTTATCTCTGTTCCTTGCTATGTTGCAGCCAATGTGAAGGGTGAACCAACCTTAAAGGATTGTATATTGATAGGAATGCTAATGCTGGCCTCTATCATTCTATACGCCTATTACAAAAGAAATAGAGCCGCTGGGGTTACATTATGATTCTTAGAACGAACATTTAACGTGTTTCTCTGCTTTCTCGAAAGGCATCAAAGAAATCTAAAAGTAACATCATTGAAGGGATTTTCTCTGTACGCAATATTGAGGACAAAATATGAAATAGTGCGATGAGAGAAAAACCTTCAATGGTGTTTCTGTTAATAGTCTTAATACACCTTGAATAAATCTCAACCGCTTATCTCCTCATAAACTCACAAACTCACCTCCTAACAAACTCGCAACCAATGTTTGTAGGTATGGCTTATTTTGCGTATTTTTGCAAGACAAAGGCAAGAAACGGTGGCGGCAGTGTGCCATTGGGCATGCTAGCCACGCCCGTAGGGGCTGCAAGCGCGAGCCCGAAACTTGCCCTTTGCCCACTTAAAAACCATTATTAATAGAGCGACATGCCCATAAATCATTCCCTCAAACCGTCTTTTGCGCTGCGTGCCCTTGGTCGTTACGGCCTTTGTGCGGTGCTTTTGCTTTTTGCTTTCTTGCAGTCTGGCACGGCTAAGGCCGAGAAACAGCCAGTAGATTACGTTAACGCCTTTATCGGAACAACCAATTTCGGCACCACAAACCCAGGTGCAGTGTGTCCAAACGGCTTGATGTCGGTAGTGCCTTTCAACGTGATGGGCTCCGCCAACAACAAGTTTGATAAGGATGCGCGTTGGTGGTCTACGCCCTACGAGTACCACAACATCTACTTCACAGGCTTTTCTCACGTCAACCTTAGCGGCGTTGGCTGTCCCGATTTGGGCTCGCTACTGCTCATGCCCACAACAGGTAAGCTCGAAGTAGACTACAAAGCGTATGGCAGTCCTATGATGATGCAAAAGGCATCGCCAGGTTATTACACCAATTTCCTACCTCGTTACGATGTGCGCACCGAGGTGACGGCCACCCCGCGCACCTCGATGGCGCGTTTTTGGTTTCCCAAAGGCAAGAGCAACATATTGCTTAACCTGGGCGAAGGACTGACAAACGAGTCGGGAGCGATGGTTCGCCGTGTGAGCGAAACCGAATACGAGGGCGTGAAACTGCTGGGAACGTTCTGTTACAACCCACAAGCCGTGTTCCCCATTTATTTTGTTATGCGCGTAGACACCAAGCCAACGGCAGCAGGATATTGGAAAAAACAACGTCCCATGACGGGAGTTGAGGCAGAATGGGATAAGGATAACGGCAAATATAAGCTATATACCAACTACACGAAAGAAATAGCCGGCGACGATGTTGGTGTGTATCTCAACTTCGATAGTCATGGCAACGAACCTGTTGTTGTACGTATGGGCGTATCGTTTGTTAGCATGGCCAATGCCCGCGAGAACCTCGATGCCGAACAAGGGGGCAAAGATTTCGACACGATAAAGGAAGAAGCGCGCAACGCTTGGAACAAAGACCTCTCGCGAATAGAGGTGGAAGGCGGAACAGAAGACCAGCGAACGGTGTTCTACACGGCCCTATACCACGCCTTGTTGCACCCCAACGTCTTGCAAGACGTTAACGGGCAGTACCCAACACTTGAAACGGGCGAGGTGAAAACCATGCGCGAAGGCAACCGTTACACCGTGTTTTCGCTGTGGGACACCTATCGCAACGTGCACCAACTGCTTACTTTGGTCTATCCCAACCGCCAACGCGACATGGTTCGCACCATGATCGACATGTATCGCGAGCATGGTTGGCTGCCCAAATGGGAGCTATACGGCCGCGAAACCTATACGATGGAGGGCGACCCAGCCATTCCCGTTATCGTAGACACGTGGCTTAAAGGGCTGCGCGGCTACGACATCAACACGGCATACGAGGCTATGCGCAAGGGCGCAACCACTCCTGGACCCCAAAACTTACTTCGTCCGGACAACGACGACTACCTTTCGCTGGGCTATGTGCCGCTGCGCGAACAGTACGACAATTCTGTTTCGCACGCGTTAGAGTACTATATCGCCGACAACTCCCTCTCGCGGTTGGCCAACGCCTTGGGAAAGAAAGCCGATGCGCGACTGTTCTACAACCGTTCGCTGGGTTATCGCCACTATTATAGCAAAGAATACGGCACGTTCAGGCCCATTCTGCCCAACGGTAAGTTTTATTCGCCCTTCAATCCCAAGCAAGGCGAGAACTTCGAGCCTAGTCCAGGCTTTCACGAAGGCAACGCTTGGAACTACACTTTCTATGTTCCGCACGACGTAATGGGGCTTGCCAAGCTGATGGGTGGACAAAAAAACTTTGTGGAAAAGCTGCAAATGGTGTTCGATAAGGAGCTATACGACCCTGCCAACGAACCCGACATAGCCTATCCGCACTTGTTTTCGTACTTCAAAGGCGACGAGTGGCGCACGCAAAAAGAACTTCATCGACTGATGGCCAAGTACTTTAAGAACGCGCCCGACGGCATACCAGGCAACGACGACACAGGAACGATGTCGGCATGGCTCGTGTTTAACATGATGGGCTTTTACCCCGATTGCCCCGGTGAGCCTGCCTACACGCTCTCATCGCCCGTGTTCAACCGCGTAACCATTCACTTAGACAAGGAACAATGGGGACGCAACGAGTTGGTTATCGAGGCAAAACGTCAACTACCCACCGACATTTTCATCAACGCCATCACCCTTGGCAACAGGCCATTTAAAGGCTATCGCGTGTCGCACGAAGAACTTTTGAAGGGTGGCAACCTAACGTTCGAACTGAAAAGCGAACCATCTCGTTAGGTTATTTAATGAGGAGAGAAGGGAAAGGTGAAAGGATGAAACAATGGCTGCACCTACTAATTGGTCAACTCGTCAACTCTTCATTTTAACAACATGTTTGAGTTGACGAGTTCATGTTTACCAATCAACAGGCATTCGGTTTACTAATTAAACAGCTTGTAACCAAAGTAGACTGTAAATTCCTTATAAAGAAACATACTCAAAAGATAACAACCTATTTGTTTTTTCACTAACTTTGCATTACTAACACTGATGAACCAAGAAGAGAGCATGAACCAAGTCCTACAAATCACGGGTCGGATATGTGGGTAATGGCACCAATAGTTCAAAAACAGGTTCAGTTGAAACACCTAAAAAAGAAAAAGAATTATATACATAATACACAGAGGTCGAAGAAGATTGTCATGAATTTATAGAGCCATGTGTCATAAAAACATCAGGTATCAACAATGGTCGGTGACTTATTTTCTGCTAAAGAATTAAAAGGATCAACATATCGTTACATACCATTCTCTGAATTTGTCGATATTTCTTCAAAGAATCTAAACTATGAATATAGTATTGCTGCAGACGATTTGGATGGAGAAATATCTATAAATCCCGTTCACACCGATAAGAATCCCTTCAATTCAACAACCTATTCAGGTCGTTCAACGGTGTTCTCTGTTCACAGTCATGTCAACATGCTCCCCCCATCACCACGAGATTTAGAACAGATTTGCAATATTGCAGCAGACTTTCAAGGACGACCAAAATATAAGGCAACAATGGTATACATTCCACAAGATTCTACTTTCTATAGTCTTGTCATTACAGATAGGGACAAGGCTGCAAAACTTAGTGAGAGATTAAAGGGAGAAATTGATAACAACAACTCGTTTATAGAAAAAGGAATCTTCCAAGATTTGCTTATAAAGAACAAATGCAGTTATGAAAATCTCAATAAAATAGATAAAGAGCTTATAAAGTTAGCCCTTGTTATTAAACTTATGGACGGTGGAATTAGCATTGTAAGGCATTCGCGTAAGCATGGAAAGGCAACCCAAATTTATGATGTTAGCCCGCTGAAAACGAAGAGAGGAGTAAATATTTACAAACCAATAAAATGCCAATGATATGAAGCGATTAATATCAATAATGTGGTTGTTGGGCTTTTTGTCATTCAACCTTTTTGCTCAGAAAGAAAAGAGCGAACAAAACGCTGCACTCGAAATAGCAAAATATCTTGTTGAAGAAAGGCGAGTCTTCAATGGTAAGCCAGCAGAGTTCTTGTATAAAGAGCTTAAGAGAAGAAAATTTCCTATCAAGCACATGTCTACTATGTCATCGGGGCTTTGGGGAGCAGAACGTGCAAGGGGAGTGGTATTCTACAATTATTCTTCAACAGAAATCGACACTTTAAATCCTAATGTCGTAATACTTGAAATTAGGTTAGACATGAATGTCGATGATCATGAGTTTTGGCAAAGCATATCGAACACGGACGACTGGATGGAGCAGATTTTAGAGAAAACAAAGGGTTATGGCGTTGACGAGATCGAATACAGAGTAAAAAGAATATACCCTAATGAGTGGAAGAAAGTGGAATTTAAGAAATCTTCTGAAGAATAGAACTCTCAGAAGAAGGAAAAGCATCAACTTTTAGTCAGGTTTCATTGTAGTCTTCTTCATCTTCCAAGAGTTTATTGCACCTAAACTTCATGAGCATAAGTCAACGGAAGTCTGTTTTATCGGGTTTTGAAAATGCTTTTAAAGCATTTTCAAAACCCGACTAATAGTAAAAATAGCTAGTTCTGGGCCTTTCCTTTCCAAATAATAAGCATAGACACAGCTTTTCGCTATAAGACGAGAATGAGCAGAGCTTAAAGAACAACAATACTATGATAAAACGTATACAGCATTGCAAGCCAAATGCTGCAATAAACTTGTCTAGATGTAATCGTAAGCATACCATAGTGATAGGAATATTAACAGATACACATAAAGACCGTTTTGTATAGCCATATATGCTTTTTTACCTGAGCAAATGTATAATTGTTGTCAAAATCGTAGAGTAGTATGTATGCTGCCCCCATAAAGACTGCTGATTGCTCGATAATTGTCACTTCTCATCTGACACATTATAAATCTGACAAGCCAAGATAATTGCAACCCATCTACAACCAAACAAGGCAACTTTATTATAAGCATGATAGGTTTTATACCAACGTATGCCTAGTTATTTTTTTCTTCTTCCTCCTTCTTCTCTTTCTCTTGCGGCAAGCAAAGGTTGAGGGTTATGCCCACAATAGCCGATAAGCCGATGCCGCTAATGGCGAAGTTGCCGTAAGAAAGCACGGCACCGCCGATGCCCATAGTGAGCGTTACGGCAATGATAATGATGTTGCGCGTTTGGTTTAGGTCTACTTTGTTGCGCATCAGGTTGAGCAAACCCACGCTGGCAATAGTGCCGAAGAGCAACAACATGATGCCACCCAGCACGGCTTGGGGAATACTTCGCAACAACGCACTAAGCTTACCGATAACCGAAAACACGATGGCCGTGGCTGCGGCGATGCGTATTACGGCAGGCGACGTTACTTTGGTGATGCTCATTGCACCCGTAACTTCCGAGTAAGTAGTGACGGGAGGACCTGCCAACAAGGCACTAGCAAGACATGCAGCACCGTCGCCCAAAAGCGTGCGATGCAATCCTGGGTCTTTGGTAAAGTCTTTATCGGCCACAGCACCCACCACATACACGTCGCCGATGTGCTCTATCACAGGCGCAATGGCCACGGGAATCATGAAGAGTAAGGGTTCCCAGCTAAATTGCGGCAACGAAAAATGAGCCAAACTAGCAGGTAGGGCGAACCATTGGGCGTCTATCACTGGCTGAAAATCTACCTCATCCATGAAGAAAGCCAACACATAGCCCACCGCAATGCCGCTAACCACTGGCACAAGTTTAAGCAATCCGCGCCCAAGGGTTAGCACCAAGATGGCCGTTACCAGTGATGCAAGTGCCAAAATCCAATTGGTTTTGGCCATATCTACCGCTGCCGACGACAGCGAAAGGCCGATAAGGATGATTACAGGACCGATAACTACGGGCGGAAAGAGCTTACGGAGCAGGCGTTTGCCTTGCCAACGCACCAAGGCACTCATTACGAAGTAGACTAACGACACGCCAACAAGGCCCGCTAAGGTACCAGGCATGCCCCATTGTTTGCTGGCTGCGATGATGGGCGCGATGAAAGCAAAGCTCGAACCAAGAAAAATGGGAACCTTACCTTTCGTTAAGAAATGAAAGATAAATGTTCCCAAGCCTGCTGTGAGGAGTGCTGTTGAGGGGTCGAGCCCCACAAGTAACGGCACTAATACCGTTGCACCGAACGCCACAAAGAGAAATTGAACGCCAACGACTATGCGTTTGCTTGCTGTGAGTTGTATTTGTTCCATTATATATTGATGTTGTTCGCATAAGAGAAAAAGGGTGAAGTGGGCTGCACACAACTGCGGTGTGGCCGCCAAAAACTGGCCTGTAACAGCGCATTAGGCGGGCTTATACTGCACCGCAAGGCAACTTTCTTCACCTCGATTGCACGTTATCCTTTGCAAAGTTAATACATTTCCAGCATTTTTGCGTACATTTGCACAAACGGCAAACTTAATTATTTTGAATAAGCGAATGGCAAGAATAAAACTAGGAGATTATAACCAACTAGAAGTTGTAAAGGAAGTGGAGTTTGGCATGTACTTAGATGCTGGCGACGAGGGCGAGGTGCTTTTGCCCAAGCGTTATGTGCCAAAGGGCTGTAAACTGGGCGATAAGCTCGATGTTTTTCTTTACCTAGACCAAGACGAACGCCTTGTGGCTACCACCGAAACGCCATTGGCCAAGGTGGGCGAGTTTGCTTGCTTAGACGTTTCGTGGGTTAACCAACACGGCGCGTTCTTGAATTGGGGACTGATGAAAGACCTCTTCTGTCCGTTTAGGGAGCAAAAGCAGCACATGGAAATAGGCGAAAGCTACGTGGTGGCCGTGTTTATAGACGAAGAAAGCTATCGCATAGCAGCCTCGGCTAAGGTGGAACATTTCTTCGCCACCGACTTTCCACCATACCATTCGGGCGACGAAGTAGACCTATTGGTATGGCAACCCACCGAACTTGGGTTCAAAGTGATTGTCGATAACGCCTATCCAGGACTGGTATATCGTTCGCAAGTGTTCCGCCCATTGCATGTTGGCGACCGTCTTCGCGGCTATATCATGGGCGTAAGACCCGATGGAAAGATAGACGTGAGCTTGCAACCACAGGGGCGCAAGCAGACAATGGACTTTGCCGAAACACTTTTGCAATACCTAAAAGACAACGGCGGATTTTGCGATTTGGGTGACAAAAGCCCTGCCGAGGACATTAAACGCCGTTTCGAGGTGAGCAAAAAGGTGTATAAAAAGGCAGTGGGCGACTTGTACAAACGCCGTTTGATAACGATAGAAGAAGGCGGCGTGCGGCTTGTTCAAGGCTAGGCTGCACGCCCCCTTCTTGCCCTGCGCTTTTGATTCAAGCCCTTTTCTTACTGCTATGGCTGGGCCTTCGCAGGATGATGTAGCCTACAATTCCGCCAAGAATTGATGCTGCGAAGATGCCAATCTTAGATTGTATGGCATGTTCGGGCGAGGTAAAGGCGAGCATGGTGACAAACATCGACATGGTGAAACCTATGCCCGCAAGAAATCCTAGGCCCAGAATGCGCAGCCAAGTCATTCCGCGCGACCGCTTGCCAAGCCCCAATCGCTCGGTAATCCATACGGCGAAGACAATGCCAGCAGGCTTGCCTACCAGCAAACCGGCCAAAACACCAATGGCCACACCATTAGAAAGCACCGCGCCGAAATCTAAATCAACAAACGAAACGCCTGCATTGGCAAGGGCGAAGATGGGCATCACCACGAACGAAACAAAGGGATGCAAGCCATGTTCGAGCCTTTGCAGGGGCGGAATGGCCCTAGACGAGTCGGCTTGCACGCGTGCCAGTATCTCCACTTGTTCGGGTTCGAGGGTTCGCACGTCGTTGGGTGCGGCGTTTTCAAATTGTCGTGTCAGCTTTTTAATGCGTGCAATGAAGGCTGCCTCAGGTATTCGTGCATCGGCAGGAATAACCATTGCGGCCAAAACTGCCGAGATGGTGGCGTGAATGCCCGATGTTAGGAAGGCCACCCACACGCCGCCAATGCCCAACACACCATAAAACCACACGCTTTTTACGCCCAAGCGGTTGCCTGCAAGCATTATGGCTAGCACCACAAAGCCTATGGCTAAGCTGGTCAATGAGATTTCGGTGGTATAAAATAGGGCGATGATGACCACCGAACCGAGGTCGTCGACGATGGCCAGCGTGGTGAGAAACACCTTGGCCGACATGGGAACGCGATTGCCCAAGAGTTGAAGTACGGCCAAAGCAAAGGCAATGTCGGTGGCCATTGGTATTCCCCAGCCGTGCGCAGTGGGGGTGCCGGCATTGAATAAAAGGTAAATGGCGGCGGGGAAAAGCATGCCGCAAAGAGCTGCTACCACGGGGATAGTTACCTTGCGCAGGTCGCGAAGCTCGCCCCCGATGAACTCGCGTTTAAGCTCCAAGCCCACAACGAAGAAGAACATCGACATCAGTCCGTCGTTAATCCAATGCTCTAAACTGAAATCAAGATAGTTTTGTCCGTTTACCGAGAACCCGAAATGGTGTTCAAGAAAGTGGGTGTAGGTATCGCGCAGGGGCGAATTGGCCAACACCAAGGCCAACAACACGAAGATGCCAAGCACAATTCCGCTTGAACGCTCGCGGTGAAGAAACTGCAAAGTGGGTATGACAAGTCTGTTTTCTAACTCTTTTTGATAATGTTGCCTCATTTGTTTTTTATTGAAAAATCTAATGAACTAATGGTGCGTTTCATTGTTGCGCGTTGGCAATATGATGCCTTGCGACAACTAATTTGAAAAGAAAAAACTGTTTTTCTTGTAGCCGAACGCAGCTTAACTTATGCAAAAGTACGAAAAATAATGCGTTTGGCGAAGTTGCCAAAGCATGTTTTTTGAACGTTTTCGTTAAGCCAAATGAACAATGTCGAGCTTGCTCGAACATTGCCATGGCGAGAAAACGCACTTTTCGAGGAACGAGAAAAAACGTTTTCGTTAAGTCAAATGAACAATGTCAAGCTTGCTCGAACATTGTCATGGCGAGAAAACGCACCTTTCGAGGAACGAGAAAAGAACGTTTTCGTTAAGTCAAATGAACAACGTCGAGCTTGCTCAAACATTGTCATGGCGAGAAAACGCACTTTTCGAGGAACGAGAAAAGAAGGGTTGAAAGCTACCCGTTTAGCTTTTCAGTAACATGAAGGAAGTTGAAATAGTTAAAAAACGATTGCAAATCGTACTAGAATACAAACTCCACCTCAGGCATTTCCTTACCTTCCGCCTTCATAGCAGCTTTGGCCTCCTCATAGCACTCCAACAAATCAGCCTTCGCAGAGGCTGCATCCTTACCACAAGCGTTTAGTCCTACACCTGCAATGTCCGTCTCTGTTCTACACCAAAAAGCACCATCCGAAGACTGTTCTACGATAATAATAACCTTTTGCATTGTATAATAGCGGTATAATTCACGCCTATGCAAAGATAAGAAAAAGGCTGCAATTGCGTAAACAACTAGGTAACTTTTTCGTTATAATCCCACTTTCACCACCCCGCTTAACGCAAAAAACCTCGTTCCCAAAGTTGGAAACGAGGTTTCTTTTTTGTGT
>ERZ773035.132-NODE-132-length-62489-cov-13.180687_pt1 | contig 62489 bp, 60 predicted proteins | sample MGYA00511487_ERZ773035 | MGnify/ENA primary metagenome ERZ773035 (study PRJEB29015, sample SAMEA2737985) | human oral metagenome | biome: human oral; feature: human-associated habitat; material: dental | place: China | collected 2024 ... | reverse complement strand
AGAGGGCGACGATGGATTTTTTGAAATCCTCGTCGTAGGGTCGATGTGTCATAGAAACCATTCCTCCTTTGTGTTTACTGAAGTGTAATATAAAGTCCTGTTTTGTGTCTACTTTTTTAGTATAGATCCACGATGCGATGCACTGCAATGTGTGGAGAAGGGCGGCGATTCCGTCGCAGAAGCATTTCCATACCTGCGAGAAGTCCGTTGATATACTATCGCGTATCATTCGTGCAAGTTCTAGAGCGGACGACATTGTTCTTGACCCGTTCATGGGCAGCGGCTCGACAGGTGTTGCCTGTGTGCAGGAGGGGCGGCGGTTTATCGGGATTGAGCGCGAAGATAAGTATTTCGAGACGGCAAAGAGGCGGCTGGAAGAGTCACGCGAGCAGCTAAACATTGCACTGAACTAAAAAACGGCAATCCCTTTTCATATAAGGAGTTGCGGGAAAACATTTTGTGCCCATCTTGAAATACGTATTTACAAATCAAGAAGAATGTGTTATGATAATATCATGAAAGGAGGGAAGCGGTTATGAAGATTGACCCCATAAAAATACTGAACTTCGCAACAGCTGTTATCAACCTCATCACAGCGATGATACTGTTTAGCAAAGTCCAGTAAAGAGCCTGAGCATTAAGCTCCCCCGCCTACGGGCGGGGTCTCAGGGTCAATCAAAGTATAGCATAACCGCGCATCAAATGCAAAAAGTAACGGTAGGGATTGCGGTGACGGCGTTCGCTCTTTCACTTTATGTATTGTGGAAAGCGGTGAGTGCATGAGCAATGAAACAGGATGGGGCGGCAAGCGTGCAGGTGCGGGACGCCGCCCCGTCGCAAAGGACGGTACGGAGCGAAAAATGAGATCTCTCAGAGCTTCAGATGGCGAATGGGGCATGATCAAGGAATTTGCTAGGATTCTGAAGGACAATCCTGAACGCGCCGTGCGCATGATGAAAACGAAATAGCAGGAGAATGACGCCTTGCAGACATGCGGGGCGTTTTCCTATGGTTGCAGTTTATATTTTGGATGGGGATTTTGCGCGTTGCAATCGGTATAATGATGTTGTGTATATCGAATTGAACAAGGGACACTGCTGCGTCGGTGTTCTTTTTGATTGGATGGAGATTCGTGTAAAAGAAAACCCGCCATAGCGGCGGGCGATATGTCTAAGCAAGAGCAGTTTTCTTCTCGTAGAGAGCAACAAGCGCATCTTGTAGGACTTTGGAGATGTTAAGCCGTTCTGCTTCAGCGAAGGTGTTGAGCCATGCGGGGATCGTGAGATTCTTACGGATGGACTTGCTGCCGTACTTTGCAGCGTATGCGTCCATATCAAGCGAGAGCAGGCTGACGAACCCGTCGCCAATTTCGGGATCCGGATGAATGTCTTTGATGTCGCTTGCAGGTGGGATTTTATTCCCGTCCTCAAGTTCGCCGAGAATCCAACCAGAGGCGGCATCCTCACCCATAGCGATAGCATTCGTAAGACTGTCCCCCTCACTGATACAGCCGGGTAAATCGGGGACAATAACGCAAAAGCCAGGATTCACTTCGCATGGATAAAATACGGCGGGATATACGAGCTTCATATAAAAGCCTCCTTTCGGAGACGGGCTATTATTGCAGCCCCGTCATCCGTAAGACAGATTTGACAGTTTTGGGATCGAGGTCACCGGGATGATTCGGTATTGTAACTTTTCCTTTTTTCGTTTTATGTTTATAGTGCATATGCGAGCCGTTGGAACTATCAAGATACCAACCGTCCTTTTTGATGATGCGTTCAAGTTCCTTGAATCTCATCACGTTCCCTCCTTCTGATTATATTATACGTATTATGCGCATAAGAATCAATAGAGGATTTGAAATATTTTGGGGGCAACAATATGGGCTACAATGTGAAAAGCGTGCATGAGGATTTCAAGAAAAGCGGCATCTTTTACACGCCACGTCCGCTGGCTGAATAAAACCCTATGCAGGGTCCTTCACGTCAACCGCAGTTCCTACTATAAGCACTTTAATGCGCCTCCTTCTCCAAGAATCAAGGAGAATCAGCACATTCGTCGCCTCATTCTTCATATCTATGCCGACTACGACAACTGCATCGGTGCTTATAAAATGACGCATATCTTATCCCGTGACTATGGCATTTCCATCAGCAGCGCAAGAGTGTACCGCCTGATGCGCTCCATGACCCTTCCAAAGCCTTCCACCGTTAAGCCAAAACGAAACCCACAGAAAGACTCCGGTGAATGCCACGATCTCCTGCGTCGGCAGTTTCATCTGTCTGCCCCCTATCTTGTTTGGGTCAGTGATTTTACTTATCTTAGGGTCAATCGTACTTGCTACTTCCTTTGTATTGTGATGGATTTGTTTTCCCGAAAGATCATCGGTTGGAGTTTATCCTCCAAACACGATACCGCACTGATTATCGCTGCCTTCCATAAAGCATATCAGAGCAGAAATATTTCCTACGGACTGATCTTCCATTCCGATCAGGGGGCGGAGTATACCGCTTCTTCTTTCCGTAAGCTTTTGGATGCAAACAATATTGTCCAATCCTTCTCTCTTACCTTCGTATGCTGAAAGCTGCACAGATGAAAGAGGAAATGCGCCTAGGAAAAGCATATCAAATCGTTTATGAGAATGTAAAAGACTGTCGTGCTCTCGTGGTGCTTCCGAAAAAGCTGCCGTGTCCTGACGGCTGTGAGCGCCGTACTCTGATTTGTATACATCCATCCGGATCTCCGTTCCGGCATATTCCGGTGACGCGAATGTTTCATGCTCTAAAACTTAATGCGCATAGTTTTCGCCATACACATGCGACCCGTCTCATCGAAGCCGGAGCGAAACCTGTGGATGTTGCAGCACGGTTAGGACATGCTGATACCACCATCACACAAAATCTTTACACACATGACACAGAGGAGATGAAACAAGAGACAGCGCGTATTTTAGAGAAAATTGTAGGCAAATGATTTTGTAGACAAGTTGTAGGCAAATACTCAAATTATATCGTAGGATGCTTGATATTAAAGGGGGGAGTATTCAAAAGAGATATTATAAAAAGGAATCCAATTTCAATTTTTAGGGAACCACTGATACATTCTTTTTCTGCGTGTCTATGTTTTATCAGTGTTTCCTTAAATAGCGTTGATTTTCCCACACACTTGCGCTATGATGAAAACAGTTCTAAAGGAAAAAGGGGGGAACAAGATGCCGGATAAGGGACTGACGCATTTTGACGAGGGAGGAGCCGCCATCATGGTGGACGTGAGCAGCAAGGAAAAAACGAACCGTGAAGCCACCGCATGCGGCTGCATCTATGTGAGCGAGCCGGTCTACGAAGCCATCCGTGCCGGTACGGCAGCAAAGGGCGATGTGCTCGGTGTCGCGCGTATTGCGGGCATCATGGCAGCAAAGCGCACCGCAGACACGATACCGCTATGCCACCCGCTGCCGCTTGCCAAATGCACGATCGACTTTACGCTTGAAGATGTGCCGCGCCATGCCGTCCACGCCGCTGCGACTGTAAAGGTCACGGGTGAGACGGGCGTTGAGATGGAAGCACTGCATGCCGTAAGCGTTGCTCTGCTCACCATCTACGATATGTGCAAAGCGCTCGACAAGCGTATGGAGATCACAGACCTCCGTCTCATGCGTAAATCCGGCGGCAAGAGCGGTACATTTATCCGCTGAGTCACATTCCGAGCAAGGTGCATCTAAGGCAGACGCTATGATCCCTTGCCTGGCAGGTTCTGTCACGGGGTATGCCGGGAAACGGGCATGCCTGCTTTTGTAAAGGAGTATATCACATGAAGATCAAAAAAGCTTTAACAGCGGCGCTTGCCGCGATGGTCATGCTCACCGCAGGCTGCATTGGCGGCGGAAACTCAGCAAACAAGATGGACACACCGAAGGAAGGACCCATCGAGCTGCAAGTCTCTGCGGCGGCGAGCCTCACCGACGCCATGAAGGAGCTCGGCACACTGTACGAAAAAGACCACCATGGCAATGTGCGCATTGTCTTTAATTTCGGCAGCAGCGGCGCACTCCAGCAGGCAATCGAAAACGGCGGTGCCGCCGACGTCTTCGTCTCTGCCGCACAGAAACAGATGAATGCCCTCGATGAGAAGAAGCTTCTCGCAGACGGCACGCGCATCGACCTGCTCCAGAACGAAGTCGTCCTGATTACAGCAAAGGACAGTACACTCAACCTCCCCGATTTCAAAGCGGTGCTTGACCCGCAGGTTGCCCACATCGCCCTCGGTGAGCCGAAAGGGGTTCCCGTCGGACAGTACAGTGAGGAAGTCTTTACAAAGCTTGGCATTCTCGATGCCGTAAAAGAGCGTGCTGTCTATGGCTCCGACGTGCGTCAGGTACTCGCATGGGTCGAATCCGGTGATGCGGAGTGCGGCATCGTCTACGCAACCGATGCCGCCATTTCGGATAAAGTCAAAGTCGCTGCCGTCGCGCCGGCAGATACACATAAGCCCATCATCTACCCCGCTGCCGTCCTCAAAGATGCAAAGAATATGGAGCCGGCAAAAGAGTTCCTCGCATTCCTCCAAACGGATAAAGCAGCGAAGGTCTTCGAAAAATACGGCTTTACCGTAAAATAATGGCGGACGAAACACTTTCTCCGCTCATCATCTCACTTGAGGTGGCAGGGCTTTCGACCGTCTTCACCTTCTTCCTCGGCATCGCGCTCGCCTATGGTGTGTTACAGCTTCGCAGCCGTCTCGCAGGTACGATTGCCGATGCCGTCATTACACTGCCGCTCGTCCTGCCGCCGACCGTCGTCGGATTCTTCCTGCTGCTCCTCTTAGGAAAGCGCAGCGCCATCGGAAGTGCCCTGCTCGCACTGGATCTGCCGCTCGTCTTTACATGGCGTGCGGCAGTTATCGCGGCGGTCATTGTGAGCCTACCGCTCATGTACCGCACGGCACGCGGCGCATTCGAGGCGATTGACCAGAATATGATCCACGCAGCACAGACGCTCGGCGTCAGCAACGGGCGCATCTTCTGGCGCATCATCGTGCCGAATGCGCGCCACGGCATTCTCGCCGGACTGGTGCTGTCCTTTGCACGTGCACTCGGCGAGTTTGGTGCGACCGTCATGTTCGCCGGCAATATCCCGGGGCGGACACAGACTATGTCCACTGCCATCTATGCGGCGGTACAGGCAAACGATTACGACCTCGCACTGCGTTGGGCCATCATCATCTCCCTTTTCTCGCTCACCTTCATCGGGGCGATGAATCTGTACCTAAAAAGGGAGGTACGCGCGTGAAGCTCATCGTTCATATCGAAAAGCATCTGCGTGATGTTACCCTTGCAGCGGATTTTACCCTGCACGACAGCGTACTCGCCCTCCTCGGTGCATCAGGCAGCGGCAAGAGCATGACGCTCAAGTGCATCGCAGGACTCGAACGACCGGACCGCGGACAGATTGTGCTGAATGGGCGCACACTCTACGACAGCGAGAAGAGCATCAACCTCCCGCCGCAGGCGCGGCATGTAGGCTATCTCTTTCAGAGTTACGCCCTGTTTCCCAATATGACCGTACGGGAAAATATCACCTTTGCCCTCAGCGGCACACGTGCAGACATAGAGCGCAGCCTTGCCGAAAATATCACGCGCTTTTCCTTGGAGGGGTTGGAGGACGCCTATCCCGCGAATCTCTCGGGCGGTCAGCAGCAGCGCGTCGCCTTTGCACGCATCCTCGCACGCGGGGCAGAACTGCTGCTCCTTGATGAGCCGCTCTCCGCGCTCGACACCCATCTCAAATGGCAGATCGAAATGGCATTAAAGGAGATGCTCGAAACACAGGGCATGTCAGCGATTCTCGTCACGCATGATCGGGACGAAGCATTCCGCATTGCAAAGCAGATTGCGACCATAGAAAAAGGTCATCTCGCTCCGCCCATGGATAAGCATATGCTCTTTAAGGAGCCAGGAACGCGTGCTGGCGCCATGCTCACGGGCTGCAAAAACATCTCTGCTGCACGCCGCATCAACGCAGCATACATAGAGGCACTGGACTGGGGTGTGACGCTTCGCATCCCACCCGTACAAAACGATGTGCAGTATATCGCCATCCGCGCGCATTACCTCACGCCGGCAGAAGGCGGCGGGGAAAATGTATTTCCCGCCCGCATCATGGAGATCATTGAGAGCACCTTCAGCTATATCATCATGCTCCGCTTTGAAGACGGAGTCATCCCTGTCCGTTGGGAGCTCGATAAGGAGGCTTTTCTGGCACTTGGCGCATCACGAAATGATACGCTGTACCTTAGATTTCCCCCGGAAGCACTGATGCTGCTGCGGGCGTAACGGCATACGAAAAGACCTCCCTGGTATGCGGGAGGTCTTTTCGTATGGAAAGAAACAGTCCTGCGCTTTTTCAAACCACACAATTTTGATGAAAGAGGGCGCTGCATAGAAGACCACATAGACATATGCGGCGCTCTGGTTAATTTTCAATTAAATCCCGTGCATTCATCTTTTCATTTTGCATCGCTTCATATATAGTAGGAGCATATTCAGAAGATAACTATGCGAGGTGAGTGCAGCTATGGATGAAAAGACACGGGTGCTCATTGTGGAGGACGAAGCACGGATTGCACGTTTTTTGCAGATGGAGCTGAACCACGAGGGCTTTGAGGCGGAGACGGAGGGCAGCGGCACACGCGCATTTGAGCGCATCATGCAGGAGCCGTATGACATCATCCTTCTCGATGTGATGCTGCCCGGTATGGACGGCATTGAGATCTGCCGTCGCGTTCGCATATCGTCGAATATTCCCATCATCATGCTGACGGCACGGGATGACGTGGAGGACCGCGTGGAGGGGCTTGACATCGGCGCAGACGACTATATCACAAAACCGTTTGCCGTGCCGGAGCTGCTCGCCCGTATACGCAATGCCCTGCGCCGCCGCGACCTGTCTGCCGAGGAAACCGGTGATCGGCTCACAGTGAAAAATCTCATCATGTACCCCTCCCGCTATGAGGTATTGGTGGACGGCGAGGCGGTTGCGCTCACGAAGCGCGAATACGACCTCCTCGAATATCTCCTGCGCAATAAGCGCACGGTGCTGACACGCGATCAGATCCTGCAAGAGGTATGGGGGTTCGACTACACGGGCGAGACGAATGTTGTTGACGTCTATATCCGCTATTTGCGCGCAAAGCTTGACGACCACTTCGACCAGAAGTATATCTATACGGTACGGGGTGTCGGCTATGTGGTACGCGACTAAGAACCGACTCAACCGATGGATTGACCGCTATCTCTACATCCGTATTTCCACAAAGATCACGCTGCTCTATGCGGCGATTCTCTTTTTCGTGCTCATCCTGTCCACGGCGATTTTGGGCATTGGTGCATACGTCTACTTCTACCGCCAGGCAGAGGTCGATCTCGACCGCAGTATCAGCCACGTGATGAACAATATTGAAAGCGGACATGCAGCCGATGCAAAGTTCTGGTTTGAAGGGCCTGTGATCCCCGGTGTCATCGTGCGTATCACGGACAGCGCGGGGAACATTGTCCTTGATACGGATGCACATTTCCCCACGATTGAAACCATTGCCCGGGGACGCGTCGATACGCCGTTCTGGGCAAATCCCGATATGGAGGTCTTGGAGTTCCGCAACGGCGCGGTCTATCATGCGCGGCGGGATGTGACCTATGGGGGAATGCCCTATCAAATTCATTTTTTCCGCACGATTACAACGGAAAAGGATTTTTTCTACTCGCTGCAGCGCCTCATTTTCTACACGGTGGCAATCTGCTTTGTGATTGCGCTCGGGGCGGGGCATTTCCTCAGCAACCGCATCCTAAAACCCATCCGTGAGATCACGTGGACGGCGCGCAGTATTGAGGTGGAACGCCTGGAACGGCGACTCGATGTGCCGCGTGCACGCGATGAACTCTCAGAGCTTGCACGTACATTCAACCGTATGCTCGACCGATTGCAGGAGGGGTTCACACAGCAGCAGCGCTTTGTCTCCGATGCCTCACATGAACTGCGTACGCCGCTGACAGTCATCCTCGGCTACTCAGATATGCTCACGCGCTGGGGACGTGAGGACAAGGATGCACTCGAAGAGGGCATCACCTCCATCCGTTCAGAGGCAGAGAATATGCAGCAGCTCATCGAAAAGCTGCTCTTTCTCGCACGCGCCGACCAGAGGCGGCAGGCGATCAACAAGGAGGACATTGATCTCGCTGCACTGCTTGCTGATACGATGGAGAAAATGCACACCGTGACGACAACACATACGATTACACTTGGGAAAAATGCCTCGGCCACCGTTCATGTGGATCCCGTACTGCTGCGCCAGCTCCTGCGCATCTTCCTCGACAACAGTGTAAAATATACACCGCCCGGCGGGCACATCTGCGCCGCATCGACCCTTTCGGAGGACGGCGCTGTGGTGACGGTAACCCTCTCAGATGACGGCATTGGCATTGCGCCCGAGCACCAACCGCGCATTTTTGACCGGTTCTATCGTGTGGATTCCTCCCGCACAAAGGAGACGGGAGGCTCCGGGCTTGGCCTTTCTATCGCACGCTGGATTGCCGAGCAGCACGACATCACAGTTGCCTTAGAGAGTACCGTAGATGTCGGCACCACCATCACCCTGCACATCCCAACTGTACAACCGCAGGAAAAATAAATGTATACCGCGCAAATGCCGCCCAAAGGATATACGGGCGGCATTTTTTATGCTACAATAATCAGATATTACGATGAAAGGCGGATTCCTATGAAAATCCTCATCACAGGTGCTACGGGACAGCTCGGTTATGACTGCGTGCAGGAATTTAGGGCTCGTGGGCACGAGGTGCACGGTGTCTCCTCAAAGCTGTTCCCGCTTTCGGACGAGACGACCATGCGCGCCGTTCTGGAGGCAACCGAACCCGATGCCATCCTCCATGCAGCCGCATACACTGCCGTTGACCAGGCAGAGGATGAGCCTGCACTCTGCCAAATGGTAAACGCGGCGGGCACAGAGATCCTGGCACGGCTCGCCAAAGAGTGCGGTGCAAAGTTCCTCTACATCAGTACGGACTATGTATTCCCCGGGACGGGCGACACGCCCTACGAGGTGGACGACCCCACCGGACCGCGCAATGTCTATGGTGCTTCCAAACGCGCAGGAGAGGAGGCGGTACAGGCGCATCTTGAGAACTTCTTCATTGTACGCATATCATGGGTATTCGGCAAAAATGGAAAGAATTTCGTAAAGACGATGCTGGAACTTGCAAAAACCCATAAGAGCCTCTCCATCGTCGGCGACCAGATCGGATCACCGACCTATACACACGACCTTGCTCCCCTGCTCGCCGATATGCTCGCATCCGAGAAATACGGCATCTATCACGCGACGAACGAGGGCTACTGCTCATGGGCAAAGTTTGCAGCTGAGATTTTCCGCGCGGCGGGAAAAGAGGTCGCTGTCACCTCCGTTCCAAGCCATACCTACCCCACCAAGGCCGTGCGTCCGAAAAACTCGCGCCTGAGCAAAAAAAGTCTCGATGCCGCCGGATTTCAGCGGCTTCCCCCCTGGGAGGATGCAGTCAAACGCTTTTTAGAGGAACTTTCACACAGCGAAGGATAAACGCTTTCGTATGGATTACATCATGCAACGCTGAGATGCCTGCACGGGGAACAGCTCTGTCCTGTCTTCACGGGGCCTGCGTTTCATGTTTTCTAAGGAGGAATGATCTTTGCTTCACAGCATCAGCCGTAAATATCGTGAGACGGCACTCATCAAGCTCATCGCGGTCGGTCTTATCATCGGCATCATCATCGCACTCTATGTGCCCGCCCTCATCCCTGCCGTCGCTGTACTCGGCGACATCTTCGTGCGCGCCTTAAAGGGCGTTGCTCCGATTCTCGTCTTTGTTCTCGTCATGAATGCCATGGCACAGCGCAGCGTCGGCACAGGTACGGCGCTGCGCCCCATCGTGCGGCTCTATATCATCGCGACATTCCTCGCCTCTATGGTTGCCGTCACATTCTCCTTCCTCTTTCCGACACAGCTGCATCTCGCCGTCGCTGACGCAAGTGTTGCGCCCCCGAGCGGCATCGTCGAGGTTGTACACAACCTCATCCTCAATGTCGTCGATAACCCGCTCCACGCCATCGCGAATGCAAACTACATCGGCATCCTCGCATGGAGCGTCCTCGCGGGGATCGCCCTGCAAAAGGCAAGTCCGACGACCAAAAATACCGTACGGGATTTTGCCGTCGTCATGACGCAGATTGTCCTCTGGGTCATTCGCTTTGCCCCCTTCGGTATTCTGGGGCTTGTGGCAGACGCCGTCGGGACGAGCGGCGTGGATGCCCTCATCAGCTACCTGCGTCTGCTGGCAGTGCTCCTCGGCGCATTCTTCTTCGTTGCGCTCATCATGAATCCCATCATCGTCTACCTGCACATCCGCCGAAACCCCTTCCCGCTCGTTCTGACGACCCTGCGCGAGAGCGGGATCTACGCATTCTTTACGAGAAGCTCTGCAGCGAACATCCCCGTCAATCTCGAGCTGTGCAAGCGCCTGAACCTCAATCCCGAGGTCTACTCCATCTCCATCCCGCTCGGCGCGACCATCAACATGAGCGGCGCTGCGATTACGATAGCAATTCTCTCACTCGCTGCCGCACATACGCTGGGGATTGCCGTCGATCTGCCGACGGCGCTCCTGCTCTGTCTCATCGCAACGGTCGGTGCATGCGGTGCCTCGGGTGTTGCGGGCGGCTCTCTGCTGCTCATCCCCGTCGCCTGCTCCTCGTTCGGCATCAGCAACGACATCGCCATGCAGGTGGTCGGCGTGGGCTTTATCATCGGCGTGCTACAGGACTCTTGCGAAACCGCACTCAACAGCTCGACCGACGTGCTCTTTACGGCAACGGCAGAGTTTGCCGAACGTGTGCGTGAAGGCAGCCTTAAAGCAGAGGATATGACACCAAAAAGCAGATAAATTATCTCTTAAAACGGGGCTGGTGCCTGCGCTGAATCTCAGCGTAGGCACCAGCCCCGTTCCTATTATTAAGGCAGCAGCGTACGCAGCTCTTGATACGCCACTTTGCCCGCCCCCGTGAGCGGCAGCTCTGCCAAAAAGCGAAGCGTATACGGATTCTCCACAGGCGTCAGCACATGGCGGATGCAGCGGCGCAGATCGCTTCGATCTGTACCCGCTGAGGGAACGACAAATGCTGCTATATCCATCCCACGCCGTGCATCCTTAATGGCCAGGACAGCGGCATCGGCGACACCGGGAACGGTGCGGAGTTTTCGCTCGATGGACTGGGTATTCAGCTTCACCCCACCTTTATTCACAAAATCCCCTGCGCGTCCGGCAAAGAGAATAGCCCCCTCCGACGTCAGCACTCCGTGATCCCCGAGTACACACGGCACTGCTACCCCTTCTGCATGCCACGGTGTATCAATGAGAAGCTCCCCCGTCGATGAGACACTGACAGAAACACCCGTAAACGGACGCCCAACATTCGCCGCATCCGCCGGCACAATCCCCTCTGTCACATCCCGCCAACTGATGAAGTTCACCTCACTCGCGCCGTAATAAAGGCAGATGCGCGCCTGTGGAAAGGCAGCAGTCAGCCCCGCAATATCATCCGCCGAGAGAAGCCCTGACCCCGTAAAGACCATACGCACATCGCCGTACTGCCGCCCCTGCCCATGTGCAGCAGCACCGCGCAGCAAGAGCCGCAGCTTGGCAGGCACAAGATAGATATGCGTTGCGTGATGCTGTTCCAACAGCCCCATCCATACGGCCGGGCTGTGCGATCCGGCAGAGATGAGTGTCCCACCCGCATAGAGAACACTCAGCAGCGCATTGAGATTCCCCGTAAACGAAAGACTGCCCTGTAAAAAAAGACGTGTCGCCGCATCCACAGCAAAGACTTCATTCTGCACGGGAAAAAAGCCCGCCCAGCTTTGATAGCTGCGCAGCATAATTTTAGGTGTGCCCGTAGAACCGGAGGAAAGCACACCAAAGGCGGCGCAGGGCGACGCGGTCTCCCGCGGACACGCACACGCATCTACGCTCATACCCCGCGGTTGAAGGATAGGCACCGCCCCCTTTTTTTGCAGCGCCAAAAACGCCGTCAATCCGCCGAAAACACCTTCCGTTTCTACGAGCACCTGCGCACCGGGCGCATATGCAGCGGCGCCCGCCGCATACGCATCGACTGCGGCAAGCAGACTCCGATAGGTCTTTGTCCCCGTCTCCGTCACCAGCAGCGGCTGATCTTTATATACCTCAGCCTGCTGCACGAGCAGTTCATAAAAATTCATCCGTCACACGCTCCAAGATCATTGCCTGCCCCATACCGCCCGCGCCCGCAATCGCCGCAAGCCCGTAGCGCCCCCGCCGCACCTCCAGCGCACGCATCAGATGCAGCAGAATCACAGCGCCGGACGCCCCATAGGGATGCCCGTAAGCGAGCGCACCGCCAAAGACATTATAGCGTTCCGTTAGATGCGGATATGCTCGTGCAAAGAGCACATCAATCGCAGCAAACGCCTCATTGAACTCAATGGCATCCATATCCTCACAGCGATAACCACAACGGAAAAGCAAGAGCTCTGCCGCCTGCATCGCACCGCGCGGACTTTCCTGGGGGCTGCCTCCATAGCGACAGGTTCCTACAATCCGATAAACAGGCATTTCTATATGCAGATCCCTAAGCACCTCTCGCGCACAGACAAACAAAAAAGCCGCACCGTCATTGATGCGGCAGGCATTGCCCGCATGGGTCAGCGTCCCTTTGCCAAGAGGACGCGGCAGCCGTGCCAGCAGCCTCTCGTTCATGTGACGCATAATCCCCTCATCCGCCGCAGTTCCTGCGATGGGGACAAGCAGGTCGCGCAAAACGCCGGCATCTGCGGCATGTGCGGCGCGGCGATGGCTTTCAAACACCCACGCGCACAGTTCTGCCTCTGTCATCCCCTCCGCCTGCATGACACGCTCTGCCCCTTCGAGCATCACAGTCTCTGACAGCGTATCGGGTGAGAACTGTGCCGTGCGGTAGGCACCCGTCCCATCTGCGGTTTGGGTATGGCGTTCATCCTGCGGTGCATAGATGCGCATGGGCTGAAGGGATGCACTCTCCATACCTCCCGCAAGATAGAGGGACCCCATCCCCGCCGCAATCTCAGCATAAGCAGCAGAGACGGCAGCAAGTCCTGAGGCGCACTGTACATCAAGCGTAATGGCGGGTACAGAGGCAGGCAGCCCCGCCATGAGAGCAGTCAGTCGTGCAATATTGCCGCCCGTGCCAACGGCATTCCCTGCGATAACACCATCCACCTCCCTGCCCACAGGAACGGTGCTGCAAAGTGCACGCAGGACATGAGCGCCCAGAACCTCGGGGCGAATCCTACGATATGCCCCTCCGGATTTTGCTATCGGTGTGCGCCGTCCACAGACAAGATACACATCGTGCATTTACATAGCCCCCATACGTCTATTCAACGATACTCCAAGCAGGGCTGCTGCCACCGCCTTGATAATATCGCCTGGGATATACTGTACAAGGGCCATAAACGCAGCGACCCCCCCTGCAAATTTATCTCCGAACAGTAGCGTGAGCCACAATGTCGCAGAAATGTAGGTCACCGTCACACTGATAAATACTCCCACGAGGGCATAACGTGCAAACGACGGCGTGCGCCCCTTGCAGAAACTCATCAGCGTATAGGCGAGGAGGAAGCCGATAAAAAAGCCGCCACGCGGTCCAAATATGATGCCAAGCCCCCCGACGCCGCCCCCGAACACAGGCAAACCAATGGCCCCGAGGAGGATATAGCCGATGACAACCACTGCCGTCTGCCGCGGCGTTAGGATGAGTGCTGTAAGGCACAGGACAAAGGTCTGCATTGTCAGCGGTGCCATAAACGGCACGGGAATCGCAAGATAGGCACTCACACAGATGAGCGCGATACAAAGCCCCATACGAGCCGTATTTCTCATCGAAAAGAATTTTTCATTCGGATATGACATAGAAGATGCTCCTTTTTACAATCTTCCGTTATTTTACACAGAAAGCAGAGGCTCGTCAATCTGTTTTTGAAGGCAGGTTGACGAAGCTCTGCCAATAACAAGAAGAAGCTCTTATGCTATACTGAATGCGCTGCCCCTCATACGTGCATGGATCTCGTCGTATTTTTTCATCTCTGTCGCGGCAAGTATTTCAGCTTACTATATTTGCAAATGGCTGGACAGAGTTGATGCGTCGGCAGCCAGCCTAGGGAATTAAGCCCCCCTGCAAAAATAGGAATAGAAAACCCGACAGTGGCTGCTGTCGGGTTTTCGTTTGACCTAGATCTCGTCGGTATCTAAATGCGTCTACACATAAGTATAGCACTTCCAACATCAAAATGTAATCATCTTCCGGCATGCGCCGAGATTTTTCTCCACGAATACAGAAACACACTCATTTGCTCAACTGTTCGAGGCGTGAAAGGTCAACCGGCGCATCAACTTCTTCTGCTGCCTCCTCCGTCTCTGCCGTCGGCTGCGGTGCATGGTCGATGATGCTGAGATTGCGGTAGCGGGTCATGCCCGTCCCTGCAGGGATGAGCTTACCGATGATGACGTTCTCCTTGAGCCCAACGAGCGGGTCGATTTTCCCCTTGATTGCCGCATCTGTAAGAACGCGCGTCGTCTCCTGGAACGACGCTGCCGAGAGGAACGAGTCTGTTGCAAGCGATGCCTTTGTGATACCGAGCAGAATTGGTTTTGCCACAGCCGGCTCCCCGTCCTCCTCGATTGCCTTTGTATTTGCAGCCTCGAATGCATTGATCTCGATGTACTCACCGGGCAGGAAGTCGGTCGTGCCGGCTTCTTCGATTTTGACCTTGTGCAGCATTTGGCACACCATGACCTCGATGTGCTTGTCATTGATTTCAACACCCTGAGATTTGTAGACCTTCTGCACCTCGTAGACGAGGTAGCGCTGTGTTGCCTGAAGACCACAGACGCGCAGAATGTCATGCGGGTTGATAGACCCCTCCGTGATTTTATCGCCGAGCCTGAGCTCCATGCCATCGTGCACAGCCATGCGTGCGCCAAACGGCACGGCATACTCGCGCGGCGCACCGTTCTTTGGCGTAATCGTCACTGTACGTATACCACGCCCGGTGTCTTCGATAGAAACAACACCCTCGTTCTCAGCGATGATTGCATTGTGCTTGGGTTTGCGTGCCTCAAAGAGTTCCTCGACACGCGGCAGACCTTGCGTAATATCATCACCCGCAACGCCGCCCGAATGGAACGTACGCATTGTGAGCTGTGTCCCCGGCTCACCAATGGACTGTGCGGCGATGATGCCGACTGCCTCACCAATCTCGACTTCTGCCTGATTGGCAAGATCCCGCCCATAGCACTTCATGCAGACGCCAAACTGCGATTTGCAGGTCAGAACACTGCGGATGGAAACGGTCTTTCGTATCCCCTCAATACGCTTGGCAAGTTCTTCATCCACAGAGTCGTTGATGGAGGCAATTTTCTCCCCCGTCTCCTCGTCGATGATGTCCTCTGCAAGCACGCGGCCCACAATGCGGTCAGCGAGCGACTCGATGACACCGGAGCCTTCGGTGATGGCCTCAACCTCAATGCCGCGGACATTGTTGTTGCGAATGTAAAGCTCATGGATCTCAGAGTTCAGTATCGCTTCGACAACGGCATCCGTGAGCGCACTGCCTGCGGCGGCGAGCACGGTCCCATCTTCCAGTGCGGCGTCGCGTACAACTTCCTTGCCGCTGAGCTCACGGACAATGGCACTGCGTTCCTGGAGACGCTTGTCTGCATCCGGCTCGCCGAGCGTGATGCTCTCTGTCATCATCGCGTTGCTGATGGTTCCCTCTGCACTCACAGAGGATCCGCGCACCATGATGGTGCGGATGTCGAACTCGCCGATGGTTTCAAGCACCTCATCATCCAGAACGGTGTCGCGCGGATAAAGGACTTCCTTTGTCTGCGGATGGTAGATTGCCGCAGCAAGGAGACGCCCCATCAGGCTTTCCATGAGCAGCTCAAGTGCGTCAAAGGCAGATTCTGCGAGGCGTGCACGCACCTGCATCAGATTGATTGCTGCAATGTCGCAGTCTTCCTCGCGCACGATAACATCCTGTGCCACATCGACCAGACGGCGCGTGAGGTACCCGGAGTCCGCCGTGCGCAGCGCCGTATCGGCAAGCCCCTTGCGCGCGCCATGCGAGGAGATGAAGTAATCGGAAACCGTGAGCCCCTCGCGGAAGTTCGCCGTAATCGGCAGGTCGATGATCTTGCCCGAGGGGTCTGCCATCAATCCACGCATACCCGCGAGCTGGCGCATCTGCTGCTTGTTGCCGCGTGCACCCGAATCCGCCATCATGAAGATGGGGTTAAAGGAATCCATATTCTCCATCATGGCGTCTGCCACGTCATCCGTCGCCTTCGTCCAGAGCCGTACGACCTTCTTATAACGCTCATCTTCCGTGATAAGACCGCGCCCATACTGGCGTTCAACCTTGTTGACAAGCGCCTGCGTCGCGGCGATGATGTCCTTTTTCTTCGGCGGAACGATGACATCGGAAACGGCGACCGTCATGCCCGCGATGCAGGCATAGTGGTAGCCAAGGTTTTTCACATTGTCAATGACCTCGGCGGTCTTGGTCGCGCCGAAATGATCGTAGCACTCTGCAACGAGCCGCCCAAGCTCTTTCTTATTCATGAGCACACCCAGGCTCCATTCGCCCGTCTGTGCATCCTGCTTATAGTGGCGCAGCTCATCGGGCAGGATTTCGCTGAAGATGAGGCGCCCCAGTGAACTGCGGACAAGACCATAACCGTCAACGCGCACGCGGATCTCTGCCTGCAGGTCGAGCACCTTCTCTTGATACGCGAGCAGGGCTTCGGCGATGCCGGTAAAGGCCTTTCCCTCCCCTGTTGCCCCCGGCTTAATCTTCGTGAGATAGTAGGAGCCAAGCACCATGTCCTGTGAGGGGACGATGATGGGTTTGCCGTCCTTGGGCGCGAGAATATGGTTCGCCGCGAGCATGAGGACACGCGCCTCGGTCTGCGCCTCGGCCGAAAGTGGCAGATGGATCGCCATCTGGTCGCCGTCAAAGTCCGCGTTGTACGCCGTACACGCCAGAGGATGCAGCTTCAGCGCACGCCCCTCGGTCAGCACCGGCTCAAACGCCTGAATGCCGAGGCGGTGCAGTGTCGGCGCACGGTTCAGCAGCACCGGATGCTCCTTGATGACATCCTCAAGTACATCCCAGACCTCGGGGCGTGCGCGCTCGACCATGCGCTTGGCTGACTTGATGTTGTGTGCTGCGCCGTCTGCCTGGAGTTTTTTCATGACAAATGGCTTGAAGAGTTCGAGCGCCATCTCCTTCGGCAGTCCACACTGATGGAGTTTCAGTTCCGGGCCGACGACGATAACGGAGCGTCCCGAGTAGTCCACGCGTTTGCCGAGAAGGTTCTGCCGAAACCGCCCCTGCTTGCCTTTGAGCATATCCGAGAGGGACTTGAGCGCGCGGTTGCCGGGCCCTGTTACGGGACGGCCGCGGCGTCCGTTGTCGATGAGGGCGTCCACGGCTTCCTGCAGCATACGCTTTTCGTTGCGCACGATAATATCGGGCGCACCGAGATCGAGCAGACGGCGCAGACGATTGTTGCGGTTGATGACGCGGCGGTAGAGATCGTTGAGGTCAGAGGTCGCAAAGCGGCCGCCGTCGAGCTGCACCATCGGGCGCAGATCAGGCGGGATGACCGGCACAACGTCCATAATCATCCACGAGGGACGATTGCCGGATTTTCGGAATGCCTCGACGACCTCAAGGCGGCGGATGGAACGTACCTTCTTTTGTCCAGAAGTTGTCCGGACATCCTGTCTGAGCTGTGCACTCATCTCCTCAAGGTCAAGTTCTTCAAGCAGCTCCTTGATGGCCTCAGCGCCCATCCCAACACGGAAAGTATCGCCGTATTTTTCAAGTGCATCATGGTACTCGCGCTCAGAAAGCAGCTCCTTTTTCTTGAGGTCGGTTTCCCCCGGATCAATGACAATATAGTATGCGAAATACAGGACCTTTTCGAGTGAGCGCGGAGATACATCGAGGATGAGACCCATGCGGCTGGGAATACCCTTGAAATACCAGATATGTGAAACGGGTGCGGCAAGCTCGATGTGCCCCATGCGTTCACGGCGCACCTTGGCACGCGTTACCTCAACACCGCAGCGATCGCAGACGACCCCCTTGTAGCGAATGCGCTTGTACTTGCCGCAATGGCACTCCCAGTCGCGTGTCGGACCAAAGATACGCTCGCAAAACAGACCGTCACGCTCGGGCTTGAGCGTGCGGTAATTGATGGTCTCGGGTTTTTTGACCTCACCGTGCGACCACGCACGAATCTTATCGGGAGAAGCGAGTCCGATCCGCATCGAGTCAAAATTGTTCACATCCAGCAATAGATGCCACTCCCTTCTCTGTGCCAATATGGCATGGCTGAGGTTATCCGAACTTTCTTATCGTCAGACATCCAGGTCATCCTCGCTCGGCACGTCAATGTCGTCAAGTCCACCCGTGAGTATGTCGTTCATATCATCATCCGTCAGATCTTCATCCTCGATATGTGCGATGATGTCCTCGTCGGGCACGTCCTCAGTGCTCGCGGCATCGTCGCTTTCGTCATAATCCCCCGGCGGCGGAGGCGGCGCCCCTTCTTCGACGCCCTCCACATCGAGGTCGAGGGAGCGCGCCTTTGCGCCAATGTCCTCGTCCTCCTCATCGCGAATCGGAATCTCCTTGGCATCCTCATTAAGCACCTTGATGTCAAGACCGATTGCCTGAAGTTCCTTGATGAGCACCTTAAAGGACTCTGGCACACCTGGCTCTGGGATATTGTCTCCTTTAACGATGGATTCATACGCCTTGACACGTCCGACCACATCGTCGGACTTCACTGTGAGGATCTCCTGCAGTGTGTACGCAGCACCATACGCCTCAAGCGCCCAGACCTCCATCTCGCCAAAGCGCTGGCCGCCAAACTGCGCCTTGCCGCCGAGCGGCTGCTGGGTGACGAGAGAATATGGTCCCGTGGAGCGCGCGTGTATCTTATCATCCACCAGATGATGCAGCTTCAGCATATAGACGCAGCCGACCGTGACGCGGTTCTCAAACGGCTCGCCCGTGCGCCCGTCATAGAGCACCGTCTTGCCATCATCCGGCAGTCCCGCCGCGCGGATGGTGCCGAATACGTCATCGTCACTCGCGCCGTCAAAGACGGGCGTTGCGATGTGGATGCCCGCCACATCGGGCACAGGGATGCCGTTGGCATCAAAGTCATAGCCCGCCGCACGAAGATCATGCTCCACCGTCGGGTCACCGTCTTTGATGCGCTGTCCAAGCACACGGCATGCCATACCGAGATGCGTTTCGAGCACCTGACCGATGTTCATGCGCGAAGGCACACCAAGCGGATTGAGCACAATGTCCACGGGAGTCCCATCGGGCAAAAACGGCATATCCTCCTGCCGCATAATGCGTGAAACGACACCCTTGTTCCCATGACGGCCGGACATCTTGTCACCGACAGAGATCTTGCGCTTTTGCGCGATGTAGACACGCACGAGGCGGTTGACTCCGGGCGGCAGTTCGTCGTTGTTCTCGCGGGTGAAAATCTTCACATCGATGATCTTGCCCGCTTCGCCATGCGGCACACGCAGAGAGGTGTCGCGCACTTCGCGCGCCTTCTCACCGAAGATCGCACGCAGAAGCCGCTCCTCCGCCGTCAGCTCTGTCTCGCCCTTGGGCGTAACCTTGCCGACGAGGATGTCGCCGGGGCGTACATCGGCACCAATGGAGACGATGCCCCCCTCATCGAGATCCTTGAGCGCATCCTCTGCGACATTGGGAATATCACGCGTGATTTCCTCCGGGCCGAGCTTCGTGTCGCGTGCATCACACTCATACTCCTCAATGTGAATCGAGGTGTAGAGATCACGCTTGACGAGGTTTTCACTGAGGAGAATGGCGTCCTCGTAGTTATAGCCCTCCCATGGCATATAGGCAACGATGATATTATAGCCGAGCGCAAGCTCTCCGCTGTCTGTCGAGGGACCGTCTGCAATCGGCTGTCTTTCTGTAACATGGTCGCCCACATAGACGAGCGGCTTCTGATTGATGCAGGTTGCCTGATTGGAGCGGACAAATTTTTGCAGTTTATAATGATCGAACGCACCGTTGTCCGTCCGAATCGTAATGGCGTTGGCGGTGACCTCCGTGACTGTGCCGCTGCGCCGCGCAAGCACCATGACCCCCGAGTCGCAAGCCGCCTTGTACTCCATCCCCGTACCGACGAGCGGTGCCTGTGTCTTTAGGAGCGGCACTGCCTGCCGCTGCATGTTCGCGCCCATGAGCGCGCGGTTCGCATCGTCATTCTCAAGAAACGGAATCATTGCCGTTGCAATCGAAAAGACCTGACGTGGTGATACGTCCATATAGTCTACGCGGTCACGACTGTGCAGCCCCGTCTCCTCGTGGAACCGTGCCGTGACGCGTTCATTGATAAAGTATTCATTTTCATCGAGAGGCTCATTTGCCTGTGCGATGATGAGGTCATCCTCCTCATCTGCCGTGAGGTAACGCACCTCGTCCGTGACGCGGCGGTGCTCCTTGTCCACACGGCGATAAGGTGTTTCCATAAAGCCGAACTGGTTGACGCGCGCATAGTTGGCAAGCGAACCGATGAGGCCGATGTTCGGGCCTTCCGGAGACTCGACTGGACACATGCGCCCATAGTGCGAGTTGTGCACATCGCGCACCTCAAAGCCCGCACGCTCACGGGAAAGCCCCCCCGGACCGAGCGCAGAGAGGCGGCGCTTATGCGTCAGCTCCGAAAGCGGATTATGCTGGTCCATAAACTGAGAGAGCTGTGAGGAACCAAAGAACTCTTTGACCGCCGCCACCACGGGGCGGATGTTGATGAGCCCCTGCGGTGTGATGCTCTCCGTCTCCTGGATGGTCATGCGTTCGCGCACGACGCGCTCCATGCGCGAAAGCCCAATGCGGAACTGATTTTGCAGGAGTTCTCCCACCGCACGCACGCGACGATTGCCGAGATGGTCGATGTCATCCGTGCTGCCAAACCCATCCATAAGGCCCAACAGGTAACTGATGGCGGACATAATGTCCTCACGCGTGATGGTGCGGAACTGGTAATCCCGGGTCGGCGCACAGAGCATACGATGGACTTCACCGTCTCCATGCTGCACCTGAAACGCGATGATTTCACCTGCACCAAAAAGAGATGCCTCACGCTCCTCATCCACGGCATCCACCATCTCGGGCGTAATCGGCTCTCCCTTCGGGAATACAATCTCTCCTGTTTCCACATCCACGACAGGCTCTGCAAGCACCTTGCCGAGAATGCGGCGGCGCCAGCCGAGCTTTTTCGTGAGTTTATAGCGGCCGACCGTCGCAAGATCGTAGCGGCGCGGGTCAAAGAACAACACCTCAAGAAGCTGACGCGCATTGTCCTCATTTGCAGGTTCGCCGGGCCGCAGTCGGCGATAGATCTCAATGACTGCCTTACCGCGCGTCTTGACCTCGTCCGTATCGCGCTCAATCGTCGCCAGGATGCGCGGATCGTCCCCAAAAAGCGCACGAATCTCCGCATCCGTCTCATAGCCGAGTGCACGGATAAGATAGGTCACGGGCATTTTGCGCGTGCGGTCGATGCGCACAGACACAATGTCATTTGCATCCGTCTCCAGCTCAATCCATGCGCCGCGGTTCGGAATGACCGTAGCGTTGTAAAGTTCCTTGCCCGTCGTATCGATCTCCACGCCATAGTAGGCGCCGGGGGAGCGTACGAGCTGACTGACGATGACGCGCTCCGCACCGTTGATGATGAACGTGCCCGTGTCCGTCATGAGCGGAAAATCGCCCATGAATACCTCCTGCTCCTTGATCTCGCCCGTCTCACGGTTCACGAGACGCACGTTCACACGCAGGGGTGCGGCATAGGTCACATCGCGTTCCTTGCACTCATCGAGATCGTACTTCGGTTCGCCGAGCGCAAAGGACTCAAAAGAAAGGATGAGATTCCCGGAAAAGTCCTGGATGGGCGAGATGTCATGAAAGATCTCCGCAAGCCCCACCTCGAGAAACCACCGGTAGCTCGTCCGCTGGATGTCGAGGAGATGCGGCATCTCCATAACTTCCTTGATGCGTGCGTAGCTATACCGGGTGCGACGGCCGACCGACACAGGATTGAACATGAACGCTGTCACCCTTTCGCTGGATTATGATTGAACGAAGGGAAAAGACACAAAAAGAACAAGGCAAACCATTCGAATACCTTGCTCCTTTGATCCTTTCCATGTAAAAGCCAGAATAGGCACAAACCCCCGTTCTTAACGTCAAACAGGTCATTATATGATACTATATCTTAATTTTCGTGTCAAGAGATATTTTCATTAACTCGCTGGCTGACATTAAAACGTTCTCGTTGTGCGCTAAGAAATCTCCCCGCCGACGCAGACACTGCGTGTACCAATCTGTCCGATGTGCACGGGCAGTCGGTAAAGAGCAGTCATGCCCGCCTCGTCGATGACATCTGTCGCCGCACCGTGTTTCCAGAGCGTCCGCTCCTTCAGCACCAGTGTCTCCGCACCAAGATAAAGCGCATGGTCGGGGAAGTGCGTTGTCATCAGGATGCCGATGCCCTGTGCATGCAGGCGCAGAACGAGGTCGAGGAAACGGTGCGCGTTGCCAAAGTCCAGATGCGCCGTTGGCTCGTCGAGGATGAGGAACTCCGGCTGCTGTGTGAGCGCCGCTGCGAGCAGGACGAGCTGCCGCTCGCCGCCCGAGATGTTCGTATAAGGCTGTGCGCTGAGATGCGCGATGCCGAGGAAGTTCAGATGATGGAGTGCGATCTCCTCCTCGCGCTCTCCCGGCGAGCCGAAGTAACGCATATGCGCTGTGCGCCCCATCATGACAACATCAAGCACGCGGAACGGGAAGGTCGGCGTGTGGTTCTGGGGGATGTAGGCGATCTTCTTCGCCAGTACCCGCTGCCCGTAGGCGCTGCGCTCCTTCCCGTCGAGAAGCACACGTCCCGTACCTCCATGCTCCCCCACGATACATTTCAGCAAGGTACTCTTGCCCGTGCCGTTTTTCCCGAGAATACAGTAAATCCCCGTACCTGCGAGGGAGAATGTCACATCCTCCAAGATTGTGCGCCGCGCATCGTAGGAAAAGCCCAGCTGCTCTACGTCCAGTCTCACCAACGCACCTTCTTTCTGAGGATGAAGTAAATGAAGATCGGAATGCTGACCAGCCCCGTAATGACGCCGATCGGAATCTCAAGTGCCGTAAGCGTGCGACAGAGATCGTCGATCACAAGCAGATAGACAATGCCGAGCGATGCAGATACAGGCATCAGCTGCCGAAAATCCGGCCCGACAATCATGCGTGCGAGATGCGGAATGACAATGCCCACCCAGCCGATGATGCCCGAGATGCTGACAACGAGTGCCGTGACGAGTGTCGCGGCGAGGATGATGACGGCGCGGTCACGCCGAACAGCAACGCCCATCGACTGCGCCTCCTGCTCGCCCATGCTGAGGATGTTGATGCGCCAGCGATAGAGAAAGAGCAGCAGGAGCGCAGCGGCGTATGCGGGCAAGATGCGCAGCAGCCCCTCGAAGTGAACGCTTGCGAGCGAACCCATGAGCCAGTAGACGATCTGCGGCAGCTTGTCCTGTGGGTCGGCGGTGAATTTCAGCAGGGCCACGAGCGAGGAAAAGAACGCGCTCACGAGCATCCCCGAGAGGATCATCGTGACAGATGCGCCGCGCTTTCGTCCCGCGAGGAGAAAAGTCAGCCCTACAGACACGATGCCGAATGCAAGCGCTGTCATCTGCACCCCCACTGCCGGCAGTGAGAGCACAATCGCAAGTGCCGCACCGAAGCCTGCGCCGTTGCTGACGCCGAGCGTATAGGGGCTCGCAAGCGGATTGCCAAAGAGTGCTTGAAAGACGCCGCCCGCAACGGCCAGCCCACAGCCTGCAACGACCGCGCCGAGGATACGCGGCAGGCGCACATCATAGACCATCGAGACCTCCATCGCCGTCACATCGGGTGGCAGAACGCCCGTAAAATCCGCCACGAGAATCTGATAGATGTGCGTGGGAGAGATATGATACGCGCCGAGCATCAGTGAGCAGAGGATGCATGCCAAAGGGAGCAGGACGAAAAAAACGCCCTGCCCCCCTTTGACATACGTATGCAGCCGCATCATTTCCGCTGAATGCCGTCTGAGACCGTACCCGTGAACGGCACGCCGTAAAAGGCCTCATAGAACTTTTTCGCACGTGCTGCGACCACGTCCGCGCGCACCTTGTCCGGATAGAACATATGCGCAAGCCAGAGTTCTCCGAGCGCCACCGAGTCTGCGTCGGGGTTGCCCCACGGCTTCGCCCAATACGGTGCTTCAATCACATTCCCATTCTGCACTGCACGCAGCTGCGCGTAAGCGGGGTCAGTCATAAACTCCTTGTGGATCTCAGGATAGCGGTCCTGCGAGATGATGACGTCGGGGTTCCACTTCGCGAGTGACTCGACGCTGTATTCCCCATTCCCCTGAATATCCTTCGCCGCAGGGTTCACGCCGCCCGCACGCAGGAGCATGCAGCCAACGTACTTGTCGTTTCCGTAGACCAAATGCTTGCTGCCGACGGGGATTGCCGTCACGCGCTGATCCTCCGGGATCTCACCAACTGCCTTTTCAACAATGGCGCGGCTCTCCTCGGCAAATGCCCAGAGTTCTTTCGCCTTTGCGTCGCGTCCCGTGAGATGGCCCAAAATCTCAATCGCGCCGTGCAACCCATCCGTATACGCCTTATCCGCATTCGAGAGGCGCGGATTCTGTGCCTCCGTCTGCTTGCCCTCGCCGCGCAGAGAAATGACCGCAACGGGAATGCCCATCTCGCGCAGTTTCGCGGCTGAGGCCTGATCGGACTGTGAGGCAACAATCACGATGTCGGGCTTCAGCTTTGCGATCTCCTCAATATTCGGCTGCGTGAGCGTGCCCGGCGTCGGCAGCGTCTTAATCGCCGGCTAGATGTCCGCGATGTAGTCGCCAAGGTCACGCTGCCACGTTGACTCGACGCCGACGATCTTGTCCTGCCCGCCGAGCTGGCAGATGATGTCGAGCGAGTGGTGCTGCAGGACGACCATGCGCTCCACAGGGGTCTTCACCGTCACCTCGTTGCCCGCCTGATCGGTGAACGTGTAGCTGTCTGCCGCAGGTGCTTTCTGCTCTGCCGCCTGTTTTGCCTCCTGCCCGCAGCCCACGAGCAGTACCACCATAAAGACGGCGGCAAAGAGTGCGGTCAATCCGCGCTGCCAAATCCTCTGTTCCCTCATAAAATCCCTTTTCCTTTCGCGGCTTGCACCGCAATCCTAAGAGGTCAGACATTTTCTCTAATAAAAAATGCCCGCCGGAAAATCCGGGGGCACAACATGCACGCAAAAAGAGCGCAGTTCTCCTGCCGGTTTTCCTTTGCAATATGGGCAGGGAAGACCGTTTCCGAAAGGAACCCCCAATAAAATGATGATAGGGATTCCTGAACTTCCCCCGTGACCTGCGGTCAGACCGCCGCACCATAGCAAATGCCACAGGTGCGACGGCTCGAAAAACATAAGTGTATATGCAGTTTTCGTTAGTATATCATGGGATTGTGTGCAACACAATGAGAAAAATCATGTTTCACATCAAATGTAAATTTATCTAAAGCCATATGGTTCGCCCACCCATGACTATTTTCCTGCTTTGACGCAGCATTTTTTCGCTTGATCTGAACGCACTCTTAGGCGCTGCCTGTCATCTGCTTTCTCAAAAGATTTTACCGCATTGCCTCTGTACGGCAAAGGTCATACGCTGGCTTGCAAAAGCCTTTGCACTCATGATAGAATATAAAAGAATTCGTACAGATGAACTTATTAGGAGGTATTTATGTTGCAAACACGATGCATGCACACGCTGCGCACACTGCTTGCCGCCATGATGCTGGGCGTACTTGCGCTCACGAGCGGCTGCTTCAGCGGCGATGTGAACGTCGTCATCCATGAGGATGGCAGTGCCGATCTAAAGACCACACTCGTCAGTGTGCCCATGCTTGCGGAGCTTGTCGAACAGAGCAAAACGGCGGCACTCGAAAAGAATCCTGAGGCACAGGTCACCCCTGTGGAAAAAGAAAATATGTCAGGCTATGAGATTTCAGAGCACTTCAAAAATGTCGAAGGTCTGTCCACACAGGATTTCTTCGCCGCACACGAAGGAAAGAATACGGGCATCACCGCAACGAAAAATCTCTTTTACGACGACTACAATTTTGACCTGCTGTTCGAGGGAAATGATGATCAATCAGGCGCGGGTGCATTTGCCTCCGGCATCACCTTCACCTATCAGATGACGCTCCCCGTCGTGCCCACGAGTTCCAACGCCGACCGTACGGAGATGGAAGGCAAGCTCCTCACTTGGAATCTCGGCAAGACGCTCACAACAGGTGAATCTTCCAAGATTCAAGTTGCCTATCGCATCTGGCACAAGGGCGCAATCGCTGCCGCTGTCATCGCTGTGCTCTTACTGCTCGGTGCGCTCGTATTCTTCATTCTGCGCCGCCGAAAATCCGCAGAGGAAGAACCGCAGCAGCTGATCGAAGATGTACCGATTGAGATCCATCAGGAAGAAAAACAGTAACATTTAAAAATGTGCATAAAAAGAGCGGAACTTCTGCATTGTAGTGCCCCCCAAAAGTTGGATCCCCTATGTCTAACTTTTGGGGGTCAGGTCACACTGGAAGTTCCGCTCTTAATTTTATGAATGCTGCCCTCTCATTAAGGGCATTTACTCCACGAGCGCCACGGGCGACGGCACGCGCACACCGCGACTGTTTGTAAAGATCTCAACATGCACACCAAAGACCGCAGCAATACGCTCCTCGGTGAGCACATCCTCGGGTGCACCGACGGCCTCTATGCGACCTGCACGCATCAGGATAATATCATCGGCATACTGCATGGCATGTGCCATGTCGTGCAGTACCATCAGAACCGTCATATGGTGCTCGCTGCGCAACTGCGCAATGATCTCCATCACACGCAGCTGGTGCGCAACATCGAGGTAGGTGGTCGGTTCATCGAGCAGGAGCAGTTTGGGACGCTGACTGAGTGCCATGGCGAGAAAGACCCGTTGCCGCTCCCCTCCGGAGAGCGTATGCACCTCGCGTGCAGCGAATGCCGAAACATGCGCGGTATCCATCGCCCATGCGATGGCCGCACTGTCTTCTGCCGTATCGCGCGGCTGAAAGAGCTGTGTATGGGCGAAACGCCCATAGGCAACAAGCTGCCGCACCGTAAGCCCCTGCACCGCTGCACGCTCCTGCGGCAGGATGGCACGTACGCGGGCAAGCGCCCGCTCTGAAAATTGCCCCAGTTCCTTTCCGTCCAGTAAAATCCCGCCCGTATAGCGCCTGTTCAGCCCCGCAACGGCACGCAGGAGAGTGGTCTTGCCCGCACCGTTGGGTCCAACGATTGCCGTGCGCCGTCCTGCGGCTGCAGTGAAGTGCAGCCCATGCAGGATCTCTTTGCCCGCGATGCGCACATGAAGATCCCGCACATCAATTTGTCCCGCACTCATAGCTGCCTCCTAAGAAGATAGAGGAAGAACGGCGCTCCGAGCACCGCCATGATGATGCCAACCGGCAGCTCGAGCGGGGCGAACATGAGACGCGCCGCCGTATCACTGAGCGTGAGCACCGCAACACCAAGGAGCGACGCTGCGGGCAACAGAAAGCGATAATCAGAGCCAATCAAAAGACGCGCCGCATGCGGTACGATAAGCCCCACAAACCCAAGCAGACCCACGACGGAGACGGCACTGGCAGCAAGGAGCGCCGCAACTGCCGTGAGGAAAATACGCGTACGCTCAACGGCAAGCCCCACCCCGCGTGCCATATCATCGCCGAGCTGCAAAATGTTGAGCCTCTGCGCTGAAAAGAGCGCGAGCAGCCCCGCACAGACAGTATAGGGGAGAAGCATCTCCACATGCGGCCAGCTGCGGGCAGACAGTCCCCCGACCATCCACATCAGCGCACTGTGCACGCGGTCGCTGTAAAGAATCATCATCGCCGAGATCCCCGCTCCGAGGAACGCCGACACCGCAACACCCGCAAGGATGATGCGCGTCGGGCGAATGCCGTCCTTCCATGCGAGGATATAGATGAGCACCGCCGCCCCCATCGCCCCGCCAAAAGCCGCAGGCGTCACGAGCCATGCCGCCCCCGGCACGAGGAGCATGATAAAAATGCCCGCAAGCCCCGCCCCCGAAGAAATGCCGATGATATGCGGGTCGGCGAGCGGGTTGCGCAGAATCGCCTGCAAAATCGCCCCCGAGAGAGAGAGATTGATGCCGACAAGCGCCGCGACAATCGTGCGCGGCAGACGAATGTTCCATAAAATCTGCTCATGCACTGTCCCATGCGCACCGCCAAGAGCGCTGAAGATTTCCGCTGTGGGAATCTCCACAGAGCCTTTCGCCGCCGAGAGCAGCATGGAAAGCACGGCGAGCCCGGCAAACAGCGCAAGCAGCAAAACGCGCCGTTTCATGGATAAATCAGCCGCGCCATATAGCGCACCGCCGCAGGATAGTCGATGCCGGGACTAAAGAGGAACAGCTCCTGCGGCAGGTAGTAGACGCGCCCCTCACGCACCGCCGCGACACTCTGCCATGCAGGACTTTCTGCAAACATCTGCTCCATCGAGGCGCGGATCTCCGCCTCCTCACCCATGCTCGTCACAAAGATGATGTCCGGGTTCTGCGAAACAAGTGTTTCCATGCTGTACGGCGCTGCATCCGGATTCTTGTCAAGCGCCGTCATGCCGCTCGCCGTATTCTCCCAGCCGAGCATTTTTACAATACACCCCGCAATGCTTCCATCCAGCTGCACCGAAAGCCCCTGTCCCGTGCTGTGGATGATGGAGACGCGCTTTTTCTCCTGCGGAATGGAGGCGCGTACCTCCTCGATGTCCGCGTCCATCTTCTCGATGAGCGCATGCCCTTTTTCCGTCTCACCCGTGAGCGCAGCGAACATGCCCACCTCGCGTTTGACATCGTCATAGCTTTTCATCTCTACGACAAGCGTCTTAATATCGTTCGCCGCAAGCGTCTCGATAAGCTTTTCATTCATCCCCTTGTTGATGATGACGAGGTCGGGTGTCAGAGAAAGCACCTTTTCCGCATCAATCTGGTAGACGGGGCCGATTGTCGCAGCATTTGCCGCCTCGGCGATGACCTTGGACTTCGTCATGGGACGCCCGACAACCTCCCCGCCGACCGCATAGAGTGGAGCAAGGAACGAAGCCGATGTCACGACAATGCGCTCTGGCTTTGCTGTAAAGGTCACCGTACGACCATTGTCATCCGTCACGCTCGCGAAATTCTGCGCAGCCTGTGCGCCCTGCGGGGCAGACTGCTCCTTGACGGGGCCGCAGGCTGTCAGCATGAGAGAGGCAGCAGTGAGTACGGCAAACAACGCTTCTTTTTTCATGGCTCAGCCCCTCCTCGTGAGAATGGTGGAAAGATAGTTCAGCTTCTCATCGGCATGCGCTTCCAAATCGTGAATGATGCGCTCACCGTCCAGCCCCGCGCGGCTGACAAGCACAGCGTCCTTTGCCATGTCATTTTGCCTGAGGAGATCGACGATCTCCGCATAGTTGCGGTAGACCTTCATGATGACGGCACTGCCCGCAACCGCCATGACCTCCTCTAGATGCTTCTTGTCCGCCGTCGCCGGAATGACGGCAAGCACATCGTTGCCCTCGACGATGGGGCGGCCGATTTGACTGCCGATAGCGGCAAATGCAGGTACGCCCGGAATTGTGATGATGTCCACATCCTCATGCTCCAAGAGGCGGAATACATAGATGTAGGTACTGTAAAACATGGGGTCACCGAGGGTGAGGAACGCGACGTTTTTCCCTACATTCAAAAGCTCTAAAATCTGTGCCTTGTTCGTCTCCCACGCGCCTGTATCAGCAGCAAAATCCTTCACCATGGGAAATACTTGGTAGACAATTTCGATGTCCTTCTTAAGGTGCGGGCGTGCGATTTCGAGTGCAACGCTGCCCTCCTTTTTCTCCGTTTTCGGGGCAATCAGCACATCTGCCTTCTCCATCGCCTTGATTGCCTTGACTGTAAGGAGTTCTGGGTCGCCAGGGCCGACGCCGATGCCGTAAAATGTTCCGCGCATAAAATCTTCCTTCCGTTTTGAATTGTGAATCCATATTGATCAGGCAGGACAAGTCCCGCACGAATGCTTAGGCCCCTGCCCATACCCATCCCCACGCCGGTGGAAGAACAGCGTGAAGAATAAAAAATCCTCCCTCATCTTAACGAGGAAGGAGGATTTTGTCAAATGCAGTGTGATTACATCAGCATCGCGAGCATGGTGCCGGCTGCAACAGCCGTACCGATAACACCCGCAACGTTCGGACCCATGGCGTGCATGAGGAGATAGTTGCCCGGCTTTGCCTTCATGCCGACAATCTGGCTGACGCGCGCCGCCATCGGAACAGCGGAAACGCCTGCAGAGCCGATGAGCGGATTGACCTTCCAGCCCGTCGCACGACACATGATCTTACCGAGGACAACGCCGGCCGCCGTGCCAAAGATGAAGGCGACGAGACCGAGGCAGATGATGAGAATCGTCTCCTTGACGAGGAAGCTCTCTGCACTCATCGTAAGACCCGTGCCGAGTGCGAGGAAGATGGTGACGATATTGATGAGCGCGTTCTGCGCCGTATCGGAAAGACGATCCGTCACGCCGCTCTCACGGAACAGGTTCCCGAGCATGAGCATACCGAGCAGTGCTGTGATGGACGGAAGCAGCAGGCTGATGAAGATGGTTGAAACGAGCGGGAACGCGATGCGCTCGAACTTCGAAACCTCACGCGCCTGCTCCATGACAACCTCACGCTCCTTCTTGGAGGTGAAGAGCTGCATGACCGGCGGCTGAATGAGCGGAACAAGTGCCATGTACGTATATGCCGCAACAGCGATTGCGCCCAGGAGATGCGGTGCCATCTTCGTTGCGAGGTAGATCGATGTCGGGCCGTCTGCACCACCGATGATACCGATGGAACCTGCCTCCTGCGCAGTGAAGCCGAGCATCATCGCGCCGAGGAGGGCGATAAAGACACCGAACTGTGCTGCAGCGCCCATGAGAAGGCTCGAGGGACGTGCAATCAGAGGACCGAAGTCCGTCATCGCGCCGACACCGAGGAAGATGAGAGGCGGGAAGATTTCATATTTGATACCCATACCGATGGCGGACATAACACCCGGCTCCTCAAAGCCGTTGAACGGGATATTTGCAAGAATACAGCCGAATGCAATCGGGCTGAGGAGCAGCGGCTCGAAGTCACGTGCAAATGCAAGATAGAGCAGGATGAGACCGACAAGGATCATGATGACGTTGCCGCCGGTCATTCCCACGAATCCGCTGCCATCGACAACAGCCTGTAGGGAGACGGTAAATGCATTGATAAAATCCATAATCTGTTACTCCCTCCTTAGCGCTGCGTACGCATGCCGCTGACGCGTCCGAAATTCTGCCATGCAGGCTGCTCTGCCGGACGAATGGCATGAATCTGGTCGGCGCTGAATCCACAGGCTGTGACCGCTGCCGAGATGACGGCGACGGTCTCTGCGCTGAGACCAGTCGGCGCAGGTGCTGCTGGGGCTGCTGGGGCTGCTGGCGCAGGTGCGGGAGCCGCAGGGGCTGCAGCGGGCGGCGCTGCTTTCTTTGTCGGGTCGAGCCTGTGGGTCAGCTCAATGAGCCCCCAAATGGCGGTCAACACGGCAAAGACGATGACCATGTTGATAACCATGATGACAAATGGGTTGTCGGTTACGGGTTGATGCATAAACTCACCTCATCCTTTGATTTACACATGCTCTCTCTGGTGGAGCAGTATGTTCTTTATTATGCTATATTTCAGATAATTTTACAAGCGTTTTTCAAAATTTTTTCATGTGTTTTTCACATAAGTTTTTTTCATAATCAAAACTTATCCGGATGCAGCAGCATCAAAAGCATGCCGCACCTGTGCATAGATTTGGTCGTAGTCCTGTCCCGGCTGGGCCTCGTAGAGCTTTTTGCCTGCCATGAAGATACTGGGCACATAGTAGTAGTCGGCAGCATATGCCTTGGCCTTCTCAGGCTCCTTGTTCTCGTCGATACAGGTGACGGAAACGTCGGCATAGACACCGCCCTCCGCACGCAGTGACTCGACAGCGTGCAGTGCGTGCTTGCAGTAGGGACACCCCTCCATGACAAGCATTGTCAGTGCATTCATCACAATCCCCCTTCTCTTTTGAAATCGGCTTCCCACGCTAAGCTTAGCAGCGGGAATACTCTTATGATACCATAAATTTACCATTATGAAAACAAAAATGAATAAAAAATCTCATTGCCGAACTTCATCCCCCGCTCCGTCAAATGAATACGTCCATCGAGGCGCAACAAAAATCCCTGCGCAATGAGGTCTGCAATAACGGTGCCATAGGGCGCATCGACGGGCACGCCAAAGGTGCGGAAAAAATCCTGCTCGTCGATGCCCTCTGCCGTACGCAGCGCGAGAAAGGCGTACTCCTCCATCGCATTCGCTGCCGTGCGCGCCGCGTCCTCAGGCGTGCGCACCGGCGCTCCCGCAGATAGGGCACGGATATAGGCGGCGGTATCGCTCTCGTTGGCCCATCGCATACCGTCTAAGTACGAGTGCGCGGCAGCGCCCACACCAAGATATGGCACATTTTTCCAATAGCTGAGGTTATGGCGGCTCTCAAAGCCCGGCCGCGCAAAGTTGGAGATTTCATAGCGGCGGTAACCGCACGCGGGCAAGGTATGCACGATATGCTCATACATCGCCTCCTCATCCTCTGCCTGCGGGAGCGGAAGACATCCCTTCTCAGCGGCGGCAGCAAACGGCGTCCCCTCCTCGACAGTAAGACCATAGACGGAGATGTGTTCGGGCGAAAGGGCAATGGCTGCGACGACGCTCCGCTTTAGATCCTCTAGTGTTTGCTGTGGCAGTCCATACATCAGATCAAGGCTGATATTCGTAAAACCTGCCCGACGTGCAGCGTGAAATGCCCGCTCTGCCTCTGCCGCAGTATGGATGCGCCCAATGCCGCGCAGCAGCGCATCGTCAAAGGACTGCACGCCAAGGCTTATGCGGTTGATGCCCGCTGCTTTAAGCTGCGCGAGATATGTTTCGTCTACGGTACCGGGGTTCGCCTCGACGGTGCACTCGGCGGGCATTCCTGCCGCCGATGTAAGGACCTTGATGATGCCTGTCAAAAGTGCTGCGGGCAATGCAGTCGGCGTGCCGCCGCCGATGTAGACGGTTGCCGCATCGCCCCACCGTGCACGCAGCGGCGGCGCCTCACGCAGAATCTCTGCCCGAAGCGCCGCCGCATAGGATGCCATTTCCTCTGCTGCGCCGCAGATGGGCGCAGATACAAAGTCACAGTAGCCGCATTTTTGGATGCAATAGGGGATGTGGACGTAGATGCCCCACGCCTTTTTACTCGTCAAGCTTCAGCACCGCCATAAACGCCTCCTGCGGGAGTTCCACACTGCCGACCGCCTTCATGCGCTTTTTGCCCTCCTTTTGCTTTTCGAGAAGCTTGCGCTTGCGTGTGATGTCACCGCCGTAGCATTTCGCTAAAACATCCTTGCGCCGCGCGCGCACGTTCTCACGCGCGATGATCTTGCTCCCAATCGCCGCTTGGATGGGGATCTCAAACATCTGCTGCGGGATGATTTCCTTTAGCTTTACCGCGAGCTGACGCCCACGCGCGGCAGCGCGGTCACGGTGGACGATGGTCGAGAGTGCGTCTACGGGGTCGCCGTTGAGGAGAATATCGAGCTTGACGAGGCTCGACGTCTGGTAGTCAATCAGTTCGTAATCGAGCGAAGCGTAGCCGCGCGTCGCAGACTTCAGCCGATCAAAGTAGTCATAGAGAATTTCGTTGAGCGGGATGTGATAGAGAACCATGACGCGCGTTGCATCGAGATAGTCCATGGTCTGAAAGACGCCGCGTTTTTCCTGTGAGATCTCCATGACCGCGCCGACGTAGTCCTTCGGCACGATAACGGTCGCCTTGACGCACGGTTCCTCGATGTGGTCAATCTCTGTTGCGGGCGGCAGCTCGGAGGGGTTGCTGACTGACAGCTTGGTGCCGTCCGTACGATAGACATGGTAAACAACGGACGGCGCCGTCATGATGAGACCGAGGTTGTACTCGCGTTCAAGGCGTTCCTGGATCACGTCCATATGGAGCAACCCTAAGAAACCGCAGCGAAAACCAAAGCCGAGTGCGATGGAGGTCTCAGGCTCAAAGACGAGTGCGGCATCGTTGAGCCTAAGTTTTTCCAGTGCCTCGCGCAGGTTCTCGTAGTCCTTGCTGTCCTCTGGATAGAGGCCGCAAAACACCATCGGCGTGACGCCGCGATAGCCGGGCAGGGCTTCTGTGGCAGGACGCTCCGCACTCGTCACGGTATCGCCCACACGAACATCGCGGACATCTTTCAGCGCCCCCGCGATAAAGCCAACTTCTCCGGTTCCGAGTTCTCCCGTATCGACGGGCTGGGGTCGAAAACAACCGACATCAGTCACCTCAAAGGTCTTGCCCGTCGCCATGAGTTTCAGCTTCATCCCTTTTTTAATGGTGCCCTCTTTGACGCGAATGTTCGCGATGACCCCCTTATACTGGTCGAAATACGAGTCAAAGATGAGCGCCCGCAGCGGCGCCCCCGCATTGCCCTCCGGCGGAGGGACATAGTCCACAATGGCATCAAGGATCTCCTTGATGCCAAGTCCCGTCTTTGCCGAGGCGAGGACAGCAGTGCTCGTATCAAGACCGATACTGTCCTCGATTTCATCTTTTACACGGTCCGGCTCGGCGCTCGGCAGGTCGATCTTATTGATGACGGGGACGATCTCAAGGTCATGTTCAAGGGCAAGGTAGACATTTGCAAGCGTCTGCGCCTCTACCCCCTGCGCCGCATCCACGACGAGAAGCGCACCCTCGCATGCGGCGAGGCTGCGTGAAACCTCATAGTTGAAATCGACGTGCCCCGGCGTGTCAATAAGGTTCAGCTCATACATCTCACCGTCCGCACCACGATAGTCAAGGCGCACAGTCTGCGCCTTGATCGTGATGCCGCGCTCGCGCTCAAGATCCATGCTGTCAAGTACCTGTGCCTCCATTTCGCGCTGGCTGAGTGTACCCGTGTACTCGATGAGGCGGTCGGCGATGGTGGATTTGCCGTGGTCGATGTGGGCGATGATGGAAAAATTGCGGATATACTTCTGATCCATAGGTTTTGTTTCTCCTTCGCTTCCTTTATACAATCACATCGAACACGTCTCTCTGCGTGTTGGTGACAAAAATCTCAATCTCTCCGCGCTCATCGGCAAGTTCTGTGCGCAGATGCGCGGCAAGAACGGGCAGAATGGGACGCTCCGTGCCGAAGTGCCCTGCGTCGATGATGTGCATGCCCTGCTCAACGGCACGCTGGGCCTCGTGGTACTTCACATCGCCCGTGACGTAGACATCCATGCCAAGGCGTATGGCGTTATCAATAAACTCTGCGCCGGCACCTCCGCAGACGGCAACACGGCGCACAGGGCGTGCAGCAGCGGCAACGAGGCGCACATGCGTGACACCGAGGCGTTCCTTCACTGTGTGGGCAAAGTCCTCGATGCTCATCGGCGCAGAAAGGGTTCCGACAAGCCCGAGGCTCTCGTCATCCCCTTCCTCCTGCCCTGTGATGACAAAAGAGGAAAGTTTTTCAAGTCCGATGTTTTCCGCGAGCACGTCGTTTACACCGCCGCGCACAATATCGAGATTCGTATGCGCCGCCGCGACGGCGATGCCGTTTGTGAGGAGAGCTGCAAGGCGGCGTCCGAGCGGAAGATCCGTACGCAGCTGCTTGATGCCGCGAAAAATTGCGGGATGATGCGCAATTATCATGTCTGCCCTGCGTTCAATGGCTTCCTGCGTAACAGCATCGTCCACGTCGAGCGCGATGAGGATGCGATTCACTTTTTGCGCAAAACTCCCGACGAGCAGCCCCGGGTTGTCCCAGTCCTCGGCAAGGCGGCGCGGTGCGATGCGCTCTAAGGCGTTCATGATGACCTGACAGCTGAGCATGGTGCTCTCCTCCTTTGTATGAAAATACCGTTTTTAGGCAGGCACTGATAAAATGAATTTGATTCATGTTCCCCTAGACATATGCCCTCTCCCTGCCATGCGGGGAAAACAGCATATTATGCGTACGGACACTTAAAAGCGCAAGATAATGCGAGCAGTGTCCGCAGCGCCGCAAGATGCGACACCGCTGCACGATACGCCGCGCTCTGCCGTGCCACCGCGCTTTGCCCCATCCCCTCTGCCGCACGCGTGAGCCTTGCAATATGCGTCATGATATGCGCGTGGAGCAGCGGGTCATGCTTTGCAAAGAGCTTTGCACCAATGAGTAAAAGTGCCTCATCCGGCACTGCTGCACGCCCCTGCCTTGCGCAGATGACTTCATAGAGACGCCCGCCTGCCCGCACAAGTGTCTCATCCGCAATGTGCCAATCATTTTCATAGAGCCAGCGGCGCAGAGCATCGGCTGCGTTCATCGGTTGGAGCACGAGGGTTCCCACCGTGCACAAAATGTGCGGTGCAGCTGCTAGAATCTGCGCCATCAGTGTACCGCCCATCCCCGCGATGGCAACGGTATCTGCCTCATCCGGCAGGAGGACAGAAAGACCATCGCCCTGCCGCACATCAATCCGGTCGATGCACTGACATCGTGCTGCCGTACGCCGTGCCGCAAGGCATGCCCCCGCGCTGAGATCCCCGACGATGGCACGCGGACAGCGCCCCTCCTGAACGAGTGCAGCAGCGAGATAGGCATGATCTCCGCCGATGTCTGCAAGTACATCGCCCGCAGGGACAAAGGCGGCGATCGCCCGCAGGCGTGCATCTATCTGTATCATAGCCCCACTCCCGTGCTGCCAACAATCTCCTCTGATGTCCTAGCTCATACGCGTACAAAGATGAGAAAAAAAGAGGGCGTAACTCCGTTACACCCTCAAAATATGCAAATGGCTCCTCGAACAGGACTCGAACCTGTGACATTCTGATTAACAGTCAGACGCTCTACCGACTGAGCTATCGAGGAATGCTTCAGACTGGATTATTATAATCGCTGTGCGCCATGCTGTCAAGAAAAATTCTCCCAATAAAAAAATAGCCGCTTTGCAGGCGGCTCTGTGAAATCATGGGAGATGGCGGATACGTCCATCAGGAGGGGTAAAATAATGCGGCTGCAATGCAGCAGATTTTCTTACCTGATAACGCTTGCAGAGTGAAACGAAAATCCATTTCAAAAACATATAGACAGGAATAAGAACGGTAATGAATACCATCATATAAGCAGTGATTACAATAAGCGCCCATATAACATACAAAAAGGCAGCCACGGCGTCTCCCTCCAATCCATCTGTATGCAAGCCCCTTTTGATACACGAATGACAGAAAAGGTACTACTTTGTCAACAGAAAACATGTGCGCTTTCCTGTCGTTGTATTACTGCTCCAGCATATGCGCGCGCAACGCCCGCATATGCTGCTTTAGCCCCATGCGTTCCAGTGCCTCACGCATCGCCTCATAGGCAAGGGTGCGCACACTGCCGCAGGGATAGGACCCATCCGTGCACCTGCGCACGCTGCGGCGCTCAACGATCTCCCCTGTCTGCCGGTCATAGAGAAGTACGCGCACTGCCGCCCGGCCTACGATATAGTCATCTCCGCAGGAAAACCACGCATGGTAAACCTCCTCACTGTACGATTCGAGGATGGGCAAAACGGCAATATCTGCGCCGACCTCATCCGCCGTCTCACGCAGCACACTAGGATAGTCATATGTCCCCCGCTTTCCCGCATGGCGTGCAAGTGCCGCATCATAGGCGGCAAAGAGATCGTGCTCATCCACATCCACAAACCAGTCCATTGCCGCATTGAGCGGCATATGCAGTGCCGCCCTCACCATATCGGAAAGATGATGCTCCGTCCGCGTATCGAGCGCCCACACATCCTCCCCCGCTGCAAGCGGCAGCTGCGCCACACGCGCCGCGCCAAATACCGTGGTGGATGCAGTCATACTGAGCAGCAGGAAAAGCCCGGCAATCAGCCCGTACGTCCCCCGTAAGAGCAGCCCGCAGCGCCGCAGCAGCTCGAACCTAAAAAGCGTCCTCATGACAGCCGCCTCCTTTCTCCGCAGAGAGGGATTAGTGAATCGCTTTTTTCTTAAACCTACCGCCCACGATGTCATGGACGGCGTTGATAGTAACGAACGCACGCTCATCCTTATCGAGCACGATTTCCTTCAGTTTATCCAGTTCCAGACGCGTCACGACACAGTAGAGGATTTCCTTTGCCTCGCCCGTATAGCCGCCCGCGCCATGCAGGAGCGTCACGCCGCGCCCCAAACGCTCGTTCAGCGCTTCGGTGATCTCCTCGTGCTCGTTCGTCACAATCATGACAGCATAGGACTCATCCAAACCTTTAAGCACCACGTCGATCATCTTGGCGATGACGAAATACGCAAAGAGAGAGTACATCGCCTTGTCCCATCCGTAGAGAAGCCCGGCAGAGGAGAGGATAAAGAGGTTGATGAACATGACAACCTCACCGACGGAGAACTGCGTGCGTGCATCCATGATGATGGCGACAATCTCGGTGCCATCGAAGGAGCCTCCCGTACGCATAACGATGCCGACACCCAGCCCCGTGACGACACCGCCAAAAATCGCTGCGAGAAAGGGATCTGTTGTCACCTGCGGCACGCTGTGCAGTACACCCGACCAAAGAGAAAGCATAATGATGGCAAAGATGGTCGAGAGTGCAAAGCTTTTTCCAATCTGCTTATACCCCATGTAGACGAATGGAATGTTGTAAACGACAAGGAAGATGCCGAGACTCATGCCTGTAATGGTCTGCGACATGATGGAAAGGCCGACTACGCCGCCGTCGATGACGTGGTTCGGGATGAGGAAAAGTTCAAGCCCTGCCGCCGTAATGAGCGCCCCGAGAATCAGCATCAAGCATTTCTTCAGATAGAACAGGGCGCCTTTGGGTGGCGGCACCTTCTTTTCCTTTTCGCCCCTCTCCTTTGGCTGTTCTTTCTGCGCCGGCTCCTGCGGCACCGCGTCCTTATGTAAATCTTCAGCAACAATTGCCGCGGTCATAACTTCACTCCTATTTTTGATTTTCTTTATACTCTATATTATAGAGGAAACCTGCATGACTGACAAGTGCTCGGATATGCGACGGTTTTCTTGACTTTGGTATTGCTCCGATATATCATAGCCCTATAAAGCAGAATCAATTTCATCGTTATGTAAGGAGGGGGAATATCGTATGATCTACACGGTTACATTCAATCCGTCGATTGATTATATCGTGCGTCTTGCGTCTTTCACCACAGGTGAAATCAACCGCGCAGACTATGAGCAAATCCTGCCGGGCGGCAAGGGCATCAATGTTTCCATTGTGCTGAAAAATCTCGGACACGAGAGCACGGCTCTTGGATTCCTCGCGGGATTTACGGGCGCCGCACTGCGGGATCAGCTCGCATCCTTTGGCGTCACAAGTGACTTCGTGCCGCTCGCGGAGGGGTTCTCACGCATCAACGTCAAAATCAAGGCGGAAAGCGAAACAGAGATCAATGGACAAGGCCCCATCATCACAAAAGAGGCACAGCTCTCCCTTTTCGAGAAACTAGATCATCTCGCGCACGACGATACGCTCGTTCTCGCCGGCTCCATCCCAAATACACTGCCCGATGATATGTATGAGCGCATCATGGAACATCTGTCGGGGCGCGGCATCCGCATCGTCGTCGATGCGACAAAGAACCTCCTGCGGCGCGTGCTGAAGTACCGCCCCTTTCTCATCAAGCCGAACAATCACGAACTGGGCGAAATGTTTGGCGTCACCCTCGAAAGCGACGATGAAATCGTCGCCCATGCGAAAAAACTCCAAGAGGAGGGCGCCCAAAATGTCCTTATCTCAATGGCGGGGGACGGCGCCATTCTCCTCACCGCAGAGGGCGTTTTTTATCGCAGTGCTGCACCAAAGGGCACGCTCGTCAACTCCGTCGGTGCGGGGGACTCCATGGTCGCGGGCTTCCTCGCGGGCTACATGGAGTCCGGCGGCAGCTACGAACGCGCCTTCTATATGGGCGTTGCGACCGGCTCCGCTTCTGCATTTTCTGAGAACCTCGCCACGCGCAGCGAAGCGCTCGCACTCTTAAAGACAATTTCCTGACGCATGGAAACTATTTGTTAAGGAGGGATTCCCTTTGCAGATCAACGATCTTTTGAAACCTGAGAGCATCGCGCTTGGCATTGCCCCGCCCGCCTCGAAAGAGGAGGCTATCCGCCTCCTCGCGGACTACATGGAAAAGGGCGGTAATCTCAGCGACAAGGAGCAGTATGTCAAAGACGTGCTCACACGTGAGGAGAGCGGCACCACAGGGCTTGGCGACGGTATCGCAACACCCCATGCCAAGAGCGCAGGCGTCACGGCAGCGGGACTTGCCGCCATGACCATCCCCGACGGCATGGATTTTGCCGCGATGGACGGCAACCCAAGCAGACTCTTTTTCATGATTGCAGCGCCTGATGCCGCAAACGATGAACACATCCAGATTCTCTCAAAGCTCGCCACCATGATTATGGATCCTGACTTTAAGGAAGCACTCATTCAGGCGAAATCCGTCGCGGAGTTCCGCAAGCTCATCGACGATAAGGAAAATGACCGTTTTGCAGCACCCAGTACCGCAGAAGAACCCGCATCCCCCTCCGCCGATCACATTCAGCTTCTCGCCGTCACGGCATGTCCAACAGGCATCGCCCACACCTTTATGGCAGCAGAAAGCCTTGAGCAGCACGCAAAAAAACGCGGCATTTCCATCAAGGTCGAAACCAACGGCTCTGCGGGCGTGAAGAACGTCCTCACGGATGCGGAGATCTCCGCCGCCGACGGCATCATCGTCGCCGCCGACAAACAGGTTGCAATGGCACGATTTGATGGGCACCGCGTCGTCATCACAAAGGTTGCCGACGGCATCAACAAGGCGGACGAACTCATCGACCGCGCGCTGTCGGGAAATGCCCCCGTCTATCACAGCGCAGGCGCAGACGCTGCCGAGAGCGCCGAAACGGGGGAGGATGAGAGCCTCGCGCGTCAGATTTACAAACACCTCATGAACGGCGTCTCGCACATGCTCCCCTTCGTTGTCGGTGGCGGCATCCTCATCGCGCTTGCCTTCCTCTTTGACGACTACACGATTGACCCCGCGAACTTTGGCTCAAACACCCCGCTCGCCAAATTCTTCAAGGATGTCGGCGGCGCCTCCTTCGGCTTCATGCTCCCCGTTCTTGCCGGCTTTATTGCCATGTCCATCGCCGACCGTCCGGGCCTTGCTGTGGGCTTCGTCGGTGGTGCCATTGCGGGAATGACGGGTACTGGCTTCCTCGGCGCCTTGCTTGCTGGCTTTGTCGCAGGCTATACGGTCAACTTCCTAAAAAAGGCGTTTGCGCAGCTTCCGGCCTCGCTCGACGGCATCAAACCCATCCTGCTTTACCCCTTCTTCGGCATCCTCATCATGGGATTCATCTCCTTCTTCATCATCGCACCGCCCGTCTCCGCCATCAATACATGGATGATTGCAACACTCGGCGGCATGGACCCCTCTGCGCGCGTTCTTATGGGCGCCATTGTTGGCGGCATGATGGCGATTGATATGGGCGGCCCCATCAACAAGGCGGCATATGTCACCGGCACGGGGCTGCTCGCCTCAGGAGAATTCCATGTCATGGCGGCGGTCATGGCAGGCGGTATGGTGCCGCCTCTTGCCATTGCGCTTGCAACCACCTTCTGCAAGAACCGCTTTACCGAAAGCCAACGGAAAGCCGGCATCACCAACTATGTCATGGGGCTGTCTTTCATCACCGAAGGCGCCATTCCTTTTGCCGCCGCCGACCCTGTCCGCGTCATCCCTTCCATGGTTGTCGGCGCTTCGCTCGCAGGTGCACTTACCATGCTCTTTGACTGCACGCTCCGCGCACCGCACGGCGGCATCTTCGTCGTGCCCACCATCGGCAACCCCTTCATGTATCTCGTAAGCATCCTCATCGGTGCTGTTGTCGGTGCCATCATTCTCTCCTTGCTGAAAAAACCAATCAGCGCATAAGGACAGGACGCGTAAAACGGGGCTGCTGCATGATGAATCCATATCATGCAGCAGCCCCGTTGATTTTATCCCCGTGTGTCGTATATGCGAAACGCTATGATTTCTGTTCATATTTCTGCGCATGCAGCTGGTCTGGATCCCATGCCTGAATCCCCTGTGCACTTGGCATAACTGCCGGATCGAACACGGGATTTTTGCCTGCACTCTTTTGTTTGAGATAATCACTGAGCGCGATACGGGCCCGTGGAGCAAGCCGCGCGAGCGCATAAAGATTGGTGAGGCAGATCATTGCCATAAAGAGATCAGCGAGGTTCCACACGAGTGGGAGCGCCGCGATGCAGCCAAAGAAGACCATACCGATGACCGCAATCCGATAGAGGATGAGGGCAAGATGTGTATTTTGCCCAAAGAAATGAATATTGATCTCGCCATAGTAATAGTTGCCGACAACAGAGCTGAATGCAAAAAGGAAAATGAGTATGGCTAGAAGGCTCGACGCACCACTGCCAAAAACACTCGCAAGCGAATCCTGCGCAAGTGCGATGCCGGTCGTCTCTCCGCCAATCGTATACTGTCCCGTAAGCAGGACGATGAACGCGGTCGCCGAGCAGACAAACCACGTATCGACATAGACCCCAAATGCCTGTACAAGCCCCTGCTTCACGGGATGGGTCACATGGGCGGTGGCTGCTGCATTTGGAATGGAGCCCTCGCCTGCCTCATTGGAAAAAAGGCCGCGCCGAACACCAGTCAAAATGACAGTGCCGATACCACCGCCGACAGCCGCCTGCGGTTGGAAAGCATCATGCAGGATGAGCGCAAACATCCTCGGGACCTCCTCGATATGGAGGATGATGACAGCAAGTGCAATCAAGAGATAAAGCCCTGCCATCAAAGGAACGAGCAACGTTGTAAACCCTGCGATGCGGTGAATGCCGCCAAAGATGACCGCCCCCGAGAGCACGGCAAGAACACCGCCCATCATATAGGTGTCAACACCGAATGCCTTTTCCATCGAGAGCGCAATGGTATTTGCCTGCACGGAAACATAGATCAGTCCAAACGTCACGGAGATCAGCACGGCGAAAAGTTTTGCGATGCCGGGCTGCTCGAGTGCATTTTTTATGTAATATGCAGGGCCGCCATGAAAAAGTCCATGCCCGCGCGGGATCTTATATATCTGCGCGAGTGTGCTCTCGACAAATCCCGTCGCCGTGCCGATGAAGGCGATGACCCACATCCAAAAGACAGCACCGGGCCCGCCCGTCACAATGGCAATGGCGACACCCGCAATATTGCCAACCCCCACGCGAGACGCTGTACTCACACAGAACGCCTGAAACGAGGAGATCGCCTTGCGTCCGCTCGGGCGGCGCCCAAGATCCCCTGCAAGGAGGTGCACCATCTCCGGCAGCGCACGCAGCTGGATAAAGCCGGTCATCAGCGTAAACCAAAGTCCACAGCCGACGAGTACGACGATTATGATATATGTCCAGAGAAAATCATTGATAGAACCGATGGCGCTGCTTAGCAAATCCATAGAATCATCCTTTCTGCCCTCATATTAATGGAACGGCAGAATATTTGTCAAATTGCATCTGTGTATTCTTTCGCACAGCTGCCGCTCAAATTAAGATTGTACAGGATTCCTTTACAGGAGGAATAAAAGAGTGTAAAATGTTATCAGTTATGGCATCTGGGATAAAAAGCGGGGGATAATTTATGATGCTGAAAAAGACAAAGGTCATTTGCACGCAGGGGCCATCCACAGATCCGGAGGGGATCGTCGATGCGCTCATTGAAAGCGGGATGAACTGCGCGCGGTTCAATTTTTCGCATGGCTCACATGAAGAACATCTCGTTCGTATCCAAAAGGTGCGTGCGGCGGCAGAGCGCTCCGGCAAGGTGGTCTCGCTCATCCTCGATACGAAGGGGCCGGAGATGCGCCTCGGCGAATTCGCGGCGGGCAAGGTACATCTCGAAAAGGGCAAGCAGTTCACGCTGACACATGCAGATACACCTGGCGATGAGACACATGTCAGCGTCAATCACAAGCAGCTGTATGCGGAGGTCAAGCCCGGTGATACACTGCTCCTTTCGGATGGACTGGTAGGGCTTGTCGTAAATGAGATCCGCGGCAAGGACATCGTGACGACAATCCAGAACAGCGGTCCCATGTCAACGCGCAAGCGTGTTGCGGCACCGGGCATTGAGCTGAGCCTGCCCGCCATCTCGGAGCAGGATGAAAAGGACATCATCTTTGGCATCGAAAACGACATGGATTTCGTGGCAGCGTCCTTTATCCAGCGCCCGGCAGACGTAGAGGAAATCCGCCGCCTCATCGAAAAGCACGGCGGGCATATGGAGATCATCCCGAAGATCGAAAATCTTGCGGGGGTCAACAATTTTGATGCCATCCTTGCCGTCTCGGACGGCATCATGGTCGCACGCGGGGATCTTGGGGTCGAGGTGCCGGCAGAAGATGTACCCGTCATCCAAAAGGAGATCATCCGCAAGTGCAACGCGGTCGGCAAACCTGTCATTGTCGCAACGCAGATGCTCGAATCCATGACGACGAATCCACGCCCAACGCGTGCAGAAGTCTCCGATGTCGGCAACGCCATCTTCGACGGAGCCGATGCGATCATGCTCTCAGGCGAAACGGCAAGCGGCGACTATCCTGTGGAGGCCGTGCAGACGATGAGCACGATTGCCCTGCGCATGGAGGAGTCTCTTGAATACGACCGCATCATCCGTGCGCGCAGCATCCGCGAGCGTTCCTCTGTGACGGATGCCGTATCACATGCAACCGTACAACTTGCCTATGAGACGAGCGCCGCAGCGATTTTGACCCCGACGCAGTCCGGCTATACGACGCGTGTCGTATCGAAATACCGCCCAAAGGCAACGATCGTCGCGTATGCACCAAATCCCATGGTCGCACGCCATATCAATCTGCGCTGGGGCGTCTATTCCATCCTGGGCCGCAGCTGGTCGGGGGTAGAGGATATGATTGAGTCCTGTACGCGCGGTGCACTCTCGCATGGCTACGTAAAGCAGGGCGATAAGATCGTCATGGTATCGGGCATGACATACAGCGAAGCAAGCTCAGTCGCCGTGCGTGTCGCAACGATTCACTGAGAAACAATTCATCGGATGGAAACGGGGGGCGCTGCCGCACATAGAACCGCGCAGCGCCCCTTTTTATATTGTATAAAAAGTACAGATAGGATATGGGAGGAAACACGATGCAGACGATTCATACCGACCACGCCCCCGCCGCACTTGGCCCCTACACGCAGGCAATGCGTGTGGGAAGCCTCGTCTACACCTCGGGGCAGATTGGCATCGACCCCGCCGCGGGAAAAATCACGGAAACGTCCATCAGCGGTCAGACAGAGCAAGTCTGCAAGAATCTCAGCGCAGTGCTTGCAGCTGCCGGCACTGACCTCACGCACGTTGTCAAGACCACCTGTTTTCTCGCGGATATGGCAGACTTTACTGCCTTTAACGAAGTTTATGCACGCCATTTTACGGGACGCCCAGCCCGCTCCTGTGTCGCTGTGAAAACGCTCCCGGCAGGAGCGCTCTGCGAGATCGAGGTGATTGCAGAGGTTTAGGAACCACGGATAAATTCAGCTATGCCATCAGATGTGTCATGGGATATATTCTGATGCAGCGCAAAAGACCGCACAGGGGTGCCTTTCCTCTATGCGGTCTTTTTCGTATGCGCTTACCCAAGGGGCATGGGTTCAATCTGTTCTTCTTTCATAAAGCGGCTAAGTTTATGCACGCTCTCCATCAGATCATGGTAATTCTCCGGGGTGAGCGACTGCGGGCCGTCCGAAAGCGCCCGCGCAGGACTTGGATGTACCTCGATGATAAGGCCGTCCGCGCCAGAAGCGATGGAGGCGAGCGACATGGGCTTTATCATGCGCCATTTCCCCGTGCCGTGACTGGGGTCTGCGATGATGGGCAGATGAGAGAGATGCTTGATGGCTGCGATGGCGCTGATGTCAAAGGTGTTGCGTGTGTAAGTCTCATAGGTGCGGATGCCGCGCTCACAGAGAATGACATTTGGGTTGCCTTCGTTCATGATGTACTCAGCGGCGTTCAGCCACTCATCAATCGTAGCGGCAAGTCCGCGCTTGAGCATGACGGGGCGCTTTGCGCGGCCAACGGCTTTGAGCAGTCCAAAGTTCTGCATGTTGCGCGCTCCGATCTGGAGGATGTCTGCATACTGCGCAACGGTTTCGACCGCCTCGACGACGGTCACCTCGGTAACGATGCCAAGCCCTGTCTTTTCGCGTGCCTCTGCGAGGTACTTCAGCCCCTCCTCCTCAAGTCCCTGAAACGCATAGGGAGAGGTGCGCGGCTTATAGGCACCGCCGCGTAGAAACTGCGCACCGCCCGCCTTGATGATTTCGGCGGTCTCCATGAGCTGACTGCGCGACTCGACGGCGCAGGGGCCAGCCATGACGACAGGCGTGCCGCCGCCGATCTGCACCCCGCCCACCTCGATGATGGTCGGAGCGGGATGGAACTCACGGCTCGCGAGCTTATAGCTCTTAGAGATGGCGACGGTGGTCTCCACGCCGTGCATGGCGTCAATCGGAGCATCGGCAAGGCGCGTCTTATCGCCGATGACGCCGACAATCTTCTGCCGTGCCCCCTCCATCACCTTTGCCGCAAGCCCCTTTTCCTCGATGGCGTGGATGACGCCCTCTATATCCTCTTGTGTTGCATCCGCATTCATAATGACAACCATAGTATCTTCTCCTTTTCCATATGCTCCAAAGCAGGTCTTTAGATGGCGGCGGTGTGGACGGGAAAGGCACCCGGCACCTTCAGCCAAATACTCTTTTTCGCTACAGCGTCGATGGAAGCGCTGAGGACATCTTCCTCAGCGTGTGCATCAAGGTCGAAAAAAAAGATGTACGCGCCAAGCTCGGTACGTGCCGGGCGGGACTCAATGCGCGTGAGGTTCACGGCACGATGCGCGAACTCACCGAGCACATCATAAAGCGCCCCCGCACGGCTGCCGTCGATCTGACAAATCACAAGCACGGTATCTGCCGGCGCTCCGGACGGCAGCGGCGCACGCGCAACCTCAAAGAAACGCGTACAGTTCGAGCCGCGATCTTCGATGCTGCCCGCGATGAGGGTCAGTCCATTGAGCGCCCCTGCACGCCGTGTGCAGATGGCAGCACAGCCCTCGTGATCCCCAGATGCCCCAACAATCTCAGCTGCCCGCGCCGTACTCTGCGTTTTGATAATTTCCGCGTGCGGATAGTACCGCCGCAAAAAATCACGGCACTGTGCAATGGGCTGCGGATGGGAGTAAATGCAGCGGATCGTACCGTCCGCCGTACGCGCCATGAGGTAGTTGTGCACCGGCCAGATGACCTCATGCCGTACATAGAGGACATCGGAGTGCGCCAGTGCATCGAGCGTCACGGCGATAGATCCCTCGATAGAGTTCTCAACAGGAACAAAGGCGGCATCCACAGCGCCCGTCTCAACAGCGTGCAGACACTCGTCAATATCGGCAAAGCAGACAAGTTCTGCACTGCGCTGCTGCCGCTGCATAAAATACTGTGCCGCCGCCTCGCTGTGTGTCCCCAAAGGACCTAGAACCCCCATCTTTTTTCTCACATGCGTTTCCTCCTCAATCGTTTCCTATCATACTATACAGAACGCGCCTTGACAAGGGCATATCCACGCGTGTTTCTCTTCCTGCGGCATACGCGGCGGCCCCCTATCATACAGGTTTCGCTCCATGGCTCCTTGTGGTATAATGGATTTACTTTCTCATCACTGCCCTCGGCCGATACATACAAAGGAGGCCCCATGACGCACGCGGCATATCTATCCATCCTGCACTGCATCGCAGCGCTCAAAGAGCGCACGCGACATGCTTGGCTGCAAAGCGGTCGGCAGGAGAGCGTCGCCGAGCACAGCTGGCGGATGGCGCTGATGGCATACTTCCTGCGAGAATCCTTCCCAAAGGCTGATCTCTCCCGCGTTCTGCTCATGTGTCTGCTGCATGACGTGGGCGAAGTCTTTACGGGGGATATTCCAACCTTTGAAAAAACGGACGCCGACCGCACGCGGGAGCGCCGTCTGCGCGACGCGTGGATCGCCGATCTGCCTGCGCCGTTTTTCGATGAGGTTGCCGCTCTCTTTATAGAGATGGATGCGATGGAAACAGAGGAGGCGCGTCTGGTGAAGGCGCTCGACCGCATGGAGGCTGTCCTCACGCATAACGAGGGCGGTCCCGCGACATGGCTGCCGCTCGAATATGACTTGCAGCACACCTACGGTGTTCGGGAGGCGGCATTTTCACCCGTGCTCCGCGCACTGCGCCAAGAGATCAACAAAGAGACAGATGCTGTGATTGCCTCCCTGCCGCCGCACGAGAGGAGCGGCTGATTGCCCGTATGCACCGCCATCTTCTCCCATATGATACCAAAAGGAGTTCTCCATGAAAACCAATTACGGCAACTGGATTTCCACCCCGATGATGAAAACATTCTGCTTTATTACCGTCCTATTCTACGCACTCAGCGTACCGCTCTACTTTATTTTTGGACTTGAGGCGGGGCCTTTTTACATCGCGCTCATCCTTGGCATCGCCGCCACACTCGTGACGCTCTATATGCTGTACTGCCGCTATGTATTTTCGTTCGATGGCGGCGGGCTGATGGGACGGATTCACGTTTACCTGCTCGACCATCTGCCTTGGGACGAGCGCGGCACCGTGCTCGATGTGGGCTGCGGTGCGGGGGCACTCAGCATCGCATGCGCCAAGCGCTTTCCGGAGGCGCATGTTGTAGGCATGGATTATTGGCCGGCGATGTGGGGCTACGCCAAAGAGCAGTGCGAGCAGAACGCACAGGCAGAGGGCGTCGCTGCCCGCTGCACATTTCAGCATGGTGATGCGGCGAAGATTGATTTTCCCGATGCCCATTTCGACGCCGTCATCAGCAACTTTGTCTTTCATGAAGTCCGCACGCAAAAGGACAAGTTTCTGCTCGTACAGGAGGCGCTGCGCACGCTAAAGCCGGGCGGAGTATTCGCTCTACATGACACGTTCGGCAACCGGGATATGTACGGAGATATGGATGAATTTGTCGCGGCACTCGAAGAATCCGGGATTTCTGAAATCACGTATGTGCCGCATACAGAGCAGCAGATTGCGATGCCGCCGCCGCTGCGCATCATGATGCGCGGCATTGGTCTGCTCTATGGACGAAAATAAATCATTGGAAAGGACTGCTCTATGAAGGCACGAATCAGCATCCCTATCATGTTGGCCGTCTCTGCGGCATGCTTTTTCCCATCCCCTCACGGCGTCTTTGCGGCAGAGAACGCCCCTCATATCCCGCGCCCCCTCTTTCCCGCCGTCCTGCCGGAGGGGATGACAGCAGATGCAAAACTCATCGGCGCCCTGCACTTTCGTCTCCCGCCGCCCATCGACACCCTCGCCCTGCCTGTCCCCGCACCGGAAACGGTCACCATCGCAGGTGAGGCGACGGCGACCGAGGCGCAAATGCTCGCGTATCTCCTGCGCCAGAATCCAAATCCAAAGCTCACAGGCACGGCAAAGGAGCTCGTACACGCCTACTACATCGAGGCGGCGCGTGAGGGCGTACGCCCCGATGTCGCCTTGTCGCAGGCTTACAAGGAAACGGGCTGCTTTGCCTATGGCGGTGACGTCCACTGGCAGCAGAACAACTTCTGCGGACTTGGTGCAACCGGCGGCGGCGCAAAGGGGCTTTCGTTCCCCGACATGCAGACAGGCGTGCGTGCCCATATACAGCATCTGCTCGCTTACAGCCGTAAGACACCACCCACAGCGCCTCTCGTTGACCCACGCTATGACCTCATCCGCACAAACCGCCCCGACATCTACGGACGTCTCACGCATTGGACAGAGCTGAACGGTGTTTGGGCTGTCCCCGGACGAAACTATGGGCAGGAAATTTTAATGATCTTAGCGCGCGCACAGCAGCCCGATGGCTCTGATGCCGCGCTGCATGCCGCCAAAGAGCGCCTCGCTCGCAGCGATGATGCCGACGCCCATCTCTACCGCGGGATGGTCTATCTGCGCCGCGCCGCTTACGCGGAGGCACTTGCAGACTTTGCCGCCGCAAAAAAGCGGGACGGGAAACGTCCGGAGGCTGTTCTTGGCACTGCACTCACCCATGCGGCAGCCGGCAGCATGAAAGAGGCACGCCGTGCCTACGAGACATATCTGCGTATGGCTCCAGATGATGCGGCAGGCTGGTACAACTACGGGCTGACACTCCTATCGACAGGCGCCCCCGAAAAGGCCATCACCGCTTTCCAAAAATCGCTCGCCCACGCACCACAAAGAGCCGCAGCGCAAAATGCCTGCGCCATCGCCGAAATATGGACGGGAAACTATGCAGCAGCATGGAGAATCCTGCACGAGGCAGCTGAACTCTCACCTGCTGATGCAAATATCCTCATCAATCAAATTTTGTTTGAAGTCTGCCTTACCGAAGGGCGCGGACATCGTAAGTAGGCATATGGGCTTGTGCTTTATACTGTATGAAAACACCCCCGAGGAACATCCACCACGCGGTAGCTCCTTGGGGGTTTTTCATGTGCTTTGCGCCGTCTATGAAACGCCCGCGCAAAAGCATGATTCTTTATGGACGACTGTCCTCCAGTTCCAAAATACCGGGCTGCTCAATGCGCCAGTGTCCCTCTGTGAGAGAAAAGAGCGCGGGCATATTGACGGTGAGGCGTTCGTGACTTTTGCCAGGCTCATAGCGCGCCGCAAAAGTCTCCTTCATCCCCTCCTCCTCGTGCATGGCCTGATCGTACGGGAACATGGGACTGGGGACGACAGCGAACAGTCCCTGTGCGCCGGGCAGCTCATACGCCCAGAAGGTCGCCTCGTTCACATCATCCACGACCTCGAATTTCGGCATGTTTTTCCCATTCTCCATGGCGTTGTGGTCGGTACAGACAAGCAGTCGCAGGACATAGCTGTCGATGAACGGCCAGCACAAATCTTCTCCGCGTTCAGGAGAGAACCCTTCCCGCATCATATGGTAATCGTCGATAAAGTCCTGCCAAATCGGGCGCTGCTCAAGGAGATCCTCAAACCCGGCATTTTCATCCTCCTCCACTGGCTGAGGCGGTACCGCCTGCATGAGGGGCTCTTCCTCCTCCGGTACGGATTCCTGTGGAAGCTCCTGCACGGGTTCTGCTGCGGGCGCCACTAGGGCAGGCACAGCTTCCTCTTGCTCTGGTGCCGCAGGCGGCGCAGGCATTGCCGCCATCTCCTGCCGCAGCTCTGCAATGGCGTCATGCAGGCTCTTTACCTCGACGCGAAGATTCTCGACATCCGTTTTGAGACGTGCCGCATCATCCTCTGGCTTGCTCGATGAAATCCGTTCGATTTCCCCTTTGATCCACGCAAAACGCCCTTCCAGCGCCTCCATACTGCCGCCTCCCGTATTGCGCCATGCATAGTGCGCGGCAACGGCGGCGACTGCAACACTGGCCACAACGAGAATGAACGAAATCACGGTCATCACATTCGCCATGACGGGATGGATGAATCCCCCTGTATCCATACATCATCTTCCTTTCCTTGTTCTCCCCTGAAACAATCCGTTCAGTTCATGTTCGCCGTCCGAATGAAAAAATCCTGCTATGAGAAAGGCAACCGCCATAAGATATGTGCTCCGTATACCGCAGCAAATAAAAAAGAGCCGCCTCCATGAAACGGCTCTTTCGATGCAGTCTGCAAAAATACGCAGTTCTTTACGGCAGGCGATACAACGATCAGATTCCGCCAACAAGCGCTGCACCAAGGTTCTTGCTGCCCGCAACCCCCTCGGCATCCGGCTCATTCTCCACGATGAAGGTATCCACGAGCTTCGCGCCGGATTCCTTTGTCCGCTCTGCCCATGTCTCCATCCATGCGCCAGCGCCCCAGCCCCACGAGCCAAAGAGCACCACCGGCTTGCCGGAGAGCTTGCCGCTCTCGACCGCCTCAGCGAAAAATGGCTCGAACGAGCCTTCTTCCAGCTCCTCTGCACCCATCGAAGGGCAGCCAAGTGCAAGCGCGTCAAAGTCATCAATTTTGTCCACAGAGAAGTCGTCTACCTCAAAGCACTCGACATCCGCACCCGCGCCCTTGGCGCCCTCGACGACAGCCTCTGCCATTTTCTGCGTATTGCCCGTGCCGGACCAGTATACAACCGCTACCTTTGCCATATAAAATCCTCCTCATACCAAAACCCGAGAGCTACAGCTCCCTACACCGCCTGCACCAGCTCTGCAAGGGGGTACCCCTTCGCAAGCTGCGTACAAAACTCCTGTGTACAGACCGAATACTGCTCAAAGAGCGCCCGCGCCTCCGCTTCGTTCGCATAGACCTTCCAATATCCACTGCATACAAAGCCCTGCCCGCGCCGTGCAATGAACCCGCACACATCTTCGGGCGGATAACCGAGGAACAGCCCGACCTCCGGCGGAAGCGTCTTGCGCACGCGCATACGCAGCCGCAAAAAGTCCAGACAATCCTCCATACTGTCACTGACGCGGTATCCCACCCCGCACAGGACTTCCTGTGCACGCGGCGCACGCAGCGCACACATGAGCAGCGGCGCACGATAAAAGAGGATGAGTACATACTCCTCCCCCTCTGCCAGTCGGAACATCGAAATCCCCTTGCAGGAAAAACAGGGCTCATAGGATGCAAGCAACGCTTCAAAATCTTCAAAGCGGCTCTTTTGAAATGACAGCAGACTCCCCACTGTCAGCCCCATCAGCAAGGGCGCAGCGTGACAGCCGAGCAGTTGCTCAAAATCAGGGCAGCGCATCGTTTATCTCCTCCTCTATTCGCACAAAAGCCCAACATGCGAGCCTTCCTAAAATCAAACGCTCACATCATTATAGCGCAAACGATTCTCATTAGCAATAGAGGAGTCTGTATTGTCTGCCCATACTTGCAGTACCATGGTCTCGCATCTATTATAGCGAAGTTTGTCGTCAGTGACAACTGCCCCACCCGAATCTTTTCCTATTCTATAAATAGGAAAAATGGACAGTGCCCTGTTAAAAAGCCGTGTACTGCGCTTAGAGTTATTGACAAAATGCCCTGTGTGTGCTACGTTTGTCGAAATACACGGCGTCCTCCGGTCACCACCCGAAAACACTGCGCCGAAAGAAGGCTTTCCCTATGATTCATCTGAAAAACATCGTCAAAACCTACGCAAGCGATATTCATGCGCTGCGCGGCATTGACCTGCATGTAGAGCGCGGCAGCATCTACGGCATCATCGGCCTCTCCGGTGCGGGCAAGTCCACGCTCATCCGCTGCATCAATCTGCTCGAGCGCCCGACGAGCGGCGCTGTCCTCATTGATGGGCGCGATCTCATGCAGATGTCAGAACATGACCTGCGCGAGGAGCGGCGCCGCATCGGCATGATTTTCCAGCATTTTAATCTGCTTTCCTCGGCGACGGTCTACGATAACGTGGCATTTCCGCTCCGCCTGTCGGGAACCCCTGCGGATGAGATTCGCCCAAAGGTCACGGAGCTTCTCGCGCTCGTTGGGCTGGCCGATAAGTCAGGCGCCTATCCGAGCCATCTCTCCGGTGGACAGAAGCAGCGCGTCGGCATTGCACGCGCCCTCGCCGGAGATCCAAAGGTACTGCTGTGCGATGAGGCAACCTCGGCGCTTGACCCGCAGACAACAAAATCCATACTCAAACTCATCCGCGACATCAACCGCCGCATCGGGCTTACCGTCGTCGTCATCACGCATGAGATGCAGGTCATCAAGGATGTCTGTGACCGTGTAGCGGTGCTGGACGGCGGCGTCATTGCAGAGGAGGGGGATGTTGTCGATGTCTTTACAGCGCCGCGCGAACCCATCACGAAGGAATTCATCAGCGTGCTGCTCTCAAACGAGCTGCCAACGGCCTTTCGCGGGAACGCCATTGAGGAGACGGCAAGCCCAGGGAGTTATATGCTGCTGCGCCTAACCTTCCTCGGTGAGACGGCAGATAATCCCGTGCTCGCGGATATGATTCGCCGCTTTCCAGAGGTCGAGGTTTCCATGCTCTTTGGTACACTCGATCAAATCAAGGATCTGCCATTCGGCCGCATGATCATCGGTATGCGCGGCGCCCCGAAGAACATTGACGCCGCGATTCAGTACCTTTCCGCACAGCATTTGAAACAGGAGGTGATTGGCTATGTCCGCAGAAACGCTGCCGCTCCTCGCTAAGGCACTGGGTGAAACGCTCTACATGGTCATCATCAGCATGGTGATTTCAAGCGCCATCGGCATCCCGCTCGGTGTCCTTCTGCACGTGACCGCAGAGGGAGAAATCCTTGATGCACCGCTCCTGAACCGCGTCGTCGGCGCAGTCGTCAATGCAGTGCGCTCTGTTCCGTTCATCATCCTCATGGTTGCCATCATCCCTCTCACGCGTCTCATCGTCGGCTCTGCCATCGGCACCACAGCCGCGATGGTGCCGCTCGTCATCGCCTCCATCCCGTTCATCGGGCGGCAGGTGGAGACCACGCTGCGCGAGGTGCCGCATGGCCTGATCGAAGCGGCGCTCTCCATGGGTGCAACCCCCATGCAGATCATCATGCGCGTCCTTTTGCCGGAGTCCATGCCTGGCATCGTCAGTCAGCTGACGACCGTTGTCATCGCCCTCGTCGGTGAGTCCGCCATGGCGGGTGCCATCGGCGGCGGCGGCCTTGGGGATCTAGCGATTCGCTACGGCTACCAGAGATTTCGTCCGGATATTATGATTGCGACGGTCATCATCCTCATCGTTCTTGTCCAGCTCGTGCAGCTCACAGGCAATAATCTTGCTGCACGGCTGAATAAGAAATAGATCTATATACTAAGGAGGTTCTTATGAAAAAACTGCTCACCCTTTTAATTGCCATCACCGCCCTCGCTCTCGTCGGCTGCGGCGGCGACGCAGACAAATCGAGTGGCACGAATGCTCCAAAGACCATTAAGGTCGGCGCTTCCCCCGTCCCTCATGCCGAGATCCTCGAGACCGTAAAGCCCCTGCTTGAAAAAGAGGGCGTAAAGCTCGAGATCGTTGAATTCAATGACTATGTGCAGCCGAACCTTGCCACAAACGACAAGGAAATCGACGCGAACTTCTTCCAGCATGAGCCCTATTTGAAGAACTTTGTCGAAGAGCACCCCGAGCTCAAGCTCAAGAACGTGTTGGGCGTCCACGTGGAGCCGATGGGGATTTACTCGCACAAGATCAAAAAGCTCGATGAGCTGAAAGACGGTGCACAGGTTTCCATCCCGAGCGATCCGACAAACGGCGGACGTGCTCTGCTGCTCCTGCAGCATGCAGGCCTCTTGAAGCTCAAAGACGGTGCGGGGGAAGCTGCAACAGTGCAGGATGTCGTTGACAATCCGAAAAACCTCACATTCAAGGAAATCGAGGCACCGCAGCTGCCGCGTACACTCGATGATGTAGACATCTCTGTCATCAATACGAACTGGGCAATGCAGGCCGACCTCGTACCGACGCGTGACGCCCTCTTTATGGAGGACAAGACCTCACCTTATGTCAACATCCTTGTCGTCCGTCAAGGTGATGAAAACCGTCCGGAGATCCAGGCGCTCCTTAAAGTGCTGCACTCCGATACCGTCAAAAACTTCATCAACGAAAAGTATAAAGGTGCCATCATCCCGGCATTCTAAGGAATCGCTGATAAAATGAAGTTCGTCAGATTGGCATAGATGATAGTGCTGAATGTATCCGTGCTTCCCTAAAGCACGGCAAAAAAAGGGCTGGACCATGATGTCCAGCCCTTTTTATCCTGCTCAAACCAAATTGAACATGGGATTAGAACTTTCCTCCGCCCCCACCGTGGCTGCTGTCGCGTGAGGACGAACCCGAACTGCTGCTGCTCTGCTGCTTGGGACGCGGTACACGCTTCACATCGGTATAGAGAAAGGTGTCATCGCTCTTATCAAGATGAAAGCTGCCATCCTTTAGATAGGCACTTGCGGTCAGCTCCGGTGCCACGTTGCTCATCTGCCCAATCAGCACCTTGCGCACGATAAAGGTAATGACAGCAGCGCCGAACAATGCCCCGAGGATGAGTACCCCGCCATAGGTATCGCTTGCCTTCATCGGGCGCCCATTCTCTTGGTAAAACGCGAGCTGTGTACCTACCTCGTCGGCATATGCTGTAAAGGCATCGGCATAGTGTCCATCCTTTAGGTCAGGCAGCATTGCATCGGCCACCTGCGGATAGCCAAACTCATCCGTGACGACTTTGCGCATGGTATTATCCGTACTGATGTACCAGTCGCGTGAATCCATCACAATAAGGAGGACAATGGCACCCCCCGAAGCTCCCGCATAATCCGTATCAACGAGGTGGTTGGCGAAGCTGCCCACATTTTTCCCACCGATAGATTTTTTCGTGACAACGCCGATGCGCACATTATATTTGGATTCCACCTGCCCGATCCGCTGCGCGATCTTCTGCACATCATCTTTAGAGAGGAGACCTGCCTCATCGACGACGCTTGGCGCCGATGCGAAAGACGCTGCGGCCGTCAGCAGGACAAGGAGGAGGGCAAGGAGCACACCGCGCACATTGATTTGCACATTCATTACATCCCCTCCTCACATCATCATCAGCAAGAGCCGCCCAAGGATATAGCAGCCGATACAGGAGGCGGCAAAGGTCATCAGCGAATACTTGCGAAGCTTGCCCTTATCAATGGGGAGGCTTCCGATGAGCTTTCCGGTCTGCCCGTTCATCATAAAGGTATAGGGCTTGCCTTCGTACTTCGTCGTGAGGATCCAGACAGGCACCATCGCATAGGAAACCGTGCCGCCCTCCTTACTGATCGACTTAGCCTCAACGCTGTAACTGTCGTACTCGTCCATCGTCTGATGAAATAGCTTCACCATACTGCTCTCTACACGCGTATTCGCACGTTCGGCACTCGTCTGTGCATCCACGTCGTACTTGTCCGCAAGATAGCCTGTGAAGTACGCAGAGGAGAACTCCTGAAGGGCACTGTAGTCAAATGGCTCGATGCTCTCCATATAGGTGTCATCCATCTTCGTGCTGCCGTCGGCGGGGATCTTCTCGAACTCCGCTGTGCCGCTGCGCAGACATTTATAATAGCTGGTCTCCGTGACGTCGTCGTCCCCACTCGTATATCTGCGCACCTTTGTCGCTGTATACTGGATATGCCCATTTGCCGTTGAATCAAACAGCCAAAAGGGGACATAGAGCCCTTGGATCTCTTTGATGCGGTTCCCGGCGGTAAAGTTATCGGGCAGGAGCCGCTTGCCCTCGTAAAAATTTTTAAGGGCAGCAACCGCCTGATCCTTCGTCTTTTTGAACGGGATGACAAAGTCCGGACGCAGCATGCCGGTAAAGCGTGTGGGCATCATGGTCGGGTTGCCGCAGTAGCAGCACTCCGTCGCCATTGTGTTTGCGTCACAGACAATCTCGGCGCCGCAGGTCGGGCAGGAAAACGCCTGCATACCTTCCGTCTCCGCAGCGCCCCACTCCTTCCCTGCCTGTGCAGGATCCCAGTCGTTTTTTGCGCTGTGCTCTGCTGCCTGCGTCATTGCCTGCTGCTGCGCGTAAAGCTCCTCGATCGCCTTGATTTCAAAGGTGCTGCCGCAGTACTCACAGTCCACATTGTCTTTTCCGGGCAGGAAGGAGAGCGGTGCGCTGCATTTGGGGCAGACATAGTTGACCGAATTGTTGTCAGCCATAGGAAAGCCACTCCTTCCTACTGCACGCGGTCGCTCTCATCAAAGACATCGCCGCACTCCGGACAGAACTTCGGCGGATGCGCGGGATCCTCGGGCTGCCAGCCGCACTTATCACAGCGAAAGAGCAGCGCTCCTGGCGGGCGCTTCGCCCCGCAGTTCGTGCAGAAATTGCCCGCATTCGTATGCCCGCATGCACATGTCCATCCGTCTGCACCCTGCGGGGCGGGTTTTGGCTGTCCACAGCTCTTGCAGAATTTGCCCGTGTTGCTCTCGCCGCAGGCGCACGTCCAACTGCCCGCACCAGCAGCTGCACCAGCTGCTGTGCCGCCTGTGGGAGCAGCCTGCATGGGCGGGGGGGCCTGCTGCGGAGGCGGGGGCGGTGCTTGCGGCGGCTGCTGTCCCATCGCAAAGAGGTTCGCTGCATTCATGCCGCCGGCCTGCCCTGCCATGCCCATGCCCATAAAGCCCATCGCTGCACCCATTCCGCTCTCGTTGCCGGCGGCGGTCACCATCGCCTCGGACTGCGCACCGACGAGCCGCGCCGCTGCCATGGAGGGGTCGGTGTAGAACGTCGCGTTCTGCGCATCCATGATGCGTTTTTCGTCTTCCTCATCCGCACGCACACTGCTCACACCAAAGGAGACGATTTCGATGCCGCGCAGATCCCGCCATTTCGCACTGAGCACCTCATTGAGTGCATCGGCAAGCTCCATGGTATGCCCCGGAAGCTCATCGTAGCTGATCTTTGTCGCGCCAATCTTGGCAAAGGCAGGTTGGAGGGCTGTCAGCAGCTCCGTCTTGAGCTGACTGTCGATCTCCGTACGCTGATACGTATCATCTACGTTGCCTGTCACATTCGTATAGAACAGCACGGGGTTCACAATGCGATAGCTGTATTCGCCAAAGCATTTGATACGCACCATGAGCTTTTTCTGTACCCCGTTGAGGTCTAAAATCGTCGGAAAAGGAATGAGGTTCGGCGTGCCGTATTTATTCCCGATGATTTCTTTGATGTTGAAATAGTAGACGCGCTGATCCTTGCCCGGATCGCCGCCGAACGTGAAGCGCTTGCCGATCTGCCGGAAAACATTTAAAATGTTCTCCCCAAGATGCCCCTCAAACGTCCCCGTGAGAATGGACGGTTCGATCGAGGTATCATAAACAAACTCTCCCGGCTCTGCGCAGACCTCAACGACCTTGCCCGACTCCACGATAATCATGCACTGTCCCGCATTGACCGCAATCACAGAACCATTCGAGATGATGTTGTCCTCACCGCTGGTGTTCGAGCTGCGGCCTTGTGAACTGAGGCGTTTTTGCCCCTTCATCACCAGAACATCCGGCGTCATCTCTTCGCCATAGAAAAATTCGCGCCATTGATCAGCGAGGACGCCGCCTGTGGCACCGGTGATCGCCTTAATTAGACCCATATGAACAGCCTCCTTGTAAAATGAATGAACTGCTGTGGGGATATGTTTTATTATAGCATAATTCTTATGGATTTCGCTAGACATTTCTAATGTTCTTGCTTTTTACAGGATGATTCGGTACAATAAAGACAGCATCATTTACTGCTTTATTAAAGGAGGATTTTCCATGACAATGCAGACATTTCTTACACGTGCTGCGGCGCTTACGCTGCTCGTCTTTATGTGTGCCTTTGGCGCAGCGCACGCAGAGATCCACATTGATCGGTATGCCACGAGCCTGCACGACGTGACCGTCAAAGACCGCGGCGATTTGCTGATGATCGCACTGCCGCTGTCCGAGCTGAAAGAGGAGCGTCTTGATACGGGCGCACAGGTCTTTACCTGCACGAACTTTCAAGGGGTATACCAAAACCTCGACCTCTCCATCCATCTGACGCACACGCCCTATGTGAATCCAACGGGAACCGCAGACATCGATCCCATGAGCCAGACGCAGCTTGAGGAGAGTGTTGCACGCTTCAATAAGGAGCATCCGCTCGTCGGCGGCATGGAGAGTCTGCGCAATGAGCGCCTGACCGTAGACAAACATCTTGCCGCGCGCATCACACAGCGCTTTACTGCCGAAAAGCAGCAGACCATCTACGACACACTCCTCGTCCGTGCTGACCGCGGCGAGTGGCTCATCGAAGTCGTCTACAAGGCGGACAGCCCCATTCTCAACGAGGCAATTGAAACCATGTTCAACTCTGTACAAATCGGGAGGGCATCCCTCTTTCGCAGACTCTGACGAAACGATGCCCTAAAGGGCTATGACAGGGAAGGAGGTGCACGCATGGATCAAATCGCCAAGCTGCGCAGGATTCTCGCAGAGAGCCGCCACGCTGTCTTTTTCGGCGGCGCGGGTATGTCAACTGAGTCCGGCATCCCGGACTTCCGGAGCGCGGGCGGCATTTACAGCGAGACACTGCACCAGGAGTTTTCTCCGGAACAGATGGCATCACACAGCTTTCTCATGGCGCATCCGGAGGAGTTTTTTGACTTTTATCGAAAACGGTTCATCTATCTCACGGCAAAGCCGAACCCCGGACATTACGCGCTCGCTGCACTTGAGCAGCGCGGCATATTACAGGCAGTCGTCACGCAAAATATCGACGGGCTGCACCAGGCAGCAGGTTCAAAGACCGTCTATGAGCTGCACGGCTCCATCCACCGCGCGCACTGCATGAACTGCGGCGCCCACTACCCGCTCGCACGGATTATGGAGGAACGCCCCATCCCGCACTGCACGACCTGCGGCGGCATCGTGCGGCCCGATGTCGTGCTCTACGAGGAAGGGCTTGACCCTGCGGTCATTGACGGCGCTGTCACTGCCATCCGCACCGCAGACACCCTCATCATCGGCGGCACATCGCTCATCGTCTATCCTGCGGCCGGTCTGATTGATGCGTTCCGCGGTGCACACCTCGTTCTTATCAATCGGACAGAAACCCGTGCGGACCGCCGCGCCTCCCTCATCATCCGCGACCCCATCGGAAAGGCGCTCGCGGCGGCGATGCCGGAGGAAGTCTAGCAGTGTATCGTCATCCTGTAAAATCACTTGTAGCATAAGGCCAGCGCTTTAGTCGCTGGCTTTTATTTTACCCAATCCTTATTCCCCGCCTCACCGCTGTGCGGAGCGATATGACTGCACCAAAACACGGCGCGCAGATCATTCCATCATCCGCTCTTTTAAGAGAATTGTTTTCATCCTCGTTGCCTTTCTCCCTTTATCGCGGTATAATGAAGATACGTGAAGCAGCAGAACGCCGGCTTCACTCCATGCAGACCATATAATTAGGAGGTATGTCCAATGAACAAGGAACAACTGCGGCGCATGACCGAGGACAAGGGATTCATCGCTGCGCTCGACCAGAGCGGCGGCTCCACGCCCAAGGCGCTGAAGGCGTATGGCATTGATGAGAGTGCCTACCACGGCGATGAGGAGATGTTCACGCTTGTCCACAAAATGCGCACGCGCATCATTAAGAGCCCCTCATTTGACAAGAAGGAAATCCTCGCAGCAATCCTTTTTGAAAATACGATGGACCGCAAGATTGACGACCTCTTTACCGCAGATTTTCTCTGGGAGAAAAAGGGCATCATCCCCATCCTCAAAGTCGACAAGGGACTTGCTGAGGAAAAGAACGGCGTCCAGCTGATGAAGCCCATCCCAGATCTTAGCCCCCTTCTTGACCGCGCAAATGAGCGGCATATCTTCGGCACAAAGATGCGCTCGGTCATCAAAGAGGCAAATGAAACAGGCATCCGTGCCATCATTGACCAACAGTTTGAGGTCGGTCTTGAGATCGTCCGCAAGGGACTTGTCCCCATCCTGGAGCCTGAGGTGGACATCCACTGCCCCGACAAAGCAAAGGCAGAGGAAATCATGCTCGGCTGCATGAAAGAACATCTCGCGAAGCTGCCCGCAGATACCAAGATCATGTTCAAGGTTACAATCCCGACTGTGGACAACCTCTATGAGGGGATCATGAAGGATCCGCACGTCGTTCGCGTCGTTGCACTCAGCGGCGGATATACACAGGACGACGCAAACGAAAAGCTCGCACGCAACCACGGCCTCATCGCCAGCTTCTCCCGCGCCCTCGTGCAGGATCTGCGCGCCAGCCAGAGCGACGACGATTTCGACGCCGTACTCAAGAAAGCTGTTAACGGCATCTACAAGGCATCCATTACCTAACAAAAGTATCTAAAACGAAAAAGGGGCTGTTGCACGAAACGAACATGCAGCAGCCTCAATTTTGTGCAAAAACACAGAAGCCGGTGTTTTCAAACACCGGCTTCTGGCGTAAAATATGAGTA